>Ga0208195_1000003_pt1 | contig 375956 bp, 321 predicted proteins | sample AD_UKC077_MetaG_FD_184441 | JGI IMG/M metagenome (GOLD analysis project Ga0208195, IMG submission 184441) | Active sludge microbial communities of municipal wastewater-treating anaerobic digesters from USA - AD_UKC077_MetaG (SPAdes) (version 2) | ecosystem: Engineered > Bioreactor > Anaerobic...
GAGCAAGTTCAAATATTAGCATATCTCCTATTCGGAGCAGATTGTTGCGCGATATTTTCGCCATCCATTTGCCGATATGCTCCCTGGTAATATCCGGACAGAGTTCTTGCAGCTGTTCTGCAGGTGCAAGAGGAGTTGGAATGACGGTAGTTGCATCAAATGACGTGCTCCTCGTTAGGGAAAAAAGTTCATCTTGAGCCAGGATATTTCCTGCATAGAGAGTGACGCCGAAACCGACTGCATCATAATATCGTCCGGAAAATCTCTCCGAAATAGCCTTGCCGGTTTTGCATATTCTTACGCAGAGACAAGGGGCTGCCTCAAGTACGGTAATTTCATCAGGGCAATAAAAATCTCTCGCCGTATGTTCCATAGTGGTGTCGGGACGAAAGTAATAATTGTCGCAATCGTAAGGAATGACTATCAGATTCATCTTTCGTTGAAGAGATTCTTGAGCTCACTCTCCTTGTATTTCATCCAGATGTCGGTAATCACCTGCTTTGTGTCACGGGTAAATTCTCCTTTCATCATCCAGTCATAATAACTGGGTTCGCTCTTGAAAACGTCGATAACTCTTTTGCCTTTGTGTTTACCGAAATTGAATATCGGTTCATCCGAAGAATCGCGTGCTATTCTGCCTGCAAAATCCACTATCTTACCCCTTTCCGAGAAAGAGGCTAGAAACTGTACATTATTTTTGAGGTCGGGATATCTCTCAATCTGCGCCTCGAGTACTTCCAGAGTGGCAAGGCTGTCGCCTTCAGCGGAGTGTGCCTGATCAAGTTCCTTGTTGCAGTAGAAACGGTATGCAGCTACCAGGGTTCTGGGTTCCATTTTGTGGAAAATGTTTTGCACGTCTATCATCTCGCACTGCCTGAAATCAAACTCGACACCGGCTCTGAGAAACTCCTCGGCAAGCATTGGAATATCAAACTTGAGAGAGTTGAACCCGGCGATATCGCAACCGCTCATCCATTCGGCAAGCGATTTTGCTATTTGCTTGAATGTGGGGCACTCTTTTACATCTTCGTCACTGATACCGTGAATCATACGGGATTCCTCCGGAATGTGCATCTCGGGATTGATTCTGCGAGTCTTATGCTCGCGGGAGCCATCGGGGTAAACCTTGATGACGCTGATCTCTACAATTCTGTCCTCAGATATGCTAAGTCCGGTACTCTCGATGTCAAATACTAGGATAGGCCTCTCAAGATCCAGTACCATGGTCCTATACGTTGATCATCACGGGCATCAGCAGTGCACGAAGATTCTCATCGGGATCGGTCTCGTCTGCCGATACGATGAGTACCGCCTTGCAGGGGTCTGCGAGCTCCACACACACATTGGTGTAGGGGAGATTGGTCAGGATTTCGATCAGGAATTGTGCCTTAAAACCTATTTCCATTTCATCTCCTTCGTAACTGCAGGTGAGACGCTCATAGGCTGATGTGGAAAAACTCAGGTCCTGTGCGGAAACAACCACTTCGTTGAGCGAGAGTTTGAGCTTAATCTGGTTGGAAGCCTGTGCGGAGCATACGGCGATGCGTCTTACGGAGTTTAAGAAATCGGTCCTGCCAATAATGAGCTTATTGTCATTCTGAGGAATTACGCTGCGGTACTGGGGGTATTTGCCTTCAATCAGGCGACATACCAGCATGTTGGTGCCGAAGTTGAAATATGCATTCTTTGAGTCAAATACAATTGAAATGTTCTCCTCACTCTTTGGCAGAATGCTTCTAAGAATTGCTGCGGGCTTTTTGTGGAGTATGAATGAACACTGTTGTGCGACCTTTGCGTCATTGAAGTCAAAGCAAATAAGTTTATGTGCGTCCGATGCCACCATAGCAGAATTTTCCGGGGCAAGGTCGAAGAAAATACCATTCATAACGGGACGTAATTCTTCTTCTGCAGTAGCATATATTGTGTTATTGATGCCGTTAAGCAGAGTTTCTGCAGGAATGTCCAGAGTGTCGTGGGTATCACCAAGGGCAGGGAGTTGGGGATAGTCATCTGCATTGAAGCAGGGTATCTTGGACTCACCGTTGATCCAGGTAATCTCCATGGTATTGTCGTGGCCATAGAATGTAAGCGGCTGATCGGGGAACTCTTTTAGATAGTCGGTCAGCCGTCTTGCGGGGACCGCAAATGCTCCCTCCTGTTGTACGTTGTCAATGCCGATGACCGTCTTTAGAGTGGTCTCTCCATCAGATGCGGTGACGGTAAGGGCATTACCTTTAAGGTCAAAAAGAAAATTTTCCAGGATGCTGGAAGAAGGTTTGTTTGCGATTACCCTTGATACAGATACCAGACCGTGCAAGAGTTCTGAACTTGATACTGAAAATCTCATATTCCTTAATTTTTATATTTTTATTTCTTATTTTCGAATTGGCAAAGTCCCGTTTATAATCCACAAATGTAATAATTTTTTGGCATATATTTTGGTTTATTTTACAATATACTTTGAATAAATTAGAACTTATGAAACGAAATACCCTTTTTTTGTTAATTACTCTACTTCTTTCACTTACTATTTCATGGCTTGTAGCTGATAAGGTTGTCGATACAAAGCTCGCTGCAGCTACTGCAGAGGCTGATGGAGGGCGATCATCCGCTATCGCGAGAGCTCACGGTGTCACAAACCGGACAGTCATTAGAACAGATATGGGGGACTTTTCAGATGCTGCCGAAACGGCAGTCCATACTGTAGTTTATGTCAAAGTTGTCAAAAGGGCAGCAAAAATGCCTTCTTCCATAATGGACCTTATTTTCGGTTTCGCTACACCTAAAGATCAGGTAGGTATGGGTTCCGGTGTTATCATACGTGAGGATGGTTATATCGTAACCAACAACCATGTCATAGATGGAGCGGATCAGATAGAGGTGACACTTGAAAACAACGAGTCCTATCCTGCCAAACTGGTCGGAACCGATCCCGCAACCGATATAGCGCTACTCAAAATTGATGAAGATTCCCTTCCCGCCATTGCCCTTGGTGATTCCGACAATCTGAGACTCGGCGAATGGGTGCTTGCCATCGGCAGCCCATACGATTTACGTTCTACCATCACTGCCGGCATTGTCAGTGCCAAGGGTCGTTCGCTTCCCAACTATGACGGCCAGTACCGTGTCGAGTCCTTCATACAGACCGATGCCGCAGTAAATCCCGGTAATAGTGGCGGAGCTCTGATCAATACGTTGGGTGAACTTGTAGGCATCAATACTTCCATAATCTCACTTACCGGTTCTTATGCCGGTTATTCATTCGCGGTACCCGTCAATATCGTGAGAAAGATTACCGAAGATTTTATCAGATACGGTGAGGTGCGCCGTGCACTGCTGGGCATTTCGATAACGGACATTACGGACAGTATGGCCCGTCAATTTAATCTCGAGAGCATGGACGGGGTCTATGTAGCAGAGGTACAGCCAAACAGTGCTGCCGAAAAGGGAGGCATCAAAGTTGGCGACATCATTACGGAAATAAATCTCAACAGAGTGAGGAATGGGGCTGCCGTACAGGAACAAATGAACCGTCTGCGTCCCGGAGAACAGGCCGTAATTACTGTCAAAAGAGGTGGAAAACAGATTGAATTGATAGTTTCTTTGTAAAAGTTGCAATTTTTTTGTAACTTTTTCCGAATATATTCGTACAATATACACGTGCGGTAATTTTATTGCCTGCATGTGTATCTTTTTGTTCAAAACAATTATTACTAAAACCAAATATTATTATTTCTGAATGAGACAACTCAAGATTACCAAATCAATAACCAACCGCGAAAGTGCTTCGCTCGACAAATACCTGCAGGAGATAGGCAGGGAAGAGCTCATTACAGTCGAGGAGGAAGTGGAACTCGCCCAGAGAATCAGAAAAGGCGACCCTGAGGCACTTGAAAAGCTCACCAAAGCTAATTTGAGATTCGTGGTATCAGTGGCTAAACAGTACCAGAATCAGGGAATCAGTCTTCCCGACCTTATAAACGAGGGCAACCTCGGCTTGATAAAGGCTGCGGAAAAGTTTGATGAGACTCGCGGTTTCAAATTCATTTCATACGCAGTATGGTGGATAAGACAGTCCATCCTCCAGGCGCTGGCGGAACAGTCCAGAATTGTGCGCCTGCCGCTCAACCAGGTGGGTTCGCTCAACAAGATCAACAAAGCGCTCTCCAAATTTGAACAGGAGCATGAGCGCATGCCTTCCCCTGACGAACTCTCAGAAATTCTCGACATTCCCAGAGAAAAAATCGCAGACACTCTCAGGGTATCAGGCCGTCACGTCTCTGTGGATGCTCCTTTTGTTGACGGTGAAGACAACAGTCTGCTTGATGTGCTTGTCAACAACGATTCTCCCAATGCCGATCGCGGCCTTGTAAACGAATCCCTTAATAAAGAGATTGAAAGGGCACTCTCCACACTTACCGAGAGAGAGCGTGATATCGTCAAATACTTCTTCGGCATCGGATGCCAGGAGATGACTTTGGAGGAAATCGGCGAACATTTCGGGCTGACCCGTGAAAGGGTACGCCAGATAAAAGAAAAAGCTATCAGGAGACTGCGTCACAGTGCACGCAGCAAACTCCTCAAGAGCTATCTCGGATAACCCCCTATAAAAGCTAAAAAATACCATAACAATGAAAAAACTTATATTACCCTTTTTAGCAGTACTTATGATGACTGCATGTACAGAAACTAATCCGCTCCTAACCGATTGGAATACTCCGTTTGAGATACCTCCATTTGAGCAGGTACGCCCCAAACACTATTTGCCCGCATATATTAAGGCAATGGAGGTTCACTCCGCCGAGATTGATGCAATCACATCCAATCCCGAGCCCGCAACTTTTGAGAATACTATAGTTGCATATAGCAATTCAGGCGAATTGCTTAGCAAAGTGTCCGCTGTGTTTGGCAGTGCATCAGGCGTGAAATCCAACGATCAGATCAAGGAAATCGCAAGGGAGCTCTCACCTTTGACAAGTGCTCACTACAATGAGATCAACCTAAACGAAGCACTTTTTGCAAGAATAAAAGAAGTATATGACAACAGAGAGAGTCTGGGCCTGGAAGAAGACCAGATGCGTCTTCTGACAGAGACATACAAGGGCTTCGCCCGCAATGGTGCCGAACTTCCCACAGATAAAAAAGAGGAACTTAAGAAAATCAATACCGAACTTGCTGCCAATCAGCTCGCTTTCGGACAGAATCTTCTTAAAGAGACCGAATGGACACTTTTGGTTGAAAATGAAGAGGATCTTGCAGGTCTTTCTGAGGCACAGATCGCTTCTGCCGCCACCCGTGCGCGAAAGGCTAAGAAAGAGGGTTGGATCTTTGGACTTGACAACCCCAGCATCATGCCCTTCCTGCAATCTGCCGATAACCGTGAATTGAGAATTAAAATGCTCGACGCATATCTCAACCGTTGCAACAACGGCAATGATTCTGACAATAATCAGGTAATTAAAAATCTCATTTCCCTTCGCTTACAGAAAGCACAACTCCTGGGATATGAGGATTATGCAGCTTATGTTCTCGAAGATAGGATGGCTAAAAATGCCGATGCTGTATACTCCCTTCTCAATCAGCTATGGACTCCCGCACTTGCGGTGGCAAAGGCCGAGCTTGCTGACATAGAGGCTCTGGCTGCAAAAGATGGCATCACTGATGTCGTAGCTGCCGATTGGAGATATTATTTCGAGAAATCGATGCAGAGCAAATACAATATCTCCGATGAAGAATTGCGCCCCTATTTCAAACTTGAAAATGTACGTGAAGGTATCTTCTTTGTTGCCAACAAGCTTTTTGGAATCACTTTCGAGCAGCTTGACAATGTACCTCTACCTCATCCTGAGGCTGTGGCATTTGAGTGTAAAGAGGCTGACGGCACTACTTTAGGTATTTTATTCATGGACATGTTCTCCCGTCCGGGCGAGAAACGTGGTGGTGCATGGTGCGGCGGATTTCGCTCACAATACTATAAAGATGGTCAGAGGGTACTTCCTCTAGTGACCATAGTGGGTAACTTTACCCGTCCTTCAGGTGACAAGCCGGCTCTTTTGAGCACGGATGAGACCAATACTTTCTTCCATGAGTTCGGTCACGCTCTGGCATCGCTCCTTTGTGATGTGAGATACAAGGGTCTGGGTCGTATGACACGTGACTTTGTAGAGCTTCCTTCACAGATTATGGAGCACTGGGTGTTCGAACCTGAGATGCTGAAAGTCTATGCAAAGCACTATGAGACAGGTGAGGTGATTCCTGCAGAGCTTATCGAAAAACTTGACAAGGCAGGTAAGTATGGTCAGGGATTTGCTACTGTGGAATATCTGGCGGCTTCATTTCTCGATATGGATTACCACGTACTCAAGAGCATTCCGGAGGATCTCGACCCGATGACTTTCGAAAATAAGGTTCTTGGAGAAAGAGGGCTTCTGCCTCAGATTCCTTCAAGATATCGTTCAACCTACTTTAACCACACATTTGGTGGCGGTTATACAGCAGGCTACTACAGCTATATCTGGGCTGAGGTGCTCGATTGCGATGCATATGAGGCTTTTGTTGAGACCGGAGACATCTTCAATCCCGAAGTTGCGCTCAAATTCCGTAAGGAGATTCTCGAGCGTCCCGGTGTTGACGAGGCAATGAAGCTCTATGTCAATTTCCGTGGCAGGGAGCCCAAGATAGAGCCATTATTGAAAAATAGAGGACTAAACTAGCGTTCTGTCATAGGCATGAGCAATTTTTGGAATGCATTTGGCAACGGCATTACTGTCGTTAGCGACTTTATTTGTGGATATCCGCTCTTTTTCCTCCTCATAGGAGGCGGTTTCTTCTTTCTCTTTTATTCAGGATTTACACCGTTGCGCAGGTATGGTCGGGCCATTCAGGCTCTTAGAGTCAAGGATGACAAGGCTGACGGCCAGATCAGTTCCTTCGAGGCGCTCTCCAGTGCCATAGCGGCAACGGTCGGCATGGGCAATATTGCCGGTGTGGCCATTGCCATCTCTGTGGGAGGGCCGGGAGCAATATTCTGGATGTGGGTAAGTTCCATCGCAGGCATGGCGACTAAGTTTTTCGAAGGTACCATCGCCGTGATGTACAAAGGGAAAGATTCTGCAGGAGAAACCCAAGGAGGCACGATGTATATGATCACGTCGGGCCTGGGCCAAAAGTGGAAACCGCTTGCTATATTCTTCTCGATATTCGGTCTGATAGGCACATTATGTATAATGCAGTCCAATCAGTTGACCGAGTCTGTAACCTCGCTCTTTTTTGCTCCCGAGCAGAATACCCTTCTGTTGAGATTCATCATAGGAGTGATAATAACAGCTATTGTTGCAGGTGTTATCATTGGCGGAATAAAGAGGATTTCAAAGGTCTCTGCCAAACTGGTTCCCCTGATGGTAGGTCTCTATTTTATTCTCGTACTCTTTATCATGATCAGGCATATCGGTCATGTGCCGGGAGTATTCAAGGATATAATCGCCGGAGCCTTCACCCCGAGAGGAGCTCTGGGAGGAGGTATCGGTTCGATAATAATGATAGCCCTTACCGGTGTACGACGTGCCGCTTTAGTCAATGAAGCAGGAGTAGGTACCGCATCCATGATGCATGGTGCCTCTAAAAACAACGAACCTGTGCGTGAAGGTCTTGTAGCAATGATCGGCCCCTCAATTGATTCCGGTCTTGTATGCACACTTACAGCTTTAGCTATTCTAATCGGTGTGAGAATTGATCCTTCGATCATGCCCGCAGGATCTGGGATGAGTTCGATGGAGGGTCTCAAGTTTGCAATTAATGCATTTAATGCTTCGATTCCTGCGGTAGGTGGCTACCTCCTCTTTGTAATGGTGTTGATGTTTGCTTTCAGCACGATGTTCTCTTACTCTTATTATGGACAAAAATGCACCGGATTTCTTTTCGGTGCGCAATATGCAAAATACTACAACATTTTTTTCCTTCTTATGTTGATTGTGTCGGCAATGATTCCGCTCAAGGCGGCGGTGAGTCTGATTGATACGGCTTATGCCTTGATGGCATTCCCGACGATGTTCACCCTGTTTATGCTGGCACCAAAAGCCAAAAAGGAGATGAATATCTATTTTGCGGCAAACAAAAAGGAAAAGAAACTCAAGCAAGCAACTAAAACGAAATGAATCCGACAGATTTTTTACAAGAAGCGATAAAAGGGGGACTCAAATCACTATATAGTGTTGAGCTCCCCAAATCGGAGATCCAGGTACAGGCAACAAGGAAAGAATTTGAAGGCGACTATACCCTCGTCGTATTTCCGCTGCTCAAAATGAGCAAAAAAGCACCCGAAGCCACGGCGCAGGAGATAGGGAGATATCTCGAGAAGCACTGTCCCGATGTGGATTCGTTTAATGTCATCAAGGGTTTTCTAAATATCAAACTCGCTCCCTCTTTCTGGGTAGGCGTTCTCAAATCCATAGGTGAAAATGAGGATTACGGTCGGTTGCCTTCTACAGGAAAGACCGTGATGGTGGAATTTTCTTCTCCCAACACCAACAAACCGCTCCATCTGGGCCACATTCGCAACAATCTTCTCGGATGGTCCGTTTCGCAGCTTCTGGCTGCCAACGGACACAACATCGTAAAGGTCAACCTTGTCAATGACAGGGGTATACATATATGCAAATCGATGCTTGCATGGCTCAAAGAAGGCAATGGTGAAACTCCTGCCTCCACCGGACGCAAAGGAGACCATCTCGTGGGCGATTATTATGTGAAATTCAACAATATGCTTACCGCTGAAGTGAAGGAGATAATGGAGCGTGAGGGTTTGGAAAAAGATGAAGCCGAAAAAAAGGCGGGCTTGCTCAAAGAGGCACAGGAGATGCTTTTAAAATGGGAACGCGGTGATAAAGAGGTAGTTGATCTCTGGAAAAAAATGAATGGATGGGTTTATGAAGGGTTTGATGTTACCTACCGCAATCTAGGTATAGAATTCGACAAGACCTATTACGAATCGGAGACTTACCTCCTGGGTAAATCTCTTGTCCTTGATGGACTGGAAAAGGGTATTTTCGAAAAACAGGAAGATGGATCCATATGGTGTGACCTCACCGAAGAGGGACTTGACAAGAAACTACTCCTCAGAAGTGACGGAACCTCGGTCTATATGACACAGGACATAGGTACGGCACATCAGAGATATGACGAATATGGCTTTGATGAGCATATATATGTGGTTGGCAACGAGCAGAATTATCATTTCCAGGTTCTCAAACTCATCCTCAAAAAATTGGGATTTGAGTGGTCTGACTCCATTTACCATCTTTCTTATGGTATGGTGGAATTGCCGGAAGGTAAAATGAAATCACGTGAAGGCACGGTTGTGGATGCCGACGACCTTCTCGAGAGTATGTATGATACTGCCAGGGAGACCTCTCTCGAACTGGGTAAAATAGAAGATATGAGCGACGAAGAGCAGGATGCTCTTTTCAGGATGATCAGTTTGGGGGCGCTGAAATATTTCATTATCAAGGTGGATCCCAAAAAGACAATGGTTTTTGATCCTAAGGAGTCGATTGATTTCAACGGCAATACGGGACCCTTTATCCAGTACACCCATGCCCGCATTAAGTCCATACTCAGGAAAGCTGCGGAGCAGAGCATGGCTCCCTCAGTGACAGGAGCTTTGCTCCTTCCTAAGGAAGAGATTATCGTTCAATTGTTGAGCTCCTATCCTGACAAGGTAAAGGAGGGTGGGGATGCACATTCTCCCGCAATTGTTGCCAACTATGCCTATGATCTTGCAAAGGAGTTTAACCAGTACTATCACGACACCTCTATTTTGAGGGAAGAGGATTCAGATACACGTGCCCAGCGCCTCTATCTGATATCCATCATTGCGCAGGTTCTTGTTAAGGCGATGGGCATTCTCGGGATTTCGCTGCCTGAGAGGATGTGATGATTCCCACTACAAAGAAAGAGATCGAAGCCCTCGGATGGGATGCTCCCGATATAATCCTGTTTACCGGAGACGCGTTTATTGACCACCCTGCTTTTGGTACTGCCGTCATAGCGAGGGTGCTGGAGAATGCAGGATACCGTGTAGCGGTAGTTCCGCAGCCCAATTGGAGGGATGATTTGAGGGATTTCAGAAAACTGGGGGAGCCAAAGCTCTTTTTCGGAGTCACCTCCGGTGCAATGGATTCGATGGTCAATCACTATACCGCTGCTAAGCGTCTGCGCAGCAATGATGCTTATACGCCCGGTGGTAAAGCTTCATTCAGACCCGATTATGCGGTAACCGTTTATACCCGAATTCTCAAGAAACTCTTTCCGCAGATACCGGTGGTGATAGGAGGTATAGAGGCCTCTTTGCGTCGCCTGACGCATTACGATTACTGGCAGGATATGCTCAAACCCTCTATTCTGGTTGAAAGCGGGGCCGATCTGCTGGTGTATGGAATGGGGGAGAGGCCTATTTGTGCCATAGCGGATGTTCTAGCCGGCGGTTTGCCTTTCCGGGCGCTACATTCAATCTCACAGGTTGGATATCTTTCCGACACCGAACCCTTGACAGAGCATATTGGCCTTGCTTCATTTGAAAATTGTAAGGCTGACAAGCGGGATTTCGCTGCCAATTTCAACATCATTGAGGATCAGGCAAATAGTATGGAACCGCAGATGCTGGTGGAGACATGCGGAGAGCGCTATGTATGCATAAATCCCCCCTATCCACCGGCTACGGAGCAGGAGATGGATGCAATCTATGCGCTGCCATTTACCAAAATGCCTCATCCAAGGTACAGAGATAAGCACATTCCCGCATATGAGATGATTAAGCATTCGGTGACCACCCACCGTGGCTGCTTCGGAGGCTGCAATTTCTGCACACTGGCAGCTCACCAGGGCAAATTCATACAGTCCAGGACCCCTGAATCGATACTTGCAGAGGTAGAAGCTCTCGCAGCAATGCCCGGATTCAAAGGTAATATTACTGATCTGGGTGCTCCTACGGCCAATATGTATCGGATGAGAGGACGCGACCGTTCGCTATGTGCCGGATGTAAACGGCACTCCTGTCTCTTTCCTTCGCGGTGCAAGAATATGGAGACCTCGCATAAGGAATTGCTTTCGTTATACGAAAAAGTTCTCAAAGTTCCGGGCATCAAAAATGCCTATATCGGCAGCGGTATAAGATATGACCTCTTCCTCGACAAAGATGGTTATCTGGATGATACGTCAAAACCCTATCTGGAACAATTGGTTACAAAACACACTTCAGGTCGTTTGAAAGTGGCTCCAGAGCATACCTGCGACCATGTGCTTCGGGTAATGGGCAAACCCTCTTTCAAACTTTTTGAAAGGTTGAGGCAGGAGTTTGATGATATCTGTCGCCGCAAAGGGCTTAAATATCAGCTTGTGCCCTACTTTATTTCCGGTCATCCCGGATGCAGGATGGAGGATATGGAAAGCCTTTCACGCAATCCGCATCTGAAAAATCTTTTCATGGAACAGGTTCAGGATTTTACTCCTACTCCCATGACACGTTCTTCGGTAATGTTTTATACCGGAATCGACCCTAAAACAGATAAACCTCTCTTCGTTGAGCGCAATCCACGGAGAAAACAGAGACAAAAATCATTTTTTTTCAAGAAATAATGTGAATTACATTTGTATTTGAAAAAAATCTCCTAATATTGCACATATATATTATCGAATCACTTTATGATAGGCACTAACAAAAAAAGAGCTGTTATTAGCTATGAAAATATGTCTCCCGAACTCGCGGAAGCATTCAAGGAGAAATATCCTCATGGATATGCAGATTATATGGGTGATATCTTCAAGGTTGTCAAGCCGGACGGTACTTTTTTCCATGCTGTTTCCGTTGAGATCCCCGATGCCATTTATCTTGTGAAGATTAAGGTGAAGGTGGATGATTATGAAGATGTACAGAATGGCCTTTTCAAGGATGACAACGATGACGATGACGATGATTCGGGTGATGACGGATTCCCGGCAAGTGACGAGGACTTTGCAGATGACCAGAGTTCAGACGAAGGGGAGGAGTAGAGTGTAGTGTGTAGTAGGGTAGTTGGGAGTTCTGAATAGGGAGTGAGGAGTATTTAGCGGGGGGGGGAGTAATGAGTAATTATAAATAAGCCAACAGCTAACGGCCAATAGGAAAGCCAAGAGCCAACGGCCAATGGCTAATAGCAAACATATAGAGAGTGGCCTGAAAGGTTGCTCTCTTTGATTAAAATAAATAGGTGAAAATATTTTCCAGAATTAAAAAGGGCTTTTCAGCTATCCCTGAGCGCACACAATTGGTGTTGCTCTCATTTGTAGTGGGACTTGGGTGCGGTTTTGCTGCCGTATTGCTCAAGACTTTGATTAAATGGATCCATCACGGTTTGACTTTTTGGTTTACCAAACCCTCCGATGCATACCTTTATCTCATTTATCCCGGCATAGGAATGTTGCTTTCATTCCTTTTTGTCAGATATTTTGTCAAGGACGATATCAGTCACGGAGTTACCAAGGTTCTGCTTTCTATTTCACGCAATGAGTCGCGCATAAAACCTCACAATACCTGGACTTCGATAATGGCAAGTTCTGTCACCATCGGATTCGGCGGTTCGGTCGGTGCCGAGGCGCCTATAGTATATACCGGTGCGGCGATAGGATCTAATGTGGGCAGGAGCATGGGCATGTCCTATAAAAATATGACTATTTTGCTAGGATGTGGAGCTGCTGGTGCTGTGGCGGGTATTTTCAAGGCTCCGCTGGCCGGAGTGCTTTTTACTTTGGAAATATTGCTTTTCAATATTTCGATGACCTCTATACTGCCGTTATTGATTTCCGCAATTACGGCAACGGTGGTTTCATATATTTTTCTGGGTGATGCAGTAGCTATTGCCAATACCATTGAAACCTTTTCAATGGGCAACCTGCCCTATTATTTCATTCTGGGTATATTTTGCGGCATAATATCACTCTATTTTATCAGGACCTCCCTGAGAGTTGAGGACAAGATGAGGCGTATAAGTAAGCCAATAAATCGCTGGATTGTGGGAGCAATCTCGATGGGTGTTTTGGTATTTCTTTTTCCGCCCCTTTATGGAGAAGGTTACGATTCCCTTACGTTGATGCTCAATAATAATCCCATTGAGATGGCGGGCGGCATCATCGGTGAACGTGTTTTGGCCAATAAATGGGCAATACTCCTCTTTTTCACGGCAATTCTGCTGGTAAAGGTATATGCTACCGCCTTTACAAATGCAGGAGGAGGAGTCGGCGGTACTTTCGGCCCGACTCTTTTTACCGGAGGTATAGCGGGATTTGTACTTGGCCGTTTCATCAATCTTACCGGCATCCATGTTATTCCTGAGGCTAATTTTGTACTTGTGGGTATGGGTGGTCTAATGGCAGGAGTGATGCAGGCACCCATGACTGCCATCTTTCTAATTGCGGAGATGACCGGCGGATATGACTTGCTGATACCGCTTATCCTAACCTCCGCTATCTCATTTGCCACTATCCGTTTGGTAGAGCAGTATTCAATTTACACAAAGCGTATTGCACAGCAGGGAGATTTGCTCACCCATGACAGCGACAGGGCCGTACTTACATTGCTCAAGACATCGGATCTTATCGAAACAGATTTTTCTACAATCGGCTTCAATAGTACTCTGGGAGATCTGGTCAAGGTGATTGCCACTTCAAAGCGCAATATTTTCCCGGTCGTGGATCATTATAACCAGTTTCAGGGAATTGTCTTTCTGGATGATGTGAGGAAGATTATGTTTGACCAAAGCCAGTATGAGAGCGTTCAGATACCTACTATAATGAAAAACGCCCCTGCCATTGTTTATTACGATGAAAAGATGGATAGCGTTATGAATAAATTTGAACTTACTCAGGCCTGGAATCTTCCGGTGGTTGACAGGAATAACAAGTACCTCGGATTTGTCTCCAAATCCAAGATTTTCTCTTCCTACAGAGAGCAATTGCAACAGGTTTCCCATGACTAAACTCTATCTCGACCATATTGCAGAGACGATGAATGTCAAAATTTGGCAAATCGAAAACTGCATCTCACTGTTCGAGGAGGGTGCTACCATTCCCTTCATCAGCAGATATCGTAAAGAACGCACAGGTGCTTTGGACGAGACCCAGGTAGCTGAGGTCAGACATTGGTATCTCCGTTTCGAAGAACTCGAAAAACGCAAACAAGCTATCCTTAAGAGTATCGAGGAGCAGGGAAAACTCACTGACTCACTTCGCGAACAGATAGAGTTGCTCATTGACCCTCAGGTTCTGGAGGATATTTATCTCCCTTATCGTCCGAAAAGACGTACAAGGGCTTCAATTGCTAAAGAAAAGGGACTCGAACCCCTTGCAGAGGCTATATTCAACATCAAATGTGACGACCCGCAAAGTATTTCGCAAAAATATATTGGTGATCAGGTGACTTCAGATGAAGAGGCTCTCGCCGGAGCAAATGATATCATGGCCGAGTGGATAAGCGAGTCGCAACCTGTTCGTGCGGACCTCCGTGACCTCTACTCAAGATGGGGTCGGGTGGTCACCAAAGTCTCCAAGGGGAAAGAGGAGAGTGAGGAGGCATCCAAGTACCGCAATTACTTTGACTTTTCGGAACGCCTCGACAGGATACCTTCACATCGTTTGCTCGCCATTCTAAGGGCTTCTTCCGAAGAGATAGTAAGTGTCAGGGTAGATGTGAAGAGTGATTACGCAATTGAACGCATCTCAAGACGCGTGTATCAGGGCAAACGCAAACCCTCACCCTCAGTGCGCGAACTATTGGATGCCGCCGTGGAGGATTCCTATAAGCGTTTGCTCCATCCATCGATTGAAAATGAATCCCTCTCTGCAGCTAAGGAGAAGGCTGATCTCGACTCTATCCGTGTTTTCGGAGAGAATCTCCGCCAACTACTACTGGCTCCGCCGGTTGGTGAGAAGCGTACCCTTGCCATAGATCCGGGCTTCAGAACCGGTTGCAAGGTGGTTTGCCTCGATGCACAGGGAGCATTGCTGCACAACGATACCATATTTCCCCATCCTCCCAACAACGAGAAGATTGCTTCCATGAAGAAGATTTCCCATTTGGTGGAGGCCTACAAGATAGAGGTTATCGCCATCGGTAATGGCACTGCCGGTCGTGAGACAGAGGCCTTTATCAAGAAAATCGCACTTCCTAAGGGTGTGAGAGTCTATTCGGTCAGCGAAGATGGCGCTTCGGTCTATTCAGCCTCTGAGATTGCGAGGGAGGAGTTTCCGGATTATGATGTTACTGTCAGGGGTGCTGTTTCCATTGGCCGTCGTCTCATGGATCCCTTGGCGGAATTGGTCAAAATTGACCCCAAGTCCATCGGGGTGGGTCAGTACCAGCACGATGTCAACCAGACTCTGCTAAAGGAGCGTCTGGATACGGTGGTCGAGAGCTGTGTAAATAATGTCGGAGTCAATCTCAATACCGCCAGCAAGCATCTTTTGCGTTATGTTTCAGGTATAGGTCCCGTTTTGGCAGGCAATATTATAGAGTACCGCGATGAAAACGGTGCCTTCGGTAGCCGCAAAGAGCTGCTTAAAGTGCACAGACTCGGTGAAAAGGCCTTTGAGCAATGTGCCGGTTTTATGAGAATACCAAATGCCGAGAATCCGCTTGACAATTCGGCTGTCCATCCCGAGCGGTATGAACTCGTGGAACAGATGGCCTCCGATTTGGGCGTATCGCTTACCGATCTCATTTCCAATGAGCAGTTGTCTTCTACCATAGATATTTCAAAATATGTTTCCGAGGAGGTGGGTGAGCCTACGTTAAAGGATATTGTAAAAGAGCTGGCCAAGCCCGGTCGAGATCCACGTTCTATTATCAAGGTTTTCGAGTTCTCCTCCGAAATCCGCTCCATTGAGGATGTAAAGGTGGGTATGATCCTGCCCTGCATTGTAACCAATATCACCAATTTCGGCGCATTTGTGGATATCGGCATAAAGCAAAATGGGCTGATACATGTCTCTCAGATAAGCGATAAACGTATAGAGGACCCCTCACAAGTGCTCAAACTGCATCAGCAGCTTCACGCCAAAGTGGTGAATGTAGATTTGGAGCGTCAGAGAATAGGTCTTTCTTTGAGAGGAATATGATTTTTTACTATCTTTACACGATAATACACTTAATATTTGAGAGACTATGACACGACAGGTCGTTATCATTCCCACTTACAATGAAAAGGAGAATATAGAGAAGATTATCCGTGCAATCAAAGAGCAGGAGGTGGACTTCCACATACTGGTCATAGATGACGGTTCGCCCGACGGCACGGCAGCTATTGTCAAATCTCTCCGGAGTGAGTTTCCCGACTCGCTTTTCATTATTGAAAGAGCCGGTAAACAGGGACTTGGCACAGCCTATATCACAGGTTTTAAATGGGCAATCGAGCATAAATATGATTATATTTTCGAGATGGATGCCGATTTTTCACATCCTCCCAAAGATCTGCCGCGTCTTTACAAGGCCTGTCACGAGGATGGCGCAGATCTGGCCATCGGTTCACGTTACTGCAACGGTATCAGTGTCGTCAACTGGCCTATCGGTAGGGTGATAATGTCCTATTACGCATCTACTTATGTTCGCACAGTACTTGGAATGAAGGTCTATGACACCACGGCAGGTTTTAAGTGCTATCGTCGTAAGGTGCTCGAGACGATCGATTTTTCAAATATAAGGATGAAAGGTTACGGATTTCAGATTGAAATGAAATACAACACCTACAAACTCGGATTCAAGATCGTTGAGGTTCCCATTATTTTTGTCGACCGTACCGAAGGGACTTCCAAAATGAGCAGCGGCATTTTTGGCGAAGCCTTCTGGGGTGTAATCAGGCTAAGATTCCGCAAGATCAAAGCCGCTCCCAAGGCATAAGATCCAACTATTTACATGAGCATTTTTATTGAAAATGGTACAATCATCAACGAGGGGTTCTCTTTTACAGGTGGCCTCTTTGTTGAAAATGGCATCATAAGTGCGATTACCAGGGATCCTGCTGACTTTCCACAATTGCGGGAACGGGCGAAGGAGGTGATTGATGCTTCGGGAATGCTCATTCTTCCGGGAGTTATTGATGATCAGGTGCATTTTAGGGAACCGGGAGCGGAGCATAAGGGTAGTATTGCTACTGAAAGTGCTGCTGCAGTATTGGGAGGCGTTACTTCCTATATGGATATGCCCAACAATAATCCTCCGGTGTGCTCCCAGGAATTGCTTGCGAAAAAGTTCGGCAGGGCAGCGGAGGACTCTCTTGCAAACTATTCATTCTATATCGGAGCATCCAACGACAATCTCTCCGAACTGCTTGCAACTGATCCGCGAAATGTCTGCGGCATCAAGGTCTTTATGGGCTCTTCCACCGGAAATATGCTGGTAGACAATCCCGAAACGCTGGATGCTATCTTTTCGAAAGCGACTGTATTGATTGCAACCCATTGCGAGGAGGAATCCATAATCCTCGCGAACACTGCTACAGCCCGTGAGCGTTTCGGCGATGAGATACCATTCGATATGCATCCGCAAATACGCAGTCGAGAGGCCTGTATAGCATCCACCCGCAAGGCTATAGCTCTGGCGCTGAAATACTCCTCTCGCCTGCACATACTTCATATCAGTACTGCAGAAGAGGTAGAAATGCTGCGCGAGGCAAGGGTGAAAAGTGATCGTATTACCGGTGAGGTATGCGTGCATCATCTATGGTTCTGTGACAGCGACTATGAGCAATATGGCTCTCTGATAAAATGCAATCCCGCCATCAAAAGCTCCTCCGACCGCGAGGCGCTCCGTCAGGCAGCACGCCAAGGGGTAATATCAGTAGTAGCGACTGATCATGCACCGCACTTATTATCAGAGAAAGAGGCTCCATATTTGCAGTCGCCCTCCGGCATCCCATTGGTACAGCACTCACTTCGGGCCATGCTCGAACTTTCACGTCAGGGTGTTTTTGCACTTACCGACGTGGTGAGGTTGATGTGCCATTCTCCCGCAGATTGCTTCAAGATCTCCCGCAGAGGCTATCTCCGTGAGGGGTATTTTGCGGATATTACCATAGTTGACCCGAATAGGCCCTCTGACGCATCAACCGTTTGCAGATGCGGATGGTCGCCTTTTACTGGATTCACCTCAACGGTTGTGCATACTCTCGTCAACGGCGTTCCGGTGGTGCGCGATTCACGGCTTACAGCTCTGAACTCCTCATTACCACTCTCTTTCGATGACTAAGACCAAAAGTAAACTTTCCCTCTATATATCCATTATAACCGCCACTATTCTGTGGGGATTCTCCTTTATATGGACCAACGATCTCATCGCAATTGGAGTGCCGATCTTTATTTTCATATTTATGAGGATGCTGCTTTCGGGGGTTATAATGCTTCTCTTTTCCATGATTACCCGTACTTTGCAAAAGGTGGCACACAAGGATATGAAGTGGATGTTGCTGCTGGCATTTTTCGAACCCTTCATCTATTTTATAGGAGAATCCTATGGTTTGAAAATCACCGGGTCGGCCACTTTATCGGCAGTAATAGTTGCCACAATCCCCATATTTACAATGATTATGGGCAGGTTGTTATTCAACGAATCTCTATCCCGCCTCAATGTCGCCGGCATAATCATTGCTGTTGTAGGAATAGTTCTTTTTGTATGGAATGGCACTATTTCTTCGGAGAATTATTACGGAATTCTCTTTCTGTTTCTTGCCGTTGCAGGTGCGGTGGGTTACTCTTCCATTTGTAAACGACTAACAGGCACCTACAATGCCATCACTATTACAACATGGCAGTTTCTTGTCGGGGCAATTTTATTCTTTATACCCTTTATGATCTGGGGTCTGCCCCAATGGAGGCCTGAATATCTCTCATTTAATGTGCTCAAGTCAGTGATTGCACTTGCCGTGCTCTGTTCTTCCCTCTCTTTTGTGCTCTATACAAAAGCAATAGAAGGACTTGGGATGACCAAAGCGTCCATATTTTCCGCTATGATTCCGGCGGTTTCAGCAATAGTTGCATACTTTATGGGACAAGAGAGTTTTACGACAACGCAGATTTTCGCCCTTGCAATTGCCATTTCCGGAGTCGTTCTTTCGCAGTTGCGAAAAAGTATAAAAATTGTCTGATTGTGTTTGGCCTGGAGAATAATCAGTTGGTAAGGCCGGGGCTATAGTCAGAACGGTGCATAGTGACGGTGAATGATTTGTCCGGAATGTGGTCTTTTTCGAGCTTTGTGTGATTCTTCCATTTCATTTCAAATGAATCTTTTGTGCCCTTTGTAAAATAAAGCCTGTATATTGCTCCATAACGACCCTCTTCAGTAAAAATGAGCCGATTAGCTCCGTCTGACCTTACAACCAGTTCCTCTTTGTCAAGTCCATTGATGAAAGATACGCCGGTATATAGAGTGCACTTGGTACAATCTGCTGAAAACTCTAAGACTTTTGTGAAAAAATCTTGTTCAGAATATATCTTATAAATGATACCACCCTCCCAGTAGGTCTCGTCATCAAGCGCATATTCATCTTTTATTATTTCAAGGTGACTGCCTGATTCTTCAATATAGCAGGATGCCAGCATCAGTGACATCACAAGTAGAGAAAGTAGCCTTTTCATAATTGTGTAATATTATATCCCCTTAATATAGATGCAATTATGGTAGCAAACGTTGCATCGTATGATGGTAATTATCTCATCTGCTGTCTAATGCAACATCATTGAGTTCAGAACAACTCTTTTTCCTTTATATCCTTAACGCGGAGCTGGATGTTGGCGATGCCCCGATAATAATTTTCAGCAATGGAATAGCAAATATCCACGGGATTGCCGCCCTGAATATGTTCGAAATTTTCAGAAAGGTTAAAGGCGATCGCCGAAATATATCTGTAAGGTTCGTCCTCTTGAATGAGTTCCAGTTTGAGGTGCTTCATACCGGCTTCAGCAGAGCCCACTCTTCGTCCGTTACCATTGTCGTAAACATTTTCAGTAATGAAAACAGGGGAGAGGTTGCCGGGACCGAAGGGCTGGAATTGTTTGAGCAGCCTGAAAAACTTGGGTGTAATCTGCTTGAAGTCCAGATATGAGTCGATATTGATAATCGGTGTCAGGGTTACATCGTCGATTTTGGAGGCCACATAGTTCTCAAAACGCTCGGTGAATATCTGAAGATTTTCCTCTTTGAGAGTGAGTCCTGCAGCATACATATGTCCTCCGAAGTTCTCCAGAAGGTCTGAACAGGATTCGATGGCTTCATAGAGGTCAAAGCCCTGGATGGAGCGTGCAGAGCCCGTGATCAATCCATTCGACTGGGTGAGTACGATGGTTGGACGGTAGTAGGCCTCAACCAGGCGGGATGCCACGATACCCACGACTCCCTTGTGCCAGGAGGGGTTGTACACCACTGTGGATTTTTTGTTTTCGAAACCGGGGAGGCTCTTCACCATTTTAAGCGCTTCTTCGGTAATCTCGCGGTCAACTCTTTTGCGGTCGTTGTTGTGAGCATTAATGGCCGCTCCGATCTCCTTAGACTCATCTTCATCCCTGGATGTGAGCATATCTACTGCGGTTTTACCCGACTCCATTCTGCCTGCTGCATTGATGCGGGGGCCTATTTTAAAGACTATTTCGTCGATGGTGATGCGGTGCTTTTCGAGTCCCGAGAGCTTGATGATAGTTTGCAGACCCTCACGAGGGTTTTCGTTGAGTTGTTTGAGTCCGTAGTAGGCCAGTACCCGATTCTCTCCGGTGACGGAAACCAGGTCGGAAGCAATGCTGACCACCAGAAGATCGAGCAGTGAGACTATATTTTCAAAAGGGATATCATGTTTTTGGGCGTAGCCCTGGACCAACTTGAAGCCTACTCCACAGCCGGAAAGGTCATCGAAGGGATAGTTGCAATCCTGTCGCTTGGGGTCGAGCACTGCCACGGCATCGGGAAGTTTCTCATCCGGCAGATGGTGGTCGCAGATAATCATATCTATACCCAGACTTTTTGCGTAGTTCACTTTCTCGATAGCCTTGATGCCGCAGTCCAGTGCAATGATCAGGGTGCAGTTGTGATCCCGTGCAGTATCTATGCCCTTGTAGGAAATGCCGTAGCCTTCATCATATCTATCGGGAATATAATATTCCACGCGGTTGGTGAGGCATTTCATAAATGAATAGACCAGAGCTACCGCTGTAGTACCATCCACATCATAGTCTCCGTAGATTAGGATGGTTTCTCTCTTTACAACTGCCTTGTGAAGACGTTCGACGGCCTTATCCATATCCTTCATCAAAAAGGGATCATGTAGCTTTGAAAGGTCGGGACGGAAAAACTCCCTTGCCTTGGCAAAAGTATCGATACCTCTTTGGACCAGTAGATTAGCCAATACAGAATCAATACCCAGCTCCTGTGTGAGCTGGCGTACAAGAGCCGGGTTGCCCGGCTCCATTACTATCCATTTTTTCTCAATGCTCATATTGATTTCTGCAATTTTACAAAGATAAACAATTTTTATGCCTTTATCCATAAATATTCTTATTTTTGCCAGATATAACATAAGGAATACTTAACTGACAGGTTTACACTATGGAAATGACAGATCTCAACGAACAGGAATTGAATCGCCGCGCTGCTCTGCAACAACTGAAGGATTTGGGCATAGACCCCTATCCTGCCGAGGAATTTCCCGTCAATGCCACCTCAAGAGAGATTAAGGAGGGCTATGATGCAGAAAAAGGCAATTTCAATGACATATCCATCGCCGGAAGGATAATGAGCCGTCGCATTATGGGCGCTGCTTCATTTGTGGAGCTTCAGGACGAGCATGGAAAGATTCAGGTCTATATAAAACGTGACGAAATCTGCGAAGGTGAGGATAAGACCCTTTACAATACCGTTTTCAAGAAACTTTTGGATATAGGTGACATCATAGGTATCAAGGGTTTCGCTTTCATTACACAGACGGGACAACTTTCGGTCCATGCGAGATCTCTTAAATTGCTCAGCAAATCTCTCCGCGTACTTCCCATCGTAAAAGAGAAAGAGGGAGAGTTGTACGATGCATTCTCCGATCCGGAACTTCGTTACAGGATGAGATATGTTGATCTTATCGTCAATCCTCATGTGAGAGATACCTTTATCAGAAGAACTAAAATCGTCTCCACGATGAGGGACTTTTTTAATGAGCACGGGTATCTCGAGGTTGAAACACCCATTCTTCAGCCCATTCCCGGCGGAGCTGCTGCCAGACCCTTTGTCACTCACCATAACGCCCTCGATATTCCCCTATACCTCAGAATTGCCAACGAACTCTACCTTAAGAGGCTTATTGTCGGCGGCTTCACCGGTGTTTACGAGTTTTCAAAGAATTTCCGTAATGAAGGTATGGACCGAACTCACAATCCGGAGTTCACCTGCATGGAGATTTATGTAGCATACAAGGATTATGTATGGATGATGGAGTTTGTTGAGAAGTTGGTTGAGAGAATCGCCATTGCACTTAATGGTAAGACCAAATTTGATGTTTGGGGCAATGAGATCGAGTTTAAAAAGCCCTACAGACGTCTTCCGATGCTTGAAGCGATTAAAGAATATGCCGGTGTGGATATTACCGGTATGGATGAAGCGCAACTTCGCAAGACTTGTGACCATCTAAATATTCCCGTATCGCCCTCTATGGGTGTCGGTAAACTGATAGATGCCATATTCAGCGAATATTGCGAAAAGCATCTGGTGCAGCCCACTTTCATCACGGATTATCCCGTGGAGATGTCTCCTCTGACCAAACGTCATAGGGAGGACCCTGCGCTGACCGAGCGATTCGAACTATTCGTCAATGGTAAGGAGGTGGCCAATGCATACAGCGAACTCAATGATCCCATCGATCAGCTTGACAGGTTCCATGATCAGATCAAACTCCAGGAGAAGGGAGACGACGAAGCTATGTTCATCGATTTGGACTTTGTTCGTGCTTTGGAGTATGGTATGCCGCCCACCTCGGGTCTCGGTATGGGTATCGATCGCCTTGCAATGCTTATGACCAATTCTACTTCCATCCAGGATGTAATTTTCTTCCCTCAGATGAGGCCGGAGGCAAGCCATAAGAAAACAGAATGACTGATGGCGGCAGAGAAGATAACCTCCGCACGTAATCCTCGCATAAAAGAACTCATCCTGCTTCAGAGCAAGTCTTGGGAGCGTAGAGAAAGAGCTCTTTTCGTGGTTGAAGGGCAGCGTGAACTCAGCAGGGCCATCGAAGCGGGATTTATCCCCGTATCCATCTTCTATTGTCCCGCATATATGGAGAGCGCTGAATTGCCTGAGGTTGCTGCCGAGGTAGAGATTTTCGAAGTATCTGCCAATCTTTATGACAGAATCGCTTATCGCGGCAGTACCGAAGGAGTAATTGCCTTGATGAGGATGAAGCCGCTGATGCCGGAGGAAATTACTCTAGGCGACAACCCGCTTGTGATCGTGGTGGAGTCCATTGAGAAACCGGGCAATCTTGGAGCCATATTCAGAACTGCGGATGCCTGCGGTGCTGATTGTGTGATGGTATGTGATCCTTTGGCAGATGTTTTCAACCCCAATGTAATAAGGGCGAGTACCGGTGCCTGCTTCAGCGTCCGGTGTGTATGTTGCACATCCGAAGAGGCCTTTCAGTGGCTAAAAATGCATGATGTTTCTATTCTTATAACACAATTACAGGATGCCTCACTCTATTATGATACCGATATGAGGGGAGCTGTTGCAATTGTATTCGGTAGGGAAGATACGGGTCTTTCAAATTTTTGGAAAGAGCGTTCAGATGCGAAAATCCGCATCCCAATGGGTGGAATCTGCGATTCGCTCAATGTCTCCGTCTCTGTGGCAGTTATCTGTTTTGAGGTGCTGCGACAGCGAAATACAGAGACTTAACCCATTAAAACTTATTACAAATGTCCAAAACTTTATTTATCACCGCCACAGACGTGGCGGCATGGCAGTGGGTTGTCTATGCCTTACTGTCGCTTTTTGTTTTAACAACAATCATTCTTTCAATCACTCTTTGCAGGATAAAACGCAGGGAAATGCGGTTGAGGGAGAAGATATCACAACAGCTCAGGAATAAGAGGCATGATGATGAAAAACTCTCCAAAACCCTGAACAAAGTGATGCAGATGGTCATAGGTATTATGGACTGTGTCTCTCTTAGTCCTGAAAATGCCACTTTGCTCCATTCAAAGGTCAGGTCTTATTTTCTGACGACACTCAGGGATAAGAACAATATTTTTTACGACATGGACTATCTGGCTGACAAATGCCATTGTGGCCTTATAACCCGACTCAAAGAGGAACACCCCTCACTCACAAAGGATGATGTGATGCTATGTAGTCTGATATCCATGGGATTTCCTACACATGCAATAGTCACAATATTTCGCCTTACCAACGAGATGAGTATCTACAACAAGCGTGAGCGTCTCAGAACACGCCTCGAAATGGAGGAAGGGAGTAATCTGATGGATTATCTGGATGATAAGGCGGCAATGCTTCGTAGTCAAAAAGCTCTTTTATACTCAAATATTTTTTCCAGTCTCGGCAAAAAAGGCTATATTTAGAAAAATTTTTGAACTATGGCACTAAATAAAGTTTTACTTATCGGCAACGTAGGAAGAGATCCTGAAATCAGGCATCTTGAAGGTGGCGCATCCGTTGCCTCATTTTCCCTTGCAACTACGGAGAGATTTAAGGACCGTAGCGGGGAAACCAGAGAAATTACTGAGTGGCACAATATAGTCGCTTGGAGACAGTTGGCTGATTTGGCTAGCAGGTTTATCAAAAAAGGTAGTCAGATCTATGTGGAGGGACGTATTAGAAGCCGTTCTTGGGATGATGCCAACGGACAGAAACGCTACATCACGGAGATTTTGGCCGACTCTATCCAACTTCTCGGTCGTAGGGATGACACATTGCCCAGAGAGGGTGCGTGGGATGAATCTGCGGGTGGTCCAAGACAGACTGAACCACAGGCCACGGCCACGAGACCGGCATCAAAGTCTGCTTCGCAACCGGCTCCACAATCTGAGCAGTTTGTTTCTTCGGACGATCTTATGTCCGATGGCCCTGACGATCTGCCCTTCTAGAAGAGGGAATGCAACAAAAAATGCGACCTTTACGGGTCGCATTTTTTATCCGGTTACTCTACTTAACTTTATTTCTTTTCAAAGAAATCTTTCGCTTGGTCAGTAGGTAACAGCTCTTCCTGGAAAGCGTATGCTCCGGTACGCTCAGACTTGACCATACGGATACACTTTACATAGTTTTTTGTTTGTGGACGGCTACTACCAAATGTAGCCACTGCTTTCTTTGCCATTTATATAAAGATAAGTCTGTTATTTGATTTCGCGATGAAGAGTCACTTTTTTGAGATAGGGGTTGTATTTCTTGCGCTCCAATCTCTGTGTAGTGTTCTTTTTATTTTTTGTAGTAATATATCTGGAGATGCCCGGTACACCGCTCTCTCTTTGCTCAGTACACTCCATAATGACCTGTACTCTATTTCCTTTAGCTTTTTTTGACATAGTTGTAAATATTAAACTACTTTAATCAAACCTTTTTCCTGTGATTTCTTGATGGTAGCGGAGAGACCGTTCTTGTAGATGGTCTTCATACCCTTGCAAGATACTTTGAGGGTGATGAATCTCTGCTCTTCCTCAGACCAGAATTTCTTGGTCTTGAGATTGGGAGCGAATTCGCGTTTCGTGCGTCTCTTGGAGTGGGAAACGTTGTTTCCAATCATCCTTTTCTTTCCTGTTACTTGACAAACTCGTGCCATTGTTATCTATTTTTAATATTATAATCTTTTTTGGGGCTGCAAATGTATGGTTTTTTCTTATAAAATCCAAATTTCACCGCCTTTATCAGACAAACTTCAAGATTCTTCTCCATCTGATGTTCTTGGGGAAAGACTTGTTGTTATCCTTGGAAAACCAGATAACCGCAGGTCGGCCCACAATGTGATCCTCGGGAACGAATCCCCAGTAGCGTGAATCAAGTGAATTATGACGGTTGTCGCCCATCATGAAGTAATAGTCCTGCTTGAAGGTGTAGGTAGTTGTCTCTTCACCGTTTATGTAATAAATACCCTCTTTTTCTTCAAAATCATTGTCCTCATAGACGTCGATGATCCTCCTGTAGAAGTCGATATTGTCTGCATTGAGCTGTACTGTCGTTCCCTTGGCGGGAATCCAGATAGGGCCATAGTTATCCTTGGTCCAGCCTTTCTCCACGAAGGGGAAGAGCATTCTGTAGGAATCGGGATAGTCTGGCGGATACACATCTACATTCGGAGTTACTGACACGACATTACCCAATGCTTGAACTGATGAGAGCATTCCCTTTGTAAGCGGCAATTGAGGATAGCCCGGTAGAGTGGGGTCGTACCACACCTCGGATGAGTTGATGCCGATATCCCTAAGGTGTACCGGATTGATGGCTGTACCGTTGGTAACAACCCTCCAGCTATTCTGGATGCCCGGATATTCCTTCTGAGGTGTCCCATTGACAAAGAGTTGTCCATCTACTATTTCGAGAGTGTCACCTGCAATGGCAACGCATCTTTTAACGTAATGGTCCTTCTTGTCGGTAGGGCGGGAGATCAGCGGTCCAAAAGTCTTGACTGTGTAGTCACGGCCATTCATTCTCACATGTGTGTAATAATCCTCGATCGGAGCTTGGGTCAGCACCGTGTCGCCGTGAGGAAAGCAGAAGACCACATAATCGTCACGCTTGACATTGCCGAAGCCGGCGATGCGTTTATGATCAAATTGCAGTATGGTGGAGTAGCTCTTCTTGAGTGTTCCGGGAAAAACATTGTGAATGAAGGGCATTGATACCGGGGTCTGCGGCATTTTGGGTCCGTAGGCTACCTTGCTTACAAACAGATAATCTCCTGTCATAAGAGAACTCTCCATTGAGGAAGAGGGAATTTTGAAGGCCTGGAAAAAAAAGATGTTGATGAAACTTACAACTATTACTGCAAAAATGAGGGCATCAAGCCAATCAAGCCATACGTTGCGTTTCTCACCCTCTTTGTATTTCTTCTTCCAGAAGGCCCACTTCACCTTTTTGGTGATAAATATGTCGAAAATGACGATTAGTCCGAATATCCACCACCAGTTGCGGATCCATATTACCCACAAAGTATAGAGTACGGTCCAGAACCCGAACCGTACCCATTTGTTCCCATATATTTCCTTAAAGGTCAAGGAGAACTATTTTACAGAATTTACAATAGCTTCGAATGCCTGAGGATTGTTCATGGCGAGGTCGGCGAGAACTTTGCGGTTGAGGCCAACATTCTGCTTTGCGAGCTTGCCCATAAACTGGGAATAACTCATGCCATGCTGACGTGCAGCTGCATTGATACGTACAATCCAAAGTGAACGGAAGTTGCGTTTCTTGGTTTTGCGGTCACGGTATGCGTAGGTCAAACCTTTTTCATAGGTATTCTTGGCTACGGTCCAAACATTCTTTCTTGAGAGAAAATTACCGCGAGTTTGCTTTAAAATTTTCTTACGGCGTGCTCTTGAAGCTACCGAGTTAACCGATCTTGGCATAATGAAATTTTGGTTTTGGAGGCCAGCGCTCGTTATGAGACTTGTACAAGCTGGACATCCGGGTTAAACATCAATCAATTACTTTACTAACAAGAGTTTCACTCTCTTTTCATCGGCTTTGTCAATTAAACCGAACTGAGTGAGTCTTCTTTTTTGCTTCTTGGTCTTCTTTGTCAGAATATGACTCTTGTAAGCATGTTTTCTTTTTATTTTTCCAGAACCGGTGAGCGTAAAACGCTTCTTTGTACCGGAGTTGGTCTTGATTTTTGGCATAGTTAAATGTGTTAACTTGTTTTAATATGGTTGTTAAAAAAATTATTTCTTTTTGATGGGGGCAATCATCATTATCATCCTCTTTCCTTCCAACTTTGGCATCTGTTCTGCCTTTCCATACTCTTCGAGTTCCAGTGCAAACCTTAAAAGGAGTTTTTCACCCTGGTCGGAGAAGAGTATCGAACGTCCTCTGAAAAAGACATAGGCCTTAACTTTTGATCCCTCGGAGAGGAAATTCTTTGCGTGGTTCAACTTAAACTGGAAATCGTGCTCATCAGTGTTGGGGCCGAACCTAATCTCCTTAATCACTATTTTGGCAGCATTTGCCTTTTGTTCCTTCGCCCTTTTTTTCTGCTGATACAGATATTTCTGGTAATCCAGTATCTTGCATACGGGAGGATCGGCATTAGGCGAAATCTCAACCAGATCAAGCTCTTGTGATTGAGCCATATCCAAAGCCTGTGAAAGCGGATATATGCCCTGCTCCGGAATATTATCCCCGACAACTCTTACACGCGGTGCAGTAATGGCTTCGTTGATCCTTAAACCCTCTTCCTTGCGGTCGCGAGGCAATCTGCGATCAGGCTGTCGCGGCCCCTTGTATAATGGTTTGGGTTTTTGTGGTTTGTAGTTTGTCGCTATAGTGTTATCCTCCTATAATTAGTTAATAAATATAGTTAACTGAGCTGTTGCTCGATTTCCTCTTTTATGAAAGTAACGAATTCTTCTATTGTCATTGTGCCTTTGTCACCTTCTCCCTGCTTCCTTACGGAGACACAATTTGTTGACTCTTCCTTCTCTCCAACCACCAGCAAATAGGGAATACGCTTAATCTCATTTTCGCGTATCCTCTTGCCAATAGTCTCGTTACGATCGTCTATGGAGCTGCGAATATCGGAATTATTAAGCAATTCACAAACTTTTTTTGCAAAATCGTTGTATTTTTCGCTGATAGGCAGCACAATAACTTGATCGGGAGCGAGCCATAAAGGAAACTTTCCACTAGTGTGCTCAATGAGAACGGCGACAAATCTCTCCATGGATCCGAAGGGAGCGCGGTGAATCATTATGGGGCGGTATTTCTTGTCATCGCTGCCTACATACTCGAGTTCGAAGCGTTCAGGGAGGTTGTAGTCCACCTGGATGGTGCCCAATTGCCACTTGCGTCCAATGGCATCCCTAACCATAAAGTCGAGCTTAGGACCATAAAAAGCCGCTTCGCCGAGCTCTACGGTAGTTTCTAGCCCTCTTTCTTTAGTTGCCTCAATGATGGCGCTCTCCGCCCTTTCCCAATTTTCGTCGGAGCCGATATATTTATCGTGATTGTTGGGATCGCGGAGAGAAATCTGGACGTTAAAGTCCTTGAAGTCGAGAGTTTTGAAGATATAGAGTACAATGTCGATTACCTTGCAGAATTCCTCTTTTATCTGGTCTTCGCGGCAGAAAATGTGCGCGTCGTCCTGAGTGAAGCCACGTACGCGTGTCAATCCGTGGAGTTCACCGCTCTGCTCGTAGCGGTACACGGTTCCAAACTCTGCAAGGCGCAGGGGAAGATCCTTGTACGAGCGGGGTTTGGTCTTGTATATCTCGCAATGGTGGGGGCAGTTCATTGGCTTGAGAAGGAACTCTTCACCCTCCTGAGGTGTGCTTATGGGACGAAATGAGTCCTGGCCATACTTTGCATAGTGCCCCGACGTTACATAGAGCTCCTTCTGGCCGATATGTGGAGTGATCACCGGCAGATAGCCATGCTCCTTCTGTACTTTTTTAAGGAACATCTCCAGTTGCTCTCTTAAAGCTGCGCCGCGGGGAAGCCACAAGGGCAGACCCTGGCCCACTTTCGGGGAAAAGGCAAAGAGTTCGAGTTCTCTTCCAAGTTTTCGGTGGTCTCTTTTTTTGGCCTCTTCGAGCATTATGAGATATTCGTCGAGGAGTGATTTTTTTGGAAAAGTAATACCATAGATGCGGGTGAGCATCTTGTTCTTCTCGTCACCCCTCCAGTATGCGCCTGCAATGGTTGTGAGTTTTACTGCCTTAATTACCGATGTGTCTCTCAGGTGAGGACCACGGCAGAGATCGGTGAATACACCGTTGGTGTAGAAAGTGATGGTGCCGTCTTCCAGGTCACCTATGAGTTCGCATTTGTATTCATCACCCTTGGCGCTATATTTGGCCATCGCCTCGGCTTTGGAGACATCGATTCTGGTGAAGCGCTCCTTCTGCTGGGCAAGCTCGATCATCTTTTTCTCTATCTTCGCCAGGTCGGCCTCCACTATTTGTCTCTCTCCCAGGTCCACGTCGTAATAGAAGCCATTCTCGATGGAGGGACCTATGCCAAACTTGACGCCCGGATAGAGTATTTCGAGAGCCTCAGCCATAAGATGGCTTGAGGAGTGCCAGAATGTGCTTTTTGCCTCCTGGTCTTCCCATTTGTGGAGTTTGATGGTGGCATCTTCGACAATAGGTCTTTCAAGGTCGTGTATAGAGCCGTTGACTGTAGCAACCAGAATGTCGGCGGCAAGTCTGGGACTTATGCTCTCGGCTATCCGGTAAGGAGTGATGCCTTTGGGATATTCTTTGACACTGCCGTCAGGAAAAGTTATTTTAATCATGATATATGTTATTGTTCATTTTTCTGTTTCAACTCGCAAAGGTAAGATATTATTTCGTATCTTTGCAACCTTAATAGCAATAATTTATACTGAATAACAGAGACATGGCACCCAAATCAACAACTATTTCACATTGGAGCGAAGCGGCCCGTGACGAACTCTTTCTTGCTCTGGTTACGGTGGTTTTAATTTCGTTCAACGCTCTTTTCGAGAATACTGCACTTAAGTTTCTTTTCTGGCTTGTAAAGTTTGTGGGCTCCGTTTGGCTGCTCTATTTTTTTATGAAAAAATTTCTTAAGGTAGAGCCGCAGAGCCCCGTTTTCAGACAGGGAGTAAGGATATGTCTCTTTTCTTCACTTATCTGTGCGGTATACACCTTCTTTATGTACACTTTCCTCTTTCCGGAAATGGTGACGGAAATGTTCGAGGCGTTTTACTCCGCACCTGAATTTGCATCGCTTCCGGGCAATGTGACAGATATGATGCTCAAGTTGGAGGACAATTTTGCTAAGTACTCCTGTATATCCACTTTTATCTGGAATTTTATATTAGGTCTGATAATTTCTGCAATAATTGCGCGTTCCATTACGCCCAAGACCATTTTTACCGACGACGACAATACAATTTGAGATATGGACCTTTCTATCGTTATATCACTTTTCAACGAAGCCGAATCCCTTCCCGAACTGGTGTCGTGGATCGGCAGAGCACTTGCTTCGGAGCAATTGAAATATGAAATCATCATGGTTGATGATGGCAGTACCGACAACTCCTGGCAGGTTATTGAGGAACTCAAGAAAAGTTATCCTGAGATAAGAGGCATCTCATTCCGTCGCAACTACGGCAAATCAGCGGCGCTTTATACCGGATTTGAAGCCGCAAGAGGTGATATGGTGGTCACTATGGATGCCGATCTTCAGGATAGTCCCGAGGAGATTCCCGAGATGATCAGGATGATCAAGGAAGAGGGTTATGACCTGGTTTCCGGTTGGAAGAAAAAACGCTATGATGGGACTTTTACAAAGAATATTCCTTCAAAGATATACAATGCCACAGCCCGTAGGGTGACAGGTATCAAACTCCACGACATGAACTGCGGCCTTAAGGCTTATCGCAAAGAAGTTATCAAAAGTATTGAGGTTTATGGAGAGATGCACCGTTTTATTCCCTATCTGGCTAAACAGGCTGGTTTCGGTACTATAGGTGAAAAGGTAGTGCAGCATCAGGCCCGTAAATATGGCAAGAGCAAGTTTGGTCTTAACCGTTTCATAAATGGTTTCCTCGACCTGCTTTCCGTCTGGTTTCTTCAGGTATTCGGCAAAAAACCGATGCACTTTTTTGGGAGCATCGGTATACTGACTTTTGTCATAGGTATTGTGATCGCAATTTGGCTGATTGTGGCCAAACTCATTGCACAGGCGCATGGCAGCATCTTCCGTCCCGTAACGGACCAACCTCTATTTTATTTGGCACTGCTGATGGCCATAATTGGTGTGATGCTTTTCCTAACCGGATTCCTTGGTGAACTTATTTCCAGAAATAGCCTGGAGAGGAATAAATACAATATCCGCAAGGAAATCTGATAATCTATTTTTTGGAGTCGCTCTTTTGGGAATCCTCGGTCTCCGGGGAATTGCCTCTGAACTCTTCCTCCATTTTTTTGTATTCCTCTTGAGTGATGATTTTACAGGTACCGTTGAAACGTGCACCGCTCTCTACACTCAATTTGTGGGCTTGAAGGAGTCCCTTGAATATACAGGTGCTCTGTAACATCAGAGTGTCACCGATTATTACGTCACCGTCAATGCGGCCGTAGATATCGGCATTTTTGCAGCAAATATTGCCGCACAGATATCCTGTTTCGCCGATAATCAATTTACCTGCAGTGATGATATCTCCGGTAAATGTGCCGTCAATCCTTACATCTTTCTCCGAAAAGAGGAATGCCGCACGGATGTCAGTGCCCACGGGTATTCGGGTTATTTCGTGGGCATGTGTCTGTAGGGAAGAATTTTTTTCTGCCATAATCCGAAATTTAAGGTTAATGAGTTTATATATGTATAGCCTCGGAATGTACTGCCGCAGCTGCCTCCATAATAGCTTCGCTCATTGTGGGGTGAGGGAAAATTGTCTTCATGACGGTAGATGCAGTTGCACCTAGCTTACAGGCAAGCACCATCCCGCCAATCATTTCCGATGCGTTGGCTCCTACAATATGGACTCCGAGTACGCGGTCGCTCTGCTCCTCCACTACCAGTTTGACAAATCCATCTCTTTCGCCGGCTGCGGTAGCTTTACCTGAGGCGGTAAATGGAAACTTGCCAACCTTGTATGCGAAACCCTTCTCTTTTGCCGCTCTCTCCGTCATGCCCACAGAGGCTACTTCGGGTGAAATATAAGTACAACCGGGGATGAGCGAGTAGTCAATGGGCTGTGGATTGAGTCCCGCTATGGCCTCTACGCAGCAGACGCCCTCAGCTGAAGCAACGTGCGCAAGTGCTTGAGTGGGGATTACATCTCCGATGGCATAAATTCCTTCAACAGCAGTCTTGTAGTATTGGTCAACCGTGATTTTGCCCTTGACGGTCTCGATGCCCACAGATTCAAGTCCCAGTATTTCGGTGTTGGGAACCACTCCCACAGCGGAGAGCACCAGTTCAGCCTCTACACTCTCTTCGCCTTTCTTTGTAAGGACAGTAAGGCGGGATAGCTTTCCGGTGGTATCAACGCCTTTTACCTGAGAAGATACCATCACTTTCATGCCCATTTTGCGGAATGAACGGCTGATTTGTGCGCTCACATCGTCATCCTCAACGGGTAGAACTCTGTCGAGGTATTCAATGAGAGTTACCTCCACTCCGAGGGATCTGTAAAAGAATGCAAACTCACTGCCGATGGCACCGGATCCTATGATTGCCATGCTCTTGGGGAGCTTGTTTGGTATAAGGGCCTGCCGGTAAGAAATAATTCTATCACCGTCAATTGGAGCAAAGGGTAGGGAAGCAGCCCTGGCTCCGGTGGCAATGATGATGTGGTCTGCCTTGTAAACGGCGGTACTGTCATCTTCCGCAGTAACCTGCACCTGTTTGCCCGGGAGGAGAGTGCCAACTCCCTGAATCATAGTTATCTTGTTTTTCTTGAAAAGGTAAGCGATACCCTTGTTCATCGTGTCGGAAATGCTCCTGCTTCTTGAAACTATTGCGTCCAGATCTGCAGTTACATTTGATGCCGAAAAACCGTATTCAGCACAGTGTTGTGCATATTTATAGGTTTGGGCACTCTTTAGAAGGGCTTTTGTAGGGATACATCCCCAGTTGAGGCACACTCCGCCGAGTTCATTCATTTCTACTACTGCCGTGTTAAATCCCAGCTGGGAAGCACGGATTGCAGCAACATACCCTCCCGGGCCGGAGCCGATTACTATGATATCGAACTTTTCCATATTCTATGATTATAATCTCTTGTTAGTTTCTTCCGTGACAATTCTTGTATTTTTTTCCGCTGCCGCAGGGGCAAGGGTCGTTGCGGCCAACTTTTTTCTCGGCTCTGGCCGGAGCGTTGGATCTAGGTTCCGAAGTGTTGGTAAGCAGATCGGGACGACTCTCTCTCATTCCGCTCAGATCGGTTTTCTTGGTGTGACCCTCAGTTGCAACCTCCTGTGGCTGCTGATCGGTTCTCAGGAATAGGAATGAACGAAGCAAGAATGCAAGAACATCCTTGCTGATGCCCTCAAGCACCTTGATAAAGAGTTCAAAACTCTCTCCTTTGTAGACGAGGATCGGGTCTTTTTGCTCATAGGCGGCATGTTGCACAGCTTGCTTGAGGTCGTCCATATCGCGAAGATGGTTTTTCCAATACTCGTCGATAACCCTTAGGGTGATGGTTTTCTGCACGGCACGAATCAATTCCTTACCCTTGCTCTCATAGGCCTTCCTCAGATCTACAAGGATACCGTACACCATCTTGCCGTCGGAGACGGGGATCTGGATATTCTGGTAAAACATCCTCTTGGTGTCATATACGTGGCTGATTACAGGCCATGTCTGCGCAATAAGGGTATCGAACCTGCGTTGCATCACACTGGAAACACTCTGTTGAAGCTGTTCCGTAAGTTGCGCTTTATTGAAATGCTCATATGAGGCTTCGTCAAAATCGGGAACGATGGAAAGTACCTTCATCAACTCTTCGCAGAAGAGATCGTAAGTGAGATGACGGTTGGAATCTACGAACATTTCGCAATAGTCTGTAGTCATATTGAGTACATCCACATCGATACGTTCACCCGTTAGGGCACTACGCCTCTTGGTATATACAACCTCCCTTTGAGAGTTCATAACGTCATCATAGTCCACGAGCCTTTTTCGTGTGCCGAAGTTATTCTCCTCGACTTTCTTCTGTGCCCTCTCGATAGCGTTGGAGAGCATCGAAGCCTGAAGAGCCTCGTCTTCCTGCATACCCATCGAATCGACCACCTTGGAAATCCTGTCGGATCCGAAGATACGCATCAGGTCATCCTCAAGCGATACATAGAAAATAGAACTTCCGGGGTCTCCCTGACGTCCGGCACGTCCTCTGAGCTGACGGTCTACGCGGCGGCTGTCATGACGCTCCGTACCTATGATTGCAAGACCTCCCGCCTCTTTTACTTCATCGGAGATCTTGATGTCGGTACCACGTCCCGCCATGTTAGTGGCAATGGTTACGGTGCCCGGTTTGCCCGCATGTAGCACAACCTCGGCCTCGCGTGCATGCTGTTTGGCATTGAGCACTTGGTGATCAATGCCGTGTAACTTCAGCAGACGACTCAGATATTCGGATATTTCTACCGAGGTGGTACCCACCAGAACCGGACGTTTTTGTCTCACAAGTTCACCGATATGGGCTATAACTGCATTGTATTTTGCTTTCTTCGTCTTGTATATCAAGTCGTCCTGGTCGTCTCTGATAATGGGGCGGTTGGTAGGTATAACCACCACGTCGAGCTTGTAGATGCTCCAGAACTCGCCTGCCTCCGTTTCCGCCGTACCTGTCATTCCGGAAAGTTTATGGTACATCCTGAAGTAATTCTGAAGGGTGATGGTGGCGAAAGTCTGTGTGGCTGCTTCGACTTTTACATTCTCCTTGGCCTCAACAGCCTGATGGAGACCGTCGCTCCAGCGGCGTCCTTCCATGATACGGCCGGTACTTTCATCCACAATCTTTACTTTGTTGTCAATTACCACATAATCCACATCCTTCTCAAACATCGAATATGCCTTCAAGAGCTGGTCAACAGTGTGCATTCTCTCGGCTTTGAGAGAATAATTGGAGTAAAGCTCGTCCTTTTTCTGGCTTTTTTCTTCGGGAGAGATCTCCATCTGGTCGATTTTTGAAACCTCGTCTCCAAGTTTGGGCATAAGGAAGAAGTCAGCGTCACCTACGGCTTTGGCGAGCACTTCGTTACCCTTATCGGTAAGTTCGACGCTCCTTTGGTGTTCATCTATGACGAAAAACAACTCGTTGGTAATAATTCTCTGCTCGATATCCTTTTCAGTGAAGGCGGCCTTAATGATCTTGCTCTGCACATCCTGTAAAATCTGTTTGATGCCGGGTTCGCTGAGGTATTTGATGAGAGGTGCATATTTTGGGAGTCCCTTGTGTGCTCTGAGGAGCAATATTTCACCCTTGTCCTTGATTTCGCCTGCGGCAATCAGTTTCTTGGCCTCGTTCAGGGTCTGGTTGACAAGTGTGCGTTGTTCATTGTAGAGACGCTGCACATAGGGTTTGTATTCTATGAAGGTTTCGTCGCCGCTACGCTGTACCGGACCTGAAATGATCAGCGGAGTACGTGCGTCGTCGATGAGAACCGAGTCCACCTCATCGACGATTGCAAAATGGTGTTTGCGCTGCACGAGGTCCTCGGGATTGAGAGCCATATTGTCCCTGAGGTAGTCAAAACCGAATTCGTTGTTGGTACCGAATGTTATGTCGGCAGCATAGGCGCGTTTTCTGGCATCGGAATTGGGTTGGTGTTTATCGATGCAATCGACACTCAACCCGTGGAACATATAGAGGGGGCCCATCCATTCGGAGTCACGTTTGGAGAGGTAATCGTTGACCGTTACCACATGAACGCCCTTACCTGTGAGAGCATTGAGGAATACCGGAAGTGTGGCCACAAGGGTTTTTCCCTCACCCGTAGCCATCTCTGCAATTTTGCCCGAGTGGAGCACTGCACCGCCATACAACTGAACGTCATAGTGCACCATATCCCAGGTAATCATATTGCCGCCTGCCATCCAGGAATTTTTCCATTCGGCAATGTCGCCTTTGATGGTGACGAAATCGTGGGTGGCGCTCAGGTCGCGGTCAAACTGTGTGGCTTTAACCCTTATGACGGGATTCTCCTTAAATCGTCTTGCTGTGGATTTTACTATTGCAAAAGTTTCGGGGAGTACCTGGTTTAGTACTTCCTCGAGCTTTTTGTCTATTTTTTTGATAAGTTCGTCAAGTTCGGTCGCGAGTTTCTCTTTCTCCGAAACGGCTATCTCCACATCCTCGAGTTGCTCTCTGATGGAGACCACTCTGGCTTCATCTTCTGCCACATAATCCAAAACTTTGGCTCTTATTGCAGCGGATTCGCTCCTCAGATCATCATCAGATAGAGCGTCAATACGACTGTATGCGTTATGTATGTTGTTAAGTATAGGTTTGAGCTGTTTCAGGTCCCTGTCTGATTTCGTTCCGAACAGCTTCCTTATTATAGATGAAATTCCCATATTCCGTATAAGATTTATCTTGCAAATTTACGAATAAAATACCAATATCTCACTTTATTTTAGCAACTTTAAAGTTTGAAGGCAATATTGAAAAAAATCATTGCCGGATAACTATAAAGAGTAATCAACCATATAATAACTATCAAATATGAAAAAATTAATCGTAACTGCTCTTTGCTGCCTTTTGATGGTAATATCGTCAGATATTTTTGCCTGCACCAGTGCCATCATTTCAGGTAGGGTCACCCCTGACGGAAGGCCTCTTTTGTGGAAACATCGTGATACGGGTGCCGCCCAAAATCTGGTGAGATATTTCCATGGTGACAAATATGCCTTTTCTGCTATCGCTCAGACCGATAATCCCAATCCAAAATCAGTCTGGATGGGAGTTAACGAGGCGGGATTTGCCATAATGAATACGATGTCATACAATATCGAGCCCACAGAGAAAGAAGAGAATGCCGACAATAACGGCTACATAATGAAACTTGCCCTTGGAAATTGTGCTGATGCGGCAGAGTTTGAAACCCTTCTCAATTCACTCGAAAAACCCTGGCTCATCGCAGCCAACCTCGGCGTGATAGATGCAAAAGGCAACGCTTATTACTATGAGGTCAACAATGATGAATTTGTCAGGTTTGATGTCAATGATCCCGCTACGGCACCTCTGGGTTACATTGTAAGGAGTAACTTCTCATTTGCGGGTGATACGGAGAGAGGTGTCGGTTATGTGAGATACATGCATGCAGACGAAGTAGTCAAGGCCGGTGTGATGCACAATGCGATTACTCCCGAGTTCATTTTCAACGAACTCTCCAGGTCTTTTGAAAATCCTCTGATCGGTGTCAACCTCAAGAGTGGAGATTTCAACAGACCTAAAACTACCGGATGGTTTGTGGAGCAGGATTTCATTGCCAGATACACTACTGTCAGCAGCGTTGTTATACAGGGTGTCAAGGAAGGTGAGCCGGTAGAACTGACTACCATGTGGACGGTAGTAAGTTATCCTCCTACCACAGTTGCGATGCCGGTATGGGTCTGCGGCGGGGAAGAAGGCATTCCATATATTCTTTCGCAAAATGAAGAAGGACGTTCGACACTTGGCAATATGGGTTATATGATGAAGGAAAAGGCTTATTCACACGAGATTGAAAAGTCACGCAAGACGAGATACTTCAACTGGGAGCTTTTGTGGAATCCCCGGGGCGACGGCTATATGCAACTGGTTCAGCAGATAGAGAAGGAACTTTTCAAAGAGTATAACCGAGCAATTGAGACATGGCGCAGCGAAGGGGCCTTAAATCACCGTCAGATGAAAAAACTTCACAATAAATGGAGCACACAAATCGTGGATAAATATTATGAATATTTTGGGATGAAGTAAAGAGTCACAATCTATCTGCAACAACTACAAAACACTTACTAGGAACTCAATACTCCTGACTAAAAATCAACAAAGGGCACCTACGGGCGCCCTTTGTTGTATAATTGTTGCTACGAATTATGCTTGTTCGATAGCACCCATGGGGCAAGCATCTGCACAAGCACCGCAATCAATGCATGAGTTAGGATCAATCTTATAAATGTCACCTTCAGAGATAGCTCCTACGGGACATTCGTCAATGCAAGAACCGCAAGCTGCACAGTTTTCAGTAATTTTGTAAGCCATGTTTAAATTTTTTAGTTATTTGATAGTTTAATTTTCAATTGTGTCCGCAAAGATAACACCTTTTTATCGGATAAATCAAATAATCTGCATCAATATCCGAAAATCTCCTTGAGTTCGAGTTTTTGTATTGGACCATAATCTAAGAGTGACTTCATATCAAAATCTTCATAGCGGCCGAGGATGCAGATGGCGTAGTCTCGATCTTTGATGTTGTCCTGCTGGAACTTCACCACATCGTCAAGAGTAAGAGTCTGTACCTTTTCAAATATATCACGGTTGATGTCATAATCGAGACCGAGTTTCTGAGCGGCAAGATATTTCCAGAAGATATTATCCCTGACCGTCCTGGCGGTGCGGAGATTGGTGATAATTGACTCCTGGGCGATGTCAAAGGCATTTTGTGAAACCGGCATATTGTTTATTATTTCATCAAAAGCCGTCATGGCATCGATGAGCTTGTCATTTTGTGTTGCAATGAAACTGTTGAAAAATGCTTCGTGCTCCAGATCATCGGGGAGATTATATCCGGCGCTTGCAGAATAGGCAAGCCCGCGTGCCTCACGCATCTCCTGGAATACTATCGAGTTCATTCCGGAGCCGAAATAGGAGTTGTATAGGCGTACAATGGGAGCGAGGGCAGGATCATATTTCTGTCCTACATTTGATACTGCTATGTAGAATAGCTGGTTGGCATCGAAAGGTGCAAGGAAAACTTTTGTGCCTTCGGTCTTACGAGTCGGGAAGGGGTTGCCTGATACAACCGGCGTGAAAGTTTCCGGCACATTGTGGGTCTCTGCTATCAGATTCACTATTTCTTCTCCTGCAGCGGGTCCGTAGTAGAGGACTTTGTGCTCCATGGAGAAAATGTTGTGGATCTTTTCGATGAGTTCGCTACTCTTGAGATTTTTGAGCTCTTTATCTGAGAGGACGTTTGTGTAGGGGTTTTCGGGTCCATAAACTGCAAACATCTGGAGACGCGAGAAGATATCCCTCTGTCCGAGTTTGGCGTTGGCACGCTCCTGGAGCATGTTGCCCTTGAGCAGAGTGAGCACTCCTTCGTCGGGTTTTGCGTCAGCTATCAGCTCTTCCATTATCTTAACGGCCTCTTCCATATTTTCGCCAAGGCCCGAAATGGTTACGTGGGTGCGTTCACCGCTGTAGACTACGTTTACCGAGCAGGCAATTTTGTATAATGCTTTCTGGATCTCCTCCTTGCTCATTTTGCTTGTGCCCAAATAACTGAAAAAGTCGGTTGCGATGGGAAGCACCTTGTCGGCATAGCTGCCCGTATCGAAGAGATAGGTGAGGGTAAATAGGTCATTGATAGTGTTCTGCTTGTAGAGTACTTGAATACCGTTCTTTGCAGTAAAGGTATCCATATCCTTTTCAAAGTCCACAAATACGGGTTCAATGGGCTTTACCTGTGACGCCTGAATCTCGCGCAGGAATGCACTGGAAGTGTCCCTGTTGGTAAATATCGGGGTAATTGCCGGTTTTGCAATTCTGGTGTCGGTGGGATCTTTCTTCTCGATCTTGTCCACGCGGACGTAGTTGTCGGCGAAATGCTCATTTACGAATGCCACCAGTTCATCTTTAGTAATCTTGGAGAGTCTGTCAACCTCGCTGATGTAATCAGCCCAGGCGATGCCATCGATAAAGCAGTTAACCAAAGAGCGCACAATATAGGAGGCATTTTGGTTCTGCTGCATCTTCTGGCGTTTCATGTTGTTGATGATGGAGGGGAGGAGGTCATCATCAAAGTTGCCGGATTTGATTTTTTCAAGTTCTTCGAATGCGATTGCAGCCACTTCGTCGAGAGTTTGTCCCTTTTTGGGCTCCCCCTGGATTATAAATACCGAGTAATCTGCGAGAGAGTAGTTGCCTGCACCAATACCGAGAGTCTTTTGCTGTTGGTTGACATTAAGGTCAAAAAGACCTGCCGATCCGTTGTAGAGGACTGAACGCAGAAGATCGAGCATAAGAGCCTCGGGAGAAGCTGCACCGGGGAATCTCCAGGCAATTATCGTGCTGGGAGACTCCACTCCGAGAACTTCAATTTTGCGAGGTTCGGTGATGGGATCTTCCGGTTCGAATTCGAGCTTGGGGATATCCGGATTAGGTTTGAGAGCGGAGAAATGTTTGTCGATGATTTTTATAGCCTTATCGGGGTCAAAATCACCGGCAAGGCAGACTGCCATATTGTTGGGAACATACCACTCTGCTTTATAATTCTTAACATTTGTGATGGAAGGATTCTTGAGATGGTTAGCCCAGCCGATGACGGGAGTGCCGTAGGTGTGTTTTTTGAACAATTCGGCAAACATGGCTTCAAACTGTTTTTCGCTATCCATCGATGCGTACATATTGTACTCTTCGTAAATGGTCTCAAGCTCGGTGTGGAATCCGCGGACCACACAGTTGGCAAACCTGTCAGCCTGAATCCTTGCCCAGTTGTCAATCTGATTTGAAGGAATGTTTTCCACATAGCAGGTAACATCGTTGCCTGTGTAGGCATTTGTGCCGCGGGCTCCAATGCTTGCCATTAGTTTGTCATATTCATTGGGAATGGCAATCTTCGAAGCTTCGTAGGAGATGGAATCAATCTCTTTATAGATGGCTGTGCGCTCCTCTTCATCTGTGGTTACACGATAAATCTCGAAGAGTTCTTCTATACGGTCGAGGAGTACCTTCTCCTCTTCGTAATTCTGAGTACCGAACTTCTCAGTGCCCTTGAACATCAGGTGCTCGAAGTAGTGGGCCAGACCCGTGGTCTCAACGGGGTCGTTCTTGCTGCCCACACGTATGGCCACGTGGGCATTTACGCGGGGTTCATCCTTGTTGACGACCATATAGACCTTGAGTCCGTTGTCAAGTGTGTAGATTCGTGCCTCGAGTGGGTCACCGGGCACTGACTCATAAGAATATTTGTTGCAGGAGGTAACAACAAATAGGGTTGCTAGAAGCAGATAGATGATTCTCTTCATTGTTGTATAAGATTATGTTAGTTTGGTTCGATTTATGCAATTAATTAACAAAAATAGCAAACTATATTTATTATCTTTGCCAAAAATTAAAAAAAATGAAGAAACTGGTGGTCATAATGATTGCGATTCTATGTCAAACCTTTGTTTTTCAGATGGTTGCCCAGAATTCGCAGGTAATGCTCGATGAGAGCAAGGTTATTAGTTTCGATAAGAAAATACACGATTTCGGGGATATTATCATTTCGGACGGAGCGGTGAAATGCACTTTCACATTCACGAATATCAGCGATTCGCCGATTGTGGTTCACAATATAATTTCATCTTGCGGATGCACCACACCCCAATGGACCCGCTCTCCGATACAACCGGGCGAAAAGGGTAAGGTTGAGGTAGTTTTCAATAATGACCAGGGACCCTATCCCTTTGACAAGACCCTTACGCTTTATGTTTCCGGCGTAAACCGTCCGGTAATCCTAAGAGTCCGTGGTGTCGCTCATGAAAAAGAGAAAAACGTGGACGAGCTCTTCTACGGCAAAATCGGACAGATGGGCATCAATAAAACTCTGGTCTCACTCCGTAACATAGAGCAGGGCATACTTAAGCAGGACGACATCGATATTGCCAACCTCTCCAAATCTCCCCTCAAGGTTGAAACCATAGAGGTTACCCGAGGACTTCTGCTCACGGTATATCCTAATCCCATACCGCCCAAGAGTATGGCCAAATTAACCTACACTGTTGATCCCACACTTATGATGTGTCAGGAGTGGGGCAAACAAACCTTTACCGGCAGGTTCGTCCTCAATGGTAAAAAGCAGCAGGAACAATTTACGGTAAGCGCTGTAATAGTGGATAATTTCCGTAATCTGGACCCTAAACAGGTCAAAAATGCTCCTGTCCCAATTATAGATAAGTCCTATTACGATTTTGGAACAGCCGTCAAAGGAACGGTACTTGAAATTTCCTATAAAATCAAAAATAAAGGTAAAAGTGAACTTCTAATACACAAGGTGGAGAGTGAGAAGAGCGGTTTAAGCCAAATTGCTCCTACACCGCTGCGAATCAAAGCGGGCGGAAGCGCTACTCTTAAACTCAGATTTGATACAAGAGAGCACTCCGGAGATATGATTAATATTCTCACTTTGATCACCAATTCGCCCTCTAAACCGATGGTCAACCTTTTCATAACAGGTACCATCAAATAGCCTCAAAATAGCTCTGTAAACCGAAAACGATATGAAGACCAAACCTAAAGGAGACTTTTTTGCAGATTATAATAACGAAGATACCGCACTTGTCGTAAATAAGGGAGTGGAACAACCTCCCATCATCAACCCCTACGTCAAGTCATTTTACAGAAAGAAACCCTCTTTGCTCTCTGTGGATCAATATATGGAAGGCATTACTGCCGGAGACACCACGATATTGAGTCAGGCGATCACTCTTATAGAGAGTTCCCTGGCAGAGCACCGTGAGCTGGCCAGGAAAATAATAGAGCGCTGTCAGATTATTTCAACACAGCTGCAGTCGTTGAGAATCGGTATCACCGGAGTCCCCGGAGCGGGTAAAAGTACCTTTATTGAAGCTTTCGGTTCTTTCCTCACCTCAAAAGGCTACAAACTCGCCGTGCTGGCGATAGACCCTAGTTCCGAGCGTAGCAAAGGAAGTATCCTCGGTGATAAGACCAGAATGGAGACTCTCTGCAACGATCCCCATGCCTTTATTCGTCCCAGCCCAAGCGCAGGTTCGCTTGGAGGAGTGGCCCGAAAAACCCGTGAGACAATTTTACTTTGTGAGGCAGCCGGCTTCGATGTAATATTCATAGAGACGGTTGGAGTAGGGCAGAGCGAAACTGCGGTGCATTCGATGAGCGATTTCTTTTTGCTTCTGATGCTCTCAGGAGCCGGAGATGAACTTCAGGGGATCAAAAGGGGGATCATGGAAATGGCAGACCTTATAGCCATCACAAAGGCTGATGGCACCAATATAGACAAAGCCAATATGGCGCGTGCTCTCTACACAAATGCGCTTCACCTTTTCCCTCCAACTGAGTCGGGATGGGTACCCACGGCAGTCACCTCTTCTGCGGTGACCAAAGATGGGCTTCCCGGCATCCTGCAGAAGATCGAAGAGTACTTTGCACTTGTCAAGGGTAACGGATATTATGCCAAGAAGCGTAGGGAACAGGCCAGATTCTGGATGTACGAAAGCATTAACGAATCACTCAAGAACATGTTTTATGAAAATCCTGTGATTGAGAAACTCCTGCCGGAATATGAGGATTCGGTACTCGAGGGAGAACTGGAGTCATTCACCGCTGCAACAGAACTCATAGAGAAGTATCAGCGTGCCAAATAGAGAGTGAAAGCGATGAATTGGACTCTGCTTGTAGATGTATTGAAAAACGGACTGCTCATCACCGGACTGGTGACGGTAATGATGTTGATGATAGAGTTCATCAACGTTTCGTCACACGGTAAATGGTTTGAGCGTCTGAAAGGAGCCCCAAACAAGCAGGTGTTTCTCGGAACTCTTTTGGGACTTATCCCCGGATGTATCGGCGGTTTTGCGGCCGTGTCGCTCTATACCCACCGTCTTATAGGGTTCGGTGCTTTGGTAGCAATGATGATTGCATCATCTGGAGACGAAGCCTTCGTAATGCTGGCCCTCATTCCAAAAGATGCGCTCATACTGTTCGGTGTCCTTTTTGTAATTGCCATCATCTCGGGACTTCTGATAAATTTCTTAGCCCGCCTCAGGAAAGGCGAGAAAAGGCTTAAAACTGCCTGTGAAGAGAATTTTGAGGTGCATTTGGAAGATGAAGGTCACTCTTTCGACACGCCGCACTTCAGTGTGGCTAATATTAAACATTTCACATGGCGTAAAATAGTGCTTTTGCTGGGACTCGCTGCTTTTATCGTGGCTCTGGCATTGGGTGTTCTCGGGCACGATCATCATGAGGCGACTCAAATCGTTACGGATGCTACCTCTTTGGAACATGCCCATTCCCACGATCATTCGCACGGGATTTCGCTTCTCGATGAATACTGGATAAATTTGCTTTTCGCCATACTCAGTTTAGGTGTGCTTGTAGTCATTGCGGTATCGGGCGATCATTTTATCAAGGAACATTTGTGGGACCATGTCATACGCAAGCATTTTGTATCCATATTATTCTGGACAACCGGTGCTCTGCTTTTGGCACAGTTGGGTCTTCATTATTTGGACATAGAGTCCTGGACGAGCGACAATATTCCCCTGATGATTCTTTTAGCGGTTCTGGTCGGCCTTATTCCCGAATCGGGGCCCCATCTGGTTTTTGTGGCTCTTTATGCCAGTGGCCTGGTTCCTTTTTCAGTCTTGCTCGCAAGTTCGATTTCGCAGGACGGTCACGCTTCGTTACCTCTTTTGGCTGAGACCAAGAAGGGTTTTTTGAAGGCAAAATTGGTCAATATGCTCATAGGACTGATAGTCGGATTCGGCGCTTATTTTTTGAATTTTTAAAATACTAAATCATAAAATGGCAATCATACGAGAATTGAACGGTATTACCCCGAAAATAGGTAAGAGATGTTTCATAGCTGAAAATGCGGTGATAGTAGGAGATGTAGTCATCGGTGATGATTGCAGCATCTGGTATGGAGCAGTGCTCCGCGGAGATGTCAACTCCATAATAGTAGGAGATAGAGTGAACATCCAGGATGGGGCAGTACTTCACACAACATACGAGGAATCAATCGTAGAAATAGGCAACGACGTCTCGGTAGGGCACAATGCCATAGTTCACGGGGCAAAGGTGGGTAATGATGTTTTAGTAGGTATGGGAGCAATTTTAATGGATAATGCCGTCATTCCGGATGGTACCATCATAGCTGCCGGAGCAGTGGTGTTAACCAATCAAGTCCTGGAACCCGGCGTATATGCCGGCATTCCCGCTAAGCGTATAAAGGAAGGGTCTGATGCCATACGTGCCGCTGCGCGCGAAAATGCACGGGGCTATATGACCTATAAAGAATGGTATGGGTAGAGTGTGTAGTGGGTAGTGGGTAGTGGGTAGGGGGAGTTCTATTCAGATCTTTTAAGTGTAACAGTGAGGGGGTTATCTCTAATCATGCGTTCGTAGTCCGTGTGAATTGACCAGTTCATCGTCATTGTGGTTACTTTGCCCTCATTGTCCTTGTTACATATACAGGTATAAAGCGTTTTCCCGCTATCCATATGTGTCAGGAGGATCGTATCTTCCTCCTTTTTGACATTCAGTAACTCGGTATCAATGACGCTGAGACCATATATTCCCGTCATAACCCTGCACTGAGTGCCGGCCTCGGTAAATGTAACCAGTTTAGTCAATCCTGTCGTCTCGTCGCTCACGAGAGTCACGGTCGTAGAGCCCATCCAGTTTTCTCCGCCGATGATCTCTATTATAGTATGGGTATCATTAAACCAATCGCATGAAGTCAATCCTACGGCACAAAGGGAGAGGAGTATTGCAAAAATAAATTGGGATATGCGTTTCATAATAATTATTCTAAAGCCATCATAATATAGATGCAAAAAATGGCGATTTCGTTGCGTTAGTATGAGAAATATGTATATCAGATATGGAAAACATTGCGTAGAATCCACCAGCCCAAGACCAGGGATATTAGGAACAATATGAAAACAGGGGAGTTGAAGAGAGTGCGGATCCTTGTATTTGTCTCCTTGCGCCGTTCAAGAATCATCAGCAGCGCTACTAGCGGCAGTGAGCATATAAGGAAAGCATTGTGACGAAATGCTCCTGCTATGTCCAAATGGAGAAGATCGTGGAGTGCCCTCAAAGTTCCACATCCCGGACATGAATAGCCGGTAAGTGAATAAAAAAGGCATTTTGGAAAAATATTGCTCTCAGGATCGAGCACAAAAAGCAATACCGCACCGCAAAGGCACAAAACTATTATCAGAATCTTCTTCCACATTGTGTCAAAGTCTGTCAAAACAGCGTCAGTTCGCGCGGAGTTTGATCTACGACAACCGGTTCAGGTTTGGATTTTTCTTTTACCGGTGTTGTCGGCACATCGTCCTCTTTCCTCTTACTATCGTCCCTCTCCTTACTGTCGTTATCATCTCTACCTTTCTTGTCGTTATCGTCCTTATAGTTGCGGTCGTTCCTGCCGTTATCCGTCCTTTCGCTGCTTTCGCCAACATCCATATCCTCATTCTCTTCGACTTCTTCAGCATCCGATTTGTCCAAAGGCTCGACAAAACGAACCTCCAGCACATTGTAAGGGGAGACCTTCTTCCCCTTGGCTTTGTAACTTTTCTTACCGATAAATTCTTCAACATCCACCAGTTCCGGTTGACGGTTGGCATTTTTGCCCGTAAAGGTAATTTTCATCTGAGGCCAAGGATCTTCGCTGATTTCCAGCAGATGGGAGCCTTTTGCTTCCGAAATGAAAGAGGCGGGCACGTTGGCATTCAGTTCGAAACTGAAGCGTTTGATATAAGGACAACCTGCAGCTTTGTCATAATAGAGGACCGAGTAGGTCTTCTCTTCGTCAAATTTGCAGATGGTTAGAATATCGCCCTGGTAGCGGTTGCTCAGGTCGTAGGATGTGGTGTAGAACGTGCCGTCCTTACAGATTACCAGGATACTTTCATCCTGGAAAAATTCTCCGAGGAAAAGACCCCGTCCGGCATCATTGAGGCGCTGCACATCACTGTCAAACCAGATTTCCTTGCCGCCAAGGGTCGAAACACCCTTGGATTTTATAGCGATGCGGTGTATTGTGTTGTTTTTGGTTACGATATTGCCTCTTGAACCCCGCCCTTTAATGGCAAGTTGAGAGAAGTCATAGTCTTCGGAGAGTTTTTTGAGTTTGGGTCTGGGGCGATAATAGATTCTGACAGTCTCCGCTTCACCATTGGGATTGGCAGTAAACCATACCACATTTGATCCCTCTTTGCCCTGTGTAAGGTCATATTCTTTGTCGCGGGTAATGCTCGTGACGGAGAATCTTTTCGCATAATAGGTACCTCGCTTGCCATCACGGTAGATGGCATTATAGATCGTCCTTTCGTCCTTTCGGTTAAATACCGCGGCATGGATTATCTCCTTGCCCACAAATGCCTTATCACTTACTTTTGTCACCAGATAGGTGCCGTTCTTGAGAAATACTATGATCTCCGCAATGTCCGAGCAATCGCAGATATATTCGGAATCCTCCACCTTTTTCTGGTCAATGCCGATAAAGCCCTCCGCTTTGTTGGCGTAGAGTTTTGCGTTGGAAACCACAACTTTTTCCGCCTGTATCGTCTCGAAGGTGATAAGTTCGGTGCGGCGGGGATAATCTTTGCCGTATTTCTTCTTGAGCTGCCTGAAGTACATTATGGTGTACTCGGTGAGGTGTTTCAGATGGTTTTTCACCTCTTCGATGTTGGTTTCGATACCGAGAATCCTCTCTTCGGCAGCCTTTATGTCGAAGCGGGAGATTTTTCTGACAGGTTTCTCCACAAGTTTGTCGATATCCGCGCCGGTTATTTCCCTCCTAAGGAGGTGCTGATAGACTTTCATCCCGGCTTCCACATCGGCGAGCTGTTGCTCCCAGGTGGCAGCATCGTTCTCCAGGATTCGGAAGACTTTCTTTTCGAAGAAGATCTTTTCCAAAGAGGAGAAGTGCCAGTCGTTTTCAAGTTCTTCGAGCTGGATCTGCAACTCTTGTTGGAAAAGGTCGCGGGTGTGCAAAGCGTTGTACCGAAGTATCTCGTCCACTCCCATGAAGTGGGGTTTGCGGTCGTGGATTACACAGGCGTTGGGGGAGACGGAAACCTCGCAGTTGGTGAAGGCGTAGAGGGCATCTATCGTCTTGTCGGGAGAGATGTCACTTTGCAGCTGAATGTTGATATCCACGTTGTCGGCAGACATATCGTCAACCTTGCGGATCTTGATTTTACCTCTTTCGTTAGCCTTGATTATGGAGTCTATCAGAGAGTCGGTGGTCTGTCCGAATGGCAGTTCGGTAATGGAAAGAGTCCTTCTGTCCACCTTTACTATTTTTGCGCGTACTTTGACTCTGCCGCCCCTCATGCCCCTGTTGTATTTTGAGCAATCCGCCAAACCTCCGGTCTGGAAATCTGGAAATATCTCGAAATCCTCACCTTTCAGTGCATTTATGGAGGCATCAATCAATTCGTTGAAATTGTGCGGCAATATTTTGACTGCAAGTCCAACGGCAATGCCTTCCGTACCTTGTGCCAGCAGCAACGGAAACTTCATCGGGAGGGCGACCGGCTCTTCATTTGTGCCGTCATACGAGGGGATGTACTCGGTGATTTTAGGGTTGAATGCCACCTCGAGGGCAAATTTGCTCAGTCTTGCCTCGATATATCTCATTGCGGCAGCGGGGTCTCCCGTATAAATATTGCCCCAGTTGCCTTGAGTGGAGATCAAATAATTTTTCTGTCCAAGCTGTACCAGCGCATCCTTAATGGAGGCATCTCCGTGTGGATGGAGTTTCATGGTGTCGCCTACGATGCCCGCAACCTTATGGAAGCGGCCGTCATCGCTCTTCTTCATGGCGTGAAGAATGCGGCGTTGCACGGGCTTTAGTCCGTCATCAATATGGGGAACGGCTCTGTCGAGAATCACATAAGAAGCATAATCCAGAAACCATTCACGGTACATTCCGGAGAGTTTATACTTGCTCTCTCCACCGGCCATAACCTTATCATATCTGTGGTCTTCCACAGCATCATCATCCTCTTCTACAATAATGTCCTGTTCGGATTCCTCGTCGGAAAAATCATCTTCAATCAGAATATCATCCTCTTCTACAAAGTCGTCTGTTTTTTTTGCCATATATAGGGTGTCTCAATTATTGTGTCAGTCATGAATATATCCAAAGTCGCGTAGTTTTCGTCTGTTTTCCCTCCAATCGGGTTCCACCTTGACAAAGAGCTGCAGGAAGACTTTTTTCTGAAAAAAATCCTCCATGTCGAGACGGGCCTGGGTGCCTGTCTTCTTAAGGGCTGCCCCTTTGTTGCCGATTATTATCCCTTTCTGAGAATTGCGCATAACGTTGATTACGGCACTGATGTCATATCTCTCTTTTCCCTCCTTAAATTCCTCTATTACCACTTCCGTGCAGTAGGGGATTTCCTGGGAGTAATTTAGCAAAATTTTTTCTCTTATTATTTCCGATGCAAAAAACCTCATGCTTTTGTCGGTGAATGTCTCTTTGTCATACCAGGGCGGGCTTACCGGAAGATGGGAGAGAATGGTGTCAAACAATTTCTCAAGGTTGAATGTTTCGGTAGCGGATACGGGAATGATTTCAGCATTGGGAAGAAGTTCTTTCCATTGAGCCATTGTCTCCATTACCTTTTCCTGGGTGCTCAGGTCTATTTTGTTGAGGACGACTATCACCGGACATTCGAGCCGGTTGAGTTTTTCAATGTAAGCGACATTCTTGTCCTTCTTCTCTACGACATCCGTGACATAAATAATGATGTCGGCATCTCCGATGGCAATGTCCACAAACTCCATCATGCTCTCCTGGAGCTTGTAGTGGGGCTTGAGAATGCCGGGAGTGTCGGAATAGACTATCTGCCAATTATCCCCGTTGACAATTCCCATGATGCGGTGACGGGTAGTCTGCGCCTTGGCAGTCACGATGGAAAGTTTCTCTCCCACAAGGGCATTCATAAGTGTGGACTTGCCCACGTTGGGGTTGCCTATGATATTGACAAATCCGGATTTATGCATAAGTGTCTGTTTTTGTTGTTGGCTCTTGACAACTGACGGCTAACGGCCGACAGCCAATGCCATGTCAATTAAAGTTGCCCATTTTCAGGTGTGTAATTTCTTCCTCCGTCAAAAATCTCCATGCTCCCCTGCGGAGTTTCTTTTTAGTGAGGCCGGCGAAATAGACCCTGTCAAGTTTGTTTACCTTGTAGCCGAGATGTTCAAACATTCTGCGCACAATGCGGTTGCGGCCGGAATGTATCTCAATGCCCACCTGCGACATATCATCGTCCACATAAGAGAGGGAATCTGCGTGTATTTCCCCATCTTCGAGCGTAATTCCCTTAATCAGTGCATCAAAATCGGGTTTTTTGAGATTTTTGTCGAGGAAGACGTGGTATATCTTCTTTACCATGTGAGAAGGATGTGTGAGGCGTGCCGCCAAATCGCCATCATTGGTAAAAAGCAATACGCCGGTGGTGGCTTTATCGAGCCGTCCCACAGGTACCACACGTTCTTTGCATTTTTCAGGTGAAATGAGATCGATAACGCATTTTTTTGCATGCGGATCGCTCATAGTGGTTACATAATCCTTGGGCTTGTTCATCAGAAGATAGACCTTTTTTTCTCCTTTGAGACGTTGGCCGTTGAAACGGATATCATCATCAGGTTTTACTTTGGTACCAAGTTCAGTGACAATTTCGCCGTTTACGGTTACAAGACCCGTTTTGATGTACTCGTCGGCCTCCCTTCTGGAACAGATGCCTGAGTTTGCTATGAATTTGTTGAGGCGTACAGTATCGCTCTGTTCGGGTTGTGCATCCCTGTCTATCCTTTCGGTTCTCTTAGGCCTGTCATATCTTTCATACCTGTCTGCTCTATGACGCTTGTCGTACTTGTCGTGCTTGCCACTTCTCTCGCGTCTGTCGTACCTGTCATGCCTTTCGTCTCCCTCATACCTGTCAGTCTTTCCGTATTTGTCACGTTTGTCGTGTTTATCGTACTTATCACGTCTGCCGCTTTTTTCATACCTCTCATACTTGTCACGACTCTCATACTTGTCGTGCCGGTCATGTTTTGAACTTCCGGTACCTTTCTCTTTGGCGGCCGGTTTGCTCTTTCTTATGGGTTTATCACCATCTCTATAATGGGACTGTTCGTCATCCTCTTTTTTAGGATATCCTGCCGGGCGTGTGCTCTTTCGTGCAGGTTTACCACCATATGTTTTATTTCTGCCGTCTGTGCGGCTTTTTTCTGTTTTTCTGTTTTCCATTTTAAATGCAATTTTGCGCGGCAAAGTTAACTTAATCTAAATTATTTTCCTACTTTTGGAACATAATTGAAAAAGAAAAAGCTTGAGGATGAAGGGATTTTTCAATATGGCAATCGACTCCCTCCTGGACAACAGATTGCGTTCCACACTCACCATACTTATTATTGCCATCGGCATCACCTCGCTGGTCTCCATTCAAACTGCCATTGAAGGCCTTTCACGTACCGTGGAGAGGAGCTTCGGCCGAATGGGTGCTCACTGTTTCACCATTTCCTCCTTCGAAGAGGAGGGTGACAGGGCTGCGCGCGCCATTTCCCTGGCTGACGCGCAGGAATTCGTACGGAGATATGACTCTAAAGCGGTGGTCAGCATCACTTCTTCGCTGCTGATGCAACAGGTCTCGGCCGGTGGTATCAGCAGCGACCCCACAGTTACCGTGACTGCTACTGATGAGCATCGTCTGCACCTTGGACTTGCTTCACTGGCCGCAGGACGCAATTTCAGCAGTCGTGAGATTGAGGGTTCAAGTGACCTTTGCATCATAGGGGATAATATCGCACGACAACTTTTCAGCGGTCGTAACCCTCTCGGTGAGACTTTAAGGTTGGGTGCCGTGGAGTATTCGGTGACGGGTGTGATGGAGAGAGAGGGATCGCTTTTCGGTATCGGTACGGACAATACGGTATTGGTGCCGTTGGGTCCGGCACGTACGCGTTTCCTCGCTTCCGATGCACGCTATTCGCTGGATATAATGCCGGTAGGAGAGGAGTCCGCCTTTGAAGAGGCCTGGGAGAGAGCTGTAGTGGTTATGAAACTCATCAGGGGGCTTCGTCCGCAGGATGAGGCAAATTTTGCAATCAGCCGCAGCGACTCGATAATAAGGGAGTTGGATTCCCTCAAGGGCAAACTCTCCATAGCGGCTCTGGTCATCGGATTGATTACTTTGCTCGGAGCCTCGGTGGGGCTTATGAACATACTGCTGGTTTCGGTCAAGGAGCGTACCTGCGAGATAGGCATACGCAAAGCTCTTGGGGCCAAACCGCGTACCATTGCGATGCAGTTTCTGACTGAAGCTATGTTGATAGGACAGATTGGATGTGCAGCAGGCCTGCTTCTGGGGTTGCTTTTCGGCAACCTGGTGGCACTGATGTTAGGTTGTGCCTTTACGCTCCCCTGGCGTTGGCTTGGGCTGTCTGTGCTGATATGTATGGTGGTCAGTATCCTTTCCGGCTATCTGCCGGCCCGTCGCGCCTCTCGCCTTGATCCCATTGAAGCATTAAGATGTGAGTAGGGTGCGGGGTAAACAAAAAACACACCCAATTACCTATGCAATGATACAAAAATAGCGTAATTTTACCTATGCAATGAAACAAAAATTGCATGATTTTACCTATGCAATGAAACATTTTACTTATATTTGCACTTGAAAATCAAATTGTTATTCAATGTTTAAGCGAAACATAGAAACTAAACTGCATAAATGGGCAGAAAATCCCTATCGCAAACCACTGATTCTACGTGGTGCAAGGCAGGTAGGAAAGACAACCGTAGTAAATCAATTTGCGGAAAACTTTGAAAATTTCATTTCGATTAATCTCGAAAAGTCTGCCGCTAAAAATCTTATGGAGAGTGTGGATGAAGTGAAAAAATTGATTCCGCTGCTTTTTCTTTATGCCAATAAAACACAAAAAGAGGGACGCACACTGCTGTTTATAGATGAGATTCAAAACTCACCACACACCGTCTCATTATTGCGGTACTTCTATGAAGAAACTCCCGAGATTTACATCATCGCTGCGGGATCACTTTTGGAGACAATGCTCGACAAGCATATTTCATTACCTGTGGGACGAGTGGAATATATGGCCCTTCATCCTTGCTCTTTCTCCGAATATTTGGTTGCCCTAAATGAGAACGGACTTTTACAAGTGATTAATGAGAAAGAGAGTGTGAATATATTTCATCAACTGCTAATTGAGCATTTTGAGCGCTATGCCCTTATCGGCGGAATGCCGGAAGTGGTTGCTCGTTACGCTGCTGACCGAGATATTGTCTCCCTTGGTAAAACTTATAACGAGCTATTGAACGCATATAAAAATGATGTTGAAAAGTATGCCGAAACCAATACGCAAGCTGCTGTTCTCCGTTATATATTAGAAGAAGGATGGGCTTTTTCAGGGCAAACCATCACTTTTGGTGGTTTTGCCGAATCTCCATACAAAGCCCGTGAAACAGGCGAAGCATTTCGCACACTAAGTAAAGCGATGTTATTGGAATTAGTCTATCCTACGACAAATACAATAATGCCTGCGACTTCCGACCTGAAAAAAACACCTAAACTTTTTTGGCTTGATGCCGGTCTGGTGAACTACGCTGCCGGTATTCAACGAGAGTATCTGCTGCAAAAAGATTTGATGGATACGTGGCGTGGTGCCGCTGCCGAGCAAATCGCTGCTCAGGAATTGAAAGCACTCTCAAATGACGTAGGTTTCAGACGAAATTATTGGCGGCGCAACAAACGTGGCAGTACAGCTGAAGTTGATTTTATTTGGATTCAGGATGGATTGATTATTCCGGTAGAGGTGAAAAGCGGACATAACGCCCATCTCAAATCAATTCATCAATTTATGGATGAAACCAACCATAATGTTGCTGTGAGAATTTGGTCGGGCAAATATGGGGTTGATGATGTTAAAACCAATGCAGGAAAGAGTTTTAGGCTGATCAATCTACCCTTTTATTTGATTTCAAAATTGGCCGATATAGTGAGAGAAACACTCTAAATACTCGGAGATCAGAACTCCATACCCGGAGCTCAGAACCATCAAAAAATCCACCCGCGTTGTGATACGGGTGGATTTTTTGCTCTAAGGAGCGGCGGGTCCTCCCCAAGCCTGCGGGATAGAGGCGTAGTTGGTTAAATTGGTGGAACCTGTAAAACAATTGGTAAAATTCCAGTTACTAGTGCCATTAAATAACCATAACTTTGGGGCGGTACCTTCAGAATACGTGTTGCGAGTTGCAGAATGTTTATACTACATATTTCTCACTCTATCTTGCAATTCCTTTATCCTCTGCATCAGAACCTCGAACTCGAGCGATTGACCATAAATGAAAGAACGTTTCATTTCAGCATAATCAGCTTTCCATTCCCCGATTTCCTTCTCGGGAATCATAAAATTGATAGCGGAAGGATTGTGACGATCATAATTGACATAATTCAGGGCATAATACGTCCTGCGATGCTCCACTATAGCGTTATATAGTGAGTTATCAGACAGAGCTTTATGGCCATATTGCGTATCCATAAGTTTCTCCAGATCGTATAGGTGGCGAGACATTCTCAGGCTTCTCGGCTTTTCCTTTTGGAACTCTTCGGCCAGCAGGAATATTTTTTCCAAGAAAGTACGGGTTGGCACTACGGTTCTTACTTTGCAATTTGTATCTGTATCTTCACCTTCAAAACTCTCCTCTATCAAAGAATGGATATCTCGCAACTCCGTTGGTTCATCCATCGAAAGAGCACTAACCTCAATCTTTACACGAGGAGGAATGTAGGCTATTGTATCTTCGATAATTGAAGGATAATGCAAAAGAATGACAGTCGGGTCTCTATCAGAATCTATTAAACGCCACTCCCCATTTTTATCTTGCTCTTGTGTGATATTCTCTATACTATAGTCTGAAACACCCATTTCCTTCAACTTAGCATCCAATTGTATTGAAAGCGTCTCGTGAATATAAGCACGGGCTTTCTTACGCAACTTTTCACGTTGACTTTTGCTTGTCTTCTCAATCCCGAAGAATGAATGGCTAATAGCCAAGTCAATGTCTTCGGAAAAGCGTTCAATTAGATTAAAACCTTTGGAGAGAGAAGTCCCGCCTTTGAAAATCAACGACTCGCAACACTCAGTCAGGAACAGAGCCTTTAGAGTTACAGTTACCCACCAATCTTTTTCTATTGCCACCTGATTGATTCCCGGATGTTCAATCTCCGTCTGTTGCAGCATTGCCAGACGATCCACAATGTTATTATTCAGCCACAATCTTCCCATACTTTTTCTTTTTTTAACTATTTAACATCGGTTTTACAATTCTTTTCATCCAAACAGGCATCATGTCAACGTCTCTGGCAAGATTTTCTTTATCAGGCTCTTTGGATATCAGTTCACGAATAATTCGTAATTCTTCGTTGCCGATATTTTCTTGCCTCAGTGCCCTGAGGGCTTGCACCAATAAAGCAATAAGGGGTGTTTTATAACAGAAATTCTTGGGCACACCACGTTTAAGTATTACCTGACGATTATTTAATTTTATAGTTCGCTCACTGCCCGTGGTCAGGTATGTGTAGTTCATTGGAACTTGGGTCGAGAGTCCCAATGCATTCAAAGCGGTCATTCCTGATGGCAATACTTCTGCCTTATCGCGAGCGGCAATCGCCCGGACAACTTTTTCTACTGATGGTAATACCAAACCAAACCTGCTCTTTCTCGGCTTTACGTATATTCCTTGAGCAATCTTGTATAAGACTCCGTTTCTTGTCAGTTCCGACAAAGTGTTTCCTACAAACTCGGAGTGGTACTCGGGAAAATCGGAGCGAAACAGTACGCTGTCTTCAGGTAATGCCTCTATTCGATCTTTAAGAGTTATATTTTCTGTAATGGAATGTTCGCTGCTCATAATACCTTTGAAATTTTGCTGTTTTTTCAAAGGTAAAGTTAGAAAGTTTTTTTGAAACGAGAAAACAAACGATGGAAAAGTTCCGAGTATCTAATGTATAGCCGTGTTAGTTAGGATTTTATCTTACGGTTTGACCATTTTACTAAGATTAATTCCAAATTATAAATACTTATTCAAAACTAAATTTCTTTTCACTCGTAATTACCGGCTCGATACTCCATACCCGAAACTCAGAATTACCGCGTACCGCGTAACAGATATCCCGCAACACTTAGCAACCCGTAAATCTATTTCCAATTGTTGGGAATATTTCCGGCATTGCTTACATTGGCTCCTGTGAAACAATCGGTAGTTGTCACGCCGGCGCCGTAATTAAAACTCCATAACTCGGGGGCGGTACCCTGTGCCGTTGCAGCCGTGCCTACATTTGTAAAGAAACTATGGAAATTCATATTTCTGCCTGCAAAAAAGTCGGCGTTTGTAGCCGGGTTAGGAAAAATCTCCGGTATTAATTGCAATTTTATGCAGCCGGAGAAGCAGTAGCTGAAATCTGTTGCTTGCGTATTGTACCGGAACAAATCTGCCGGAATAGAAATTAATCCGGTGCATTCAGTAAAGCAATTGCTGAAATATGTTGCTTGCGTATTGTGCCGGAACAAATCTGCCGGAATAGAATTTAATCCGGTGCATACACCAAAGCACATATAGAAATTCGTTGCATTTGTATTGTTCTTGAATAGGTCTGTCGGGATGGAGGTTAAGGCGGCGCATCCTGCGAAGCAATAACTAAAACTAGTCGCTGCTTGATTGTTGCTGAAGAGGTTTGCCGGAATATCGCTTATTAAATTGCAATTTTGGAAGCAACTGTTGAAATCATTTACGAGTGCATTGTATTTGAACAGATCTGCCGGAATGGCGGTTAATCCTTTGCAGTTTTTAAAGCAATTAGAGAAACTATTTGCTTGCACATTATTCTTGAACAGGTTACTCGGGATAGAAGTTAATGTGGGGCAAAATTTGAAGCATCCTTCAAAACTCGTTGCTTGCGTGTTGTACTTAAATAGGTCCGCCGGTATAGAGGTTAATTGAGAACAGAAACTGAAGCATCCTTCAAAACTCGTTGCTTGCGTGTTGTACTTAAATAGGTCCGCCGATATAGAGGTTAATTGAGAACAGAAACTGAAGCATCCTTCAAAACTCGTTGCTTGCGTATTGTACCTGAACAAGTCCGTCGGAATAGTAGCTAACTGAACGCAGTTGTTAAAACAGTCATCGAAATTTTGTGCTCCCATATTAAGGAATGGTGTAACAACTGCCGTCAGTAACTGGTTTTTGTAATTAGTCCTGTTAAATTTGATTTGCGGCATCTGGACATTGGAGGGGTCGGGCTGGTCGGAGTAAATGGTGATGGTATAAGTGCCTGCGCCGGCGTAAGTATGCGAAGCGATGGCATCGTCCGGAAGCGAGGCGTATTTATTGATGGTTTGGGAGGCCCCATCTCCCCAGTTAATCGTCAGATTGGCAGGGCAGGTGGAGGGAGCGGAATGTTGCCATATCTCGTATGGCTGAGTTGGGTCAGTTATATCAATTGTAAAACGGAATGCAGCCTGAGCAGTTGCCCAACTGCTTACGGTACCGGTGTAGCGATTTCCCGCTACGTAGTTCATACCTGCTGCAACAGTCTTACTCCACTCGATAGACCCATTAGTACCAATCACCGTTACTTTCACCTTTCCGCCCGCTGCAATATTCATCACGGTAGGATCAAAAGCGAGGTACGCGTTCATGTAGAATGGCTGTCCGGGGATTGTAGGTTTGATGACTCCGCTTACATTGAGAATTGCCGATCGTGTTCCTCCCGTTGTGGTCTCAACCGTCCAAATCACTTTCTTTACACTATGAATAGCTGTCGGCAAGTTTTCGAGGTTAACTCTGATTATGCTGCTGTTGGCGGTCAAGTCGAAGCGCTGACTTATGAGATTAGCCTCCGTGTCGCTCAAGAGAATTTTTTTGCCGATATGTGCGGTTGAGTTGGTTCCGTTTTGTGTCTGTTGCCAAAAGTCAGCGGGAAGATAGATTTTGCCGTCATCATCCAGTGTAATGGCACCCGCGGAGTTGTAATAGGCCTTATAAACTGTGGTGGGGGTAGCGCCATCCATCAACGTTCCGGAAAATTGGTCAGTACTTCCGGTGACGAAAGTAAAGAGAGAGCTTCCAATATAAGTATCACCGTTGTATCCTGCCAGAATGATCTGGTCGTTGGCCTGCCAGGCGAGTGGGCCACCGCTACCGGGAGTGTAGGTGTTGGTGTATGCCACGCGGGTTTCCAGCGGGATCGTGGCACTGATGGTAACGATATTTCCCTCCTGCTTGGGAGGTTCCGGAAGTATGTCGCGGGTACAGCTCGACAGAGTCAGGGCGAGCATTGCAATAATGAATAGTTTGGGTCTCATGGCTGTCGGATTAAGCAGTCGGTGTTAAACAGCGTGTCATTTCGTGGATTTGAATTCTTTGTCGTTGATAATCAATGAGGTTGTGAATTGACACCTAAAGTTAGAAAGTTTTTTTGAAACGAGAAAACAAACGATGAACAAGTTACTCCAAACTATTTTATTATTTTTGTAAAAATATTGCGAAATGAATTATATCAAAACGGCCATAGAGGGTCCTGTGATTATTGAACCGAAAGTATTTTACGACCACAGGGGTTATTTTTTCGAATCATTTTCCCTGAGGGAGTTTGAGGCAAATGTGCAAAAAATCAATTTTGTTCAGGACAATGAGTCCTTCTCCGCAGAGCGTGGGGTGATACGCGCACTCCATTTCCAGAAGGGAGAGGCGGCACAGGCAAAGCTTATCAGAGTAGTGCAGGGCCGTGTGCTCGACGTAGCAGTTGATATTCGTCCCGAATCCCCCACATACGGCAAATATGTTTCGGTGGAACTCAGCGCAGAAAACAAACGAATGTTCTTTATCCCGCGAGGATTTGCACATGGATATTTGGTGTTGGAGGACAACACCATATTTCAGTATAAGTGTGATAATTACTATGCTCCGGAAATGGAGGGTACTTACAGGTGGAATGATCCCGTGTTGGCCATCGATTGGGGCATCGATCCGAAAGAGGTAATTCTCTCGGCTAGAGATGCCGAGGCACCGGCCTTCCCATCTTCAGCAGACATTCTTTGAGCGAAATGCTCCACCAAGGGGTTTCCACTCCGAATTCTTCCCTTATTTTGCTCTTATCGAGCAGTGAATATGCCGGCCTGCGTGCTGCTGTAGGATATTCTTCCGTAGTCAGCGGATTGACCTTGCAATCGAGACCGCAATAGATCATTATCAGTGCAGCAAAATCAAACCATGAGCAACTGCCTTCATCGGTGTAATGGTAAATTTCACCTCGGTGCTCCCCAATTTGAGGTATTATGGTCAGAATTGCTTTGGCCAGATCACGAGCATAGGTGGGCGTGCCTATCTGATCTGCCACCACTCCGATTTCACTCTTTTCGCTGCCCAGACGAATCATTGTCTTGACAAAATTATTTCCATAGGTGGAGTAGAGCCAGGCGGTGCGGATGATTACCCCGCGGCAACGGCTTCTGCGTATGGCGAGTTCTCCCTGACGCTTGGTGGCTCCATAAACGCTCTGCGGACGGCAGGGGTCACTTTCGCGATAAGCGCCTCTTTTGCGCTTTCCGTCAAATACGTAATCGGTGGAGATATGCACAAGCGCTGCATCTCGCTCGCGAACGCACTGCGCGAGGACTTTAGGCCCTTCGGCATTGAGTCGGGCGCTGAGTTCCTTATCGCTCTCGGCCTTGTCCACATTTGTATAGGCTGCGCAATTTATTACCAGATCCACATCGTGCTCTTCCATAAACTCTCTCACGCGTCCCTCGTCGCAGATATCCAATTGCAAAACTCCTTTTTCCGGCAGAATGTCGGTAAATATCCACTTCCGGTCATTGCCGGCGAGCTCCCTCAACTCGCTCCCAAGTTGTCCCATTGCTCCGGTAACAAGAGTTTTTCCCATGATGATTTTGATTAAATATTCTAATGCAATTTGCATTACAAAAGTAGCACCACTTTCCACAAAATGCAAATGGTGGGCTTTGTTAGTAGGATTGAACCACAATTCGGGTATCGTTTTTGTATGTTGCAATGGACGAACTGTAGTGAAATAGACCATTATTTCCTAAAAATCACTATATTTGTAGGTTAATACTTTAAAAAAAGTTTTATGGATTATAATACTCAAAGAGACATACTTCACCTGCCCGAGTATGGAAGGCACGTTCAGCAGATGATAGAGCAGGTTAAGAAAATTCCCGATCGTGAAAAACGCAACGAACAGATACGGGCCGTCATTCAGATAATGGCAATACTCAACCCCCAGATGAAAGATTTTCCGGATTATAAACAGAAACTCTGGGACCATATGTACATTATTGCGGATTTCGATATAGATGTGGATTCTCCCTATCCGATGCCAGATAAAAAGGAATTCTTCAGTCGTCCGGAGAAGATACACTTCGAGGATAAACCCATGAAGGCATCCTGTTACGGCCGCAATATCGAGAATATGATCAACCTGATCGCTGCACGGGAGGATGACGAGGACAAGACAGAGATGATATGCACTCTCGGACACTATATGAGACAGCAGTATCTCATCTGGAATAAAGATTCCGTCGCAGACGAAACCATCTTCAGCGATATGGAGAAACTCTCGGAGGGTCGTCTGAAAGTACCGGAAGGGCTTCAGTTGAGCACCCTCTCGAGCGATGCCACATTCAATCGTCCCGGTGTGATGGCTTCCGGTACCTCAAAATCCGGATTCGGCAAAAAATCGAGGAACAAGAAGAAAAAGAAAAACTGATCTCCCGAGGAAGCCATGAGAGAGTCCAAATCAGCCAAAAACAAAAAAAGCCACAAGAGCAAAGTAGCGAAAGAGCCCCGCGAACCTTGGCTCTCCGGTGCGGATGCCCGTGTGTTGAGAATATTGCTCGGTTTTATTTTCCTTGCGATTACCATCTTTACCGTGGTGGCGCTTGTCTCCTATATATTTACCTGGACCTCAGATCAGAGTTTGGTGCGCGATCCCCAGGTGCTCTCCGGTACTGTTGAAGAGGCCTCCAATTCCGGAGGCAGATTGGGTTTGGTATGGGCCGATTTCCTGATCTCCAAGTTATTCGGTTTGGGAGCCTTTGCAATACCTTTCTTTTTCGGAGCCGTGTCGGTCGCCTGTTTCAGACTTCGTAAGGTCAATCTGCTGCGCCTCTTCATGGTATCGCTCATTGGAGCGGTCGTCATTTCGCTTATTTTGGCCTATATATCGGGTTTTACCAAATATGAATTCTTTCTGGGCAACGGTCTTGGCGGCTCTTATGGCCGACATGCAGTTTCCTGGCTTATCTCGATGCTCGGCAATATCGGAACCGGTTGTGTGCTGATGATATTGTTGCTGCTCTGGCTGGTTATGCTCAGCAAGAAGGTGGCATTGCGTTTTGATGACCTGATGTGGGCTGTGGCGAACCGACCCCGTAGGGAGAAGATTCCCGCTGTTATTGAGGATCCGGAGAGTGCGGAAGTGGAGGAAGAGGCTCTCGATGATGACCCCGCTACTGATTCGGAAGAGCAGGAATTGCCACCTGTCATAACCGGAGAGGGTCCGATTAAATCCGATTTCCTCCCCGAGGATACCGTCGAGCCTGAAATTACGGCTGCGAGTGACAATCCCGACGATGTAATTATCAAGATAGAGGGTTCGGAGCACGATTTTATAAAAAATCTGACCGAGGAGGAGAAATCCCGTCTTTTCGACCCCAGACTTGACTTGCCCGACTACCGCCATCCTTTACTCTCGCTATTGGACGACTACAGGGATAAATGGCATACCGTCTCAATGGAGGAGCTCGAGAAGAACAAAACTAAGATTGTGACGGTGCTTGGCCACTACAAGATTAAAGTGGTTGCCATTACCGCAAAAATGGGTCCTACGGTTACGCTCTACAAGATACATCTGGCAGACGGTATGAAGATATCCCAGGTACGTAGCCGTGAAGAGGATATTGCGCTCTCTCTCGGGGCAAAAGGTGTGCGTGTAGTCACCCTTATTGACTCGGTAGGTATCGAAGTGGCCAACGAAAATCCCTCTATAGTACCGCTCAAGTCCATTCTCAACGATCCCAAGTTTCAGAATACCAATATGGAACTTCCGTTGGCGATGGGTATTACAGTTACCAACGAGCCTTTTTTCCTCGACCTTGCAAAAATGCCGCACCTGCTTATTGCCGGTGCCACCGGTATGGGAAAATCCGTCGGACTCAACTGTATCATCACTTCGCTTCTCTATACCAAACATCCGGCAGAGCTCAAGTTTGTAATGGTGGATCCCAAAAAAGTGGAATTGTCGCTTTACTCCAAACTCGACAAACATTTCCTGGCCAAGATTTCCGACGAATCGGAGGCCATAATAACGGATACACGCAAGGTGGTAAACACTCTCAAGTCGCTCTGCATTGAGATGGAAGATCGTTATGATCTGCTCAAAATGGCAGATTTACGCCATATCAGGGATTACAATAAAAAGTTTCTCAACCGACGTCTCAACCCGCAAAAAGGACATAAATTCTTGCCCTATATCGTGGTTGTGATAGATGAGTTTGCCGACCTGCTCGTTACAGCTGGCAAAGAGATTGAAGAGCCCATTGCACGTCTTGCACAGCAGGCTAGGGCGGTGGGTATTCACCTGGTGATTGCCACCCAAAGGCCCACTACGGATATCATTACCGGTACCATCAAAGCCAATTTCAACTCGAGGATAGCCTATAAGGTCAATGCATCCATCGACTCGAGGACCATTCTCGATACAACCGGAGCCAACCGCCTCATCGGCAGAGGAGATATGCTGGTGATGTATCCGGGTGAGGATATCGTTCGCGTACAGTGTGCCTTTATAGATGCTCACGAGATACTTGCCGTTACAAGAGAGATCAGTTCTCAGGATGGATATGATCACGAATTCTATCTCCCCGAAGTATCGGACGAGGAGGATTCTTCCTCAGCAAACGACTATGGGGTTAACCTCAAAAATCGCGATGCCCTGTTTGAGGATGCCGCAAAGATAGTTGTGATGTCTCAGCAAGGCTCCACCTCACTCATCCAGCGTAAGCTCGAGATAGGATATGCCCGTGCAGGACGCATCATTGACCAACTCGAGGCTGCGGGTATAGTCGGACCGTTCGGCGGCAGCAAGGCCAGAGATGTTCTGGTGTCGGATCTTGCCACTCTGGATATTATTCTCGAGACTCTTGACCGAATTTAGCACGATGTTTGTATTGGATAGAGGTATGAGACGAATCATTCTTTCATTATCGCTTCTATTTATTTCCTGCGCCATGTGGGGGCAGGGAAGCAGTCTGCTCATGGATAAAATTTCTCAAATGGGCAGTGTGTCGCTTCAGTATGAATTGACCGCCAACTCTCCTGACGGTTGCCTGCTGATGGAGCAGCAGGGTACTCTCGATATTCAGAAGATGAGTTATCGCCTTACCAGCGATATGCTCACCATCATATCCGACGGTATCACCAGATGGCTTTATAGCCCCAAGAGTGAGGAACTGGTAATATGCAGTGCCGATTACTCCTCTTCAGACCCTCTGGAGAATCCCTTATCGTTGCTCGCATCCACCAGTATCGAGCAAAAGAAGGATAGCAGTTTCAAGATAGTGCATATTGGAGTTAACGGATATGTATATACCGTACTGGTGAATTCGATATCACGTCGAGATACCCCCTGGGAAGAGTCTCATTTCATTCTGGAGATGGATTCTTTGCCCGAAGATGTAATAATCACCGATCTCAGATAATTCCCGCCTGACGGAATACCTCTCTGATGGAGGTATAACTGCTCGATAATTTGGCAGGGATATCCTGCACGGCTACCCATTCGGCCGCTGAAATATCTTCTTCGGTCTGGGGTACGGGGGAAGGGGATAAGATGCCTTCGTATTTCATATCATACCACCAGGTGTGTTTGAGCAGACGCTCTCCTCCTCTGGTATAGGTGTGGTGAGTCACGCATATAAGATTGCCGATGGTAAGTTGATGGATGCCGGTCTCCTCGGCTACTTCGCGCAGAGCACACTCCTGACGGCTCTCTCCGGGTTCCAATTTCCCCTTTGGAAGGTCCCATTTGCCTCCGCGAAATATCATCAGTATTCGTCCCGAACTGTCGCGTACCACCCCTCCTGCCGCCTCGACAACACGGTACTTCGCGCATAGTTCACTGCAAACGCGTTCTCTGTCGGAGGTGGGTATGTAGAGAGAGGGTATAAGCGGCGATTTCTCAAACATCAGAGGTATATCTTCAAGCTGCGCTTTTTCTCCGACACTGAGCACAAGAGCACAGGCATCTTCCTCAGCATCAGAGATCGATGAGCATACTGTAATATTACGGCTTTCAAAATGGATACGATACATCGTTTTAACGAATAATATTATTACCTTTGCAAAGATAATCCAAAATAGATTATGATTGAAAATATTGAAAAAATAGTTGCCCGCCACCTACTCGAAATTAAGGCGGTACAGTTGAGGCCCGATGAGCCTTTTACTTGGGCATCAGGTTGGAAATCACCCATTTATTGTGACAATCGCAAGATTCTCTCCTATCCGGAAAGACGTACAGAGATATGCGGATATTTGGTAGAGGTCATTAAAGAGCATTTCAGTGATGTGGATATTATTGCCGGCGTGGCAACGGGTGCCATTGCATACGGCGCTCTGGTAGCGCATGCTTTAGGATTGCCCTTCATCTATATCAGACCCAAGGCCAAGGACCACGGTACCGGAGCCCGCATCGAGGGAGACCTTCCCAAAGGCGCCAATGTGGTTGTCGTTGAGGACCTTATCTCCACCGGTACGAGTTCGCTTTCAGCCGCGGAGTGCATTGCAAAAGAGGGTGGCTTTGTCGAGGGCATTGTAGCCATATTCTCATATAATTTCCACCGGACGCGCGAGGCATTTGAGGATGCTAATGTGATATTGCATACCCTCTCCAATTATGATGCACTCCTCGAAGAGGCGGTTGCATCGGGTTACATCAAGAAGGAAGATCTTGAGGTGCTTGCTGAGTGGAGATTCAAGCCCGATACCTGGGGTAGATAGTATTATGGAAGAAATTTGTGGCAAAACAGTAATAATCGATAGGCCGTCCTATTCGATCTATACTGCTTTTTCCGATCTACGCAACTTTGTGGCTGCCATTCCGGAAGACAAAAAGGAGATGGTGACTGCCGATGCCGATAGTATTTCGGCAAAGGTGCAGGGTTTTGACATAGGAATGAGGGTCCACCGAAGGACTCCTTTTTCGAGAATAGATTTCGAGCAGGATGGGCAGGCTCCATTCCCTTTTCTTTTCTCTATGATAATGGATCCCATGGATGACAATCGCACTTACTTCCATATTGAGCTCCGTGCAGAGCTCAACACTATGATGAAAATGTTTATCGGAAGCAGGCTCCGGGATCTTGTTGACAAACTTACAGACGGCATAGCAAAAGCTGCAAGCGGTGAAATGCCGGAGGGATTCTCCTCTTTCGATGTTCCCCGTTGATTTTATCCATAGTCTCGAAACACATTTCGGAGAGGAACGCGCCCGTCGTCTCATCTCCGCTCTTTCCGGAGAGCCATCACTCTCAGTTCGTGCAAATCCCGCAAAAATAAGTTCTGAAAAGCTTGCAGAGCATTTTTCCGACAATGTTGACGGTGTTGTGCCGTGGTGTCCTGAAGGATTATATCTCAAAAACAGACCATCATTTACATTGGATCCCCTGTTTCACGCCGGATATTATTATGTTCAGGAGGCTTCTTCAATGTACGCCGGTGTGCTGCTGGAACGGGCAATAGCGCAGTTGTTGGCCGGTAGGCCGGGACTTCGCATTCTCGATCTGTGTGCAGCCCCCGGAGGCAAGAGTACCCATATTCTCTCGATTATCGGGCCCAACGATATTTTGCTTTCAAATGAAGTGATTCGCAGCAGGGCTTCAATCCTGGCTGAGAATGTGGCAAAATGGGGATATCCGAATGTCGTGGTTTCAAACAATGATCCTGCGGATTTTTCCTCTCTGGATGCGTTTTTTGATATTGTCGTGGTGGATGCTCCCTGTTCGGGAGAGGGAATGTTCCGTAAAGATGCTGATGCTGTGCATGAGTGGTCTGTGGATAATGTCCGTCTCTGTGCCTCCAGGCAGAAAAGAATAGTTTCGGATATCTGGCCTGCTCTTCGTGAGGGCGGTTTTTTCATCTATTCCACCTGTACGTTCAATACTCTCGAAAATGATGAAAATGTGGCTTGGATAGTATCGGAGCTTGGTGCCGAACTCATTGAGCAACGCCGGTTCCTCCCCGGAGAAGAGAGAGGGGAGGGATTTTTCATAGCCTTGTTGCGTAAAACCGGTGACTATTCTCCATCTGCCGGGACTTCGGAAAATAAAAAGAATCAGGTGCCGGCCTGTGCCTCTTATATATCACAGGTTAACGGACAATTTACATTTTCTCAAAAAGGAGATTTGTGGAGGGCGTTTCCGACTGCTCTTGCAGCAGATATCAGGATACTGGAGTCTTCCCTCAGAGTGATTCGTTCCGGAGTGGCCGTTGCCATGCAGAAAGGGCGTGACATGATTCCGGAGGCCGATCTGGCGCTTTCCATGATTTTGAATAAAAAGGCTTTTCCTATAGTGGAACTCTCTCCGGAGGATGCCCTTAAATTTCTCTCCAGAGACAATATCGCATTTGGTACTGAAGTTCCTCAGGGCTATCTTTTGGTCTCTTTTAAAGGCGCACCTTTGGGCTTTGTCAAAAATCTCGGCCGCCGCTCCAATAATCTCCATCCTCTTTCTCGCAGGATAAGAATGAAATAGAAAAAGGGACACTTTGGCCACTCCTTATTCTAAGATTCTAGCTATTTCGGCTTTATATTTTTCGTTGGATGTTATCTTGATATGTCCCTGATCTTCCAATGTGACAAGTGTGTCGCCTTCCTTGAATTCAGCCTCTAATTTGAGAGAGGAGTCGTAGTTGATTATTTTATCTTCCATTCCGTGGAAAATGATCACAGGAGCCCTGACATTTTTCAGATATTCGTTTGTTGGCATTTTATACCTTAAAAGGAAGGCCGGAAAAGAGTAACTATTGCACACCAAATCCTCAAAACTGTAATAAGGAGCTATTAAAATAAGCAGTTTCGGATTATTTTTTGAGGCAAGTTCCGAAGCTAATCCCGTTCCGATTGAGTAACCTGCTATTACAATTTCATTTTCATCATACCTTTTTTTAAGTTCATCGTAAGCAATGTGAATGTCGGAATAGAGTTGTTTTTCACTTTTTATTTTTCCCTCGCTTTTGCCAAATCCTCTATAATCCAGAACGAAGATATCGTAGTTTAAGCTAGTACATAGTTGTGCCATTTTTTCACAAGAACGTAACGAACCCGCATTCCCGTGCAAGTAGAAAACCAATCCTTTTGTGGTATCTGCTTTGAACAAAATACCATTTAATGCAGCTCCATCATCGGATAGAATAGTGATTTCTTCAAAATTTTGATCGAACTCAAAGACATAATTTGATTCCAACTTAGCAGGATGGAAAAATAATTTTTCCTGATAGAAGTATAATAGTCCTAAAAAGATGATGGGGATAGCAATTATTACAGCGACTACTATTGTTATAATGCGCTTTGTTCTTTTCTTCATTGTGTTGGTTTTTAAAAACGATTCAGGCAAGTGCCTTTGTTATTTTTTTGATTTTACTTCCGCTTTGTCGAGAATGTTGCCGTAGCGGTCGAGAAGGGTAAGCATCATCCTCTTTTTGTTTACATCGAGGTGGATGGCTCCGACGGTTTTCTCACCCTCGCTCCAGCGGAAACGGATTTTGTCCAAATTTTCCGTCAGCGGATTGGGAGTGGGAACGCCGCGCTCATTGTCCGAGGAGGGAGCCTGGATATAGACAGTGCCTTTTCTGCCATCTCTCTCTTTCCCCTGATAAATGGCATTGGTGCGCACATAGATATGGTTATTGCCTGCCAGAGCCAGGTCTATGCCAAGTTCGTCAAACAGATCGCTCCATCTGCCGTATTGCGATGTTTTGCCACTGTCACCGAAGAACCACTGGTAATGTTCACAAACCACCCGGTATCTTGCAGGATTATTTTTTACAACATCTTTAACCCATTCCTGAGCAGCTCTCAAACCTTCTTCATCTTTCATACTTTCATTATTGAGCATTATAAAGAGAGCATCACCCCAGTAAAACCAGTAGCAGACACCCTCTTCTCCTTTGTAGCCGTTGCGGGGATAGAAATTGGCCTCTTTGAAATATTCGTTGGTGTTCTTGATATAGCCGCGTGACATATTGTCATGGTTGCCATTTACGCCTGCCCACATATAATTCTTAAAATGCTCCTCTTCATACATCTCCTGCCAGAAGGAATAACTGCCACCCCAGGCGATTATGTCACCCAAGTGTAGTACCCAGTCAAATCCGGGGTCATATTCCTGCACCTTATTCATCATTGCCATTGCATTGTCCAGACGCTCGCGAAGCGGAGGATAGACATGATAGTCCGAAATGATGCAGGCACTCCAGCGGTTACGGCCGGAGGTTCTGAATTTATAAACGTCGCTGGTGCAGCTGGCGCTGACAATGCGATATTGGTATTCACGACGGGGCTTCAGGTCTTTGAGGGCTGCTTCATACTTGAGGAAAACCGCATCTTCATAAAAGTCGGTACCATCAGCTTTTTTGGAATAGACCTTGTCAAACACCGTACATAAATGACTTGTGCCCTTCATTGTGCGGGATTCTTCCCACTGTGTATCTCGTGCGAGAGTATACTCTATGATACATTCTGTGATTGTGGTATCTGCTCCCCAACTGATATTCATAGCCTTTGAGGTGTTTTCTGCCGGGCATGTGACTATGGAAAAGAGGCCTTTTGGCTGCGCGGTAAGGGTTAAAGATGCGGCAATTGCGAGTATTGAAGCAACCAGACTCCGCCTGATGGCCATTTTAAAATTCATAATAAAAAGATTGTCTGTCTGAATTTCAAAAATAAGAAAAAAATGTCAGAATAGTGAGAGGGTCTGTGTAAAATTCATGCGGCTCATTTCCGTCAGATTGGAAACAAGCCGCATTACTTAACCTAAACTTAAACTATGAAAAACTTCAAAATAATAATATGCAATGTGTGTGCCAAACGTAAAAAAAATATTCAATGTTTGACGAATTTCAGAAAAAATCAGACTATTCGAAGTTTCGCAAATTTAAGCAGAAGAGTTTTCTCTCCGGAGTCATCAAACTTTACAATCGCTTTGGCATTAGCATCATTACCGTCAAGGGAAATGATGGTGCCGAAGCCGAAAATTGCGTGCTCAACCCGCTGTCCGACTTCCAGATCATATATGGCCGAGGGCTGGAATCCTGCAGAAGGTGTATGTTTACTTTCACGGGTGAAAGACTTGGATATCTCGTATCTACGAAGGCTGGAAGAAGTGCTCTGTTCGCTTCCACTCCTGCCTCCCTCTTTACCTGAAACAGTGACGAAGTCTTCTCTGGTGTATAGGGTGCGCGGCTGCTCATCAATCGGCATTTCGAGACATCTGCTGTCGATTTCCCTGACGAAGCGGCTGACCTTATTGCTCACCTGATTGCCCCAGTGCATCCTATTTCGTGCAAAACTGATCGTGGCGCACTTTTGAGCCCTGGTCAGAGCTACATAGAAGAGCCGACGCTCCTCTTCAATGTCGACGTCACCACCAATCAGACCCGCAGTAGGGAAGAGGTTCTCCTCCATACCCGCTATATAGACATAAGGAAACTCCAGTCCCTTGGATGAGTGCACCGTCATTAAGGTAATCTTGTTTACAACCTCCGACTCCTCCATCTCCTCATCCTCACGATCGATCTCTGACATCAACGAGATATTTTCGATATAGTCGTTCAGAGTGATGATTATCTCCCCTTCCGGTAAGTCGCTCTCCATTGCTCTTGTCTCTCTCTCTTCCTCCACGAAACTCTTTATGCTGTTGAAAAGCTCCTCAATATTTTCAAATCTGGAGACTCCCTCGGGGGAATTGTCGTTTTTGAGTGAAGCCAGGTAGCCGGAATCATTGCCGATACGCTGTGCTATGGTGAAGGCGTCTGTGGTACTCCACTCCTGGTGGATGGGCTCTATCAGAGTCGCGAAGTTTAGGAATTTATTTACCGCTGCCGGTTTGAGTCCCACTTCGAGAAGCTTTTCCGGAGGGAGAAATATGGCTTCGTAAAGTGAAGAGCCGGCTTCTAAGGCAGCAGCCGCTAAGCGGGCGAGAGAGGTGTTTCCAATTCCGCGTGCGGGAACGTTGATTATTCTGCGGAAAGCCTCGTCGTCACGCCTGTTTACCGTCAAACGAAAGTAGGCCATCATATCCTTCACCTCAGCGCGATCGTAAAAGGATTGGCCGGAATAGATGCGGTAAGGGAGGTTTCTCTTGCGAAGAGCTTCCTCCAGTGCCCTGGATTGGGCATTTGTGCGATAAAGGATGGCAAAGTCGCTGTATTGCGCCTTATCGGTAAAAATGCGGCTGATGATGGAGGATGCGGTGAGGTAAGCCTCTTCCTGCTCGGTGAATGCCTTGATGACACCGATTTTTTCCCCTACCTCTCCTTCCGAGAAGCACTCTTTTCTAAGGCGGTTGCTGTTATTGTCTATCACGCTGTTGGCCGCCCTGACTATGATCTTTGTGGAACGGTAGTTCTGTTCGAGTTTGTACTCCGCTGCATCGGGGTAGTCTTTTTTGAACTTGAGAATGTTTTCTATTCTCGCTCCTCGGAATCCGTAGATACTCTGAGAATCATCTCCTACCACGCAGATATTTCCGTGGGGTTCCGCGAGTTTTTTAAGTATGATGTATTGCGCATGGTTGGTATCCTGATATTCGTCAACCAGTATGTAGTCGAATTTCGCGGAGATCGCATCTCTCGCTTCGGGGAAATTTTTCAGCAGGATGTTGGTATTGAGGAGAATATCGTCAAAATCCATTGCCCCCGCAGTTTTGCACTTATTGACGTAAAGTTCGTATATCTCGGCGATACGGCTTCTTCTAGAGAGGGCATCGGCTTCCATAAGGGCTGCATCTGCATAATAGCCGCTGACCGTTATGAGGTTGTTTTTGGCAAGAGAAATCCTGGATTGGATCTGCCCTGGCTTATAAATTTTGTCATCGAGTTGAAGTTCTTTAATGCACTGTTTTATGGCATTTTTAGAGTCATTCTTGTCGTATATGGTGAATTCGCGCGGATAACCGAGTTCCTGATGATATTCCCTGAGAAATCTTATGAATATTGCGTGAAAGGTTCCCATCCAGAGTCTTCCGGCGCTTCTTTCGCCCACAATCAATGCTATTCTTTCCTTCATTTCGCCGGCGGCCTTTTTGGTGAATGTCAATGCGAGCACCCGATAAGGATTGTGTCCATGAGCCAGGATATTCGCTATCCTGCAGGTAAGCACTCTGGTCTTACCGGATCCTGCGCCTGCAACAATAAGTGAAGGTCCCTCTATATTGCTTACGGCCTTCCTTTGTGCCGGATTCAACTCTTTAAAAATTTGTTCTGTCTGCCCTTTCATAATTAACCGATGATTGTGCAAAAATAAGCTTGAGAAATTGTATTTCAAAGGATATAATATCGTTTTTTATACATATCTTTGCGGCCAAACGCGTAAATACTTAAGTGTTAAATCAATAATCTAAACTAAATAATGTCAGAACAAATCAGATTGAAGAAGGGGTTGGATTTGCCTGTAAAAGGGGCAGCCCTTCGCAAAATATCCATGACAGTTGTTCCTGATATTGTCGCCCTCAAGCCCACTGATTTTCGGAATCTTACCCCGAAAATGCTGGTTAAGGAGGGTGACGTCGTTAAGGCAGGTTCACCGGTCTTTGCTGACAAGAAGAATCCCGACATTCTTTTTACATCTCCGGTAAGCGGCACGGTTGACGCAATTGTCCGTGGAGACAAACGTAAACTGCTTGAGGTAAGGATCAAATCCGACAACTCCGGATCGGCAGTGAAGTTTGATGTACCGACAGGTTTTTTCATTGACAGGGAAAGTATCATCAAGACCCTCCTTGAGAGCGGTCTTTGGCCTTGCATCAAACAGAGACCTTACGGCACTATTGCCGACCCCTCTGTGACTCCCAAAGCCATCTTCATTTCGGCAATGGTCACTGCACCCCTTGCAGCCGAGCTTGATTATGTACTCGAGGGTGAATTTGATGCTATTCAGGCAGGTCTCACGGTTTTGGACAAACTTACGGAAGGTGGTGTTCATCTCTCTCTTGACGCAAGCAATGCTGAGGCCGGCAGTTTTAACAAGTTTGAAGGTGTCATTTATCACTACTTCAAAGGTCCGCATCCGGCAGGCAACGTTGGAGTACAGATCAGTCATATCAGCCCTATTTCCAAGGGCGAGACTCTCTGGACGGTGGATCTTTTTTTGGTCGCAGCTATCGGAAAATTATTCCGCAAAGGGGTTTATGACATGAGCCGCACCATAGCAGTTGCAGGTCCGGAAGCAGTAAATCCTTCATACGTGAAGTGCTGTGCAGGCGTTTCCATGGAGCAGATTTCAGACCTTTTCAATTTCGCCCACGGCGACATCCGCATTATCAGCGGTGATTTGCTTTCAGGCAAAGCCGTAGGCAGAGAAGGTTTCCTCGGTTTCTTCGACAATCTTGTGACGGTGCTTCCCGAAGGCAACTACTACGAGATGTTTGGCTGGATAAAACCTTTCCGTTTGAAGAAGTTCAGCTTCTCGCGTACTTACTTCTCCCGGCTGTTGCCGCAGAAGAAATACAATATGGATACCAACACCAATGGCGGAGAGAGGGCTTTCGTGCTCTCTGATGTCTATGGCAAGGTACTTCCTATGGATATATATCCTGTCTATCTCTTCAAAGCCATCCTGGCAGGTGATATAGAGAAGATGGAAAACCTCGGCATTTACGAGATAATCGAAGAGGATGTGGCTCTTTGTGAGTTTGTTTGTCCTTCCAAAATCGAGATTCAGTCCATAGTTTCCGAGGGTATTGACCTTATGATTAAAGAGATGTCATAAAAGGAGGTATAGCATGAGCAAACTCAGAAAATTGACAGACAAGATTAAACCTGCCTTCGAAAAAGGAGGCAAACTCTCTTTCCTTTACTCGACTTTCGAGGCCTTTGAGAGTTTTCTCTTCGTCCCCAACAGGGTAACGAGAAGCGGAGTGCATGTGAGGGACAGTGTGGACCTCAAGCGCGTCATGACAGCGGTCATGATTGCACTTGTACCTACTCTGCTTTTCGGCATCTACAACATCGGCTACCAGCACGACCTGGCTTCCAATGCAGGCATGGAGTTTTGGGAGATGGTATGGTTCGGATTTCTTAAAATTCTCCCTCTCTATCTGGTTTCCTACATTGTAGGTCTGGGTATCGAATTTGCTTCGGCGCAACTCAGAGGCCACGAAGTTAATGAGGGTTACCTTGTTACCGGAATGATTATTCCGCTTATAGTGCCCATCACCACTCCCTTATGGATGCTTGCTCTCGCAGTGGCATTTGCCGTAATTATCGGCAAGGAGATTTTCGGCGGTACAGGTATGAATATCTGGAATCCGGCTCTGGTGGCCAGGGCATTTCTATTTTTTGCATATCCCAGCCATATGTCAGGTGACAAAGTATGGGTTGCAGGTGTAGATGGATTTTCCGGTGCTACCCCGCTTGCACAGACTTCAGAGGGTCTTTCTTCACTTCACTATTCGGTAAGCGATATGTTCTTCGGTTTCATCCCCGGTTCGGTAGGTGAAACCTCCACGTTGGCTATCCTTCTGGGTGCCGCATTCCTGATCTACACAGGGATCGGCAGCTGGAAGATAATGCTCTCAACGGTTGTCGGTGGTCTTGTAATGGGCTTTATCGCCAATCTCGCCGCACCATCCTATGATTGCGCGATGGCTATTCCCGCCTGGTACCACCTGATTATGGGAGGTTTCGCATTCGGTGCGGTATTTATGGCAACAGATCCCGTCACTTCGGCACAAACGGAGTTCGGCAAATGGATCTACGGTTTTTTAATCGGAGTACTTGCAGTGATCATCAGACTCTTCAACCCCGGTTATCCTGAGGGAATGATGCTCGCTATCCTCCTGATGAATACCTTCGCACCTCTGATCGACCATATTGTGGTCGGCAGGAATATAAAACGCAGATTAAAAAGGGCAAAAACAGTATAGATTATGAAACTGAATACCAACAGCAATGTCTACACGATCTTCTATACCACTATACTGGTGGTGTTAGTGGCAGGTGTTCTTGCCTTTGCATCGACGGCACTCAAGCCGAAACAGCAAGAAAATATAGCACTGGAGAAAATGCAATCTCTTCTACGTGCTGCAAGACTTGGTGAGGACGTATCTGCACGGAAGAACAAGAGTGAATATATCAAAGTTCTCTATTCGGAGCATATGACCAATGACTTTGTGCTCAACTATGAGGGTAAGGTTATCGAGGGAGAGGCATTTGAAATCGACCTTCAGGCACAGTACAATATAATTAAACAGATTGCTTCAGCCAAAACTCCGGAGACTGCCCGGGCATTCCGTGAGCAATTGCAACTTCCGGTGTTCGTCTGTACAATCGGTGAGAAGGTACTAAATATCTTTCCCTGCTATGGGGCCGGTCTTTGGGGTCCGATATGGGGCTATATTGCAGTAGAGGATGACTTTGAGACCATTTACGGAGCAGTATTCGACCATAAGGGAGAAACCCCCGGCCTGGGTGCAGAGATTGCACATGCACCTTTCTATAACCAGTTCGTGGGCAAAAAACTCTCCAAGGAGGGTGAATTTAAATCTATTTCGATAGTAAAGGGCGGTGGGCAGGCAGATAATCCCAATGGAGTTGACGCCATTTCAGGCGGTACCATTACCAGCCAGTCTCTTGAGCTGGCCATCGCAATGTGGCTTGACGAATATCAAGCCTACTTCAATATCAAACGCGCTGCAATCGGTTCTGAGGAGTGCTGTGGAGAGGAAGAGTCATGTAATGATGAAAATTGCAGTGGCGAAACGGGGAACCGGAATCAGAACGGTCATGAACATCAAACCAAATAGGAGGTACTATGGATAAGAGTATATTTAAAAATCCTTTTTTCAAGGCAAATCCGATCACCGTACTGGTGCTTGGTATCTGTTCTGCTCTTGCGGTTACAGTCCAGTTGAAGGGTGCCTTTGTGATGGCACTCTCAGTGACGGTCGTTACCGGCTTCTCCAGTATGCTGGTATCCTCAATACGTAATTCTATCCCAAATCGTGTAAGAATTATAGTGCAGCTCGTAATTGTGGCGATGTTTGTGATTCTGGTTGATGAGTTCCTGAAGGCTTATGCATACGATGTGAGTAAACAGCTTTCTGTTTATATTGGTCTGATCATCACCAACTGTATCATCATGGGAAGAATTGAAGCCTTTGCACTTGGCAACAAGCCATTTCCTTCACTTGTCGATGGTCTTGCCAATGGTATGGGTTACGGTATGGTTCTCATTATCATTGCATTCATACGTGAACTTTTCGGCTCCGGCACCCTGTTTGGTTTCCAGATTATCCCTCAGAGCTGGTATATGGCTAACGGAGGTTTCTATGAGAACAACGGTCTTGTAATCCTACCTCCGATGGCGCTAATCATTGTGGGTGGTATTATATGGATACAGAGAGCGATTCAGAAAGAATTACAGGAAGAAAAATAATAGAGGAGGAATATTATGGAATACATTAATTTATTTGTAAAGTCGGTTTTTGTCGACAATATGGTGTTCGCATTCTTCCTTGGAATGTGTTCTTACCTTGCCGTTTCAAAGAGCGTGAAGACAGCTACCGGCCTTGGAATTGCGGTGCTGTTTGTGCTTGTTGTAACCCTTCCGATCAACTATTGGTTAAATAAGTATCTGCTCGAACCGGGTGCTCTTACCTGGATCAATCCTGATTATGCATCAATAGATCTGAGTTTCCTCAGTTATATAGTATTTATTGCGGTTATCGCCTCAATTGTGCAGATCGTGGAGATGGTTGTAGAAAAATTCAGCCCTGCACTTTACTCTTCATTGGGTATTTTCCTTCCTCTGATTGCTGTAAACTGTGCAATCTTAGGAGGTTCGCTCTTTATGCAGGAGCGAGGCTTTGCAAATGTGGGTGAAGCCTTCTCTTTCGGTCTAGGTTCGGGATTCGGTTGGTTTATCGCTATAGTGGCAATAGCAGCCATAAGGGAGAAACTTGCTTATTCCAATGTTCCGAAACCCCTCAAGGGTCTTGGTATATCATTCATTATTACCGGTCTCATGGGTATCGCTTTTATGAGTTTCATGGGCATCAAATTGTAGGAGGAAGTAAGTATGGATGTAAACGTATTTATTATTACCGTTATTGCCGCTCTGGCTCTTATCTTGCCGCTTGTAATTATATTACTATATGTTAAGGCAAAGCTTACCCCTTCGGGCAAAGTCATTATAGATATCAATAACGGCAGTAAGGAGATTGCCGTTCCTCAGGGCGATTCTCTCCTGGCAACTCTTGCCAACGAGAAGATTTTTCTCCCCTCTGCCTGCGGAGCGAAGGGTACCTGTGGAGAGTGTAAATGCCAGGTGCTGGAAGGGGGCGGTGCCATTCTCCCTACTGAGGTTGGCTTTTTTACCCGCAAACAGATATTGAACCACTGGCGTCTCGGTTGTCAGGTTAAGGTAAAGGATAACCTGAAGATTATAGTGCCTGAATCCACACTCAGCGTCAAGAAGTGGGAGTGCGAGGTTGTTTCAAACGACAACGTGGCTACCTTTATCAAGGAATTCTGTGTCAAGCTTCCCGAAGGGGAGGATCTCAACTTCCGTTCCGGCGGTTACATTCAGGTGGATGTGCCCGATATGACGATTAACTATAGTGATTTTGAAATAGATCAAAGGTATCGCGAGGATTGGGAAAAGATGGGAATGTTTGACCTCAAGATGGTCAACAAGGAGGAGAGTTTAAGAGCCTACTCAATGGCCACTTATCCTGCAGAGGGCAATATCATCAAACTCAATGTGCGTATTGCCACTCCTCCGATCAACCGCGAAACCGGTAAGTTTGAAAATGTAAATCCTGGCGTCTGCTCTTCCTATATTTTCTCACTCAAACCGGGCGACAAGGTGATGATCTCAGGGCCATACGGAGAGTTCTTCGTTCCTGATGATGCTCCGGCTGAACAGGAGTTTCTATTTATCGGAGGTGGTGCAGGTATGGCTCCAATGCGCAGTCACATAATGCATCTGTTCAAGACTGAGAAGACTACTCGTAAGGTCAACTTCTTCTACGGTGCCCGTAGCCTGAAAGAAGCTTTCTATCTTGAGGACTACAAGGCCCTTGAAAAAGAATTCCCCAACTTCAAGTTCCATCTTGCCCTTGACCGTCCTGATCCTGAGGCAGATGCGGCAGGGGTCTCTTATGTCCCGGGATTTGTCCACTCTGTGCTCTATGAGACCTATCTCAAGGATCACGAAGCCCCCGAGGATATTCTCTACTTCATGTGTGGTCCTCCAATGATGGTACAGTCAGTGAATGGTCTTCTTGACAGTTTGGGCGTAGAACCTGAGTCTATCCTTTATGACGATTTTGGCGGTTGAGAACCGGACAATCAAAAATATGTGATATTTTATAGGGGCAGCCATTAGGTTGCCCCTATATTCATTAAAAGAGAGAGGAATTATTGGTATTTTCAAAAATAAAACTATCTTTGCAGTCCGTATCAAATGGCCCTATCGACTAGTTGGTTAGGTCGCAACTCTCTCAAGGTTGAAACACGAGTTCGAATCTCGTTGGGGCTACTTCTTGGGCCGGCTAAATTTTTTAGCCGGCTTCTTTTTTGTATCTTTGAAGAGATAATTGTGGCAAATTTATTATGGAACAACAATATTTCTCACGACGCAATCATGCCATAGATCTTTTTAGGGCAATGGTTATGGTGTTGATGGTCTTTGTAAACGACCTCTGGCGCATCTCTTCATATCCTCGTTGGATGGGACATGCGGCGGTAGGTGAGGACTTTCTCGGCCTTTCTGATATAGTTTTTCCCTGTTTCCTTTTTGTGGTAGGAATGTCCATTCCTTATGCACTTGAGGGACGGTATGCAAAGGGGAAAGGCACTAGGAGCACTCTGAAGCACATACTTACCCGATCTCTTGCATTGATAGTAATGGGCGTCTTCCTGGTGAATACTGAGAGTGGAATGTCTCCTGACGCGCTGATGCCCAATACCGTTTACAAACTCTTTTTGCTAGTGGCATTCTTCCTCATTTGGAACTACAAGTCATACAAAGTGCTTCAGGTTGCCGGCGTAGCATTGCTGTTATTTCTCGCACTTATCTTTAAAGACCCCGCGGGCGGCTACCTGAGCGCACGCTGGTGGGGTATTCTGGGGTTGATAGGATGGAGTTATCTTTTCTGCGCGCTGACCTATCTGTTCACACGGGCACGCTTGAAATATATAGTGGGAGTCTGGGTTGTCCTTCTGCTGGTCAATATTCTTCTTACACCTCTTCGCGAGGGGATATCTACATTAGAGAGCGGACTGCTATTCGGTTTGCCAAAGCGCAATTTCCTGAGCGACTTTACCGAGGCGCTGCACGTGGGCAACGGTCACACGCAACTCTTGACTATGGGCGGAGTGATGCTCTCGGTGATCTCTATGAAGATGGACCGGATGAAGAGCTCCACCAAGGCCCTGGCTGTGCTAGGTGCTATCGTAGTGCTATTGTTAGGGACCTGGCTCACCCGCCAATTGTGGATTATAGATAAGATAAGCGGCACTCTCCCTTGGGTGCTCGTCTCCTCGGCCATTGCAGTGGGTATGTACGCTATTCTCAGTTGGCTCGTCTCGATAAGGAAGGCAGGATGGCTCAGCTTCCTGAAGCCTGCCGGTACCGCTACCCTCACTTGTTACCTGATGCCTCATCTGCTCTATAGCTTTATGACTATCTTCGGTTTTTCAACTCCTGCGTGGATGAATGAGGGAATAATGGGTATCATCAGTTGCATCTGCTTTTCGCTGCTATGCCTCTTTTTGACCTGGATTTTGGGAAAAATAGGGTTAAGGTTGAAGATTTGATTATCCTACAGCTCTTTTTTCCAGAGACCGTGCAGGTTGCAATACTCATAAACAGCAACAGGTTTTCCTGAGCAAGTGCAGAACTCAGCTTCGGGTTTGCCGTCGTGGGGCAGGCCGACACGGGCTCCGCCATCTTCGGTTTCTAAATAGATAAAGGCAATGTGATGCTCAGGTAGCATAGGGTGGGGTACACTACCTACCTCCACCTTGATTGTACAATCATCCAACTTGGTTACTACGGGTACGTGTTTCTCACCACCGGCATCCTCAGTATGGGCAATAAGCTGTTCCATCGGCTTACCGCAGCAAAATACTGGAACTCCCGAGTCTACAACTTTGCCTACAACATTACCACAAATAGTACATTTAAAAAATTTTGCAGCCATAATAATAGTTTTATAAAGTTATTAAAATATAGATATCAAAAGTTAAAAAAATCAACCTTACTTAGTTCAATTGTTTAATTGCTCTCAACGGACATCTCTTTATGCAAATTCCACACTCTATGCACAAGCTATAATCTATGATCGGATATCCGTCGGCACCCTGAGAAATGGCCCCTTCAGGGCATATGTCCATCAACGGGCAACGATGATCGTGAGGACATTTATTTCTATCTACTGCAATCATAATCTTATTTATGCAAATTTATCAAAAGTTTTTAATTCTACAATAGAGTAATTCTAAATTAGAACCATAAAAACTATGCCATTATTTTGCTGCGACAATTTGACACGGAGATTCTGTTGTGGCTGTAAATGGATGCTGTCACTTCGAGCCCGTAGTTTGATTATGTGGAGTGAGGATAATCACAAGAGTATATATGCATCCGATCTCTGACTTAATATTTGTCCATTATAGGCTAAGTAATCTATATTTTGCGATTATCGGGTTATTAGCCGATAATTATTAATTATAGGGTTTTTGACCGATATTCTTCCGTTATAGGCTATTCGGCCTATAAATTTACCAAAACCACCTCATTTTACAAGTAGATTTTTCTTATCTTTACACGACTAAAATCTTGTATATCATGAAAAAGAATTTTAACAGTGTTGTTCGTATGATGGCGGAGGCTGCGGGATATTTGTGGGAGAAAGGTTGGGCGGAGCGTAACGGAGGTAATATTTCTTGCAATGTTTCACAGTATAAGAAGCTCTTCGAAGGCATTTCCCCGCTTTCGGTTGAATTGGATGGTGGCGTGGATGTACCTGCTTTGGCAGGCGCTTTGCTGTTGGTTACCGGTACCGGAACGCGTATGCGTGATGTCGCCTCCGATCCTATGGCCAATATGGCGGTGATACGCATTTGCGATGATGGACGCCACTATGTAATTGTGGCCGAGAGGCCGGTCAGACCCACTTCCGAACTCCCTTCGCATCTCGCGATACACAATTATTTCCTGCAAAGCGGCTCTCCCTGCAGGGCAGTGATGCACACTCATCCCACGGAACTCGTGGCAATGTCCCACTACGCGCCATTCCTGGAAAAAGATGTGCTGGGCACTCTCTTGCGCAGTCTTATCCCCGAGACCTATATCTTTTGCCCAAAAGGGCTGGGGATAGTGCCTTATGCGCTTCCGGGCTCGCAAAAGTTGGCAGAGAAGACTCTTGAAAAGTTGCGTTCACACGATGTGGTGCTTTGGGAGAAGCATGGTGTGCTTGCAGTGGGGAAGGACCCCGTTGAGGCATTTGACATGATTGATATTCTCAACAAGTCGGCACAGATATATGTAAGAGCACGCGCAATGGGCTTTGTACCGGCCGGACTTACCCCGGAGCAGATGGAGGAGCTCAGGAAGAGTTTTATCCCATTCTAAGTTACTACTATGCTTTGGGAGTTATTCTGGACATTCTTTAAACTGGGTACCTTTACATTCGGTAGCGGCTACGCCATGATACCGATGATAGAAAGGGAGGTTGTTGACCGTAAGAAATGGTTTGACAGAGAGGATTTTTACAACCAGTTTACTCTTGCACAGTCGGCTCCGGGACCTTTCGCACTCAATACTGCCGTTTTTGTGGGCTACAAGATGAAAGGTTGGTGGGGTTCTCTGATAGCCGTCATCGGTGTCTCCATTTCACCGTTTGTCATTATTCTGCTGATTGCTATCTATTTGAGCGGATTCAGTACAAATCCCGTTGTTGAAGCAGCCTTTAAGGGAGTAAGACCGGCAGTCATAGCAATGATAGCGGTTCCTTTTATCAATATGACGAAGGGGCTCAAGTGGTATTTCATTATCCTCGCCTTTAGTATTGCCATAGTGGTGTGGCTGACCGGCATTTCACCTATATGGTTTCTGCTTGGCGGGGCGGCAGTAGGTGTTTCAGCCGCTCTTTACGGCAAAAAGAGAAGGGAGGTGAAGCCATGATCTATCTTCAACTCCTTCTTTCCTATCTTAAGATAGGATTTTTCGGTTTCGGAGGCGGATACGCGATGATTTCGCTTATTCAGAATGAAGTGGTGGTACGCAATAATTGGCTGACATCAGTAGAACTTGCCGACATAGTGGCGGTTTCGCAAATGACCCCGGGTCCGATTGCCATCAACTGCGCCACTTATGTGGGTTACACCGTTACAGGGAACATTTGGGGATCACTTTTGGCTACATTTGCAGTGTGTCTGCCGCCTCTGACTATAATGACGGTAATTACCATCTTCTATCGCCGGCTTCACAACAACTATATCGTCAAAAGCGCTCTTACATGGATGAGACCGGTGATGAGCGGTATGATCGGTGCTGCAGCCCTGATGTTTCTCAACAGAGAGACATTTGTGGATTGGGTGAGTATTGTGATATTTGCGGTGAGTTTCTTTGCAATCCGGAAAAAGTTCAATCCGATACTTCTCTTGATTATTGCAGCTGTGGCGGGTATAATCATCTATTAGTCAAACGGTGTTTTTTGTTTGAGTTTCGATAATTATGGTTATTTTTGTATTTTGTTTCAACAGTAAATTTTGTTATACATATGCAACTGATAGCAGACAGCGGCTCTACCAAGGTTGACTGGAGGGCCATTTTCAACAGCGGTGAGGTCAAATCAATTTCCACCGAAGGCATCAATCCCGTCTTTATGGAGGATGAACGCATCATCGGCATCTTGAAGGAGCACTTGCTTCCTGTTGTGGGCAAGGATGTTACAGGAGAAGATGTAGAAAAGATATGGTTCTATGGGGCAGGAGTTGTCGGAGGTGCTATTTTAGAAAAGCTCAACAGATGTTTCCAAGCTGTCTTCCCTGAATCAGAATGTTTTACAGCCTCAGACGTATTGGCGGCAGCCCGTGCTCTTTGTGGACACAGTAGCGGTATTGCGTGTATCCTCGGTACAGGCTCCAACAGTTGCTTCTACGACGGCGAAGATATTGTAAAAAATGTTCGCGCAGGAGGTTTCATCCTTGGTGACGAGGCTTCGGGCGCCTATCTTGGCAAAAGACTCGTTTCAGATTTCATTAAAGGTCTTTTACCCGAGCCCATTGAAAAGGAATTTGTAAAGAGGTACGACCTGGACTATCCGGCAATAGTGCAGAAAGTCTATCGTGAGCAGCTTCCCAGCCGCTTTTTGGCTTCTTTCTCGCCTTTCATCTACGAGTTTCGCAATCATCCCCATATGGCAGCCCTGATCAGGAGCAGTTTCGAGGAATTCCTCAGGAGAAATATCATTCACTACGAATTCCGTAAATATCCGATTAATTTCGTGGGTTCCATTGCATTTTACTATAAGGATTTGCTTGAAAAGGCAGTCACTTCGGCCGGTATGAAGATGGGTAAGGTGCTAAAGAGTCCCATAGACGGCCTGGTTCAGTATCACAAAGAACAATAATAGAAGAGAAGAGATGAGAGTTACCGAACAGGCGTCACACTATGCCAATCTGGAAGAAATGCCAACAAGAGAATTGTTGGAAAATATGAACCGCGAGGACCACAAGGTACCTGCTGCAGTCGCAACTTGCATCCCTACTATCGAGAAACTGGTCGAGGGTATTGTGGAAAGGATTAAAAAGGGCGGTAGGGTCTTTTATCTTGGGGCCGGCACAAGCGGTCGTCTCGGTATCCTCGATGCATCCGAAATTCCTCCAACCTATGGGGCACCGGTAGATCTCTTCATCGGACTTATTGCCGGAGGTGACAAAGCTATCCGTATAGCCGTAGAAGCGGCAGAAGATAGTTTTGAGGGAGGCTGGAAGGATATGCAGTCCTATGGAGTCACCATTAATGATGTGGTGATAGGCATTGCTGCTTCCGGTACCACTCCCTATGTTATCGGAGCTATCCGAGAAGCTCGTAGCAGAGGCCTTCTGACCGCATGCATAACATGCAACCCCGGAGCTCCCGTATCCGAGGAGGCCGAGATTCCCATAGTGGCTGTCGTGGGGCCTGAGTTTGTGACGGGAAGTACCCGAATGAAAGCAGGTACCGCCCAAAAACTCATCCTCAATATGATTTCCACTTCCGTGATGATTCGTTTAGGCCATGTGAAAGGCAACAAGATGATTGATATGCAGCTCTCCAACGCCAAGTTAGTGGACCGCGGAACAAAGATGATCATGGATGAGGCCAAGATTGATGACTACGAATTTGCACAATCACTTCTTCTTAAATACGGCTCTGTAAGGAAGGCTGTTGACGCCTACATTACAACAAAATAGGGATAATGTACAAGAGCAACTATTCATCCAAACTCCTGGACGATGCGGTAGAGCAGTTTGCCTCCCTTCCCGGGATAGGTCGAAAAACCGCTCTCAGGCTGGCATTGCACCTACTCAGGCAGCCTATGGAGAATGTTGCACGCTTTTCGGAATCCTTTATATCTCTCAAAAGCCAGATTTGTTATTGTCCGGTGTGTCGAATGATATCCGATGACGGTACCTGCCCTTATTGCTCGGACAACCGCCGCGATCAGACCATTGTGTGCGTAGTAGAATCACTCCGTGATGTCATCAGTATCGAGAATACCGGCTGTTACAATGGCCTTTATCACATACTGGGAGGCATCATATCCCCGATGGACGGCATAGGGCCGGGGGATCTGGCGATTGATCCGTTGGTGGAGAGAATCCGTGAACATGGTGTGAAGGAAGTGGTGCTGGCTCTAAGTACAGGCATGGAGGGTGAGACCACTTCTTTCTATATATACAAACAAATATCCTCCTTACCGGTGACGGTGACCGCCATTGCCCGTGGGGTGGGTTTTGGAGACGATCTGGAGTATACAGACGAACTGACTTTAGGGCGTTCCATAGAGACCCGGCAGATTTTCAAACCTTAACTATTTTAGACAATTATGAGACACGAATTTCCTTTTGTACTCTTCCTCGTAGCCTTTGCCGCATATACTTTGTTGCTGTTTGTCATCTCCTGGGTGACCGGCAGGAAAGCGGGTTCAAGTTCATTTTTCTCCGGTGACAGGAAAGCCCCGTGGCCCATTGTGGCCTATGGTATGATAGGTGCCTCAATTTCGGGTGTAACATTCATTTCGGTCCCGGGTAATGTCTGGGTGCAGAATTTTTACTATATGCCCCTTGTGCTCGGTTTTGTAGTGGGCTACATTGTGATAGCGAGAGTGCTTCTTCCTCTTTATTACAAGATGAATCTTACCTCCATCTATACCTATCTGGGCGATAGGTTTGGAAGTAGGTCGCATAAGACAGGCACCACTGTATTTATGGTTTCTCGTGTATTGGGGGCTGCAGTTAGGATTTTCGTGGTAATTGTGGTGTTCTTTACATTTATTCCACGAAGCATGGTGGATGCGACATCACCTCTGATAGTTTTCATACTTATTACGGCGATATTTCTGGTTCTGCTCTATTTTTACACCTTCAAGGGAGGTGTAAAGACCATTATCTGGACTGATGTACTTCAGACTACATTCATGTTGATTGCTGTGGGTCTGACAATTTATTATATCTGTAAAAATATGGGTCTGACCTTTAGCGAATTGTTTTCTACCGTGGCAGGTACTACAAATACCAATCCTGATACAGTAGGCTATGGTCGTCCTTTCACCACTTGGTTTGACTGGGATTGGAGCCACGGAACCAATGCTATCAAGCAATTTATATCGGGTATTTTTGTAACAATAGCCATGACAGGTCTCGACCAGTCCATGATGCAGAAAAACCTCGCTTGCAAGGACATTAAGGCGGCTCAGAAAAATATGTATACCACATCTATAATCATTGTCGTGGTAAACTACTTCTTCTTGCTTATGGGTGCCCTTCTTTGCGTTTACGCACAGCATCTGGGTGGTTTTGAGACACTTGGAATAACCAAGACAGACCAACTCTTCCCGCTGATTGCAAGCCGGTATTTCGGTATAGGGGCAGGCATATTTTTCCTTATCGGCCTTGTATCCGCCTCCTATCCGAGTGCGGGAGCGGCTATGACTTCGCTAACGACCTCTTTCTGTGTGGATTTTCTGAAATTCAAGACCCGTACTGACCTTTCGGAATCACGTAAGGAGAAGATACGTAAACTGGTGCACGCAGGAGTGGGATTCGTGTTTCTTTTAATTATTGTGGTGCTCTATCTTGTGAGCAACGATGCTGTGATCAATCTTGTGTATAAACTTGCATCATACACCTACGGTCCTCTGTTAGGTATATTTTTCTTTGGCATTCTAACGAAGTATAAGGTGCATGACCGTGCTGTACCTTGGATTGCAATTGCAGCACCCGTGATTTGCTTGATCATCAACTCTTTGGGTAAGAAATTTTTAGGTTTTGACCTCGGATTCACTCTATTGATAGTTAACGGTCTGCTCACTTTCTTCGGAATGTGGCTTTTCAGAATCAAAACAAGATAATTTTACTAAATTTGCAGAATGGTCAGGATTTCAGCTATAAAATATCTCAACACAATCCCCTTTATCTATGGTCTGGAGAGTTCTCCGATTATGGAGGAGATTGTGATGGATTTTTGCTCTCCTGCAGAGTCGGCTGATAATCTGCTTTCTGACCGTAGTGATGTGGGTATTGTTCCGGTGGCGATAATTCCCTCGCTCCCTGATGCACATATCATATCTGATTTTTGCATAGGTGCCACAGACAATGTTGCAAGTGTACTGCTCTGTTCAAATGTTCCACTAAAAGAGATACGCCTGATCAAGATGGATGGCGATTCCCGCACATCCCAGCTTCTGACCAGAGTGCTTTGCCGCGATTATTGGCACATCTACCCGGAGTTCGAGCAATTTGATTACGAATCCGAGGGGGTGGATCCCTCTTTGAGTTATCTGCTGATAGGCGATAAGGCTCTCGCCGAAAGAGAGCGATTTGCTTATACCTACGATCTTGCCCGTGAATGGGTTGACTTTACCGGTAAACCATTTGTGTTTGCCTGTTGGACAGCCAATAAGCCGCTCGGAAAAGAGTTTATAAAAAAGTTCAACGAGGCTCTCCGTTATGGGACTGACAATATCGGTGAGGCCGTAAAGAAACATTGTCATCAGTTTTCCGAAGAGTATGCCGAAAATTATCTTAAGTCAAACATTTCGTTTGAACTTGATAGCGATAAGCGTGCCGGTCTTACCGAGTTCTGGAGGGTCGCTTTGGAGAAACTGAACCCCCGAGTCCACTGGTTGTAACCCCGTTTTTGTTCACGGAAACATCCACCAGCCAACACTTGAGACAATGATTGGAATTTTTTACAAATCAAATGACCAGATAGCAACCTCGGATAACACCGATATCCTAAACAATCTCCACAAAGAAGATGTTCTTTGGATAGATCTTTTCGATCCTACCGGTGAGGAAAAACGTTCTGTGGAGCATTTCCTCAACACTAATCTTCAGAGTCGCGCACAGGCCGAGGAGATCGAGAGTTCATCCCGCTATTCCGAGACTCATGACAACATATTCATCAACACCGACTTCCTGATCCCCGGGCCGGAAAACTATAGTATGGAGTCGGTTTCTTTTATGTTGACCGGCGACACCATCACTTCCATCCGTCAGGTACCCTTGCGTAGTTTTACTGATATTCAGAGACGCATAATTGCCAATCCGCGCATATATCCAACCGGTTATCACATCTTGATCGGTATTCTTGAAAACAGGATTGACCTCGATGCGGATATGATCGAGTTGATGTCGAAAGAGATTGCACAATATAGCAAAAGAGTTAGTTTAGGCGAAGATGTGGGGGAGGAATTCCTCCTGGATATCAACCAATTGCAGGAAAATACGATGATGGTACGCGAAAATATCGTGGACAAGCAACGTATGCTTTCGAGCATCCTGAAGAGCGAAAAATCCCCTGACAATATCACCAACAAACTGAATATCCTCTTAAAAGACGTCGCTTCGCTGATCAACCACACCAATTTCAGTTTCGAGCGTCTCGAGTACCTTCAAAATACCGTGCTCGGTCTTATCAACCTGGAGCAGAACAAAATCATGAAAATATTTACCCTGGTTTCGTTGCTGTTGATGCCTCCGACCCTGATTGCAAGCATCTACGGGATGAATATAAAATTGCCGTTGATCGGCGGCCTATGGGATATTCTGCTTTTGGGTAGCCTGATGTTGACAGTAGTGCTGGTGGTAATTTTCATTTTCCGCCGCAGGCGGATGCTTTAAAGGGAGAGGCTATGAAGTTCACTCTTCACATTTCGCGCAAAGCGCCAATCATCGTCCTTCTGCTGCTGATGGTAACCATCTATGGCTGTAATTCTCCGGAGGAACGTAGCGCCTATTGGCATGTACTTGACGGGCAGATATATCCTCCGGCTTCGGTCGGCAATGAGCCCCGTTACTTCATAGGAACTAACTTCTGGTATGGTGTAATACTCGCTTCGGAAGGAGAGGGTGGCGACAGGGAGCGGCTGCACCGTGAATTGGACACTCTACGCGCCATGGGAGTGGATAATCTTAGAATACTGGTGGGCGCTGACGGCCCTGATGGAACCCACTCCAAGGTGGAACCTACGCTGCAGAAGGCTCCGGGACTCTATGATGAGACTCTGCTCCGCGCACTCGATTATCTTATGGTGGAACTGGGTCGGAGAGATATGTCAGCAGTGCTCTATCTCAACAACGCCTGGGAGTGGAGCGGAGGCTTCGGGCAGTACCTGATGTGGGCAGGAGAACCACCTTGTCCGATTCCATTGATTGATGGCGGAGATGCTTATATGGATTATATGGTGCGTTTTCAGCGCAACGAGGAGGCAAAAGCACTTTTCAGGAGCTATGTTACTGATATAGTTTCACGCACCAATACCATCACCGGGCGCCCCTACAGCGAAGATCCCGCCATATTTTCGTGGCAGATATGCAATGAGCCGCGTCCTTTCTCCTTGGGAGAAAATGACAATCGTCTTCTTTTTGCAAAGTGGATCAGGGAGACTGCACAACTGATCAGGAGCCTCGATTCCAATCATATGATTTCTACCGGCAGTGAGGGTAAATATGGCTGTGAGAGTGATATGACCCTGGTGGAACTCATACATTCATATCCCGAAATCGACTATATCAATATACACATTTGGCCAACCAACTGGGGTTGGTCGAGCCGAATTGATCCCAATGAGGAGGATTTGGAGCGTTCCATTTCCAAATCCCGCGATTATATTGAGGAGCACCTGCCGATAGCAGAGCGTCTGGGCAAGCCGATTATCATAGAGGAGTTCGGATATCCGCGTGACGGCTACAGTTTTTCAAAGGAGAGCACTACTGAACACCGTGATGCCTATTACGGTTTTATTTTTGAGCAGGTGGAGCAATCACGCCTCTCGGGAGGAGTTATTGCGGGATGCAATTTCTGGGGCTGGGCAGGCTTCGCGGAACCTTCTGTGGATCACGCCTACTGGCGGAAGGGAGATCCATATACGGCAGACCCCGCGCAGGAGCCGCAGGGTCTGTTTTCAGTATTTCACGGTGATTCCACCGTGGAAATAATTCGCAAATATTCTACAATTTAAAGGAGTCCCTGAGTCCGGTGGCTTTGTTGTAGCCTCCGTTTTTGGGATCTTTCTTAAAGTATCCGATACGTTCGAATTGTACTGCTATGCCTGACTCATCCTTTAGAAGGTCGGGCTCGGCAAATGCCTCTTTCACCACCAAAGAGTCGGGGTTGAGGTACTCTCTATAATCCTTTCCTTCGGGAATGGAACCCATCTGCTCTTCAGTGAAGAGTTTGTCGAAGAGATTTACGGTAATATTTTCCGAATGGGGAACCGAAACCCAGTGAATGGTACCCTTAACGGAGCGCCATGGACCTGCACCCGGCTTGCTGGTGGGGTCGTATGTGCAATGGATTTCCACAACCTCACCGGCTTCATTCTTAATATAGTCCACGCATTTGACGATATAGGAGTATTTGAGGCGTACCTCACCGTTTGGTTTGAGGCGATGGTACCTCTTGGGAGCCTCCTCCATAAAGTCTTCGCTTTCGATATACATCTCTTTTGTAAATGGTATCCTGCGTTTGGGACCGTCGGGATATTCCGGATTCATCGGTGCTTCAAAATATTCAACTTTCCCCTCTTCCCAATTATCAATAACCAGTTTCACGGGGTTGATAACTGCCATATAGCGGTTGGAACGACGATTGAGGTCATCTCTGAGGCACCACTCCAGAAGTGAAAGGTCAATGACATTGTCACGTTTTGCAACTCCTACTTTTTCAGCAAAGAGGCGTATGCTTTCGGGAGTATAGCCCCTGCGGCGAAGTCCGCAGATGGTTGGCATACGGGGGTCATCCCATCCATCTACGAAGTTGTTGTTTACCAGTTCCAGAAGTTTGCGTTTGCTCATAACCGTATAAGTGAGGTTAAGGCGGGCAAATTCGTACTGGCGGGAGGGAAATATCTCCAGGTTCTCTATAAACCAGTCGTAGAGGGGTCTGTGCACATCGAATTCGAGTGTGCAGATAGAGTGTGTTATTCTTTCTATTGAGTCACACTGACCGTGTGCATAATCATACATTGGGTAGATACACCATTTATCACCTGTACGGTGATGTGATGCGTGGATGATACGGTACATCAGAGGGTCGCGCATAAGCATATTGGGGTGTGCCATATCGATTTTTGCACGAAGTACTTTATCGCCTTCGGCATATTTTCCCTCTCTCATCTCCTCGAAAAGGCGGAGGTTTTCCTCTACGGAACGGTTGCGCCATGGGCTTTCTACTCCGGGGGTGCTGATGGTACCGCGAGTCGTGCGAATTTCTTCCTGTGTCTGATCATCAACATATGCAAGACCCTTTTTGATGAGGAAAATTGCCCATTGATAGAGTTGCTCGAAATAATCCGAAGCATAGAGCTCATTTACCCATTCAAATCCAAGCCATTTGATATCCTCTTTAATGGAGTCTACATACTCTACATCCTCTTTGACAGGGTTGGTATCATCAAAACGGAGGTTTGTATAGCCGCCATATTTTAGTGCAAGTCCGAAATTGAGGCAGATGCTCTTTGCATGGCCGATGTGGAGGTATCCGTTGGGTTCCGGCGGGAAACGGGTAATAATTGAATCGTGTTTACCGCTGGCCAGGTCATCCTCGATGATCTCTTCAATAAAATTAAGATTGCGCTCGGGCGTCTCATTATTAATAATTTCTTCCATAGTGCGTGTAAGTATGGGAATTGTGTTCCTGTTGTCTGACTTGCAAAAATAAGAAAAAAACGCTTACTTTGATATATTTTACACCACTTGTAGTATGACACGTTCAATGACAGGTTACGGCAAGGCGGAATGCCTGATCTCAGAAGATAAATATTTGATTGAAATCCGCTCTCTAAACGGCAAGAATGCCGACATCACTCTTAAGACTCAGATAATCCCCCGCGAAAAAGAAATTTCGGTGCGCCAATATCTCATACAGCGTCTCAATCGCGGGAACATAGACCTCTATGTCAGCGTAGAACAAAACGGAGAGAATGCTGCGCGCTCTATAAACGGTCAAGTGCTGCTGGGTTATTACAACCAGCTCTGTTCAATACTTGACGACAGCCCCATGGCAGACCTTGATAGAGAGGATCTGTTGCCGGCACTTCTCAAGATGCCGGATGTGGTAGAGTCCAAAGCTCCGGAACTCACGGAAGAGGAATGGGAAGAGATTTTCAAGACTATATGTCGCGCTGCGGATGCTCTTGATGCTTTCCGCCTGAAAGAAGGAGCGGTGTTGCGTGAGGATGTACTCTCGAAAGTCTCCAGGATTGAAGAGTGTCTGGATGAGATAGGGCAATTTGAGCAGGAGAGGGTAGAGACGATAAGGCAGCGTCTCCTCAGTCGTATTGAGGAAATATCGCTGCAGCCTGATCAGGAGCGTCTCGAGCAGGAGTTGATCTTTTATATGGAGAAACTCGATATAAACGAGGAGAAGGTACGCCTAAGCCAGCATTGCAACCATTTCAGGGGAACTCTCGAACATGAGGAGTATCCCGGGCGCAAGCTGGGATTCATCGCCCAGGAGATGGGACGTGAGATCAATACCATCGGATCCAAGGCTAATCATGCCGGAATCCAAAGGATTGTAGTGATGATGAAAGATGAGTTGGAAAAGATCAAAGAGCAGTCGCTGAATATTCTTTAAACTATTTTAAATATCATATTTATGAAAAAACAACTGTTGTCATTATTGATTCTGGCGCTTCCGATTCTATTATCCGCGTCAGATAATCAGGCCCGTCTGCTGCGTTTCCCTACAATAGGAGGCGGCAAAATCGTATTCAGTTATGCCGGTGACCTCTACAGCGTGGATGCTGATGGAGGTGCTGCTACCAGACTCACCTCACATGTCGGGTATGAGGTATTTCCAAAAATATCACCCGACGGCAAGACTATTGTGTTTACAGGCCAGTACGATGGCAATACCGAGGTCTATTCCATGCCTCTGGAGGGCGGAGAGCCGGTGAGACTTACCTGGACCCCCACTCTTGACCGTGACAATATGGGCGACCGAATGGGCCCTAACAATATCGTGATGAACTGGACGCCGGATGGCAGCCAGATTATTTTCCGCACCAGATGGTACACCTTTTCCGGCCTGAGAGGGCGTCTCTACAAGGTTTCCAAAGATGGAGGAATGCCGGTGCAGTTACCCTCTACAGAGGGTGGATTCTGTTCTTATTCGCCTGACGGCAAATATCTGGCGATGAACAGAATGTTCCGGGAATTCCGCACCTGGAAATACTACAAGGGCGGTCAGGCGGATGACATCTGGATTCACAAGGTAGGTACTACCTCCTTGGAAAAAATCACCGATAATCCCTATCAGGACATCTTCCCCATGTGGATCGGTGACGAAATATTCTATCTTTCCGACCGGGACAGGACAATGAATATGTTCGTTTATAATACCAAGACAAAAAAGACCGAAAAGGTGACCGATTTCACCGAATATGATATCAAATTCCCTTCGGCTTCCTCTGATTATATTGTATTTGAAAATGGAGGATATATCTACAAATTTTCCGTAAAGGATCGTACTTATAACAAAGTGAACATTACTCTCGCCGGTGATAACATCTGGGCTCGCACAGAACTTGGCGATGCATCGAAAAGGATGAGTTCCTATGATCTCTCGCCGGATGGCGAAAGAGTGCTGGTTACAGCACGCGGTGACATCTTCTCACTCCCTGCAAAGCAGGGCGTCACCTATAATATAACCCGCTCTCCAGGTTCTCACGAGCGCAATGTGTCATGGTCGCCTGACGGCAGTACCATCGCATATCTCTCCGATGCGGACGGCGAATATCAGGTATATACGGCCCCATCATCGGATATGACTGCTGCAAGAAAGATGACCTCTTTCACCGCCGGTTATCTTACCGGACTTCAGTGGTCTCCCGATTCCAAGAGACTTTACTTCAATTCGGATAAGATGGATAAATATGAGTTGGATGTGTCCACGGGTGCACTCAAGCGAATCCTTGTCGGCACACACAGTGGCATCCGCTCATTTACATTAACTGATGATGGCAGCTGGGCGGCCTATGTGACTGCACTCCCCAACAAGGTCAGTGCGGTATTCCTCTACGAGACTGCCACCGGCAAATCATTCCAGGTGACGGATAGATGGTATAATTCGTCGTCACCCGTATTCTCTAAGGATGGCAAATATCTCTTCTTCACCTCTTCCAGAAATTTTCGTTCCACTTACTCACGTGTAGAGTGGAATGCCACCTATTCTGTCAATGATTACGTATTTGTGCTCCCTCTTGCAAAGGAGACTCCCAATCCGGCTGCGGTAAAGTCTGATGAATACACCGCTACCGGAGCCTCCGCTTCGGCTGAAAAGCCTTCCGACAAAAAAGAGAGCAAGACACCTGCAACGGTAAAAATTGATACGGATGGCCTCTATGAGCGTATATCAGCACTGCCGCTTCCCGCAGGCGGATACAATCTTCTTTTTGCTGACGGAGGAAAACTTTATTATGTTTCTTACAGCGGTATGGGAGGTTCCATGGCAAGAGGCGGTTCATCCGGAGTGAAAAGTCTCGATCTAAAGACCTTGAAGTCAAGTGACGCATTCCAGGGCATGCCTGTCAGCTATACTTCAGATCTGAAGAAAGTGCTCGTCAGGGATGCCGGCAAACTCTATGTCATCAATACTACCGGTCCGGGCAAGCTCGGGGATCCGGTTCCTACCTCCGATATGGAGATTATGATCGATCGCCGGACAGAGTGGAAACAGATATTTGACGAAAGTTGGCGTATTATGAGAGATGGATTCTATGTGGAAAATATGCACGGTGTGGACTGGCAGAAGATTCACAGCAAGTATGCTCAACTGCTTCCCTATGTAAAACACCGTCATGATTTGAGTTATATCATAGGCGAAATGATAGGAGAACTCAATGTCGGCCATGCCTATATCAATTCCGGAGATGAGCCTGAAGTGCCACGTATCAAGATGGGCCTTCTCGGAGCAGAGTTCGTTAAGGACAAATCCGGTGCATTCAAAATCACCAAAATTTTCAAAGGCACCAATTGGGATGAGGCATTTCGCAGTCCTCTTGCGGAGAGTGATGCTAAAGTGGGCGAATATGTGCAATCGGTAAATGGCATTCCCTGCAGTGGATTGGATAATATCTATCAGGCATTGGTGGGCAAGGCAGATAAAGTGGTAGCACTTGTGGTTTCGCCTGATGCCAAAGGCACTAAATCCCGTATCATTTATGTCAAGACCGTTTCCAACGAAAGCAGGTTGGCTTATTACGAATGGGTACAGACCAACATTGAGAAAGTAGAAAAGGCCTCCAACGGAGAAATCGGCTATATCCATATCCCCGATATGAGCACCGCAGGTCTGGATGTATTTACCAAACTCTTTTATACCCAGCTTGATAAGAAGGCGCTTATAATAGATGACCGTATGAATGGAGGCGGAAATGTCTCTCCCATGATTCTGGAACGTCTTCAGAGGGTGGTTTACAGGATGAGTATGTCCCGCAATGGCGGAGAGCCCAATACTATACCCAATGAAGCGCATTATGGCCCGAAAGTATGTCTGATCGACAAATATTCCTCTTCGGATGGAGACCTTTTCCCGTACGGATTTAAAACCCTCGGTCTCGGCAAGGTTATAGGTATGCGCTCTTGGGGAGGTATTGTGGGTGTTTCCGGCTCCAAGCCATTTATAGATGGCCAGGATATGCGCACGCCGTTCTTCACTTCCTACTCCTCAGAAACGGGAGAGTGGATTATTGAGGGTTATGGCGTGGATCCCGATATAGTTGTAGACATCAATCCTTTCGAGGATTATCTCGGCAAAGACGCCCAGCTTGACAAGGCAATTGAGGTTCTCAAAGAGGAACTCAAGACTTTCAAACCGCTACCGGGCATTCCGGCCGATCCCATACGATAGCATTCCGGTTGCTTTGCAATGAAAATAATTTCTTTTTCCGAAGCGCTGTCGCTCTATTTGGATGCACCGTTGGAAGAGTTGCGCAGTATGGCTGATACCGCAAGGTACAGCCATATTCCGCAAAAACGAGTAAGCTGGCAAATTGACCGCAATGTCAATATCACAAATGCTTGTGTCAGCGGATGTCGTTTTTGCAATTTTCATTGTAAACCTGTTGAAAAAGAGAAAATATTTGTCACTACCCTTGAGCAATATAAGAGCAAAATCGCTGAGATGCGTCGCCTTGGAGGTGACCAACTTTTGCTGCAGGGTGGTCTGCACCCCGAATTGGATGTAGTTTATTACGAGAATTTATTTTGCGAACTCAAGAGAATGGAGCCTTCGCTTAAACTCAATGCGCTGGGGCCTCCCGAGATTGCTTTCATTTCCCGCATCAGCGGGATCAGTTGCGAAGAGACGCTTAGTCGTCTTCATGAGGCAGGACTCGACACCCTTCCGGGAGCCGGAGCTGAAATTCTCTCGGATAGAGTACGCAAGATCATTTCTCCGGGCAAGCCAACTGCAAAAGAGTGGTGCAGCGTGATGGAAATAGCTCACAAAATGGGCATCGGAACCACCGCTACAATGGTTTATGGTCACATAGAGACAATGGAGGAGAGGATAGCCCATCTCTTCACTATCCGCGACTTACAGGGTCGCAAGCCCGAAGGTGTTCCCGGATTTCGTGCTTTTATCGGCTGGCCTATGCAACTGAAAGGGACTCGTTTAGCCGTAATGATGGAGAAAAAAGGCTTACAACTGCCCCGAGTAGAGTTTGGTTGGAGCGAAGAAGAGGAGTTTCTACGCACGATGGCAATTTCCAGAATCGTTCTCCACAATATCACTCACATCCAGGCCTCCTGGCTCACCGTAGGCATGGAAACAGGCATAAAGTCGCTCCATTACGGAGCAGACGATATGGGCTCGATAATGATTGAAGAAAACGTGGTCTCTGCCGCGGGCACATCCAATACCATGACGGCCGAAGAGATGCAAAAGGCCATCTGCGAAGCGGGATTTGAGCCTTGGCTTCGCCGGCAGGATTATTCTCCGGTCGATCCGTCAAAACTGCGCAGCCAGGCAATTTCCTGACTCCAGATTTCAGGTTCGGGAGTTTCAAGAATCAGGGGGATGCCGTTAAATCGGGCATCCCTCATTATTCTGATGAAGGTACCGCTGCCTATAAATCCGTTGCCGAGAGTTTCATGGCGGTCAACTCTGGATCCGAGCGGTTTTTTAGCATCGTTGAGGTGCATTCCCTTGAGATATTTCAGACCTACTATCCGGTCAAGCTCTTCTATTACTTTGTCAAAAGTGTCTTCTCCATTGTTGAATAGGTCACTTTCGTTCTCTCCGCTACGCACATCATAGCCGGCAGCAAAAGAGTGGCAGGTATCGATGCAGACCCCAACTCTCGATTTGTCTTCTACCTGCGAGATGATTTCGGCAAGATGCTCAAATTGAAAACCTACATTTGAGCCTTGTCCGGCGGTATTTTCAATGACTGCGCAGACACCTGAAGTCTTGTCCAGGGCAATGTTTATGGATTCTGCAACGCGTCTCAGACATTCGCTGAGGGAAATTTCGTTGAGATGGCTCCCCGGATGGAAATTGAGACGGTTAAGTCCCAGTTGCTCGCAACGCTGCATCTCATCAAGAAATGCAGCTCTGGACTTGCCCAGTCCTTCCGATTGCGGATGTCCCAGATTTATTAAATAACTATCGTGGGGAAGTATCGAGTCCGGAATAAATCCATGTTGGATGCAGTTTTCTTTGAATAGTCGGATGCTCTGCTCTGAAAGCGGAGCACTGACCCACTGACGCTGGTTTTTTGTAAAGAGGGCAAAAGCATTTGCCCCAATTGCAGCTGCATTGAGAGGAGCGTTTTCCACTCCTCCGCTACTGCTGACGTGTGCACCGATTAATTTCATTGTTACTTTTTTCAACTTATATTGGAATAATCTTTTATTTCTATTTTTAAAGCCCTGAGAACCTTGCTCAGAAGGGCATTTTCTTTACTTGAAAGCAGAGGGTCTTTCTCCAGAATCTCCGAGGCTTCCCTTCGGGCATCTTCAAGTACGGCGGAGTCCCTGCCCAGATTGGCTATATGAAGGTTTAATGCGAGTCCGCTCTGTCTTGTGCCCTCAAAATCACCGGGACCTCTCATTCTCAGGTCAGCTTCTGCAAGCTCAAATCCATCCGTGGTCTGACACATCATCTCAATCCTCTGGCGGGATTCGTTGCTGAGCTTGTAGCCGGTCATCAGTATGCAGTAAGACTTCTCCGCACCTCGTCCGACTCTACCCCTGAGCTGGTGGAGCTGGGAAAGTCCAAACCGTTCGGCACTTTCTATTACCATTACTGAGGCATTGGGCACATCGACACCTACTTCTATGACAGATGTGGAGACCAGAATATGGGCTTTTCCACTCACGAAAAGTTCCATATCAAAGGCTTTGTTTTCGGGTTTCTGCTGGCCATGAACCACGGCAGTACGGTATTCGGGGGGAGGAAAAGCTTTGACTATGGCCTCGTAGCCCTCTTCGAGGTTTTTGTAATCCATTTTTTCCGATTCCTTAATCAGAGGATAAACTACGAATACCTGTCGCCCGGATTTTATCTCTTTCTTCATGAATTCGTGCAGGCGGGGACGGGAGTTTTCACCCCAGTGGATGGTTTGGATAGGTTTTCTGCCGGGAGGCAGCTCATCTATCACCGATACGTCGAGATCTCCCCAGAGAGTCATCGCGAGGGTTCTCGGGATCGGGGTTGCTGTCATTACCAGGATATGGGGTGGCATAGAGGATTTTGTCCAAAGTCTGGATCTTTGTTCCACCCCGAAACGGTGCTGTTCATCTATTACTGCGAGTCCGATGTTGAGAAACTTTACATTCTCCTCAATAAGTGCGTGGGTGCCGAAGATGATGTGGATGGAACCATCTTCAAGTCCTGCGTGGATAGCGCGACGCTCTTTTGTCTTTGTGGAGCCTGTGAGCAGCGCGGTTTTGACTCCGCTGTGCTCCAGAAACTTCAGGGTGCCATTGTAGTGCTGTGAAGCAAGTACTTCAGTGGGCGCCATTATACAGGCCTGATATCCGTTATCCACCGCCATAAGTGCACTGAACAGGGCTACGAGTGTCTTTCCGCTGCCCACGTCTCCCTGCAATAGGCGATTCATCTGGTAACCGGAGATTACATCAGTGCGAATCTCTTTGATTACCCTCTTTTGAGCTTCGGTCAGAAAAAAGGGGAGATGCTCATAAGTGGAGTTGAAGGCCTCTCCGATAGTATTGAAAAGAATTCCGGTGGAGCTGCGCATCCGGATATTTTTCTGTTTTAGAAGCGACAATTGCAGGTAGAAGAGCTCTTCAAATTTGAGCCTGTCCTTCGCTTTGTCGAGTATCTGAAGGTCGGTAGGGAAGTGTATGTTGACCAGTGCCTGACGAAGCGATATGAAACGTTTGCGCAGCAGCAGAGTGCGCGGAAGAGTTTCTTCTATGCTCTCAATCACCTGATTGATGAGATTGTACTGGAGCTTGGCGAAGACCTTGTTGCCTATACCGGCACTACGCAGCCTTTCAGTGCTGGAATAGACCCCGATGAGGGTTCCGACCATCGCGAGTTTATCCTCGGTGGCCGGGTCTATTTCGGGGTGGACCATGTTATATGTCTGGTTGAATATGGAGGGTTTGCCGAATACTATATATTCGGTTCCTATTTTGAGTCGTCCCGAGATCCATTTTATCCCCTGAAAGAATACCAGTTCGATGGTGCCGGTACCGTCGTAAAGGCGGGCGATCAGACGTTTGGCACGTCCCTCGCCGACTATGCGTAGATCTGTGATGCTGCCCCGCAGCTGAATATAGGCGCTGCTGCTGTCAATTTCCCTGATAGAATAAAACCTGGTGCGGTCGATATATCTGAATGGAAATGTATAGAGCATATCCCTGAAAGTGGAAATACCCAACTCCTTTTCCAACAGTGCAGCCCTCTTGGGTCCGACACCCTGCAGGAACTTTATGTCGCTTTCCAGAATTTTGTTCACAAGCGCAAATATACATTAAATATGCGTCAAATTTCCGTGCTTTTTAGTAACTTGCGAAAATTTTTGAGTTCTATGAGTAGAAAAATAGTAGTGGGTATTACCCAAGGAGATAGCAACGGCATCGGTTACGAAGTGATCATCAAAGCCCTCTCAGATGCAAGAATGTTGGATATGTGCATTCCCGTAGTTTACGGTTGTTCACGCACTTTCGGCATATACCGTAAACTGGTGCCTGAAACCGAGCAGATTACTACAAATATCATCAATAGTGCTTCTGATGCACGTCACAAACATGTCAACATTGTCAATGCAGTACCCGACTCATTGCCGGTGGATATAGGTCAGCCTACGGCTGATGGTGCCAGAGCGGCAATTATAGCTCTGAAGGCTGCGGTGGCTGATGTTAAGGCGAAGTTTCTTGACGCCATAGTTACTGCGCCTTTCAGCAAACACACGGTTGCACAGACAGAGTTCGCGTTTCCCGGCCATACGGAGTACCTGATAAACGAATTCGGAGCGAAAGACGGTTTGATGTTTCTCTGTGCCGATAATCTCAGAGTTGGGGTTGTGACCAATCATCTCCCTCTGTCAAAGGTGAGTGCTGCCATCACGATAGAGGTGCTTATGAGTAAGATCCGTCTGATGAATCAATCTCTCATAAGGGATTTTGGTGTCGTAAGGCCGAAAATCGCTGTACTGGGGCTCAATCCCCATGCAGGTGATGGCGGCTCGCTCGGCACCGAGGAGGTTGACACCATTATTCCTGCCATTAAGCAGGCAAATACCGAGAACATACTCGCTTTCGGTCCCTATTCACCGGACGGTTTTTTCGCAACAAATACGCAATATAAATTTGATGCTGTTCTGGCCATGTATCATGATCAGGGACTGATCCCTTTCAAGGCACTTGCATTTGACAAGGGCGTCAACTTTACGGCTGGGTTGCCGATTGTCAGAACATCCCCCGATCACGGTACTGCCTTTGAAATTGCGGGCAAGTCCATGGCAAATCCGGGACCGATGATTTCGGCAATCTATACGGCGATAGATATTTGTAATAACAGGGAGAACTACGATCATATGAGCGCCAATCCCTTGGAAATTAAGCAATTTGAGGGGCCCAAGCACGAACGTACGATATTGCCGGAATAACCGATGGCTGAAAGACCACCTATACAAATATACACTGATGGAGCCTGCAGAGGCAATCCCGGACCCGGAGGATATGGTGTAGTGATGCGTTGCGGGAATTATGAGAAGGAATTTTCGGCGGGGTATCGCCTCACTACCAACAATCGTATGGAACTTTTGGCTGTTATTGTCGGTCTGGAGGCTATCAAGTGGTCGGATGCGGTGGTTACTGTGTGGAGTGATTCCTCATATGTGGTCAATGCGGTTGAAAATGGTCAGGTATTTAAATGGGAACAGAAAGGTTTCCAAAAAAAGGCAAACCCGGACCTGTGGATTCGTTTTCTGAAAGTTTACAGGCAGCATAGGGTTAGGTTTGTATGGATCAAAGGCCATGCGGGGTATCCTGACAATGAGCGTTGCGATACTCTCGCCGTTGCCGCCTCAATGGGCCCTGACCTTTATGTTGACGAGGTCTATGAGGCATCGAATGTGAAAAACGAGCTCTTTAACAATCCTAAATAATTATTTTATGAAGAAGTATTTTGCAGAAGCTATAGGCACAATGGTGCTGGTTCTTCTCGGCTGTGGTAGCGCAGTCTTCAATGGCGGCGTAGGTACCACTGCACAGGTCTTGACCGTTTCCTTCGCATTCGGTCTTTCAGTAGTGGCAATGGCTTATGCCATCGGCTCCATTTCAGGATGCCATATTAATCCCGCCATCACTCTCGGTGCCATGCTTACAGGCAGAATGAAGACGGGAGAAGGCCTGAAATATATGCTTGCCCAGGTCATCGGTGCATTTGTAGGTTCGGCTCTCATTTTTGCACTTGTCAGGACCGGCGATAAGGATGCCGCATTGTATGCCACTACAACAGGGGCAAATGCCGTTTCAAATGCCGCCTCGGTGGGATCGGCGCTTATTGCCGAGATTGTGGGCACATTTATATTTGTGCTCGTGGTTCTCGGTGTCACCGACTCCAAGAAAGGCAATCCCGCTTTTGCAGGCCTGGCTATCGGTCTGACTCTTGTGCTCATTCACATCGTTCTGATTCCAATTACAGGCACATCGGTAAACCCTGCCCGCAGTATTGCTCCGGCAGTATTCGAAGGCGGTCAGGCACTTAAGGATCTCTGGATCTTCATTGTAGGTCCTTTTGTGGGTGCTGCGCTTTCTGCAGTGGTTTGGGACGGACTTGCCAAAGAACCTGCAAAGAAGTAAACTACTACTTCTCTTGTAAATAATTGAGGTCGGTTGAATAATATCAGCCGACCTTAATTTTGTTTATAGCCGTTGTTGTGATTTGTCAATTCACATTTGAAATTCTCTCCAAAAAAAGTTAAATTTGTAGAATATTAACTTTATTATAATGAAGAACAATGGTCTTACATTGGGAGTTCTGGGCGGGATGGGCCCTGCTTCAACAGCGGAATTTTTGAGACTTCTCGCTGAAAAGGCACCCGCGGACGTCGATCAGGAACATCCCCGAATGATAGTTTATTCACATACCATCACTCCGGACAGGACAACCTTTATTCTCGGCAAAGGACCGGACCCTCATAATTATATCAGGGAAGGACTTGAGACCCTCATTGGTTGGGGGGCCGACCGTCTTGCGGTAACTTGCAATACCGCTCATTACTTCATAGACAAGTTCAGAGATGAACTTCCCGTTCCCGTAATCCACATAATAGAGGAGACCATAAAAAAATCGCAGGCGGTATGCCCCGAGGGTGCCTGGCTCACCGCTACTCTCGGAACCATGCGCACTGGTCTCTATCAGAAACACTCGGCCTACTTTGGTTATAACTTCAAGCTCCCTTCAGAGGAGATGCAGGTAGAAATCCACGACATTACAGATCAGGTTAAGGCCGGCAAACAGCGTGAGGCAGGTGAGAGATTCAGAAAGGTGGTGGAACAGCTTTGGGAAATTGAAAAACTCCCTGTAGTGGGTGCGTGTACCGAGATTCCAATCGCTTACCGTCATACCGGACTGCCTGAAGAAATGGGTATTTCCTGCCTTGAGGCACTTGCAGAGGGATGTATAAGGGAACTTTACCGACCGCTTTGATTTTGTTTTATAGTACATTGAACCGGATATTTAGGATTAGAAATAATGAGAAGAACCGTAAAATATATCGTCTTACTGCTGATTATGCTGACGGTAGGCTCTTGTGGTGATCCCAAACCCTCTCCGGGTCCTGATAACCGCTCAAAAGTGAATTTTGCAAAGGGAGCAGATGTGAGCTGGGTAACGCAGATGGAAAGAGATGGTGTAAAATTTTACAACTCAAAGGGTACGGAGATGGAGTGTATGGCCTTACTCAAAAGTTTGGGCATGAATACTATACGTCTTCGTGTATGGGTGAACCCCGTTGATGGTTGGAACGGCAAGGCTGATGTTTTGGTCAAGGCAAAAAGAGCAAAGGCTCTCGGAATGCGTCTCATGATTGATTTCCATTATAGCGACAGTTGGGCGGATCCCGGAAAACAGAACAAACCTGCAGCCTGGGTCAATCTTCCTTTCGAGGAGCTCAAAGGTGCCCTAGCAGCCCATACCATAGAGATATTGGAGGCACTCAAAGGGGAAGGTATTTACCCCGAATGGGTACAGGTAGGCAATGAAACATCTGACGGAATGCTTTGGGAGGATGGCCGCGCTTCCGTAAATATGAAGAACTATACAGACCTCCATAATGCCGGATATAGAGCTGTAAAAGAGGTGTTCCCCGAGGCCAAAGTGATACTTCATATTGCCGGTGGCGATGACGGCCCACATTACAACTGGCTTCTTGATGGTATGGCGCTCTATGCACCTCTGTATGATATAATCGGAATGTCGCTCTATCCCGACCCGCACAATTGGCAATATGTCAACGAAGCTTGTCTGATCAATATGAAAGAACTGATTGCGAAATATAATAAGGATGTAATGATATGTGAGGTAGGTATGAGCTGGGACCAGCCTGAAATCTGCAAAGGTTTCCTCATAGACCTGATAGATAAAGCGCTTGAAAAGACTGACGGACGCTGTCTGGGCGTTTTGTATTGGGAGCCTCAGGGATTTGTCAATTGGAGTCACTATACAAAGGCTGCATTTGACAACACAGGTAGACCCACCATAGCTCTGGATGCCTTCAAGGATTGATACTGACTAATACTTATAGATATGAAAAAACAGATTTTACTTACATTGTTGCTCTGCATATTCGTTGCCGTGTCCTGTAGTGAAGGGGGTCGGCGTTGTGAAATAGTGTTGGAAAAGGGATGGAAATTTTCCCTCGGGGATTTTGCGGAAGCATACGAAACTGCTTTTGATGACTCTCAATGGGAAGAGGTGAGAGTTCCACATGATTGGGCTATATATGGACCTTTCGACAGGTCAAATGACCTTCAGGTTATAGAAGTAAAACAAAATGATGAAATTATTGTGACGGAGAGGACTGGCAGAACCGGTGGGCTCCCCCATGTGGGGATTGGATGGTACCGCAATGAGTTTGACCTTCGCGGTTTCGACAGAGAGGAGGAAGCTGTTTCTTTGCTCTTTGACGGAGCGATGAGCGGAGCACAGGTCTGGGTCAACGGAACTAAAGTCATAAGCTGGCCTTCGGGCTACAACTCCTTTCATTGCGACATTACCCAATGGATAAATGAAGATGGGGAGGACAATACCTTAGCCGTACGTTTGGAAAATCTTCCCAAGTCATCGAGGTGGTATCCGGGAGCAGGACTGTACAGAAATGTACGTCTGTTAAGGACCGGTCAACTCCATATTCCCATCTGGGGAACCTACATTACCACTCCGGAGGTTTCGCGTAAAAAGGCTGAGGTCTTCATGCAGGTGGCAATTGAGGGCAGTACTGACAAGGAGTTGAGAATTGTTACCGAAATTCGCAATCCCAAAGGCAAAAAAGTGGCATACTCTGAAAGTCTGTTGGAAGATGCGACAGCTCAGTCGGATACAGTATTTATGAGATTCACTGTTCGCAGACCGGAACTTTGGTCACCTGAAACTCCTGCTCTCTATACTGCCCACACGAACATTTATGAGGGAGATCACCTCACCGACAGCTATATTACACGTTTCGGCATCCGTTCTGCCAAAGTGGTGGAGGGCAAAGGTTTTTATCTCAACGGTGAGTTGCGCAAATTCAAAGGTGTATGCAATCACCACGACCTTGGTCCCATCGGGGCAGCCGTCAACAGATCAGCGCTAAAACATCAGTTGGAGTTGCTCAAAGATATGGGTTGCGATGCTATCCGTACCTCCCATAATATGCCTGCTCCCGAGCTTGTGGAACTGTGTGACGAGTTGGGCTTCATGATGATGGTTGAGGCTTTTGATGAGTGGGATATAGCTAAGTGTGTAAATGGGTATCATCGCCATTTTGAGGAGTGGGCTGAGAAGGATATGGTCAATATGGTCCGCAATTTCCGCAACAATCCAAGTGTTGTAATGTGGAGTATCGGCAATGAGGTTCCTACTCAATGCGACGATCAGGGCTATAAAGTTGCTGAATTTCTACAGGATATTTGTCACAGGGAGGATCCTACGCGTCTTGTCACCTGTGGTTTGGATCAGCCTCAATGTGTGCTGACTAACGGATTTGCAGAGGTTATGGATGTCGTGGGAATAAATTACCATACCGAGCTTTACAAGAAGGCTTTCGAAACTCTGCCTCATGGCAATATTCTCGGTTCTGAAACTGCCTCTACAGTGAGTTCCAGAGGTGTTTACAAGATTCCTGTAGAACTTAAGTACAGAGCGATGTATGATGACCACCAATCCTCTTCCTACGATGTCGAGTATTGTCCGTGGTCAAATATTCCCGATATTGACTTTGCACTGGCCGAAGATTTCGAGTGGACTATGGGACAGTTCGTATGGACGGGATTTGACTACCTTGGAGAGCCGACTCCATACGGCACCGATTCTTGGCCCAATCACAGTTCGCTTTTCGGTATAATCGATCTGGCCTCTATTCCAAAGGACAGATATTATCTCTACCGCTCGCAATGGAACGAAGATGACCATACGCTTCATCTCTTACCCCATTGGAACTGGGAAGGACATGAAGGAGAAACTATCCCCGTAATGTGTTATACCGATTTTCCTTCAGCCGAACTTTTTGTCAACGGGGTTTCACAGGGCGTTGTCTCAAAAGGCAGTTACTCCCTTGCCGATATCGACCTCTTACAAATTGATAAAGATTCTCTTATGGCGAGATACAGACTTATTTGGCCGGATGTGGTTTATCAGCCCGGCGAAATAGAGGTTGTGGCTTATAACGAAAGGGGACGTGAACAGATGCGTAAAAGTATCGTAACTGCCGGCGAACCCCACTCGATAGTGCTTGAAACAAGTCGCAATAAGATTGAAGCTGACGGACGGGATTTGGCTTATGTCTATGTCAGTATAGTTGACAAAGATGGGAATCTATGTCCCAATGCTTCCAATGAGATACGATTTGAAGTGAAGGGAGCCGGAGAATTTGTAGCCGTGGCAAACGGTGATCCCACCTGCCTTTATCCATTCCACGAACCGGTAATGCCCGCTTTCAGCGGCCGTCTGACGGCAATAGTTACTTCACATGAGTATCGTGGCAGTATGTCACTTAAGGCCTATTCAGAGGGACTTGAAACGGCACAAATCATAATCAAAGCAAATTAAGACAGATAACAATGATAGATTCAGCAATTCTCAAAAAGAGTATAAAGGAGAGATTCGGTCATTCCGATTGTTCCATTTTCTCAGCACCTGGACGTATCAATCTCATAGGTGAACATACCGATTACAACGGCGGCTTCGTATTGCCTGCATCCATAGATAAATGCATTTCCCTCGCAATAGTACGCAACGGGACTTCTACCGTAAATCTCTATTCCATAGATTACGATGAGAGTGTCTCATTCGATGTTGACGGTGAAAAACCGAAACAGCAGTGGGCATCCTATGTTTATGGTATAATTCAGGAGATGAAGAAAAGGGGTGCTTCGCCGAGAGGTTTTGATGCCGTATTTGGCGGAGATATTCCTCTAGGAGCGGGAATGTCCTCTTCTGCAGCTCTTGAGTCAGTTTTCGGTACGGCTCTCAACACCATTTTTAAGCTGGGATTTGATAAAAGGGAATTGGCAAAGATAGGTCAGATGACTGAACACAACTATGTGGGTGTCCGCTGCGGCATAATGGATCAATTTGCCTCGCTTTTCGGAGAAGCCGGAAAGGTAATAAGACTTGACTGCCGTTCGCTGGAGTATGAGCTTTTCCCTTTTGCGCCGGAAGGCATAAGACTGGTGCTTATAGATACGATGGTCAAACATTCGCTTGCCTCTTCGGAGTACAATGTGCGTCGTGCCCAATGTGAGGCGGGTGTCTCCCTCATAGCCAAGTACAAGGAAGGAGTGGAGCTGCTCAGGGATGTTACTCTCGAAGATCTTGAAGCTCACAAGGGAGAAATGGATCCCGAGGTATATCGGAGGTGCCATTTTGTGATAAGTGAGAACCAGCGTCTTTTGGATGGCTGCGAGGCTTTGTCGAGGGGTGATTATGCTCTGTTTGGTCAGAAGATGTTCAGTTCCCACGAAGGTTTGAGTAAAGAGTATGGAGTAAGTTGCGAGGAGCTCGACTTTATAGTGGAGATTGCCCGAAGTGTAGAGGGAGTTCTGGGAGCAAGAATGATGGGCGGCGGCTTCGGCGGCTGCGTCCTAGCAATGGTTAAGCATGAAAATCATGATGAGTATGTAGCAAAGGTGCGTGAGGCCTATCAGAAGCGTTTCGGCAAGGATCCGCGCGTAATTGATGTGGTTATTTCAGATGGAGCAAGGCAATGGTAACCTCGGATATCAAATATTTTACTCTCACCAACAGTAGCGGTGCGAGTGTCACCCTCAGCAATATGGGTGCGGGTATTATTTCGGTCATCGTACCCGACAAGGATGGCAATATGGCTGATGTAGCCCTGGGTTATGCAAAGCCGGAGGATTATTTCTGCGATGGTCCCTGTATGGGAAAGGTACCGGGAAGGTATGCCAACAGGATAGCCTTCGGCAAATTTTCCCTTTCGGGGAAAGAATATTCCCTTTCAATAAATAACGGCCCCAACCATCTCCACGGAGGGCCGGGAGAGGAGTGCTGGGCAAACCGTATTTGGTTTGGCGTACAGAATGGTAACGAAGTCTCTTTTGCTCTTGAAAGTCCGGATGGTGATGCCGGATATCCCGGAAATGTAATGGCCGAGGTTATCTACAGATGGAATGAAGAGTGTCGTCTGACCATTACATTCCGCGCTAAGAGTGATGCCGATACTATCATCAATCTCACCAACCATGCCTATTTTAACCTTAAAGGCGAGGGTAGGGGAGATATTAAAGATCACATTTTGCAACTTAAAGCATCGACTTACCTTCCCACAGATCAAACCCTTATCCCGAATGGCATACTTGCTCCGGTGGAAGGTACTCCGATGGATTTCAGGACTCCTGTCAGAATAGGGGAACACCTTTTTGATGACTTTCCGGCACTTCGCTACGGCAAAGGATACGACAATTGCTGGGCAGTGGACGGATGGGAAGAGGGTGTTGTGCGCAAGGTGGCTGAACTCACCGACACTACCGGTGGACGAAGGCTTATTGTCAGAACAGATGCTCCCGGTATTCAGATCTATACCGGTAACTGGCTCAAGGGTAGCTCCGTTTCCAAGAGCGGAGCGGAGTATGACGACTATTATGGAGTGGCGCTCGAGTGTCAATCTTTCCCCGATTCTCCCAACCGGCCCAATTTTCCCTCAACATTGCTCACTGCAGGTGAAACCTGGCAAAGAGTTATTGAGTTCCATTTTACCAAATGAATCTCCATCTCTTCATAGCTCGCAGGATAGGCACCGAAGATTCCGGCAAGGGAAGAATGGGTATCATCAGCAATCATATCGGTTGCATATCCGTAGCTGTCAGTATCATCGTTATGATAATAGCGGTGGCCATCGTCGCGGGCTTCAAATCGGAAATCCGCTCAAAGGCCACGGGTTTTATGGGTTCGGTAACGCTGGTAGCACCCGGCGAATCTCCGATCAACGAACTTTATCCTTTGAAGGACTCTTTTTCCTATCGGAACGCCATTCTGGATCAAAGATATGTCAGAAGTGTGGACGGAGTGGTTTATTGTTCGGGAATGATCAAGAGCAAAGAAGATATCAACGGACTCTACTTCAAGGGGGTGGATTCACTCTACAGTCTTGCTTTTTTTGAGAATTGCCTTTATGAAGGAGAATTGCCTGACTACAGCGGAAGAATCTCAAATGATGTGCTTATCTCACGCCGTCTTGCCTCCCGTCTCGGATGCTCAACTGGAGATGATCTGGTTACTTATTTCATAAAAGATGAGGTTAAAGTGAGGAGATTCCGCATTTGCGGCCTCTATGACGCTCAACTTGAAGATTTGGACATGACTATGGCCTTGGTGGACAAACGCCACGCGCAACGCATCAATGGATGGAGCAAAAATCAGGTATCGTCATTTGAAATAGCCATAGATCCGGAGACAGATATCAAATTTGCAAATGCCGAAATCGAGGAAATACTCTATGTCAATTCCACTGATGAAGATGATGCGATGTTTACTATGCCCCTTACACGCATTCTCGGCAATCTTTTTGACTGGCTTGCTCTTCTGGATCTAAATATGCTGATGGTATTGCTGTTGATGATGGTTGTTGCAGGATTCAACATGATATCTGCGATTTTGATAATTCTTTTCGAAAAAATTTCGATGATAGGATTGCTCAAATCCCTTGGTATGCGCAATAGAGACATTAGCAACATATTCATGCTGAAAGCGGCTGCAATTGTAGGGAAAGGAATGATCTTGGGAAATATTATCGGACTTCTTCTTTGTTTCCTCCAATGGAAATTCAAAATTATCAAGCTCAATCCGACTAATTATTTCGTAAGTTTTGTTCCGATCAAAATCTCTTTCGTAGATATTCTTTTGCTCAACATTATTTCGGCAGTAGTGATCATGCTCATTATCTCGATATCCACTCTCTTCATAAGCCGCGTCAGCCCGGATAAGACAATGCGGGTGAATTAATTCGCACCCCCCACCCCACAAAACTACCCACTACACACTCCCCACTACCCACTCCCCACTACCCACTCCCCACTACCCACTCCCCACTACCCACTCCCCACTACCCACTCACCACTACACACTCCCCACTACAGACTACACACTCCCCACTACAGACTACTCAACCACTTGTTTGTAGCGTTCGAAAAGGTCTATGACATTTCTCACATACCTTGTCGTCTGTGTTCCTTTGAAATCGGGCATTGAATCGAAGCCCTTTACCACTTCTTCCCAGTTATTTGGGTCCAACCCTACTGATGCGGCGTGTTCGCGACATTGCTTGATGCGTCCGGTACCTGCATTGTAGGATGCGAGAGCAAATTTGATCACATTAGCAGAATCTAATCCTTCTTTTCGGTAAAGATTGAAAAGATAGTCGAAATGGAGCGTTCCCGCTTTTATATTGAGTTCCGGATCTAGAATATCCTCCACGCCGTAAATGGCTGCGGTGGACTCTTTGATTTGCATCAGACCACGTGCATTCTTTGCCGATGACGAAGAGTGGATGAAACGCGATTCTTCGTAAATAATGGCGCTGATAAGCCTCCAGTCTGCATTTATGTAGCTGCTATATTTCTTGATAATGTAATCGTATGGGGAAATGGCATTCTTATGGTCAAATCCCTCCGGCATTGCACTCAAACGGTATGACCTGAAAAACCTGAAGACCATCTGCCTATAGGTATCGTCCGACTTGAAGTCGGAAAGCCAGAAATTGAAACTGTTGAGCAGCCGTTTATTGCCGACTTTTACAGCACAGGCATCCCTGCCGCCGGTTTCACGTGTTACAAGCACCTTTGAAGCATATTGGTCGGGAATTGAATCGTTCATACTGAAGACCAGCATGTCATACTTCCCATCAACAAGGTATTTCCAGTCCAGTTCGCCACCCACAGAAGGTACTATGAGAGATTCAGAGCCATTGTACTCTGCAAATCTCTCAATCAATTCGCGATTGAATCCTCCCTGACGGCTTTGGCAGTCCGGTATAATGCTGAACACAAGAGTGTCCTTAAGATATATGTGATAAGTATTGCGTTTTCCGCGGTTCTCCGGAATCATCAGTTTGATAGTAATCACTATTATCAGTACCAGCAAACATTTCCCGAAGAAGTAAATGTCCTTTTTGGTCATGCTGTTATCTGATGTAGAATGGCCACCAGATGCCAAATTTGAAGCCCCTTTCAGGCCTTATGTAATTGTAGGCTGAAAAATAATCTGCCTGAGGCCACCCTTTGAATGTGTTGGTGTACTTGACAAATAGAGTGACGTTTTTCCACTGTACATTGACAAATGCATCGAAATATGGGGTGCCTCCTATGAGTTCCTTTTGCTGGTTATGGAATACTCCGAGGTCGGGGCTGTACGATTGAACATAATATTTGGTGTGGAAGAGGGCGTTGAGACCTATTTGCATTCTCATCACATCCTTGACCACGTTGAATTCTATATAATATTTGAGATTGAGGGAAAGTTTCGGCAAAGGGAGCGCCTCTCCATCAGATGCCATCTGGAACAGAGCACGATTGTCCAGATGGAGTATCCAAAGTCGGATGTTCTGCTCCAGAGATGCCGAAATGATGCTTACAGGCTTGTTCACTTGTCTTATAATCGAGAGAGTGTCGTAATAGATCAGCCCGCTCACGAGAGCATAGTCGAATCCGGCATGTGTATGCCATTTCGGAATATCGAGAGAAGCCTCGACCCTGCTGTCGGAGATTTTGGTGAAGTCATTGTGCCACTTGTGGTGGTTTGTATAAATTTTCTGATGAAAAGGGTGAGGTTCCGTCAGTGTGGTGCGCAATCGACCTGTAAGATGGATACCACCCTCTATAGGGTAGAATGATAATCTGATTTTTCCTCCAATGTCGAGGTCATTGAGATTGTATCCGGCAAAGGTGTATTTGCCATCAGCATTCCAGGAGAGGTATTTTCGGTATTGTCCCGAAACTCCGGCATAAAGGTAGAGATTATTGTGACGCTCATTGTTGGTTCCGCTCAGATAGTGCGAGGGTTCGAAACTATGGATGGAGAGCATCTGGTAGCCGACTCCAGCGTCGATTTTTGATAAAACGGCATCGTGGGCAAACGGCTGCAGACGTATGAAGGCTTTATTTTCAAACCGTTCCGTTCCCAGAGAGTCTCTGCTGGATATATTGTTGAGATGGAATTGGTTTAAATAGAAATTACGACCGTGAATGTCGTTTTCAGCGATGTTGTCAGTGTAAACTTTTCCATATCTCGAGTACTCGGCGCTATGTCCTATGTATGCGACGGTACCTTCACCTACCGAAAGTGAATCCTTTTTACGGAAGAAATTCATCGGTATGGTGTAGGTGTGGCTTAGATATGCAGTTCTTCGTTTGAGCAGATTGTCGGCATCCTGAAGATTGACGTCAATGGATTTGGCATCTACGATGGTGTCCCTGATCCAGAATGAGTCTTGCAGACCGCCGTTTTCGGAACGGATTACCGCTTGGCTGATGAAGCCGGCGTTGAGAAGGTATTTTTTGCCGAGATAATTGACTCCGATAGCGTATGAACGGTTGTTGGTAGCTTCATCCTTGAGCATACCTTTCGATCCGTACTGTCTGTATAGGAAGGAGAGGTTGAGTGCAGGCGTGATATTCTGGGTGGTGAGGATTTTGACACAGGACTCCTCCAGTTGCTGAGTGGCGAAGGGTGTCCCCCAATATGCAAGTTCCGTATATGCAGATTTGGTGTTGTATTGTGGTATGTTTTCCGGCGTGTAAAAGTAGCCCAGATAGGGTTCGAACATCGGAAATACATCCATTTTTTCCCGTTTAAAAAAGTTGTGATACTGTATTGCAGAGCCAATTGTTCCGAGATATGTGCCATTGACGTCATTACGCAGGAAGGGATAGTCGTTGAACCTGTACTGGAACGAGGTATCTATTTCCATGAGAGTAATGTCGTTGAAATCCTGATCGTGTGTCCAGGTGAGCATACGCCGGTAGTGGAGTGAATCGGGAATGATATAGCTGTCCAAAATACGGGGTGTGGCCAGCCTTACGCTGTCGCGGTACTCTCTGGCGATTCTTCGTTCAGCCCTTTTTATATCTTTTGCATCCGGAAGGTAAAGTGCGAGAGAATCAAAGTAAGCGGTATAGGTAGAGTCGAGATAGGGGATGGTGAGCGTATCGATGCATTTCCAGAAATTCACCGTATCTATCTCCATAATGCCGTATGGATAGGTCAGAGTGTCAGACGAGGCCGCGATTGTATCGGTGACCGGTACTCCGGAAGAGAGTGCGGCACTATCCTGAATTGCGGGAATGGTATACTGAACAGTAGGAATAGTGTCGCGAAAAGCGGGAATGGTATCCTGAACAGTAGGAATGGTGTCGCAAAAAGCGGGAATAGTGTGTCGACCGATAGTAATAATATAACGGCCGCGTCCATATGAGGAAGCGACCAGACACAATACCGTCAGCAGCACTATTACAACTCTTTTACTGACCATCGATGGCATCAAATCAATCAATAATTACCCTTTTGTCACCTTTTTAGGCTTAATGGTAGAACATCCAATCAAGAATAATACCACAAGCAGTACGATGGATCCAAGCATTACATAGAGAAGGGAACCTGTTCCTAGTGTTCCCACAAGTTTATTGAGGAGGGTGTTGCCTATAAGAGCGATGGTCAGGGCAAAACTGAAGGCAGTACCCGACATCTCGCTGTACTTCTCTCCGAGTATGCCGAATGTGGCGGGGAATGTAGCTGCAAGGCCCATACCTATTAGTGTTGTACCTATAATGGTCATCACTGCGTTGTTGGCGGTAAAGAGACAAATGATACCTACAACGGCTATTGCCATACTTGTTAGCACGATTGCCTTGCTGGAGGCCTTTCTGGAGATACCAATCAGAGATGCCCTGCTGATTGCGAGGCCGACAGGAATGAAAATCGATGCTACAAGCGCCATTCTTCCGACATACCCTATATCTGCCAGATATTTTGAGGTCCATGTAGCCGCAAGGGCTTCCAGACCACTCTGGAACGCCAGTGCAAGGCTGAAAATAATAAGGGTGGGTTCCTTAATCATCTTGATCACGCTTCTGAAGGAGATACCCTGCTTGCATTTGGCTTCGGGAAATTTTATCACTATGAAATAGAGCATGGCGGATGCCATGAAAAAGCCCATTACCATGAGAACCTTGTGATAGTCAACAATATCATATAGGAGTGTCATTATCAGGGTAATGACAATGGCTCCGATGCAATAGACCAGACCGAGCACAAAAAGGTTAGATGTCCTGGCTTTTCCTTCGGAAGAGTCGGAAATGAGGGCGCTGGTGGATCCGTTGAGCATTCCTCCGCAGGTACCGATCAAAAGTATGGCAGCCACCATTGCACCGAAGGAGTTTGTAAATGCGAGGATCTCAAGACCTACAACGCCCATTGCAGCTGCACCGACCAAGAGAATTTTGTATCCGTATCTGTCGATGATTGGACCAAATACCAATGAGCCGATAAGCACTCCCAGAGGGAGCGAGCTGGCCAGTGTCGAGCTCTGGGCAGAGGTCAGGCCCAGTGCATTGAGGATTGTGCCCAGTACAAAGAACACAACTCCGAAAAAGAAGATACCGATTTGAGCGGCAATCACTACCTTAATATTAGTCTTTTGTGTCATAGTCCGTTATTTTGCATATTTTATGGCTACCGCTCCGGCTCCGTAGAGTCCTGCGAGCTTGGGCAGCGCTGTTGATGTAATTTCTACCTGTTTCATGCTTATGGGTTGGGCCCATTTTTCCGCTTCACGGCGGATTTGAGGAATAAATTTAACCGCCGGACCAAAGACTCCTCCTCCGAAAATTACCTTCTCGGGGTTGAATATGCTTATGAGATTGGCCGTGGCCATGCCCCACATTTCGATTGCCTCCTCCATCACCCTCTTGGCAATAGTATCTCCATTGTCGTATGCCTCAAAAATGTGATAGGAGGTGATATCTTCGATGCTATGTTTACGGAGTTCTCCACGATACTCTTTATCTTCCCTTAAGAATTTGCGCGCCTGTTTGGCGAGGCCCTCTCCGGAACAATGTGTCTCAAAACAGCCGCACTCATCGTACTCATGTGTATAAGGGGGCTTGAGAGCGAGCCAGCCGATGGCTCCGACGATATCCGAATGGCCATGGAGCACACGGTTGTCGATCAGAATACCGGCCCCGATACCGGTGCCGACGGCTATAAAGATCGCATTGCGGCACCCCTTTGCACAACCCATCTGAACTTCTCCGAGGATATAGCAGGTACGGTCGCTTTCTATGGTAACGGTAGCCTGTGGCGCGACTTTCAGTAATTCGTTGCGAAGGGGGTAATTCTCCCATCCGGGAATGTTCGGGGCCCATACACATCCCGTATCGGAGTAGGAGATGCCCGGAATGCAGACCCCGATGCTCAGAGGTGCTCCTTGTGGGATGCCACCTTCGTCACATATATCTCTGCAGAGATTACATACGAGTGCACCGACCTCATCACCACTTCTATTTTCGAGAAGCGCATGTTTTTGGAGTAGAATTTCTCCATCTGTGTTGAAAATGGCTCCGACTGCTTTGGTGCCGCCCAGATCTATTCCGATATAGTTCATAGCTTCCTTATATGATTTTTACTCCGATTTTGGCCAGTTCCCTTAAGGTTTTTTCGTGTCCTTTCTCATCTATATAGGCGAGCGCTTTCTCAAGCAGGAACACATTGTGTCCGGCCTTGATCAGATCAAAACAGGTTTCGCGGATACAATATTCGGTAGCGATGCCGCTCACTATGACATCCTTGCTGAGACACGAGTTGAGTTCAATGCCTTCGCGGTCACGCCCCTCAAATCCGGAGTATTGCTCTTTACGGGGGTTGCAGCCCTTGTAAAATTTGTTTTCGCGGGAAGGCCTGTTGGATTCATTTTCTATGCGGTAAAATCTGGCGTGAATATCACCTCCGCGTGTCTTTTGGACGCAGTGTACCGGCCAGATACCCCCATTATTTTTAAACGAACAGTGATTCTCCGGATGATTGTCCAGCACATAGAGAACCTTTTGACCCGGATGTGCATCAATATATTTGACACTCTCCTCCACTGCTTTTTCAGCATTGGTGCAAGCCAGGGAGCCGTCTATAAAGTCGTAGAGCATATCTACCACTACGTGGGTATATCTCCTTATGCCGCTGGTGTCTTCCATCTCCTCCATTGCATTGATCTGCAAGATTATCCTGTTGATGATTTTCATTTTCAAATCATATAGGTCATCGGAGATATCCACTTTATAGAAGTGGGGATTGAGTATACGGGTCTGTGTTTCGTCAAAGCAGGCGAGATTTGCCTTATAGTACTCTCTTTTTTGCTGAATGGTGCGTGTGTCAGGGATGATTTTCCCATTGTCGAATACGAGCTCCTGGAGTTTGCGGAAGGTGTATGAGCCGGCAGGGAAAGTGGTAAACTTGCTCACATCCATCTCGTCCACGATTGTAAGTTCTTCCCCGGCTTCTATGATTTTGGCAAAGGAATCGCCTCTGAGACAGGTTACATCGGCTTCAAAGCGTCCCTTTTGAATCAGACGGTATGTAATCTGGAAACCAGGATTGATGAGTTTGATCTTGTCTTCGGAGCGTTTGAGTACCGGTTCATTACCCACCTGCACCAGTTTATAGACATTGCCGAAACAGGGATTGTGTTTGGAAGTGGCAATGGCATCGCCCACGCCATAGTTGTCAATGCGGGCATTTTGCTTCTCAAGGTCGGAAATGATATACTCGTCGAGAGAGTTCGTTGCAAATATTCTGCATTTTGTGAGTCCCGCTTCGTCAAGCGCTTCACGGCACTTTTGTGAGAGATAGGTTAAGTCTCCGCTGTCGAGACGTACTCCATAGCCCTGAGGATAGGAGTCGTCGATACCATTGGCCCGGAAGGCTTTGATTGCGTTTTTCAGACCGCATTTGAGAGTGTCAAAGGTGTCTATCAACAGGATTAGCGGCTCGTTTTTGTGTGTCTTTATATAGGCGTCAAAGGCTTTGTATTCGCCTTCAATGGAGCAGCCGAATGATGTAGTATAGCTGTGGGCCATTGTGCCCGTTGATTCAAATCCGCACTCTATGCCGGCGAGAATGTTGGAACTGCTTTGGCATCCTCCGATAACAGCTGCCTTGGCGCCATACTGGGCAGCCCATGGACCGTGTGCCCTGCGCGAGCCAAATTCGCTGACCGGTTTGGGAGTGCTGCGAGTAACACGTGAGGCTTTCGTTGCTACGGCCATCTGGTGGTTCATTATGCAAAGGAGTGGCGTTTCGAGTACCTGCGCCTCGATTATGGGGCCTACAACGGTGATTATCGGTTGTTTGGGAAATGCAATCTCACCCTCCTTCATCGCATATACCTGACCTGTGAATTTCATTCCTGCGAGATAGGAACGAAACTCTGCATACTCATCTCCGGGAAGGAATTTCTCGAAGAAAGACTCATCCTCCGAACCAAGTCCGGCAATCATTTCAAGCGCTTCGCTGATACCGCTGACTACAGCCCAGTTATTGTTATCTGGAGCTGTTCTGTAAAAGAGATTGAATATACCGATGGTATCCTTCATACCACTGTCGTAGTATGATTTTCCCATCGTATACTGATATTTGTCAGAACAATATGAATGGTTCAACATGATATTCTTCGTGTTAAGACTTAAAAATAGCCCGCAAATCTACTGATTAGTGTACTAAATACCAAATTGGGGTCATAAGTAGGCTATTCTCAATAATTGTTTATAAAGTTGATCGAAAGAGTAAACAGACGTTCAAAACCTATGTCGGATATGTTTTCGTAAGTGTCAAGCGGTGTGTGGTAAATATCCTTGTATTTGCCTTCCGTGTGGAAATATATGGAGGGAACTCCGTCAAGCGCAAAGAAATAGTTGTCACTGTCGTCCACTATATCGTCCAGTATGAAATTGAAAGGTTCTTCAAAGCTCACATTGATTTTCTGAATCAGTTCGTAACCTGCCATGCCCTCTTCGGGAATCTGAAGGTAGATCGACTCAGGAGTATCTGCAACCATATCGTAATTGAGAATATATCTGATATTCTCCTGGGGATAGCGTGGATTGTTCTTGTAATAGAATGAGCCGAGCAGATTGTTCTCCTCAGCATCGAAAAATGCAAAGTCGATGGTGCACTCAGGGGGATTCTCGGAGAAATATTTAGCCAGAGCAAGCATCATGCCGGGACCCGAGGCATTATCGTTGGCACCTGGGTGCACATTTTCAATTCCCATATAGCCGAGGTGGTCGAAGTGACCCATCAGCAGATAACGCTTTTCGGGGTATTTCGTGCCTTTGATCGAGGCGAGAACATTATGAGCGTCGTGGCACTCAATCAACTCGCAATCCATGTTTACTTTTATTTTCTTTGCTCCCTCGGTAAGTCCGTTCCATATGCAAAATGCGGGAACGGGTGTTACATAATAGGACCGTGCCTTGAAATAAGGGAGTTTGGACTCCATTTTGTAGATAATCCCGGCTACCTTGTCCGCCTGGAGCATATCCATAAATTCGCGGTATCTGTCAAAGCGATTTGTGCCTATTTTGTCAATGTAGGGTTCCCATTCGATAACTACGAATTTCTTTTTATAAATACCGCTGTTGATATGGTCTGCAAGCTCCTTAACGGAAGTGTATTTATCAACACCGGGGTACGCGAGTGTAAATTCTCCTTTGCAGGCGGGGGAAAATTCTTTTGCGACAAAGTCAACGGAAGTAACCAGTTCGTTTCCGTCAACTATGACCTGCATTGCACCGCGCATCACGTTCATCGGTAAACAGTAGTGTTGTAGATATGCCATTTGGTCATCGGGAGCGCCTTCAAAGCGCATAGGGCCGCAAGGAGTGACGGTACCCTTGAAAGGGGGTGTGGCCTCTTGAGGTTCTGCTCCAATCTCGTCAACCATCGGACCTATACCCATCTTCTGCAGTTCGCCTATCAGGTACACTGCTGCTTTGATGTTGCCATCTCCATAATTGCTGCGCCCGTGATAAGATACATCTGAGAGTTCTTTGAGTGATTCATTGTAATAGGCGCGGTATTTTTCGATATCATCGATGCTCTTGAACTTGGTTTTGCTGCCGCAACCGGCACAACTGAGGATTGTGATTGCTCCTGCAAGCATAATTAATGTGCGTTTCATGGATGGTTTATTTATAATGGATAATTTTATTTTAAACTATAAAGTTAACATTTTAGTGGGTAAAAACACAATTTCGCACCGGAATATCACTCCGAACGTACAATTCATCCGGAATTGGTAAATAATCTTCCATCATGAGAAGATTTGTAAGTCTCGTGTAATTAGTGACCTTTTTTCAGGAAATCAGGCTAACAATTAAATTGTTTCAGATCAGCAATCTTGCCTACATCGCGGATTGCAAGTCCGGGTATTTCGATTCCTTTTATAATATACTTGTCACAATTTTCGATATAGAAGTCTACAATTGAAAAACGCTCAGGCCACTTTTCCATAAGCGGAAATACTCTCTCCGATATATTGTGGATTCCCGCGAATGCAAGTTTACGACATTTGCCGGGATCAAGTTCCGGAAATGGAGAACGAACCTCACCTGTGGCGATATTGGTCCAGCCGACCAGATTGTTACAACTGTCAAAGAGAAAAAATCGCTTCGTCTTACGCTCACTCACCAGAATCGTTGCCAGAAGAGGCTTTTCAGAATTGTTATACTCTTTTTCCGTTTCCAGGTATTTTTTCTCGAAGAGTGAAAGGTCCAGATTGGATATGATATCTACGTTATGAACCAGGAAATGATCGGACTTCAGCAGGTTGGCAGCATGCTTAATGCCTCCACCGGTCTCGCGCAACAGGTCTCTCTCGTCCGATATGGCTACCGAAATCCCAAATGACTCCTTCTGCTCTATAAAATTCATAATCTGTTCCGCAAAATGGTGGACATTGATCACAATATGGCGGTACCCTGCCTCCTTTAGACGAAGAATTACTCTCTCCAGCAACGGAATACCTCCGACAGGCACTAGTGCCTTGGGCATCGTGTCAGTCAGCGGCTTGAGTCTTGTTCCCAGACCTGCGGCGAATATCAGAGCGTAAGGCTTCATCTCAAAACTCCTGCTCCAGACCTTGTTCCCGATGGTAGACGTGAATCCTTATATTGAACTTACCGGCCAGATGTCTTGCCAGATGCTGGGCGCAATAGACAGACCGGTGCTGGCCTCCGGTACAACCGAAACAAAACATCAGATGGGTAAACTTGCGCTCTATATATCTCTGAACATGGGTATCGGCGAGCGAATAGACCTTGGTTAGGAATTTTTGAACCCCGCCTTCCGCTTCCATGAAATCGGCCACCTCCTTGTCCAGGCCGGTGAAATGCTTGAAATGGTCATACTTCCCCGGGTTTTCAAGAGCTCGGCAATCAAAGACATATCCGCCTCCATTGCCACTGACATCATTTGGAATACCCTTTTTGTAGGCAAAACTGTAGATTTTAACCTCAAGACGTCTATCAACTCCCATCTCCGAAAATTCGCGCATGCGGGTCAGCTCACCAAGAATCTGTGACAGATAGGGATACTCTGTAAATGGTTCGACAAGAAGTTTCTTGAGGTTGTCTATCGCAAATGGCACACTCTGCAGGAAGTGTGGTTTTTTCTCGAAATATCCCCTAAAACCATATGCTCCCAGCACCTGTAGCGTTCTGAATAGTACGAAATGGCGTAGAGTAGCACGAAACTGTTTTTTGTCTACCGGAATATATTGTTTAAGAGCATCCAGATAGGCCTCTATAAGTTCATTTTTGAGATTTTCCGAATAACAGGCCTTTGCCTGCCATATGAATGATGCCACATCGTAAAAGATAGGTCCCTTGCGTCCACCCTGGAAATCGATGAAATAGGGTTCATCATTAACAATCATCACATTACGGGCCTGGAAATCACGGTACAGGAAAGTGTCGGACATATTGTGCATCAACACTTGCGACATTGAATCAAAATCATTCTGCAATTCTATTTCGCTGAATTCTATACCGGTTGCCTTAAGAAAACAGTATTTGAAATAGTTGAGGTCAAAAAAGACCATCCTTTCGTCAAATTCCGGCTGAGGATAACATATGGAGAAATCAAGTCCTCTGGCACCTTCAAACTGGATTGCAGGAAGTTTGCGAATTGTCTTTAGGAGCAATTCCTTCTCTTTATTAGAGTATTTACCGCTCTCTCGCCCCTGTGCTATTCGGCTGAAAAGTGTGTCGTCACCAAGGTCTTCTTGCAGATAATATATATTGTCTTCACTACAGTTGTACACCTGCGGTACTTTAAGTCCCTGATCGCGAAAGTGTCTGGCAATGGTGATGAAAGCAATATTTTCATCCACGCAGGTGCCCTGTGCTCCAATCAGAGAGTGGTTTTTGCTTTGTAGGCGGAAATAACGCCTGTTGCTTCCGGATGAGGGAAGTTCTTCCGTTGATAGTAGCTGTTCGCCTGTAAATTGTTCAAAAAGTATCCTTAGTTGTTCCATTTTGGGGTTTCATTTTTTATATCCTACAGTATGGACGAGTGTTATCACCTGACTATTGCTGAGCCGCAACCTTTGTGCCAGTTCTTCTTTCGGAACCATGGCGCGGGTGACGCCTCCAAGGCCTGCATTGGCGCAGAAGAGATAGATGTTTTGGGAGATAAAGCCGGTATTGGCGTATATGGCCTCTATAGTGCCCTGGGGAGTTTTACCCTTGATTTTTGATGTGTCGGCGACCATTGCAATTTCTACAGCGGCGGAGCCCACAAAGTCTTGTGTGCCGGTAAGGCTGCGCAGGTCATCGTTATCGTGGAGCAGCAGACGGTTGCCTGCAGCATCATAGATGTAAGTGCCGCTCTCGAGGAAGACATAAAGGTCTATTTCCTGTCGGTTATGTGATGAGGGAGCAGTGCGCTTGTGATCTCGGTTGTAACCCCAGGCAGCCCAGAGCAGATCCGAAAGTGTCTGCAAGTCAAGTGGCTTTGAGGTTAGTTCCCTGGAGGATTTCCTGCGGTTGAGAGCCTCCATCAGAGGCATCCCTCCTTTGCGGCGCGGCGCCGGGAGCGCTATGTCCGTTATCTCTTTCCATGTTCTATCCATAATCTATCTCTTTTGTCAATGAATTGAAATCTTGTAAATCTTATCTCCGCGGGAACCGATAATGACAGTATTGTCCACTATTATCGGAGACCCCTCGAAATTAATGCCCACCTTTTGTGTAAGAAGCACCTCTCCTGTGCCCCCTTCAATGAGATAAACATATCCCCAACAGTCAGCTGCAAAGATATACATCTTTCCTTCGGGATCCAGCATCGGCACGGGAGAGGACCAGGCGTAGCGTTTGAGGTCAATGCTGTACAGTGTCTTTCCTGTGCTTTTGTCAATGGCCATAAAAATTCCCTTGTAGGCCGGTATATGTGTAGCTATAGAGGCAAAAATGTATTCGCTGCAATCTCCAATGCCGGGAAGCGGAGTGGAGAACATTCCTCCATCAGACCATTTTTCCTCTGAAAATGCTTTTTGGCAGGCGATTTTGTTTTCCCAAACCTTTTCGCCGGTCAGGGCATTGAGTTTAATAAAATGGGAAAAGCCTATGGAATCCTGTTTGTCAACCTCACAGGATGTGTAAAGGTAGGGGATGCCCATCTCCTCGCAGAGTACCGGAGTGGCATCGCTGTCATCGTGGTTGTCATATCTCCATACCGGCTTTAGATTGTTCAGGTTGAAGCAGATCACATTACCGCTGTTATCGGTAAAGTAGCCGTAGTTGCGGTAGATTGCCGGTGAGGATTCGATACCGGGTGCCTTTTTACCCTTGATTCTGTATCTCAAGGTGGAGTGGAGACTCAATGTTCCCTGTTCCACAAGGTATTTGTATATCGTGCCGTTTTCACCCAATCTGAAAAGAAATTGCCCTACCCTAATAGGTGAAGAGTCATATGCACCCCATCCGCGCCATGCCTTGGGGTCTTTCGGTACGAAATGAGTTATGGCATCTTTATTCAGGTCTATTACCATTGCCCCGAAGGGAGGGTTGAGCTCTACTCCCTGTCCCACATAAAGGTTACCATTTAGTGTGGGGTCAAGTGAAGGTGTGCCTTTAATGACATTGAAGACATCGATTGCATTTCTGGAGGGTTGGCCGGTTAAATAATCAAGGAAATAGAGTTCTCCTGCGAGAGAGCCGACGATGATTTCTCTGTTTGGAGCATTTTCGCCGGTAATGTCACCGGGCCACTCTGCCAGTAGAGGTTGTCCGGTCCATCCCGTGCCGCCTCCCCAGATGCCGTAAGGTGTTTTTGTGGTATCGAATGCAGTCTTAAAGGTCCAGTCGACACTAATTGATTCCGGTCTGCCCGCCACTTTCCCATATTTTGGGAAATCTCTGTATGGACCCCCTCTGAAGGTCAATATGCCCGGAACGGAGTCGTACAGGTCCCTTAAGTCTTCGATAATTCCGCTGTTGATTGTATCGAAAATTGTTATGTCGTATATTAATGCCTCGACGGAGGAGAAAGAGGTATCCGGCAGAGGTGAAATTGCCGTACCGAGCGAATCATTTTCGGAAGATGTACCTGTGACCCTTTCACTCTGCCTGTTGCAGAAGGAGAGCAACGTAAGTATAAGCAATAAGGATAGGGTCTTCATCTTCTTGAAAATACAAATATAGTCAAAGAGTTTCTATTGTGGAAAATGATTCCTGAAGTTTCCTGCCAAAGCAGCACCTGTAGGGAGTTCAGGATGGAGGGCCAACATTTCAGGCGTGCCTTCGAATACCAGTTCGCCACCTTTGTCTCCGGCATCAGGACCGAGATCTATAACCCAGTCTGCAGCCCTTATGATGTCGAGGTTGTGTTCCACCACAATTATAGAGTGTCCTTTTTCGATAAGGGCATCAAATGACTTGAGCAGTTTTTCTATATCCTGAAAATGAAGTCCGGTGGTAGGTTCATCAAATATAAACAGAATGCTTCCCGAAGCGAACTCCTTTCCGAGGAATGAAGCCAGTTTGATTCTCTGGCTCTCTCCTCCGCTGAGTGTACTGCTGCTCTGCCCCAGACTGACGTAGGAAAGTCCGACATCCTTGAGAGGCCGGAGTCTTTCGGCAATCCTCTTTGCCGACTGATCATTTTGGGCTGAGAAAAACTCTATGGCCTCATCCACGCTCATATTTAGCACATCGCTGATATTCTTACCCTGAAATCTCACCTCTAGAATATCCGGCTGGAACCTTTTGCCGCCGCATGCCTCGCAAGTTATGGTCACATCGGCCATAAACTGCATCTCAATTTTGATCACTCCTTCTCCCTGACATTCAGGACAACGTCCTCCATCAATATTGAATGAAAAATGGGAGTGTCCGTAGTTGTTCATTTTCGCATAGGGCTGTTCGGAAAAAAGCTTTCGGATATCATCATAGACCTTAAGATAGGTTACCGGATTGGACCTTGTACTCTTTCCGATGGGGTTCTGGTCTATATACTCGACCGAACTTATCCTACCCAGATCTCCCCTCAGTTCCTTAAAAAGTCCGGGTTTGCTACCCAACTGATGAATATGGCGATAAAGTGCCGGATGCAGTATGTCTCCCACCAGAGAAGATTTGCCGCTGCCGCTGACACCCGTGACTGCAGTAAGACATTTTAGTGGAAAGCGGACATTGATATTCTTCAGATTGTTCTGCATAGCACCCACTACCTCTATGGAGTATTTCCACTTTCTTCTGACGGGGGGGATGCTCTTTAGGTCCCTTTCGGAGAGGCATTTGAGTGTGAGTGATGAATTATTGCCATCGGTGACAGGCCCCTGATAGACAACCTCGCCGCCATATTTTCCGGCTAAAGGTCCGATGTCAATAAGCTGATCGGCAGCACGTATGATATCTTCATCATGTTCCACCACAATTACGGTGTTGCCGAGGTCACGGAGTTTTTTCAGTACGGATATAAGGCGGCGGGTGTCCCTGGGATGAAGACCTATGCTCGGCTCATCCAGGATGTACATGGATCCCACCAGATTGTTGCCCAGAGAGCTTACAAGGGCGATGCGCTGGCTTTCTCCTCCGCTGAGGGTGGAAGAGGGTCTGTCAAGGGTGAGGTAGGAGAGCCCTACTGATTGAATATAGTCCAGTCGCTGTCTTATCTCCTTCAGTGCCCTGGATGCGATACCGTAGTCATATTCATCCAGTTCGATTCCGGATTTGGAACCCGGAAGCAATGCTTCGAAATACTTGGCCAGATCTCCTACCTGCATCTGCATCAGTTCGGTGATATCTTTGCCGCCTATCTTTACCCATCGAGCCTGTTCCTTGAGTCTGGTTCCGTTGCAGAGACGGCAGGTAGTCTTTCCGGAGTAGCGGGAGAGCATATAATTGAATTGTATCTTGTACTTTTTGCTCTCAATCCATTTGAAGAAAGGAGTGATGGCCGTACTGCCATTAACCCCCTCCCAGAGTATGGTTTTTTCCTCCGGTGAAAGCTTGTAATATGGTTTGTGGATCGGAAATCCGGTTTGTGCGGATTCCATTATGAAATCATTCAGAAAACTGCTCATAGTTTCTCCCTTCCAGCACGCTACTGCACCCTCATAAACACTCAGAGAGGGGTCGGGAATTACAAGTGCTTCATCAATACCCATTACCTTGCCGAAACCGCCGCATCTGGAGCAGGCACCCAGCGGATTGTTGTAACTGAACATATATTCGGCCGGGCGCTCGAACACTATCCCGTCACACTCGAAGATATTTGAAAACTCTTTCAATATACCGTCACTGAAGAGTGCAATGCGTCCGTTTCCACGGGCAAATGCAGTCTGAATGGAGTCAAGAAGTCGACTGCGTGTCTCCTCGTTGTCACTTATGATGATGCGGTCGACGAGCAGATAGAGTTCCATTTCCTCATAAGTTGCCATATTTTGCAAGATTTCATCTATCCTGAAAATAGCACCCTCCGATGAGGTAATTCTGACAAATCCCTCCTGCTTCAGGTCCAGGAGTTTCTCAACCTTGCCATCCTCCTTCCATCCTATATCAGCCACGATTAGCGCAGTCTTTCCCTCACCGAGAGAAAAAATATAATCTGAGACACTTTTGGGAGTATCGCAGGTCACTTCTCTGCCGGAAATGGGGGAATATGTCTTTCCAATCTTGGCATAAAGCAGTCTCAGATAGTCGTAGATCTCGCTGCTTGAGGCAACCGTGGATCTTGAATTACGGCTGTGAACACGCTGGCCGATGGCAATGGCCGGCGGTATGCCGGTGATGTAGTCTACTGCCGGTTTGTTCATCCTGCCGAGAAATTGTCTTGCAAATGAGGAGAGACTTTCGGCAAAACGGCGTTGTCCTTCGGCAAAAAGCGTATCGAATGCCAAAGAAGATTTGCCTGAACCGGATACACCTGTGATAACCACCAGTTTGTCCCGCGGTATTTTCAGGTCAATGTTCTTTAGATTATTGACCCTGGCTCCTTTGATATGTATGAATTTGTCGGCCATTATGCAATACTATAGCCGTGTTACCTGTCTTACATACCCAAGCTTTTTGAGTGATGCTATTATCTTGTCAAGTTCGAGATTATTGGGAACATAGAGTTGCATCATTATTTCGAACTCTCCTCTCTTTTCATTAACATTGAAAGAGCGTATGGAAGCCTTGAACAAATTGACGGTTGTTATTATATTATTAGTGGTGGAGAAATCACCGTAAGCCATTATGCGCAATGTTACCTGGAAACTTCCTTTGCCGACGTTTTCCCTCCATTTCACCTTCTGGATTCGATATGGGTAAGATTCTATCAGGCGTGCGGCATTCGGGCAGGAAATGCGGTGGATTTTAATGCCTTCCCTGATGGTTACAAAACCGAATACTTCATCTCCGAAAATGGGATTACAACACTTTGCCATTCTGTAATCTACATTTCCAAGTTTTCCGTCAATAACCAGATAATCGGAAGACTCCTCCTTCGTACTGCTTCTGCTCACCTTCTCGAGAGTATCGGGCAACTTTTCCTGTCTCTTGTCATCGGAAAGAAACTCCTTTACCTCCACCATGTTAATGGCATCATCCCCTATGGCGCTGTAAAACTCGTTGAGAGTTTTGTACTTGTATTTCTTGATCAGGGCGTGAAGAATTTCGTCACTCGCCTCGATTTTCCAGTTCTTAAGTCTTCTTTCGAAAATTTCCTTCCCGATTGATGCTCTTTTGTTTTCCTCCTCCTTGAGTTTCTGTTTGATTTTACTCCGGGCTTTGGAGGTAACGACAATATTGAGCCAGTCAGAGGTGGGTTTCTGGTTTTTGTTGCTTATGATCTCCACTACATCACCGGTCTTGAGTTTCTCCCTGATGGAGACCATTTTTCCGTTGACACGGCCTCCGGAACACTTTACGCCGAGGTTGGTGTGGATGTCAAATGCAAAATCCAATACAGTTGCCCCTTCCGGGAGTTGCCTGAGGTCACCGGTGGGAGTGAAGACGAATACCTCGTTGAGCAGAATAGGGGAGACCTGTGTGTATTGTTGCATGTCATTACCATCCTGCATAATCATCCGCACTCTGTCAAGCCAGCTGCTGATTCCGCTTTCGCTTTTGATGCCTTTGTATGACCAGTGTGATGCGTGGCCATGCTCTGCCTCGTAATCCATTCTGACGGTTCGTATCTGCACTTCAATCGTTACACCCTCCCTGTATTGTACGGTGGTATGAAGGGATTCATAGCCATTTTCCTTGGGTACGGTAATCCAGTCACGCAGACGTGAAGTGTCGGGCTGATATTTTTCGGTCACAAGGGAATAGACCTGCCAGCAAAGTTCCTGTTCTTTTTCCCTATCGGGCGGAGATTCTATGATGAACCTGATGGCAAATACATCGTGTATTTTCTCAAAGGGTACCTTCTGGGCTTGCATCTTTTTCCAGATGGAATAGGCACTCTTGGTGCGTGCCTTGAGCGTATATTCGATGCCGTTGCGGCTGAGTTTATCTTTTAGGGGGTTAACGAAACGGCTTACCAGCAGATTACGGTCTCTTTCGGTGGCCTTGAGGTTGTTGGTGATGGCGCGATATTGCTCTGGTTCGGCATATTTGAGAAAAAGATCCTCCAGTTCGCTTTTTATACGGTATAGCCCTAGCTGGTGGGCGAGCGGTATGTAGAGCAGCATAGTCTCCATTATCTTGGACTTGTGCTTGGATGCGGGTAATATGTCGAGGTTGCGCATCACCTCCACACGGTCTGCAAGCTTAATCAGTATTACCCGAGGATCGCTGGAGTAAGATACGATGAGTTTGCGGTAGCGTTCGGCATCGAGATTTGTCTCCTGGAGCTTTATTGAAGCTATATTGTTCAGTCCTGCGACGATATCTACGATCTCCTTCGGAAAATCAGACTTGAAACTGTTGAAAAGTACCGTTCTATTGAGTTCTGAAAGGTTTTCCACCTTGAAACGGTTGGCTTCGTGTAAAAAAACGGCTGTTACGGAATCTGCCATCAGGCCCATTTCAGAAATGATAGATACTACTCCCAGAGGGTGTTCGATAAACGGTCTGTTGTTGCCGCGTTCTCTCTCTCTCAACTCGGATTCAGCTATGCGACAGGCGCGTGTAACCATTGCAGCATCCTCATCATTGTAATTACGGATTATATTTTTAAGTGTTTCGGGAATCATAATCATCTGCTATTTCAGTAATTTCTTGAGGGCATTCATTTCATCCCTATATTTTGCGGCGAGAATGAAATCCAATTCAGCCGCCGATTCCTCCATCTTCTTTTTGGCAGCCTCTACCACACGAATCAGTTCTGCCGGAGACATCCTGCTGATGACAGGGTCCTCTGCCAGCATTCGCACTTCTGCCTCTTCCCGGGCCTGATATGTGCTCTTTGAGAGAACACTTCTTGCAGAGATCGCTACCTGTTTGGGAGTGATACCGTGAGCCTTGTTATAGGCCTCCTGTTTGGCTCTGCGTCTCTCAGTCTCATCCATAGTTTCTTTCATGGAACGTGTGATGGTATCCGCATACATTATTACCTTGCCGTTGAGATTGCGCGCCGCTCTGCCTGCGGTTTGTGTAAGAGCCCTGCCGGAGCGGAGAAATCCTTCTTTGTCGGCATCCAGTATTGCAACCAGCGATACTGAAGGTATGTCGAGACCTTCGCGCAGCAGATTGACACCCACCAGTACGTCAAACCTGCCTTCCTTGAAATCCTCAATGATTTCAACCCTCTCGAGCGTATCCACATCCGAGTGAATGTAGCGGGCTCTTACTGAGGCCTTGGTCAGATATTTCTCAAGTTCTTCAGCCATCCTCTTGGTCAAAGTGGTGACGAGCACTCTTTCATCTTGCTCGGCACGTATCTCTATCTCTTCCAGCAGGTCGTCCACCTGGTTGGCGATGGGCCTGATCTCTATGGGAGGGTCCAGGAGTCCCGTAGGCCGTACTATTTGCTCCACAATTACACCGCCTGAGGCCTCCAATTCGTACTCTCCGGGAGTTGCGCTTACGAAAAGCCGCTGGCCGATCAGAGACTCGAACTCATCGAATTTAAGCGGACGATTGTCGGCAGCTGCAGGCAGACGGAATCCATACTCCACGAGAGTCTCCTTACGGGAACGGTCTCCGCCATACATTGCCCTTACCTGGGGCAGTGTGACGTGACTCTCATCTACAAATGTAAGAAAATCATCCGGGAAGTAATCTATCAGGCAGAAGGGTCTTTCACCGGCCTTGCGGCCGTCAAAATATCTCGAATAGTTCTCGATACCGGGGCAATAGCCGATCTCCTTTATCATTTCCAGGTCATATTCCACATGACTTTTGAGTCTCTTAGCTTCAAGATGCTTGCCAATCTCCCTAAAATAGTTGTACTGTGCCATCATATCATCCCGGATGTTGTTAATCGCACTGCGAATACGTTCCTTTGTAGTGACGAAATTGTTGGCGGGGAAGATGGATATCTCATTTAAATACTCCAGTGTAGCACCGCTGAGGGGGTCGGTCATCTCGATGCTCTCAATCTCATCGCCGAAAAAGAGCACTCTGAAAGAGATATCGCCATAAGCGGGATAAATCTCCACACACTCTCCCTTTACCCTGAAATTGCCTCTGTTAAACTCAATCTCATTGCGTGAATAGAGAGCATCAACCAGCTTATAAAGGAGCTGTTGGCGGCTAAACAATTCCCCTCTCTTGATATGAATGGTGGTGCTGTGAAAATCTTCGGGATTTCCGATACCGTAGAGGCAGGAGACGGAGGAGACCACAACGATGTCCCTTCGCCCCGAAAGGAGGGACGAGGAGGTGCTCAGACGGAGTTTCTCAATTTCGTCATTGATGCTCAGATCCTTCTCGATGTAGGTATCGGTCGTAGGCAAATAGGCCTCCGGTTGATAGTAATCGTAGTATGATACGAAATACTCCACTGCATTGTCGGGGAAGAAGGATTTGAACTCGCCGTAGAGTTGTGCGGCGAGTGTTTTGTTGTGGCTCAGGATAAGTGTCGGCCTTTGAAGTCGTTCGATGACATTGGCCATAGTGAAGGTCTTGCCCGATCCGGTCACACCCATAAGCGTAGTTGCCTGAGTGCCTTCCCTGATCGAATTGCAGATTTGCTCTATAGCCTCAGGCTGGTCACCTGTAGGTTTGTATGACGAACTGATCCTGAACTCCATTATCCAATTTTATCTCCTTTTCTTCTTTTTAACGACGGGTTCTTCAATGGAAGCATCCACTTTTTCGAGATAATCTTCAAGTCCGAGCACGATATTGTTGACCATCTTTTTCCGGAAATCGGGATCAATCAACTTGTCTTCATCCCATATACTGCTCATAAAGAGGAGTTCAAGCAACACCACGGGGTATTCTGTGGGTGCAGCTAATGAAAAGTTGAAGTTGCCCACGAGTCCGAAGTTCGGTACTCCAAGTTCCAGGAGTCTCTCAAGCATGGTTTCAGCAAAGTCGCGGTTGGTGATGTGTTTGTAGTAGGTGCTTGATCCCATCGGGTTGACCGGAGATCCTCCCGCATTGTTGTGGATAGATAGTGCTATATGAACGTTGTTTTCATTGAATATGCGTTTTCTTTCACTCATGGAGATATCATAATCGCCGCTCCTGCTGAGTACGACTGTGGCTCCTTTGGCTTCGAGAGCTCTTTTGAGCATATTTACAATATCGAGGTTGACATCTTTCTCCCGGATGCCGGTGATGCTTACGGCACCGAGTGCGGAACCACCGTGACCGGCGTCAAGACCCACTCTAAGTCCGTTAAGTGAAAGCCCCGGAGTGTGACGTACATCAATTACCAGATTGTTGCCCTCATATCCTATTTTGTAACCCCAGCAATATTTGTGTTTAAGGCGGAGGATTACCCTGAATACATCGCTGTCAACCTGTCTATAGTCCACATAGGAGATCATTTGCAGGCCTCTGTACTGGGTTATCCAGTTGCTGTTGTTGGTAGCTCCGAAAATGTCGATGCAGATGGTGGTGGGGTCAAGCTGTGTCCAGGAGACATAAGGAAGACGCTTTGGCAAAGAGATTCTCACCCTGTCGGCCTTGCCGAGATTTGAGACGCTCCAGCTTCCGGTGTTGATCTGAGATGTCCTTTCGTCAGTTCTTTCGAGATATTCCTGAGGAATGTATGCAAATTTATTCTGTGAAAGCTGCACTTTATAGAGGTCGCCAACTGAGGCAACCACCTTGAATACTATTCCAGCATCCACATATCCCATTTTGGATCCGCCAAGGCGGTCGTCACCGTCACCGAACTGCAAATATGCTCCGTCCAGGGAGAGACCATAAAATAACTCCTCCTTATATTGTGACTTCTCCATAATTGCCTTTGCCTCTTCCAGGGTCATTTTGGGTTCGGGGCGAACAGGCTTTTTGGCATCGGGATCGTAATAAACGTTGATGGTTTCAATACGTCTGTTTTTTCCTTTGAATAATGTTATTTCGATCTTGTTGTTGCCTCGCCTTAGATCGATTTCCGTACCGAAAGCACCGGTGCGGTAGACTTTCAACTGATTTTCATTGATGGCAGCGACATTGCCCGGATCTGTAATGCACACAAGGGTGTGTTTCTGGTTGTAAACCGTGTCCTCTCCTCCGATGACGATTTTCAGCGGTACTTGAGCCGATAGTGTCTGAGAAATAAACAAGGCGGCAATAACCGCGAGAGTGATCTTAATGTATTTCATTGTATAAAATGTTGTCGTCACGATAGCATTATCGTGTGTTATAAACAACAAATATAGTGAATAATCCCCAAATATATGAATCAGTATTCACAGACCCTGAAGAGGAAATTGAATATCAACAATGTGCGTTTTCTCAACAAGTCGTAGTTTATGATATCAGACTTATCGGATGGCTTGTAAGTGTGTTTGTGAATACCGCTGGTGAAGAGTAGGGCCGGAATTCCCGCTTTGGCAAAGGAGTACTGATCGCTCATCCTGTAGAAAATCTTGGTAAAGTCTTTGCTGCCATAAAATGTCAGGTCAAGGTCCATTTCGTAGTTTTTTCTTCGACTCAGATAGCCCAAAATGCCCCTGTATTTGGGGTCAAGGCGTTCTTCGCCGAGTACGATAAGATAGTCGCGTCTGAATCCTACCGGTTCAAGGTCGGTGCCAATCATATCCAGATTTACCATACAGGTGATATTGCGTGCGGGAAAGGGCAGATTTTGTACGAAATGTTCCGAGCCGCACATATTGAACTCCTTGCCGTCAAACGCTACAAAAACTATGTTTTTGCCCGGTCCCTTGCCATCTTTTTTCATTTCAGAAAACATTTCTGCAAGGTTGATGAGAGCGGTAACTCCGGAAGCGTTGTCATCGGCTCCGTTGTAGATATTGCCCTTGATCTCGCCTATGTGGTCGTAATGAGCACCTACTATTACATATTTGTCGGTTTGGACTGTTGCAGGAATTACGCCGACCACATTTCTCGCTATAATGGAGTCGTTGCACCTGGAGCTTTGTATATAATGCCATTTGTAGGGCTTGAGACCATATTCCTGAAACCTGCGTACTATATACTGCTCAATTGCCTGCTTGCCGATCGTACCTGAGGCACGCCCTTTTGCCATATCATCTGCGATATGGGAGAGTATCTCCTGCTGTTTGCCGCGGTATAGCTTTTGTTCGTATTTGGTCGTTACCTGTGCTAAAAGCGGGAGGGTTGCTAACAGGAATAACGTATATAGTGCGATTTTTTTCATTTTTTTTCCAAGCAAAGTGCAAAAATACTATTTTTGTCAATATGTTCAAAAAAGCCTTTTTCGTCTCACTCTTCATTATCGTCACCGCCGTACCGGCCTGGTGCCAGTACGATCTTGACCATTTTTACTATAGGGGAAGACAGGCGCTGATTGAAGGCAAGTATTCCAACGCAATCGAGAGTTTCAACATCCTCTCCCGTCTGGACAGTACCATATTTGAAGCCTACTTCTTCAGGGGAATAGCAAAATACAATCTCGGCGACCTTGTAGGAGCCCAGATGGACTTCGATAAGACCATACACTTCAATCCCATATATACACCCGCATATCACTACCGCGCAATCACACTCAGTAGGATAGGCAAGTACGATCTGGCACTCAAAGACCTTGAAGAGGCCGTAGATTTGCGTCCCGGCTATACCGGACTCTATTTCAGCAGGGGAGTAACCTATTTTCTTTCACAGCAGTTCGAGAAAGCGGTCAAGGACTTCAATATGTTCATCAAAAAAGAGCCTCGTGAGAGTAATGCATACCTCAACAGAGGGGCATCCTACCTCTATCTGGGTGACACGACCAAAGCCCTGGATGACTACAACAAAGCCATTTCCATAGATAGATATGACCCTGAAGCCTATGTTCGCAGGTCCAGAATATATGCGCTCAGGCAAGATATGGAACCTGCACTTGAAGATCTGAATACCGCATTGAAATTGGATACTGCAAACACTTTTGCATATTTCAACAGAGCGATAATTCGACATGAAATGAAGGATATCGAAGGAGCGCTGGCTGACCTGGATAAAGTGCTGGAACAAGAACCCGGCAATGCTCTCACTCTCTATAACAGAGCCATCATCCGAGCTCAGGTTGGAGATTATCGCAGTGCACTCGATGATTACGACAGAGTGCTGGCCATAAATCCGAACAACGTGCTGGCCTATTTCAACCGTGCCGCCGTCTTTATGGAAATGGGTCGCTACCGCGATGCGATGGATGACTACTCGAAAGCCATCAACCTATATCCGGATTTTGCGAAAGCTTACATGAATAGGGCTTATGCAAAGAGTCAGCTAGGACAATATAACTCTTCGCGCCAGGATTACGAAATAGCACAAAGAAAAATAGAGGAGTACCGCGCTCAGACTTCGGATTCCACAGGATATGCCGCCTTTGCCGATACCACCAGGAAATATGACCACTTGCTGGCGCTCGATGCAGATTTTGCCAAGAAGGACTTTGACAATGAACTGCTGCAGTACAGAGATGTAGATATTCGTCTCAAACCCCTTTATAAATTTGCTGCCGTAGCTCCGGACAACATTCCTCAGGAGAGTAATATACTTATCAACCGCAGGTTTGATAATGCATCACTCGACAGTTTTATCAGCTCATCTCCCATTGCCGTGAAATTCGAATCATCTAAAGGCGGTTACCTGCCAGATGCTCAAAGTCTGCGCGAAGAAGTCAACCGCCTGCTTCGTACAGACCGTAACGATATCAATCTCTTTGCCAAAGCACTTCTGGAAACGGATAACAAACAGTTCAACACTGCAATGGTTTGCTATGACGAAGCCATAACAAAAAGCCCTGATAATATCTTTTATTACATCAACAGAGGTGCTCTGCAGGCTGAAATGATAGATTTCATTTCATCCATAGAAAACAACGTGCCCGTTCTTACACTCGATAACGACAATACAGTCAAGACCAGAGTACAGGAGCAGGTGCGTCATACATATGACTATACTCCCGCAATTCACGATATGAAAAAGGCGGCTTCGATAGATCCTTCATTCCCCTACATATACTACAATCTCGGCAACCTCTACTGTCTCTCCGATGACCTTCCCGAGTCAATAGTACAATATACCAAAGCGATAGAACTCTATCCCAATATCGGTGAAGCCTACTACAACCGCGGTCTGGTACTGATATACCTTAAAGACAAAGAAAAAGGCTGTATGGATCTGAGCATGGCGGGAGAGCTGGGCATCCAGGATGCCTACAGCGTTATCCAAAAATATTGCAAGAGCGAAGAGTAGGGCTACTTTTTCTTTCCTTTTTTACCGGTGTCATTCGCGCGGACTGCACGGGAAAACATCGCTACGGCTTCATCTTTTGCGATATACCTGATTGACAATACCAGCAGGATAATAGAGATGATGGGAAATAGTGACGGGACAGAAAGAGAATAGAGGGGCCTCAGTTTCATGAATTCCACCAAAATCCATATCTGAAAAGCAAAAAGAATTATGGAGTTGAGCAGACAGATACGTATCTGCAGCAGACGTTTTTTGTGATAGAAGAGTGCAATCACGCATAGGGAGAAGGTAACGAATGTCATTATCAAAAACTGGCTCCTCTCAAAAAATCTGATGGTAATGCGTTCCCATGTCTCCGAAGGGGCGTCGGTGGGAATTATGCCGTAACACATATTGGAGAAAAACATTGAGCCAAGCAGCAGAGCCGCTGCAATTATAAGATATGTCTGGAATCTTCTGAGCATACTGCCTAATGTGTAGATTGATTTGACAAAATTAGGGAAAAAAGTCCTATATTTGAATTTTAAACCACAAATAACGACACTAATGTCTTCATTACCCATAGCACCTTCAGAACTGATCATCAATCCCGACGGATCAATTTTTCATCTTCATATTTTGCCTGAAGAGTTGGCTGATACCGTCATACTGGTTGGAGACCCCGGCAGAGTAAAACTTGTGGCCTCTTTTTTTGAGGAGGGTTCAATCAGGGTTGACAAATCATCGCGGGAATTTCGTACAGTCACGGGCCGCTACAACGGAAGGGAGGTTTCCGTTATTTCTACCGGCATAGGCACCGACAATATAGATATAGTAGTCACAGAACTGGATGCTCTGGCAAATATCGATTTCAATACCAAATGCGTCAGACCTGATCACAAACGGTTGACACTGCTTCGTATTGGCACCTGCGGTGCCGTACAGCCCGATATACCTCTTGGAAGTTACGTATTTTCGGAATATTCCATCGGATTTGACGGACTCCTGAACTGGTATGCCGGGTGTAGCGAGGTTGCGGATGCTGCCATGGAAGCTGCTTTTGTGCAGCACATGAATTGGCCGAAGCGACTTCCGGCCCCCTATTTCATCAAATCTGCAGAACGCCTGATATCATTGTTTGAAAAGAACTCGGTAATGGGGATGACTATCTCCGCTCCCGGCTTTTACGGTCCACAGGGCAGATCGGTAAGATTACCGCTCACGTTTGACGATCTTATAGGCAATCTGGAATCATTCAGATATTATGACCGAAGGGTGACTAATATTGAGATGGAAAGTTCCGCACTTTCCGGTCTCTCTGCACTTCTGGGACATGATGCAGGCACAATCTGCCTCGTAATAGCCAACCGCTATGCAAAAGAGAGCCGTCCTGACTACCATCTTTTGATGAAAGGCCTTGTGCAATTGGCACTTGATACACTTACCGGCACATCCATCTGATGCAGACTGATCTCCAACATTCCCTCTATGCATTGCTTGATGACCCGGATCAGGTCGTATCGAGAAGTGTCATGGCAGAAGTCCTCAGGCAGGGTCAGGAAATGCTTTCTGCCCTTGAGGAGATTGCTTCCCGTGAAAGCGATCCCGCCGTCAAAGAAGAGGTAGCGCATCGCCTGGAAGAGATTTATTATGAAATGGTCATTAATTCCATGAATGAGGCCATCCACCTTGAAGAGGGCGAACAATTTCAACTTCTGGATTTCGCAGTGCTGCTCACAAAACTGCTCTATCGCGGTGAGAACTGGCGTGAATTGGTCAATGCTTTTGTCGGCAAGTCAGCGGAGATGGTTATGGAATTGAGTGGCGGAATGACCGCAATGGAGAGTTGTGGAGTCTTCAATCACATTTTTTTCAATAGGTTCGGATTCAAGGCGTTTCCATCGGATGACCTTTCGCCCGAATATCAAATGCCGGCCATTATTCTCAGCCGTGGAGAGGGCGGAAAACATCTCCTTATGCTTCTCTATTTTATGTTTGCGCAGGATTGCTCCCTTCCGGTATATCCCGTGGAATATCGCAATAAGCTGATTCCGGCCTGGATTGAGGAGGATAAGGTGCTATTCTGCATCAATGTCTTCAATCAGGGAGAGTTGTTTTTCCTTCCGGAAGAGGAATTGCTGCGCAGAGAGTATGGGTTTTTACCCTATGCATACCTCAAAGAGCTTCACTCTCTATTTCTGAAGGAGGGAGATAGCCTGCGTGTAGCGCTTCTGGAACGGATACTACCTAACTATCAGGCGCTGGCCAATTCTTAATATCTTGTTGGAACTTATGCCGTTGAGTTGACAGATTCTCCTGACGGTGGTGCCATATCTTATGGCGAGTGCACCGAGAGTATCTCCCGATTTGATGGTATGGATGATTCGCTGTGAAGCAGCTAGCGACTCCTCGTCGGTCTGTCCCCAATGTGAATAGATGCTGAAGTAGTGTTTTTTGAGGGTAAAAAGCGAGTCTCTGAGCACTCCCTTCTCAAAGTCTATGATACGTTGAGGATCAAAAGGATGTCCTTTGTATCTGGTCTCGAAGTGAAGATGCGGACCGTTGCTGCGTCCGGTATTTCCTCCCAGTCCTATCACTTCACCTGCTTTAACTACCTCTCCGCTATCCACTATCCGTTTGGATAGGTGAGCGTAGTAGGTTTCAAGTCCGTTTGGGTGGCGAATTACTACCAGATTGCCGTAACCTCCGGTTCTCCTTGTACCTTCAGAGAGACGCACCATACCGTCGAATGCGGCTCTGATGGTGTCTCCCGTTTTGAGCGATAAGTCAACCCCTTTATGTTCCCTTGTCCTTCTGAACTTGAACCCGGATCCCACTTTCTGTTGATATGGGACACAGAATCCGTTGAGGGAGTCTACCAGCAACAGGTCCACTTCTTCGGGTATGTCCGAGAGTTTTACATCCCTGAAGGAATGTACGCCTGTTCCTTCCCAGGAATCGAAGAACTCCGCAGTATCTATCACCGGTCTGCCCAGATCAAAATATGCCCAGGTATAGTCATCATAGAGGATGATTTTGGTAAATTTGTCATCCGTATCCAGAGTATCTATTACCAGCACTTCCTCGAAGTAGGTGAGGGAGTCCCTTTGCGGAATGGTGTCTCGTGTATAGTTTCTGTTTTGTCCGGAGACCTGTATTGTGATTATAATAAAGGCTAATAAAAAAATACCTCTGCGCTTCATAGGATTCTATTTTAGTCGCAAAGGTAATTTTTTTTTGAAATTCAGACAAATGGAATTTATCTGCCTCCGCCGCCGGAACCGCCACCGGAAAATCCTCCGCCTCCGCCAAAGGAAGAACCTCCTCCTCCGCCACTCCAGGAGCTTGTTCCTGAGAATGAGCCACCCGAAGAAGATGCCACATATGAGTTCAGTGTTATTGCATTGGAAAGCATTCTCGTTTGGTAGAGAATGGTAGAGAATGTGTCGAAATCGTAGTTGACAGCTTTCTCGAAGGCTATAGGGTCGATATCCTTGAGCTCTTTAGCTACCTTGTCCGCAATGCCGAAAAGGGTGGCAAACACCAGATAATCCTGCCACAAATGTACCTCTACCGATCTTCTTTCATTGATAAGCGTAAAATCCTGCAGATACTTGAAAAATCCCAGTACTTTGTTGTTGGCCTGAACACCTGAAGGGGTGAACTTGTTGTTTGAGAAAAAGTCTCCCGCTTCCAGAGCTTTGACACCCTTGGTGCTTATGGAATTTGTCCAGCTGATTAGCGTACTTTTATTTTTTTTGGCCCATCTCGAAAACTCTTTGTCTTCAAGGATCAGGTTTGCTCCGCTGGCCTGTTTCATCATGTTGAAAAGTGACTTTTCGGGAGATTCAAGCTTATCGAGATCTGCCTTGTCGTTGAAAGAGATGGTAATTTTCCCCTTCTCGTCTTTACCTGTAATCAGAATATTTTTCTGAATCATTCTAAGGATATATGCTGACGCAATAGCATAACTATTGCGTGTCTTAAACAGGGAAGGGGCTTTTGTAATAACAAAATTGGTTGCGAGCAAGTTTCCATTGTACGGAATTTCTCTGCACCAGTCGATATCTTTGAGTTTTTTTACCCCGAAGGTGGAGACATTTTTATACTTCTTGCTCTGTTTGCCTATACCTACACCGGCCAGTATGATACCCAGAGTCCATAGAATCGGAATAATGGAATCTTTAGCTTCAAAATCTTCGTATGAATATTCCGAAGGCTCTCCATCAAAGTGGCTGCCCTCCATCGCCAGCGCATGGCGCTCTTCAAACAAACGGTTGTCTAGGTTGACAAGATTATGGAACATCTCCTTTTCAAAGCGCGCCAATATTATGACCGAACTGTTTTTCTTAAAAGGAGCATCTGATTTAGCTACAATGGTACCATCTATGAATTCGCAGGTGCCTTCATATCCAAAACCCCAAATCAGAGTGTTGGAGGTATCCAGCTGGTAGAGGTCATCCTGATATCTGACAGTCACTTTCGCGTGTTCTGGAGCGGAAGAGAGGTCCGGGGAGATGAATTGGAAATGAAGCGCATCATAATCCTCCATTGACAATACAAAGTTGTTGATAGTATACTTAACGGTGAAAATATGATCTCCATAGGAGCCGATACCCCAGCACAATTCGTAATCATTAACACCTTTGTATACAATACCGCATTTACCTGCCTTTTTGCTGAGGCTTCGGTCTATATCCCATTCACCTTCATTTATAAAGTTGAGGCCATTCTCATCAGTTACCGCAAGGTCTGTAATTGAGACGGCAGAGTCCATATTATATTTGACCAAATACCACTCGGTGATGTTTTTTGCACTGACATCCCACACTTCAGTCACTTTGGCGTGCCCTTCGGGTGTAAGAATATATGTTATGTCAATATTCCGAATGGTGGTATTTTCCGCTGTCGCAGTAAAAGCGGCAATCGCGGTCAAAAACGTGAGCAACAGACGTTTCATTACTTTTTCATTGAGGGCATTTCAGTCTTGGCCGGATTTTCTTCGAGATAATCCTTGGACTTGAACCCGAACAATGAAGCTACGATATTGCTGGGAATCTGACGGATGAGACGGTTGTAGTTGGTTACGCTGTCATTGTATACCATACGGCTCATACGTACCTGATTTTCATACAAATTGACGCTATCCATAGTCTTGACGTACATCTCATTGGCTTTGAGGTTGGGGTACTGCTCAACTACCACGGCTATACGTCTCATGGCATCTGTAAGGATGGTTTCCTGCATGTTGGCATCGGCTGCTGAACTGCTGCCGGTGATGCTTGTGCGCTGTGCAATTACATCTTTGAGTGAATTGTACTCGTGTTCGTCATAGGATTTGATGAGTTCCGCGAGTGCCGTAAGTGCATCCCAGCGGCTCGACATTTGGACACCTATCTGGCTCATTGCATTTTTGCACAATTCTTCTTTGCTGATAAGATTCCGTTGTACGGAAATCACCCAGATTATCAAAATGGCCAGGATGCCAATCACAATCAATGTTGTTACCATAGAATAAAGTTTTATGTGTTAATAAATATTTGTGTTTTTAGTCGTAATAGGTGTAGGTTCTTTCATAGCGTCGGAGGAAATAGCTGAAATCTTCCATACCTATGCCGTAGGTATCAAATACCTCTTCAGGAGTAAGATAACGGCGGGTCCAGTTGTCAAAACTGTCTTTTTCTCCGAATAGGTAGGGAATAATATCACTTCCGCTTCTAAGCTCGGCTTTACTGAGGTAGCCCTCTTCATCGTAATGGAAAGTTATTGTGTTGTTAGGAATACGGGGTTCCTGAGCAAACTCGCCATAGTAATGATATTCCATCATTTTTCCCTCTTTATCAAAAACAGCTTCACTGGTATGAAGACCGTCTGTCCAGGTGTATTGCTCCTCATGTCTGTAGCCGGCTTCATCAATAAACGTACTATCTCTGGTCATTATCACACGCCGGTCATCCTCAATGGTATAGAACCTATCGCCGTTGCGCTTGCCATCTCTGTCGTAGGTGTAGAAAATCTCGGTGACATATCCTCCCTCGTACTCGGAATATTGGCGCAGCAGGTCTCCTTTGTCGTTATAATACATGACATCTCTTACCTCAAGTTTGCCGACATTGTACTTGCTGATCTCGATAAGATTCCCATAGCTATCGTATACATTTACGATCTCTGAGATGATTTCGTTACCATCGACGGCATATTTGATACTTACATAGCGTTCGTTTGTCAGGTTGCCATTCTCATCGTAGAAATATAGGAAAGAACCTCTAAGTTCACCGTTACTTTCAACTATGTTGATCCTGATGCAGCGGCCTTTTTTGTCGTAGATGAATTGATGTACCTCAGCCAACTGGCCATTCATTTTATAGACCTCTTTGAGAGGCTTGCCGTCGGAAAGATAAGTGCTGGCCTGCATATCAAATGCATAATTTAGAGAATCTGTAAAGGAAAAAACCGTATCGACAGGATTTCCTTTTTTATCGATTCTTATTTCCAGACGTGTCTGAGGGTGCACATCCTCCTCTACAATCGAAGTCACTCTGCCGTCATGGTCAAAGTGCCATGTACGTGAGAAAGGTTGCATCTCATGGTATCTGGTCTCGGTAAATGACTTGACCGGACCGTTGAGTCCGAAATCGGCACGTGTCCTAAAGCCTTTATATGGATTCTCTTTTATGCCGGCGGCTGTCTGAGGAGTTTTGTCTCCTGTTGAACAACTTATCGCCAAAGCTATTGTCAGGGTGCAAAATAAAAATACTCTCAGCTTCATGTCTTCTATTATTGGGCAGGCACGTCAGCGGGAGTGTTCTTCTTTTTCTTTGAACGCATAACCAGCAGCACTATGAGGGCCGCTATCAAAACAAGGAAAGTGATGCCGAGTGCAGGTCGATATGATATCCAGGCAATGACAAATATCAATAGGCTCCAGATCAGACCTACGACGGTACAGACAAAGTTGATGCCCGCAGCGAGAACTCTTCGTATAAAGGGAACAACTGCGAATATGGTGCTGAGGAAGTTGAAGATACCCTTTAGCCCACCGATAATAAGTATAACGGCCAGTATGCGGAGGATCCAGGCGATTACCTTATTCTCTTTCTGTGCTGCGTCATACATATTTTCGGCAGAAACCGAGCCGAGTGCAATTCGGGAGACATTTTTGCCGTTTTTCGCCACAAACTCACCGAATGTATCACCTACAACAACTGCGAGTATGGAGACTGTCTGAGGAGTAGGAGTATAGCCAAATGTTACCCTGACATCACCCACGTCAGGGTTGTTCACGTCTCGTCCTAAGTAGGCCTGCCCCGTACTCACTGTAATTGTAGCGGAACTGTCCCTCTTCCATAGTACTTCATTCCACTCTTTGATCATCTGCTCGGTCAGTTCAGGGGTGGCATCTTCCGCACTACTTATACCGTTCTTGAGAAAGGGAGGAAGTTTGTAGGTTCCGAAGTCGACTACATCAGCGACAATTTGATTTGGTTCAATAGTGGTGAGTACAAAGTTGGAGTTCCGGTAATCAGGATCGGCGAATTCTGAAGAGTTGATAGGTGAAGAGACCCATTTCTTGCTATAAGTATAGGTGGTTGTGATCTCCTGACCGCCCCCTATTTTTTCCTTTTTTTCCTCTTTGCTCTGCTCGGTCCACTGATAGTATTCCACGTTCCGTGAGAGGTTGATGGCATTCAGCGAAATGCCGAAGAGTCCGTCACTAAGGATTTCAGCTGTGGATGCATCACCTATAGCGTGTACCATCTTGCCTTCAAACTGGGGATCTATTCGGGAAATGTCGGGCATTTCCACAGTCACATCCGCAGCCTGGTTTAATGCGCGTTTAACTTTGACCGTCCTGCCTTCGTTCCAGAATAGCAATACCGTACCGATGATAAAAAGCAGGATACCGCTGCCGATACCCTTGAAAGATTTGGAAACCCTGTTTCCATAACTCTGTTTAGTTGTAGTGGTGTAAGCCATATGTATAAAGATAAGTTAAGTGTTATGCTGAAAATTTATTTTGAAATTCAATTTGTAAAGGTAGTGAAAATTATTTTCTTTTAGGATGGAATTGAAGAATAGTTTGCTGCCATTTCTTTGTATCTATATGTGTGTAAATTTCTGTGGTGAGTATGCTTTCGTGACCGAGCATTTCCTGTACGACACGTAAATCGGCTCCGTTTTCCACCAGATGGGAGGCAAAAGAGTGTCTGAAAGTGTGAGGAGAGACTTTTTTGCGGATTCCGGCAATTTCCGCCTGACGGCGAACAATCAAAAAAATCATTTCCCGCGTAAGCTTGCCTCCGCGGCGGTTGAGAAAGAGTATATCCTCCGCTCCCTTTGCTATCGGACCGGCATTACGTATCCTCATATAGAGGGAGATGCTCCGCACTGCCGGTTCTCCGATGGGCACCAGACGCTGCTTGGAACCCTTACCGGTTACTCTGATAAACTGCTCAGCCAAAAAGAGATCGCTGATGCGTAGACCCACCAGTTCGCTCACCCTCAATCCGCAGGAGTAGAGCACCTCGATGATGGTTTTATTGCGCTGTCCTTCGCTTTTCGAAAGGTCAAAAGAATCAAGGATGCGCTCCACCTCATCGACGGAGAGTACCTCCGGAAGATATCTGCCTGGTTTTGGGGTATCAATTCTGTCGCAAGGATTCTCCTTTAGCCGTCCCTCGCCTTCTAAAAAGCGATAGAGTGATTTCAGGGAACTGACCAGACGGGACTGGCTCCTCTTGGAGAGACCCGCGTCAGTCGCTCTCGCAAGGTATTCCGAAATATCTTCGGATGATGCAGCCTCCGGCGAAATGATACCCTTTTCCTTCAGAAATTTGAAATATTTTGAACAATCGGAGTTATACCCGGCTATGGTGTTGTCTGACAATGATCTCTCCAGTTTCAGACAGGACCTGAAATCGGCAAGAGTCGTTGCAAATATGTCAGCATTGCCTTTCAAAAAAAGATGAGAATTTAAAAAAAGTGTTACATTTGTTTCCTGTTTCAAATAATAAAGATACATCAAATTTGAAATTTTAACTAACATAATTTTATCAAATGAAGAAATTAATCCTAGTGTTGGCGGTTGCACTCATCGGTGTTTCATCACTATCAGCCCAGACCAACTCGGATCAGGCAACCGAATCAGATCAGAAAACTTATAAAGTCTCCACCACTTTCGGTGCAGTGGGCGCACACATAGGTTACGCATTTTGGGGTCCTACAGTCGGCCTCCATGGTGACTTTAACGCAAACAACTTTAGAGGAAGGGCAGGATTCGATCTATTCTTTGAAAGAGTAGATGATCATAACTCCATCCATCTCGGTGCCGATGTGGGTTTTCACTACCTGATCAATCTCATTGACGGCCTAAATGTTTATCCCATCATTGGTGTGAACATAGGATTCGGTAAGAATGTTGACTTCCACGTCGGTATGGACTTCGGTGCAGGCATTGAGTACAACTTCAGCAATGGCTGGAGCCTATTTTTGGATGGTAAATACAACCTTAGACTTCTCGGACCTGATATTCCTTACAGATCTTATATAGGTATTACCAAGAGATTTTAATCAGAATCAATTGTTCTGGTTGAAATGGTCACAGAAAGGTGCGAGTCCACAGGATTCGCACTTTTGTTTTCTCGCAGTGCAGACATAACGGCCATGGAGTATCAGCCAGTGATGCGCTTTTGCGCGAAGGTGTTCCGGAAAACCGGCGGTCAGATCCTTTTCAACTTCAAGCACATTGTTGCCTGATGAGAGTCCAAGGCGGCGTGCGGTGCGGAATACATGCGTATCTACAGCTATCACCGGCTTATTGTAGACGATCGAAGCAATCACATTGGCTGTCTTACGTCCTACACCGGGAAGTTTCTGCAATTCATCTACATTATCCGGGACCACGGATCCGAAGTCACTCACCAGCATTCGTGCCATCCCCAGCAGGTGGCGTGCTTTGCTGTTAGGGTAAGTTATGGAGCGTATGATCTGATATATCTCCTCCTCATTGGATGCGGCCATATCTTCGGGTGTGGGGAAGCGTTCGAAGAGTTCGGGGGTGATCATATTGACCCGCTTGTCGGTAGCCTGGGCAGAGAGTATCACTGCACACAGTAACTGGTAGGGGTTCTTGTAGTCCAGCTCGCTTTCGGCTACCGGCATATTGGCCTCAAACCAGGCTATGACCTGTTGATATTTCTTTGCATTCATTATTGGAGCAAACCAGTATTCTTCCGGGAAATTCCCGTACGATATTCATATTGTGTGTAACCATCAGGATGGCAGTCTTGCGTGTACGGTTGATCTCGAAAAGCAGGCGCATTATGCCCGCAGCGGTTTCGCCGTCAAGATTACCCGTGGGCTCGTCTGCAAGTATGAGACGAGGCTCGTTGAGTAGAGCGCGGGCTATGGCTACTCTCTGCTGCTCGCCTCCTGAGAGCTGATGCGGCATTTTGTGGGCCTTGCTGGCCACTCCTACCGCCTCAAGCACGCTATTTATTCTCTCCTCCATAAGCTTGCGGTCTTTCCATCCGGTGGATTTGAGGACAAAAAGGAGATTATCCTCCACGCTCCTGTCCATCAGGAGTTGGAAGTCCTGAAAAACCACACCGATTTTGCGCCTGAGATAGGGTATTTTCCTCCTTTTAAGGTTGGAGAGGTTGAAATCCCCAACGCGGGCATTGCCTGTGGTTATGGGATTTTCTGCTGTTATGGTGCGTATGATGGAGGTTTTGCCGCTGCCGACCTTGCCGGTGAGATAGATAAATTCCCCCTCACGGATATTCAGGTTGAGGGAAGTAATGACGGGAATCTCCCCGTTTGTGATCTCCACATCCTCAAATTCTATGATAATATCGTTTTCGTCCATATTTTGATCTTGTTTGGATGCAAAATTACATTTTTATTCCCATTTAATAAATCTCGGTTGACAATTTTGGTCCAAATCGACAGTTTTCACTTAACTTTGTTGAGAATAGCGGAAAATACCACTCAACTTGCAACGCTTTTGCATTTTTTTTGCATCGATATAATATTAATTAAGATGTATTGTCGCAAAGCCTTTAATCAATGATGGAAGTATTTCGTGAGTCACTGCGTATATAGAATAATCAGACAAATGTTTTTTTATTTAAAAATTTCAGTGCACAGAAAGTCATGAAAAAGATAGCGATTAAAACATACGGGAAAATATTAACCCTCTTTTTCTCAATGGTAGGAATGATAACCGGATGCGACTGGTTTGAACCTTCGTATGAATACGGATGTCCTTCCGCAGATTATATTATCAAAGGGAAAGTGACGGAAAAGCGCTCTAAAAAGCCTATAAACAATATTGCAGTTATCAGAAAAGCATATTCTTCACCCTATGGGAACGACACGGTAAGGACAAATTTTCGTGGAGACTATGAGTTAAAATATCGTCATTACGGAGGTGAAGATCTGATTGTTGTCGAAGATTTGGATGGATTTGAAAATGGCGGATTGTTTGTTCCGGATTCAATTAAAGTAGATTGGAAGCAAATGAAAAAGATAAAAAAAGGTGATGGAAGGTGGTATGACGGAGTTTTTCTCAGGGCTGACACCAACTTTGAATTGGAACATGAAACCCTTGCCATGTATGGTGTGCCTGCGGCACCCTATAAGGAAATGAAAGAAGAAGAGTAGCAAAAACAGATGTAAAAATGAAATTAAGGACCAAAATCCTACTGAACTTATACCGCGAACACAGAAAAACGCAAGCAAAACTACACGAACTCAACTATTTCTTTTGGGAATGCACCTTGCGTTGCAATTTCAACTGTATCCATTGCGGAAGTGATTGCACAAGAGAATCAGTTACGCCCGATATGCCAAAAGAAGACTTTTTGAAAGTGCTCTCGGATATTCGTCCGCATGTTAACCCCAATAAGACCATGATTGTGCTTACCGGTGGCGAACCGTTGATGCGAAATGATTTGGAAGAGTGTGGAAGAGCCATGTACGACATGGGATACCCTTGGGGATTTGTAACCAACGGATGGGGACTTTCGCAAGAAAGATTGGATAAACTGCTTCGTGCAGGCTTACGCTCTGTAACTGTGAGTCTGGATGGATATACGGCAGAGTCACACGAGTGGTTCCGCGGCAAAAAAGGCTCCTGGAAGCGTGCAGTAGATGCTATACGGCGAGTAGCCTCCACTCCCGATTTGGTTTATGACGTGGTTACTTGTGTCAATAAAAAATCATTGCTGGACCTGCATAAGCTCAAGGAGTTGCTTATTTCGCTGGGCGTTACTCACTGGCGGCTTTTTACCGTTTTCCCTAAAGGAAGAGCAAAAGATAACCCGCTACTCAGACTATCCGTAGATGAGTTTGTGCAGATGCTGGACTTCATTAAACAGACCCGTAAAGAGGGGATAATTCGCGCTTCATATGGCTGTGAGGGCTATTTGGCAGATTATGAAATGCAAGTGCGCGACGCACCTTTCTTTTGTCAGGCCGGCATTCACATCGGTTCGGTGTTGGCAAACGGCGATATTAGCGCATGTCCCAGCTTGCGTGGTGATTACATTCAGGGGAATATCTACAAAGATGACTTCTGGACAGTCTGGAATACCAAATATCAGATAATGCGTGACCGTTCCTGGACCAAAACAGGGAAATGCGCCACTTGTAAAGCTTATAAATACTGTGAAGGAAACGGTTTGCACCTACGCGACGAGTCAACCGGCGAACTGTTGCAATGCCATTTGGAAATGATGGGACAATTGAATTAGTTTCGAGTCCAAAGTATGGAGTTCTGAGTAAGTTATCTAGTAGCTAGTTCTGAGTTCCATACTACAACTAAATACTGTATAACACATACTCATGATTAGACATTACTGCGTGATCTTTATATTTCTCTTTTTTAGTTTGTTTTCCTATGGTCAACAACTGAACTCGGGGAATTCTCACTTAAATAGTCAGAACTCAAAATTCCTACTCGATCTGATGGCAGGAGCAAATTTTGACCTAATCAGTCCCGGCTCACCTCCGGGATCCAAGTTATTCGAATCCAAGCCCAAGATTGTTCCTTTAGCCGGATTTAGGTTCACCTATCTGTTTGCAGAGAAGTTTGGAGGATATGCCAGGTTTCATGCTAATCTCTATTCAACCGAAAAGTCGGAGTACAATCCTTCCGGTATTGCTGATATTGTAATAGATATAATCAAAAAGTTAGTAGATGTAAGTATCCCAATGGTTACGAAAATATATCCGGCTTTTGATATTGGAATCATCTATCGATTTGAGCAAAATAAATGGAGCATACATCCCGGGGTAGGAATTGGATATATGACATATTTGTTCGATAAAGAATCTTCGAAAAGTGTAAAGGAAGATGGTGTCAGATATAATGTCTCATATAGACAGCATGCATCATCCATATTCTTAAATGTTGGTTTATCAACCCGGTATCTTATTTCCGACAGCGGTGCACTGTTTCTGGATATAAACTTCCAGCAACCAATACAAAAATCCTTTGCTGAACTGGAAGTTCAGAGAGATCAAACTGTGCACGACAGAAAGTTGTACGAAACATCAACCGCAGGCAGAAATTTAAACATCAGCCTCGGTTATGGATTTGTATTCTGATTGAGCCCTTTATCACCGAACTGCTGTAAATGAGATTTTTTTTGTATTTTTGTTTTTCCTATTTTAGGCAGGAGTCGGTTTGTTGTAATGCCTTGCAGCTAAACGCTCCACCTGATATATGCGTTTTTATGTGAGTTTTTTATTGATGAAAAGGAAAAGCCTCATATTGGTTCTTGCTTATTTTGCTCTGATGCTGTCAGGGCAAGTCATGGCACAGGAGCATCGTGTCGGCCGTCTTGAGTCGGCGCTTGACCTTTACAGAAAGGGAGCCTTCTATTCGGCAGAGCAGATGTTAAACCTTGTCACGCCTGATCCGGACAGCGATATCTCCATTTTTGCAATTCAGGTGGAGGCCTATAAGACAATGTGCGCCATCCGTCTTGATAGGTCCAACATTGCCGGTCTGGTCAAGAATTTCGAGGATAGATATCCCAATGCTCCGGAGCTTCAGATGGTCAAGTTTGCACTCGCATCGCGTCTTTTCGACAGAGAGGAGTATGCCGCTGCACTTGTCATCTATGATTCCATAAAAAAGCCCTTCCTCTATGCAGAGGAACAGATTGAATATGATTTCAAAAGCGCATATTGTTATATAAGGGCAGGCGACACCGATGTGGCTGCACGGAGACTTACTGCCATTATCGAGGGCGATTTCAGTCCTTTCTCCGTGCCAAGTCAGTATTATCTGGGTTACGTGCGCTATCTGGAAAAGGATTTTGCTTCGGCTCTGCCTCTTTTCCGCAAAGCGGAGAAAGATCCCCGGTTTTCGGTACTGGCTTCCTATTATACAGTAGAATCTGAGTTTATGCTCGGTAATTACCGTTATGTAATTGACCGTGGTCCTGCCATATTCAGCACGCTTGATCGCGATTTGCAGGTCAATCTGGCCAGAATAGTCTCAGAGGCCTATTTTTCTATGGGACAGCCGACACTTGCTGCCCAGTATTTCGATATGTTCTCCACATCCGGAGGCAACCTTACCCGAAAGGACCATTATTACTCCGGTCTTCTTTCCTACACCCTTCAGTCATTCAAGCAGGCCATAGAGTCCTTCAGCAATGTTGTCGGAAATGAAGATGCACTTGGTCAGAGCGCTTACTATTACAGCGCCAACAGTTCTCTCCGCCTGCACAATAAAATTGCTGCGATGGAAGCCTTCAAAGCGGCCTCTGAATCCGATTTTGACAGTGTCATCAAAGAAGATGCTCTTTTCAATCATGCCAAACTCTCTTTTGATGTAAACGGCGATATCTCCGGTTTCGAAAATTATATGGAGCTTTATCCTGAGAGTGGAAAAGATGATATCATAAACAATTACATTGCAGCAGCTTTCTTGCTGAGCAATGATTATAACTCGGCAGTGACAGCCCTTACGAAGATTCGGGAACTTTCAGATGAATCCTCGGCCAATCTCCAGAAAGCGGCATTCTTCAGGGCGATGCAACTTATTGAAAACAGGGGATACAGATCGGCAGTTCCGATGCTGGAACTCTCTATAGAGAACGGACGCCATGATCCTCGCCTTGAGGCGCTTGCCAATTACTGGCTTGCAGAGTCTCATTTCCGCAATGGAAAATACCGTCAAGCTACCGACATCAATCTCCGCCTGATGGAAAATCCCCATTTCCTAGATTCGGAGCAATACCGGACTGCAGTATACAACCTTGCGTACAGTTATTTCATGTGGGGTAAATTTGCAAGTGCGCAGCAATGGTTTTCCGAGTACCTCGGAATGAGTGGCCGCAAGCAGTTTGAAAGGGATGCAAGGATTCGCCTGGCCGACTCCTACTTCATGCAGAACAACTATACCGATGCAGCTGCCACTTATGAACGGGTCTTCAACAGATATCCCACCTCCAGCGACCTATATCCGGCATATCAGGGCGCTGTATCTTACGGCCTCCTGGGCAATGACACCAGAAAAATATCCATATTAAGACAGGCGCTTAAAATCAACCGCAACGCGGAACTCTATTCTCAGTGCCTATTCGAACTGGGACGCACTTTAGTGCAGCGCGGGGCTGATGATGATGCGGCAGATTGCTTCCACACCCTTATAGGACATGATGCGGATAGTATTTTCTTCACAAAATCGATGCTTGAGCTGGCGATGATCAACGCCAATAATGGGAAATACACTAAAGCTATAGAATATTATAAGAACATCATCGAAGGCATGCCGCTATCTCCCGAGGTACCAAATGCCATATCGGGTATGGAAAGTGTCTATCAGACTATCAATAAGCCTGAAGAGTATTTCGCATACCTCGAGACTTTAGGAATGTCGGACATCAAGAGTGCCGATGAAAAGGAACTGATGCTCTTCAATGCGGCCGAGCACCGCTATCTTTCCGGCAATTATAACTCAGCCATCACATCTCTGCAGTCATTTGTGAAAAACTATCCTTCAGGTTCCAAAACGGCACAGGCATATTATTATCTGGCCGAGTCTCTTAAGGCCAAAGGGCGCAAAGAGGCTGCATCAGATGCTTATTTCAAGGTTATAAAACTGGGTGAAGGCCCCTTTGCCGAGGCTGCCACTCTCAATTATGCAGATATTTCATATGAACTCGAGCATTACCCGACGGCTGTGACCGCATACGAATCCCTCATTTACATTGCAAGCACTGAAAATATGAAAAATACCGGCTATTTCGGTCGTATGCGCTCATATTACAATAATAAGCAGTATGAAGAGGCCGTTGCAGACGCAAAAAGAGTGATCGGAGTTTCCGAACTTCCCGATGAGATGCGACGTGAGGCGGAATATATTACTGCCAAAAGCCTTCTATATCTTGATAACAGAGAAGAGGCCAAGCCTATTCTCAATTCTCTTTCCCGCAATCCTCACGACAATTATGGGGCGGAAGCTACTTATCTGCTGATTACTGATGCTTACGGAGCGGGTGATTTCCTTGCGGTTGAGAATCGTGTGTATGATTTTTCCGACTCCGAAACTTCCCAGATTTACTGGCTTGCAAAAGCATTCATTATACTGGGTGACTCATTTGCGGATAGGGGAGATGTGGAACAGGCCAGGGCAACCTATGAAAGCGTACTCGAGGGATACCAGCCTACCGGAGATGCAGATGATGTGAAGGAACAGGTAAAAATGCGTCTTGATAAACTGAAATAGAGATGAAGATGAAGAAAACGATATTCATATTGATTCTTGTAATTCTGATGCCTGTCAGACTTTTCGGGCAGACCATCGACCCTACAGTCGAGGTCAGCAGGGAGTTTGATGTCAAACTGGGAGAAATCCACAAGCCCGAAATACCCAAGAATGTCGCTGACTCTCTGCGCAGTTTCAATATCAGTTTTGACTACTCCATATTCAACAGGCCTTACAGCGACCTCTATGAATTCTCGCCATACGAGTCGGCTGCTATCAAACCGGCCAGGGATGTTCGTCATCCATTCTCATATCTCAAGGTAGGAGCTCAGTTTCCCCTTAAACCTTCCGCTGAACTCTATCTCCAGGCAGTTACAAAAAAGGGGTTTTATGCCGGCATTTACGCTGACCACGACTCTTATTGGGGAGAGATACCATCGGCGGTCGGCGAGTATGCGCTGGATGTGCGCAAGATGCGCAACGATTTTGGGGCCAATCTGAAATATGCCTGGAAAGAGGGAGAGGTTTCATTCGATGCCGGAGCCTTATTGTCCAATTATAGCGGTAGTCGTGATGCGATTAAAATCATGCACGATATTCGTATGGCGGATTTTGCAATGAATGTCAAGTCGGCCGACGGTTCTGATAACAGTGTTTATTACGATATCAATGCCGCTTACATCACCGGTTTCAAGTCCATGACGGATACCTTGAAAGAAAACAATTTGGCCCTGGGAGCGATGGTGGGTACGACATTCGATGTGCACCGAATTTATATCGACTTTGACATGTCTTTTTCTATGTATGGAGGTCTTCGTGATCATACAGCCGGAATCCTGGAGATTTCTCCAATTTACGAATACAACAAGGGACGATTTCTGGCCAAATTCGGGGCTAAATTCGGTAACCGTTTCAGTATCCATAAATCACAAGAGAGCCGCAATGAAGATGGCGATAATCATTCTTCAACGGCCAGTTCCATTTTTCCCGTTATTGATGCAAGATTTGAACTTGCAGAACAGTCTTTATGGATACACACCGTCGTGGGCGGGGGTCATGAACTCAATTCATTCCTCGGGATGGCGCGTAATATGCCGCTGATTTCTCCCCGTACTGATCTGCGATTCGGATCAAGGCCTGTGGATGCAACACTTTCACTCGAATCCGTCATCAAGGGCAGGATGGCTTTCAATCTGATGACATCCTACACACTATTTCGTGACAAGCTCCTTTTTGAGCCGGTAATGTCAGACCCCGAACCCTTTAACGTCATTGCCACATACCGGGATTTCGGCCGTCTTTCATTTGGTGCGGACGCACTTTGGAAATCAGGATCGATCATCACCGGAGCCGAATTCAGGTACAATCTTTACTTTAGCGGAGAGCGCCCCGAAATCACTCAGCTGCCTACTATAACCACAAATTTCTTTTTTGTCTGGAACTGGCGTAACCGTATCAATGCGAAAGTGGATTGCAAGTATGCAAGTGCGGTGTCAGGCGACTCTTTTGGTACCTACACGATTCCTTCCATAGTCGATCTGGGTGTCACTCTGGATTTCTCCATCAACCGTTATTTCGGCGTTTTTCTGAAAGGAGGAAATCTACTCAACAGAGACAATCGTTATATGCCGATGCACAATTCCTTACCACGTAATTTCGGTGGTGGAATCTATGTGAAATTTTAAGGATTTTCCTTTTTTTTTCGTACCTTTGTTTCTTTATTAGAAACAAGAAAATAATGATTGAAAACGAGATTATTGAAGCGGAGAATCATTATTCCGCAGATAGTATTCAGGTGCTGGAAGGACTTGAAGCGGTGCGTAAGCGCCCTTCTATGTATATCGGTGACATAGCCGCACGTGGTTTGCACCATCTGGTTTATGAAGTGGTAGACAACTCTATCGATGAGGCCCTCGCAGGCTTTTGTAGCGAGATAGCCGTAGTGATAAACCCTGACAATTCCATAACGGTCTCGGATAACGGCCGTGGTATTCCTACTGACACTCACGAAAAAGAGGGTCGTTCGGCTCTCGAGGTGGTACTTACAGTACTTCATGCCGGAGGAAAATTCAGCAAAGACAGCTACAAAGTCTCAGGAGGTCTCCATGGTGTGGGCGTATCTTGTGTGAATGCGCTTTCATCACATCTGACTGCCGAGATTCATCGCGAAGGCAAAATTTTCAAACAGGAATATTCGCAAGGCAAGCCGCTCTACGATGTGAGAGTGGTAGGAGAGACTACAAAAACAGGTACCATCATCACCTTCAAACCCGATGATACGATTTTTACTCTCTCTACCGTATACGATTATGATACTCTGGCACGCCGACTGAGGGAACTCGCATTTTTGAACAAAGGCGTGAGACTTACTCTCAGAGATGACAGAGCTGCCGAAATGGTTATAGATGATCATGGCAACGAAGTTGAGGCTCCCGCAAGGCAGGATGTCTTCTACTCTCAGGAGGGGCTTTTGGAGTTTGTTGCTTATCTGGACGGGTCGCGTGATAAGCTTACGGAAAATCCCATATATCTGGAGACAGACAAGATTATTCCAATTGAAATTGCAATGCAGTATAATACCGATTTCAAGGAGAACATCTATGCCTATGTCAACAATATCAATACAATAGAGGGAGGTACGCACCTCACCGGCTTTCGCCGCGGTTTGACTACCACTCTCAAGAGCTATGCTGAAAAGAATGGTTTCCTCACAAAACTCAAATTTGACCTCGATCCTTCCGATTTCAGAGAGGGACTTACCGCGGTGATCTCGGTCAAGGTTGCCGAACCTCAGTTTGAAGGCCAGACCAAGACCAAACTCGGTAACAGCGAGGTGATGGGAGCAGTATCCCAGGCTACCAGCCAGGCTCTTGAAAACTACCTCGAGGAAAATCCACGTGATGCCAAGGTTATCGTTGAAAAGGTGATTATGGCTGCGACAGCGCGCCACGCTGCCCGCAAGGCGCGCGAACTGGTGCAGCGCAAAACAGTGATGGCCGGTTCGGGTATGCCGGGTAAACTGGCAGACTGTTCTGACAGAGACCCTGAAAAGTGCGAAATTTTCCTCGTGGAGGGAGATTCGGCAGGGGGTACCGCAAAGCAGGGCAGGGACAGGATGTTTCAGGCTATTCTTCCCTTGAGAGGAAAAATACTCAATGTTGAGAAGGCGATGGAACATCGTGTTTTCGAAAGTGAGGAGATTCGCAACATCTACACTGCACTTGGAGTTACAATAGGTACCGAGGAGGATCCGAAAGCCCTCAATCTTTCCAAACTCAGATATCACAAAGTGGTGATCATGACGGATGCCGACGTAGACGGAAGTCACATTACAACCCTAATTTTGACATTCTTCTTCCGCTATATGCCCGACCTTATCACCAACGGACATGTCTACATCGCAACTCCTCCCCTTTATCTGGTGAAGAGAGGCAAGGAAGAGCACTATTGTTGGACAGATGAAGAGCGCTCCGAGGCTGTAGAGCGTATGGGCAAGGGCAATCCCGGCAGTGTCAGGGTACAGCGCTACAAAGGTCTGGGAGAGATGGATGCCGAACAGCTATGGGATACCACGATGGATCCTTCAAAGCGTGTTCTACGTCAGATCCACATTGAAAATGCCGTTGAAGCAGACCGCGTCTTTACGATGCTTATGGGCGACGACGTACCTCCACGCAGGGAATTTATCGAGCAGAATGCTCGTTACGCCAATATTGACGCATAATAATTACTAAAACCTAAATATTTTTTACCATGGACATTTTTGAAAGATTAAGCAAAGACTCAGGCGGTCCTTTGGGCCAATATCGTGATAAAGCTTTCGGTTACTTTATGTTTCCCAAACTTGAGGGTGAAATTGGTCCCAGGATGTTTTTCCAGGGCGAAGAAGTCCTATGTTGGAGTATAAACAACTATCTTGGTCTTGCCAATCATCCTGAGATACGCAAAGCAGATGCAGAAGGAGCCGCAAAATGGGGTATGGCTTATCCTATGGGCTCCAGAATGCTTACCGGACATACCGCTCTCCACGAAAGACTCGAAAGGGAGCTTGCCGATTTCGAGAAAAAAGAGGATTGTTTCCTTTTCAACTTCGGTTACCAGGGGATTGTATCTACTATTGATGCACTTCTGTGTCGCCATGACGTGGTAGTGTATGACAACGAATGTCATGCGTGTCTGCTCGATGGAATCCGTCTTCATCTCGGCACCAAATATAAATATCGTCACAATGATATTGCCGATTGCGAAAGGATCATTAAAAGAGCTTGCGCTGAGGCAAAGGCCAGAGGGGGAGGAGTTCTCCTGCTCACAGAAGGCGTTTACGGTATGACCGGCGCTCTCGGTATTCTTAAAGATATTGTTGATCTTAAAAAGAAGTACAATTTCCGCATTCTCATCGATGATGCACACGGTTTCGGTGTTATGGGCAAGGAAGGCCGTGGTACTTCCGAGCATTTTGGAGTTATGGACGAAATTGACCTCTATATTGGTACATATGCAAAGTCTATGGCTACCATCGGCGGATTTGTAGCCGGTCCCAGAGCCATCATTAATTACCTCAGATATAATTTGCGTTCACAGATATATGCAAAGGCACTTCCCATGCCTATCGTAGAGGGTGCTCTCAAACGTCTCGAAATCATCCGCGGTAAAGAAGGCGCACGTCTGCGTGAAAAACTATGGGTTGTTACAAGAGCTCTTCAGGAGGGGCTTCGCAAGAGAGGTTTCGATATTGGACCTGCCGAGGCATGTGTTACACCTGTATTTATGGATGGTAATTTGGCGCAGGCCACAAATATAGTGATTGACCTCAGGAAAAATTATAAGATTTTCTGCTCTACAGTTACATATCCCGTGGTGCCTCAGGGCATCATAATGTATCGTATCATTCCCACTGCAGTCCATTCACTCGAGGATGTGGAGTATACTCTCAATGCATTCGCCGAGATCAAGGTGAAGCTCGACAAGGGTGTTTATGATGCAGAGGAGATTAGAGACATGTCTATTAAGTAGTTCTGAGTTTCGAGTATGTAGTGTGTAGTGGGGAGTGAGTAGTGTTACGTATTACGTGTTACGTGTTACGGGGTGGTTCGGGCTGCGTGCTATGTGTTACGGGTTGAGAGGAAGTACTGAGTTTAGCAACCTCGCAACACATACCTCGTATTTCGCACCTCAGAATCCCAGATTCGCTCCATCCAGAATTTTCTTGAAAAACTCCAGATGTTCTACAAGGGCGTAGTCCCAGTAGATCCAGGAGTGGCGTCCCGGGGAGAGAAGCATAATGTGGGGAATCTTCATTTCGCGGCATTTTGCCGAAAAGTCCAGAGTAGATTTCACATAATAATCTTCATATCCGCAGGATATTACCATCAGTTTGCCTGATCCTGCCACTTTGTCGAGGTTTCCGATTGGATTATTGGCATCGTAGAGCGGGTTCTCAGGCGTATAAGGGCCTAGAATTTGGCTAAGCTCCTTGTCAAGCAGATTTGGTGAGGCATGATAGATGTCCAGTACACCGCTCATCGAACCGGCAGCTCTGAATCTGGATATGTCGTCAAGAAAAATGTTGATGGCACCGAGGCCTCCCATAGAAAGGCCTGTGATGAATGTTTTTTCGGGGTCGAGATTGTATTTTTCCACCATTTGCGGATAGAGTTCTTGGTCAAAGAAACTTCTCCACTGCATTTTCTCTTTGTCTACATTATCTGCATACCAACTGTTGTAAAATCCGTCCGGACAGATGATCCTGAACCCGAAACGGTTGCTGACCTGCTGAAGGTCGGACTTGTCTGCCCAATTGCGGTAGCATCCCGACCAGCCATGAAGCAGAAAGAGTGTGGGTATGGCTTCAGTGGTATTGTCATCCGATTTATTGCAGAATCTAGAGTGTCCCGGGGTGAATACAAGAATGGAATCGTCACATTTGAGAAGGTCGGAACTGATGATGATAAGTTCCTGCGCTTTCATTGTAAATGTGGCCAGAAATAGGGCTGTGGCCAGTATTAGTTTTTTCATTGTAGTATTTTTTTTTCTTACCTTTACAAAATTATAAAATAATTTATGGAAACGACAAGAAACCTCAAAAACTACCGATCACTAATCTGGTTTGGCGTTTTGGCTCTACTGATGATCCTGCTCTATCCCGTTGAAGGAAAATTCAAATATGAATATGCACGTGGGCAAGCCTGGATTTATGAGACACTTATTGCTCCGATTGATTTTCCTATTTTGAAGACGGAGGCCGAAATGCTTGTTGAAATCGAGCAGAAGACTTCGCGCATAATAGAATATTACAACTACAACGATGAGACGGGCGAAAGGATGATCGATGGTTTCATAAGGTTTTCCATTGATAAATCTATTCCGAAGGATATTTCACGCCATATATCCGAGTTTCTTACCGATGCTTATTACGGTGGAATAGTCTCCACTTTTGAAGATGATATATCGGATAAGGTGATATTCGTCAACAGGAACGGAAGGGTAACGGATATGCCTGCCCTGGAGGTTTATGATCAGAAGCGGGCTGCCGGTCTATTGCAGGCTGATTTGCGCTACACCTTTCCCAAGGTGGCTACTGATTCGCTTATAACACTGCTTAATATCCCTTCCTGGATTGTACCAAACCTCGAGTACGATGAGAATGTTACTGCGCTTTTGCACCGAGATGCGGTCAACTACATTTCGCCCACCAAGGGTATTATCTACTCCGGACAGCTGATTGTCTCCAAAGGAGAGATAGTTTCGGCTGAGATCGAGCAGATTCTGGATTCCTACAAGGCTGAATATAGTAGAAGTTTTGGCTATAGTTCTTCGCGCGGATGGCTCATTCTCAGCCATATATTGACGGTACTCATGTTGGTTGCACTCCTATATCTTGCTATTTTCTTCACTTCAAAGGAGGTATTGAGACGCACAGGTCACCTGTTGTATATCCTGTTGATGGCGTTTTTCTCATTTGCAGCCACAGCTTTGGTCCACCGTCTTGGAGCAAATCTCATTTATCTGGTGCCTTTTGCGGCGCTAGTCCTCATTGCTGCCTCCTTTTTCAGGAATGAACTCATCTTTCCCGTTTATGTAATATCGCTTTTGCCGCTTCTGCTAATTGCAGAGAACGGTATTGAACTTTTTGGCATTAACCTGGTGGCCGGCAGTATCGGGCTGCTCACTTATGCTCATTTCAACAGGGGATGGAAGTTGTTTCTCAATGCGGTCTTCATCTTTGCGGGGATGATGATCCTGCTACTCTCATTCCGTCTGTTGACGGATGATGCAGCGATGATCTGGAAGAGTTACACCGTGACATTCCTCGCTATTAATGCGGTGTTGTGTGTTGTTCTCAATCCGTTTGTTCTCCTCTTCGAGAAAATATTTTCATTTACATCATACTCCCGTCTCTTTGACCTTACCGACAGCAGCAATCCCCTGCTTCAGGAACTGTCGCACCGTGCCCCCGGTACTTTCCAGCACTCTCTCATGGTGGCAAATATGGCCGAAAATGCTGCGCGGGAAATTGGCGCCAATGCAATGCTGGCAAGAGCCGGTGCAATGTATCATGATGTGGGAAAAATTGAAAATCCCGCCTGTTTCATAGAAAATACAAATCCCGGAAGCGGACAGGATAATTACCACAAAGGCCTCACCCCTGAGGAGAGCGCAGCAGATATAATTCGTCACGTAGATGACGGACTTGCGCTTGCCCGTAAATTCCATCTTCCGGATGTGATAAAAGACTTCATACGCTCGCATCACGGGCAATCGATGACTCTCTATTTTTACAATGTATATTGCAACAACGGAGGTGACCCTAAGAACACCGCACCTTTTACATATAGAGGGATGCTTCCTACTACTAAAGAGCAAGTGATTGTGATGATGGCGGATGCTGTCGAGGCCGCCTCGCGCTCACTCAAGAAATATACTGATGAAAGTATCTCCGAACTGGTTGAGGAGATTCTCGGTTCACGTCTCTCAGACCAACAGCTTGTCCGTGCGGACATCTCACTCAAGGAAATAAATACCGTCAAAGAGTGCTTTAAACGGCAGATCAAGCAGACATATCACGCGCGTATTGCATATCCAAAGCGCAAACGCGATAGCAAACAGTAATCCATACATCAGATGCGACAGTTTATCCGACCCTCATACCTCAAACCGGGTGATACGATAGGACTTGTAGCTATGGCATCAGCCATATCGGAATCTCAACTTACACCCGAATACGAAGAAAAATGGAGCTCCATCTTCAACTCCTGGGGGCTCAAGGTCAAAAAGGGAAAACACCTATATCACTCACTCCCCGGTGACTTTGCAGGAGAAGATGCTTTTCGTGCCGAAGATATCTGCGAAATGCTTCTTGACGATGAGATTAAGGCGATAATCTCCTACCGCGGCGGCTATGGCTCGATGCGTACTCTCAGCCACTTGGATCTCAACCTATTTAGGGAACACCCGAAATGGCTGGTCGGATTCAGCGACATCACCATCTTCCATAGTGCACTGCGCTCGCTGGGAATTGAGTCAATACTCGGAGCCATGCCCAGTACCTTTGGGGAAGCGTTACCGCAGACCTTCGATTCACTTCATAATGCACTTTTCGGTGCCGATATGCACTACTCCACAGCTCCACATCCATTCAGTAAAATAGGAAAATGCAGGGGCAGGCTGGTTGGAGGCAATTTATGCCTTTTTGCCAGCACCATCGGCACTCATATCCAGAACCTTTTCGAAGAGGACTCCATTCTGTTTATTGAGGATATTGACGAGAAGATGCACACGGTAGACAGAATGTTGCTCACCATGCGTTGTGCAGGTATGCTGGATCGTCTCAAAGGTGTGATTATCGGCCAATTTACCGATACGGCGGATAGCGATAAGTGGGAAAAAGATGTATATACCCTCATAAAGGAACATACCGATCGTCTCGATTGTCCGGTGCTTTTCGGATTCCCGTGTGGCCACGAGCAGCCAAATTATTCACTTGTGTTGGGAAGGGAGGCTGTGCTTGAGGTGTCACCTGATGGTGGCTCCTTGCGTTTGCTCTGATTTTTGTTCCTGCATCCGTTGCAGGGGATCCATTCGACGTGTTTCAAGAACTCTTGCCTGTTGGGCGGCGTACTCATCGCGGCGTCTTTTACTCCAGAATATCTTTCTGAAAAGTTCTCTGAAGTCATCAAATTCTTCCTGATAAGATAGACCTATTCCGTTGCGCTGTAACTGGTCGAGGTAATTACTGTATTGGTCTGCCGAATGAGAAAATAGAGTGAGGCGTACCCTGCCGGTACGATCGATTTTGATTTCCACATCGACATCACCCACCAGGTCACTCTGATTGGAGGTCATATATTGCCTGTTACCTATGTTTCCGTTTATGTTGACACGGTTGTTGAACAACTGAGTCGAGACTGCCACGTCAAATATGTCGCGTCCTTTCTCTCCCGGTTGGTAATTGAATCCAAGGTCGAGAGGAATGTTGAGTTGGCGGAAGACATTGTTGAGCTGGTTGGCCATGATCTCGGAGGCATTGGAGTAAAGTACGGTGGTGTTGTTGACAATGCCTGACTGTTCGTCAGGCACGAAACTGCCTGAAAGGAGCAGAGTAAGTAACTGTTTAAGACGCTTATCTTCGGTACTCAGGGCACTTTCCACACGTCCTTTGATGGTGGGGTCCAAATCGGGAATATCAATGGAGAAATTGAGTTCGGGATTGGCGAGTTTACCGGTAATGCCGATGCCGCAGTCAACCGTGCGCCTGGTGCTGATGGAGGTAGTATCGGCTATCAGAGTACCTATGGAGGCTTTCGTACGGTATATGGCCTCAAGGTTGAGGTCAGATTTCATTACATCTCCGGTGAAATTGATAGTGCCGCCCGGATTGATGATGAAGTCACGGGAGGCGAGTCCCAGCATCACGAACTTGTAACTGCCTTCATCGATATTATAGTTACCTTTTATGTCAAACAGATCTGTGGCGGCATTTATCACCAACTGTCCGGATCCACGAGTCTTAAGGACATCGCCCAGCGCTTTATTGATTTCGAGATGGACTTCAGCATCAGGAGTGGCATTGACACGCATTCTGACGGCAAATTCGTAACCGCCTCTCTTTTCGGCGGCGGTGTTCATCACCTGCAACGAATCATAGGCTGAGATGGACTTGACTGTAGTGTTGTCCACAAAGGTAAGCAATGAGGTATGGCTGCTTGATGAGGAACCTAGCGGGATATGTATGGTGGAGTTTCTTCCGGTGGTGATATTCATATCCAGCAAAAGTTTTCTGAATGGTCCGCTTAAACGGACTGTACCGGTGGCGAATGCCCTTCCGTAGTATGAATCGTTATCTGCGGCTGTGGTATTGAGTCCGTGTAGATGCTCGGCATTCAGTCTGGCGTTAAGACGCATGTCCTTGAAATGGTCATATTGCAATCCTCCTGTAAGGGTCCCTTCATGACCAAATCTGTCAGTGACAATCGCTTTCTCAAACACCACCCCTTTTTCGCTCATGCTGAAAGGCCCATTTACGATATATGGTACCTTTGTGTAGTCCAGTATGAAATTAAAATCGTTAAAATGTCCGTTAGTGCTGTTAAGGGCCAGTTTATCCAGTGTTCCTGATATGTCGATATCTGCAGAGATGCTTCCGCTGACATCGGATATCACCCCTTCGACTACAGGATTGAGGCAGACAAGTGAAAATTTGTCCAATGACAAGTTTCCCTCCACACTCTTTTTATTAGGAAAATAAGACCCTGCAAGGTGTAGGGGTGTGAATTCATTTTTTCTGTTGTTGACCAGGAAATCAAAACATTTGGCGGCTTCATTCCATCGAGTGAGGATATCCAGGTCCCCGATTTGGTCACCGGCGATTGACATTTTTTCTCCATCTATGTTGAGCAATATGCCCTTGTTATCGGAAAATATGCCGAAAACTTCCGCCTTGCCAGTCAGAAAACCCTTTATGTCGAGAGGTATACCGATAATGGGATTGGCCACGGATGCATCAAAACGATTCAATGTCACCAGAAGTGTATCTTTGGGGTTTGCCGAGAGTCGGCCGTCAAAACGGATAGTCTGGTCTCCATTGGAAAGTCCGAAGCCGGCTACCGATATATCTTTTTCTCTGTAGCCTATTGAAGAGGGGTTTAAGGACCAGTTTTCTCCATTGATAACGATATTGGAAGGATAAAAGTCAGCCAGAATATTCAATCCATTCTCCTTGGGTTCAGGGAATGATACTTTGGCATTGAGGTCAGCGTAAGTGGCTCTCTCTTTTCCGTTGTCAAATCCGAGATTAAGTCCGATGGCATTATCTTTTACCAGAGCCTTTATGATTGCGTCATAACCTTTTGCGTTGCCGGATTGCAGCATTCCGGATCTGGCGATAGTGGTTATCATGCTGTCACGGTTATCTACAGTCAGGTCAAGATCTCTTATGTAATTGTGTTTGTAGGCCAGCAGAGGGGAATTTATATTGATTTTTAGCTTGTCGTCACTTGTCATCCTGACATTAATGTTGGTTCGATCTTCTACGTAGAGGCCGGGCATTAGGAAACTGCAGACCGGTCTCATATCAAAAGTCTGAAGTGTGAAGCTGTAATTCTCATTTATATCGGGAAGCCCCTCTGCCTTCTCCTTCGTCTCAAATAAGTGGCTTAAATGGTGCTCGGCGGTAAGTTTAAGCAGGTCTGATATGAATGAGGAGATTGGAGCAGTGCCTGCATAGTCGGCTCTTGCAAACGAGGATTTGAGCTGGAGTTTATAGTCGTTCTTGTATGAAGTTGAGCGCAGGTTGATATTGCCTACATCATAGTTGTCATTTCCCAGAGAGCAGACGAAATTCTTGATAAGGATATCTCCGTATAAATCCCCGGATTTGGTTTTGGTGAAATCGGCATCGGCCAGGAGTTTGAGTCTGGAAATTTCTCTCTTGTCAAAATTGAGTGCGTGAAGGTCGGCGTGACCCAGTGCCAGATTGAATTTGTAGAGAGAATTACTGCTCTTGCCTGCAAGGGCGAAGACTCCATGAAACATAAAGTTAAGATTGGGGTCACTGCATATGACGCGTCCGTCAAATTCATTATTGGCGAGCCTTCCGGAAGCCAGTATGTTGCTGTAGTTGTAATTGTTGAATCCGAGTTCGCTGATGCTGATATTCTCTATATCTATGCTTGATTCCTTACCTAATACGGCTGAAACGGTAGCATCGCAGGTAAAATCCCCTAAAAGGGAGTTGCCCATCAGACGCCCGAGGTCGAATGCTCTGCTCTTAATAAATCCGATAAGTTCATATCCGGCCCCTCTTTCATTGCGGCATATGATGTCGACCTTGAAATTTCCCAGATCCTCGGATCCGAGCTCTCCGAATGCCACAAAGTCTTCGAAGAAGCCGTTCAGGCTTCCGTCAAAATGGATCCTTTCACCTTTTGCGAAAGAGCCGATAGCTTTTTTGTCAATAGGGGTGTCAGTCACCGACTCTACTATATCGGCTATCTCGGCGGTGGTGGTGTAGCATCTCTTGATATCGAAACTGGCCATTGTCTCGCCGGCGTTCGGCAGACCGGAAAGATGTGCCGAGAAATCGAGCAATGTTTGTTTTGTTTTGGATTGGACTTTCAATGAACGTGTGATCAGATTGCTCACAGTGCCTTTCGTTTCACCGGACAGGTAGAATTTCAATGTAAAATATGAAAGTTCATCGGTATAACTTCTCAGGGATTGGAAATCCAGAAATGACTCCTCTTTTAGATCCAGGCCCATATAAACCTTCCTCACATAATCCGAAAAGTCACTGAAATCGTCAAATCTCATCGAATAATACTCGGTCACAAGTCTGGAATACCCGTCGTCATAGAGCATATCGTCAATGTATATCTCCTTACGGGTAATTGTGTCAAGTCCGTTGTATTCCAGTACGTCGCCGAGCCGTATATTTCCGCTAAAGGCATTGATATTTAGTCCGTTACCCTCTTTGAACGAGAGATTGTCCAGCTCTACCGTCACATCTTCATCCATATGGAGATTGCGTGCGGAGAGATTGATCTCATTTAAGACAATATTGCTCCAGTCGATGGTCCTGGGGTCGGCATAAGTGGTGATGTCGAATGTATCTAGTGCTCTGAATGTGAAGTCCCGTATCTCAATCTTGTCAATGTTCACCGGTTTAGGCCACCCTTCCGATTTCTTATCAGATTCCTCTTGCATTGCCTCCGCCGGTTCTTCCCCTTGCCGTGTTTCGTTTTTCTTCAAAAGCAGAGCCAGATTGCTCTCTTCGGGAGTTATCTGGCAGATATTGAATTCACCTCCATCTATAACTATCTTACCAGCCTTTATCTCACCCGAAATGAGACTTCTTGTGTGAAGGTTAACGGATATCTTGTTCGTATGTACAATAGTATCACCTGCAAAGCCGGTAACCAGAACATTCTTGACAATCAGACGGTTGAAAAGGGCATATGATATTTTGCCCACGGATATGTCACCATTGATCTTATCGGAAAGCACAGAAGAGACCTTATTGCCTACAAATGTCTGGAATGCAGGCATTTGTATTGCAATATAAAGGGAGGTCGGGACAAGTGCCAAAAGAATGACCACCGCAAGGACTATTTTTTTCCAGGTCTTGATGGGCTTTAATTTTCAGTATATCAAACAAAAGTACTAATTTTTACTAATTTTGCGTACAAATTTCAATCCAAATTGACGATATGGTGACAATCCTTGCGATAGAATCCTCATGTGATGATACTTCAGCAGCAGTGCTTAGGGAGGAATATCTGTTATCCAATGTCATGGCCTCTCAGGAGGTTCATAAGAAGTATGGCGGTGTAGTCCCTGAACTTGCTTCCCGCGCGCACCAACAGAATATTCTTCCGGTAGTTTCACAGGCTTTGGAACAGGCCGGTGTCTCCGTAAAAGAGTTGGATGCCATAGCATTTACCCGTGGTCCCGGTCTTCTTGGATCGCTTTTAGTGGGCACTTCCTTTGCCAAAGGACTTGCCATCGCCATTGATAAGCCTTTGATAGAGGTAAACCACCTTCAAGGTCATATACTTTCTCATTTTATCAGGATTGAGGGTAGGGAACATCGGGAGCCTAAGTTTCCCTTTCTTTCACTGCTTGTTTCAGGAGGACATACACAGATCGTCAAGGTCAATGATTATCTCGATTTTGAAATACTCGGCCACACTATAGACGATGCTGTCGGAGAAGCATTTGATAAATGTGCAAAATTGCTTGGACTCGGATATCCGGGCGGTCCGATTATCGACCGACTTGCAAAAGAGGGAAATGCTTCTGCATTTCGTTTTGCAAAGCCCAACATTGCCGGTCTGGATTACAGTTTCAGTGGCATAAAAACATCGCTCCTCTATTTTCTCAGGGATAATATTGCCGAGAATCCCGATTTTCTCGAAGAGAACAAAAAGGACATCTGCGCCTCTTACCAGAAAGATCTGATAGATATTCTCCTCAAGAAACTCATCCTTGCATCAAAACAGACCGGAATAAAGGAGATTGCCCTCGGTGGCGGAGTTTCCGCCAACTCGTATCTCAGAGAGCGTATTACTATTGAAGGAGAAAAACGGGGCTGGAATGTGTTCCTGCCCGAATTTAGATTTACTACCGACAATGCAGCAATGATAGGCATAGCCGGACTCTATCGTTACAGAAAAGGACTTTTTGCGCCAATAGATGTAGCGCCTATATCACGTGCTGCGGATTATAACCAACTTTAGCACCCTCCGCAAGAGGAGCAGTTGCCTTCGCAGTTATGCATGGCTCTCTCACCGTGAAGTCCGTTGGTAAGCTCCTCATCTGTAGCTTCCCTGACTGCGGTAATTTCGCCTTTGAAATGGAGTGATTGTCCCGCAAGTTCGTGGTTGAAATCCATTTTTACGCTTTCCTCACTCACTTCCACAACTTTACCTGGGATTACTCCACCCATCTGATTCATCATGGGGATATAATTGCCCGGTACGAGAAGCTCTTCCTGGAGTACACCATCTACTTCGAATATGTTTTTGGGAAGGTCAACGATGGCTTGGGGGTTGAGTTCGCCATAACCTTCGGCAGCTGAAAGGACGAAGTCAAATTTGTCACCGACACCCTTGCCGAGAAGGTATTCCTCAAATTTGGGGAGCAGATAGCCCATACCCATTATGAATTCAAGCGGATTTTCCTTGTCGCAGGAGTCTTTGGTCTCACCATTGACTTTCAGATTGTAGATCAGAGATACTACTTTGTTGTCTTCAATTTTCATTTTATAATGAATTTCAGTTATTATTGTTGTCAAAAATTGTTACGCTTCTGCTGTTGCAGTTGCAGGTTCGCCATTCTCAACAGGGAGACGGCGTATCTTGTATCCCATAGCCACTATGATGATCGATATTATTGGAGTTATAAAGCAGAAGAATGCATAGGGGAACCAGGTCATACAAGCGACTCCAAGCACACCGGCTTGTGCAACTGCGCAGGTATTCCAGGGTACCATTACGGAACTCACGGTAGCGGAGTCCTGCAATGTGCGGCTCAACATCTCGGGGGCGTAGCCCTTCTTCCTGTAAACGTCACCAAACATCTTTCCGGGAATCAAGATGGCCATATACTGGTCAGCAAGTATGATGTTGCAGAAAATGCAGGTCAAAACGGTGGAGGTTACCATGCTCACCAAGTTGTGCATGAAGCGCAACATACTTTCGGTTATGGTCTGTATCATTCCGCTGGCAGAGAGGGCACCTCCGAGCATTATCACACAGATTATAATCCAGACGGTGTTGACCATGCCGCTCATACCTCTTGTGGAGGCCAGAGTGGTGATCATAGGGTCACTGGCCTCGATAGAGATCTCGCTGGACATCATCTTGAGGATGGCATAAAAGAACTCTTTGAAACTGCTCATTCCGGTAACAATCTGCTCTATTATCTGGGGTTGTGCCCAAAAAGCAACCAACGCACCTACAAAAGCCGAAATGAAAAGTGTAAGAATCGGAGGAACCTTTTTGAAAATCAGGTAAATGGTCACTGCGGGAATCAAAAGGAGCCATCCGGATATATTGAATGTCTCCTGGAGAGCAGCAAGTTGTGCTCCCACATCCAAATTCGAGGAAGTCTCTATGAAGAATCCCGCCAGAGTGTAAATTATAATGCAGATGATTGTTGCCGGTATGGTGGTGATCAGATTGTATTTTACATGTTTATAGAGGTCGACTCCCGCAACTGACGCAGCGAGGTTGGTTGTGTCGGAGAGAGGGGAGATCTTGTCACCCAGATATGCACCGGAGATAATTGCGCCTGCAAGCCAACCGGTGGGTATACCCACGATCTGGCCGGCATGGAGCATTGCCACTCCTATAGTGCCTACAGTGGTCCATGAACTGCCGGCCATTATGGAAATAATGGAGCATAGCAAAAATGTCACCAGCAAAAATATCGATGGATGGATAAGTTTGAGTCCATAATATATCATTGTAGGAACAACTCCGGAGAGCATCCAGGTAGAGGTCAGTGCCCCAATCATAAGCAGGATGAAAATAGCCTCACTTGTTTTGCTCATATTGTCACCCATCGCATCCCCAAAACGTGCCCATGGTACTTTGAGATAGAGCATTCCAATAAGACAAGCAACTATAGCGGCAGTTACAAGCGCAATTTGTGAGGGACCGCTTGTAACATCTTCGCCGAAAATGACTACTCCTACAGCCAGTATTACCACCAGTATCACTACCGGGACGAGCGAAAGCAGCAGACCGGGTTTTTTCTCTTTTTTCTTCATCAGAGTCCGTTAAAATTTACGTTCGAGAAGCATAGCGAAGGTATCTGCCATTTGCGGCTCTCCAACCGGTCATCAGCAACGGCTATTAGATTGTTCCACAGGGTGACCAGGTTGCCGGAAATTAACATTTCGTTTATCGGATGGACTATTTCTCCATTGTCGAACAGAAATCCCTCTATGCCGTAGGAGAAGTCTCCGGTTGCGGCATTACAGTTACCTCCGTTAAACTGTGTAACATAAATCCCTCTGCCCGCTCTCTTCAAAATATCGGACAAAGATAATTTATTATTTGACAAAAGCTCGCTTTTCGGCATCATTACAACCGAAGGATTACCGATAGTTACCTCAAGTGCCAATTTGCGGCTGTAATAGTTGTCAATGAAATAATTACAAATAGTACCGCCTGAAATGATATCGCGCTCCTTTGTTGCTATACCTTCAATGTTGAAGAGACGGGAGTATGCATTGCCGACAGTATGCGGCATATCTCTCAGGAAGACATTTTCCCCAAAAACCTTTTCCCCGAGTTTGTCCATCAGAAAGGAATTGCGTGTGTGGAGGGCACTGCCATTAAGTGCTTCGGTGATAGGTATGACCAGATTTGCAGCAATGGTCCTGTCCACGACCATATTATAAGAACCGGAAGGCATTTTAAGCGGACCGATGCTTTCAATTGCCATTTTCAGAGCTTTTTTACCACATCCACGGTATCGGAGATTGGCAAAGAAAACCTCATCCTCATACCAACTTCTTTCGTGTTTTTCGTCACCTTTACCGGCGACTGAACAGGTAGCTCCAATCGAGAAGCCGGATCTGCGTTGATATCCCTCAAATCCCTGACTGTCTGCGATGAAGTACTCCTCCACAAAGTCGCCATACTCGCTCTCTGCTGAAACAACCCTCTCTTCGGAGAGCATCTCGGCCGCTACTTCGTGTGCAATAGTAACACCTCCGGAAGAAGGACGTGTCTCAATATAAGAATCATACTGCCGGAGGTCGGGTCCGCCTCCATTGTAGCAAATACCCTTATCGGGCAGAGATCTGCACTCATCGGGGGTCATCAGGAGCGTGGCATTGACCGCATCGGTGGTAAACTTCCTCAGCGTTGCGTCATCAAACAGATTGGTGGAAAATGAGCCGTACCTGCCCTCGGCAAAAATATGGAAATTGAGAGCGGAACTGGCAGCTTGATATAGTCGGTCTATTTCTCCGTTGAGGATTGTGACCATATCGCCGTTTCCCTTCTCGAAAACCACCCGTACATCCGATGCTCCTGCATCCAGCGCCATCTGGAGCGCTTTCATAGTGATATCTCTCATCCGTTGCTTCCTCCTACCGTTAATGATTTTACAAGTACCGTGGGCATACCGCACGAGACGGGACACTGTTGACCCTTACCGCAGGTCCAGGTGCCATCTTCCATTTTTCCGTCGGATGCTACCTCCAGAATATCGGCAAGCGCTCTGGGCCCGTTGCCTATTATATTGATGTCCTTGATAGGGCGGGTGAGGCGTCCGTTCTCGATCATACGTCCGCTCTTGACGAAGAATGTGAAGTCACCTGCTCCGATCTTTACCTGTCCATTCCGAAATTTGTCCACATAGATGCCTTTTCGTACGCCGGAAATAATATCCTCGGAGGTTGCGGAGCCGTTTTCCATATAGGTGGCGCGCATCCTTGGGAGGGGTTCGAACCTGAATGACTCTCTGCGCCCATTTCCGGTAGGGGCGACTTTGTAGTGCACGGCGCTGATGCGATCATGTAGATAAGAGGTAAGTACTCCTTCCGTAATCAGCATAGTCTTCTGTCCCGGCACTCCTTCATCATCTACATTGAGACAACCTCTGTTGGCGGGAATGATGGCATCGTCTGCTATACTTATAGCTTCGCTGCAGATCTTTTTGCCCATCTTGTCGGAAAATATGGAGATTCCCTTACGGTTGAAATCTGCCTCGAATGCATGTCCTATGGCTTCGTGGAGCAGAATTCCGGATCCACCTGCTCCCATTACCACCATCATTTCACCTCCCTGGGGACGAACTGCCTCCAGCACTGTGGGAATGGCTTCGAGTATTTCATTAATAATCTCATCTGCAAGGGCGGGGGTAAACATTTCATTTCCCATCCTGAAACTTTTCGAACTAGTGTAATTATCGGTAACGCCATTCCGGCTGAATACCGCAGTAAAGGCTACTGAAGAGAGTGGCCTTTCGTCGCAATAAAATTCCCCCAGGGAGTTGAAGAACATTATTTTACTCATAGAAGAGGAGCTTTGTCCTATAATCTGTACTATCCTGCCATCTCCTTCGGAGAGTCTTGTGTGGATCTCCTTGAGATATCCTTTTTTTGAGAAAACGTCAACATCAGCTGATGAATGGGTACGGGAATAATAGTCGGCTAATTTTAGAGGGGTAAATGGGATTTTTTTTCTATCGCCGGCCGGACTTTCCGCGATACGGGCGGCAGCCTGTGCGGCAGCTTGCAAATGTCTTATATCCGTGCTTTCCGAATATGCATAACCTGTACGACCATTGCGAATGACCCTGATGCCGGCACCGAAATCTATGTCGTTGCGGATGGCATTGACCTCACCGTCACGTAGCGCGAGCACTTCCTGCGTGCTGTATTCACAAAAAATATCGGCATACTCGCCTCCGGAAGAGAGAGCTTCTTCCATAAGCAGGATCAATTGCTCCTTGGTTATGTTAAACAATTCAAAGTAGTCTTTCATATACAAAAAAACTACTGCATTGCTGCAGTAGTGTTTGGGTTAATAATCTCTCATTTCGCTGGCAGAGTCTTACAAGTTTAACAAATTTCATCGGCTTTTACTCTGACAATCTGTCCTTTACGTGCAAACGCCAATTCGGAATTGTCTTGTTTTTTTTCTTGTACGAGCCTTTCAAAAGTGATGTCCAAACCTAGAAGAATGGTTTCTCTAAGTTCTCTCGTCTCTAGTTCGCTCATAATTGATTAATAGGTTATATAAGGTTTTATTATGTATTTTAGTCACAACACTCGTTCCACCTTCGGCGATAATAGTGCTCGGGTTGTTGGAGTTATCTATCATTATCCAGTAATCGCACACCGGAATATAGAGATTGAAAAGGTTCCTGATCCCCACATCATAACGTCTTCTGATGGTAGCTTCGGGGACGTAGTGTCCGCCTGCTTCAACCCTGAGTTTTACCCGCTCTACTGCCAATTCCGGCATTTTTAGCCAAAAAAATACCAGAGTCACTACATAGCCCTTTTGCTGTGCTTCAGCTATTACTCTTACTAGTGTTCTGGTGGCCAAAGTGGTCTCAACTCCGAAGGTTTCACCTTTGTCAATCAACTCTTCAATCCTCTCCATCATCAACCTGCTAGCCCTTACGGCAGACTCTTCCGGTTTATTGGGAGACAAACGCTTTGCAATCTCGTCCGAATTGACAAACTCATCACAATTGAGCATGTCGGGTAATATCGTGTAGGACGCGGTGGTTTTCCCTGCTCCGTTGCAGCCTGCTATTATATAAAGTCTAGGCATATCACCTCAGTCAAAAACAAAAATAGTAAAAATAATTATGTAATCAGCAAATTTTATAGAACCTTTTGTCAACAACAATTGTCGGCATTCTCCTCTTTTTTGTGTGTTATACCATAGCCGAAAAGTGCAAAATCTCCCTTGCAAGGGTCTGTAGGAAATATTTCCTTGAGAAAGGAGGTAATCTCCAATGCTGTTGATAAATCGGTACTTTTACGTGAGGTAATGCCGAGCATTGCAGCAGTACGATGGACATGGACATCAAGCGGAATGATAAGGTCGGCAGGAGAGCTGTTTTTCCACAATCCCAGGTCAATTATGCCGTCATCACGCACCATCCAGCGTCTGAGCAGGTGTATCTTTTTGTTGGCTGCCTTCGGATCGCTTTTCTGTCCGTATATTTCAGTTCTGAAAAGGTCGGGAGTAAGTGATTCGAGAGAGTCATATTGCATGTAGAAATCGCGAAGCCTGAAACAAATGGCTGCAAAGTCACTCCATTTAATTGTTCTGTGGAGTGATATCTTTTCATTGCGCCATTCACCTTCCATGATATAGCGGTATGGTTGCCACTCCATCTCGTCAAAAGCTCTGTTGCAATTCTTCACCGTCATATCTCTTCTGCCCCAGGCAAGATGTGCCGCAATTACGGCGGCGATTTCCACATCCTGCAGGGAGGCTTTGCCGGACTGGGTCAATTGTGCGAATTTTTTGGGAAAAATCACAGGATCCGTCTCGAAGTATTCGGGACGGTTGTACATAATTGCATATTTTGTAAGGAGCTCCTTCACGATTGTCGTTGACTGTTGAAAAAAGAAAGGTGACCTATGAAAGTCACCCCTCAAATATAAACAAAACGCCTCGCGGCTTATTTCTTCTTATTCTTGTATCTGCTGTAGAACTTGTCAACACGGCCTGCAGTGTCTACGAGCTTCATCTTACCGGTATAGAAAGGGTGTGAAGTATTGGAAATCTCGACCTTTACTAAAGGGTACTCAACGCCGTCAACCTCCAGAGTCTCCTTGGTGTTGACGCAAGAGCGTGTGATGAACACATGGTCATTTGACATATCCTTGAAAGCTACAAGACGGTAGGATTCGGGATGTATACCTTTTTTCATCTTATCGGTTTGTTAATTGTTAAAATCTTTTTCGGGCTGCAAAAGTAGAAATAATTTGGGGAATGGCCAAATAATTTGCTGCTTTTTGTAACTTTGCCGCATATTTTCAAGCCAATCATACAAATTTTTTGATCATATGACACTAATTAAATCAATCTCGGGCATCAGAGGAACTATCGGTGGCGCTCCCGGCGATGCACTGACTCCGGTTGACATCGTTAAATTTACCTCGGCTTACGCTCGTCAGCTACAAAGAAAGTTTCCATCCAAAAAGCACTATAAGGTGGTTGTGGGCAGGGATGCCCGTATCTCAGGAAAGATGGTGGACTCCATTGTCTGCGGCACATTGATGGCTTGCGGTATTGATGTAGTGAATGCCGGTCTGGCATCAACTCCCACAACCGAAATGGCAGTGATATTCGAGAAAGCCGACGGTGGTATCATTCTCACCGCTTCGCACAATCCTAAGCAGTGGAACGCTCTAAAGCTTCTCAATGAGAAGGGTGAATTTCTGACGGCGGAAGAGGGTGCGGCCCTTCTGGAAGTTGCAGAGTCCGAAGATTTTGATTACAAAGATGTGGATTCAATCGGTCATATGGAGTATAAAGACTTTACCCAGGCACATATCGAGGCAGTTTTATCATATCCTCTCGTAGATTTAAAAGCCATTAAGGCAGCAGGCTTTAAGGTGGTACTTGATGCCATCAACTCTGTGGGAGGTATTGTGATGCCTAAGCTTTTCGAGGCGCTTGGAGTGGAGTGTGTCACAATCAACGGTGAACCAAACGGCCGGTTCGCACACAATCCCGAGCCGATTCCTTCAAATCTCACCGATCTCTCTGCTGCGGTTGTTGCCGGTAGAGCAGACCTCGGAGTTGCCGTGGATCCCGATGTGGATCGTATTGCTTTCATTTCTGAGAATGGGGATGCGTTCGGCGAAGAATATACTCTGGTAGCTGTTGCTGATTATGTTTTATCACATAGAAAGGGTCCGACCGTCTCCAATATTTCCTCTTCGAGAGCTCTCAAGGATGTGACCGAGGCCCACGGTTGCCGTTATTATGCTTCTGCAGTAGGTGAAGTCAATGCATCCACTATGATGCAGCAGGTCAATGCAGTCATCGGAGGAGAGGGTAACGGCGGTGTTATCGTTCCCGACTTCCACTACGGTCGCGACGCGCTCATCGGTGCAGCGCTCTTCCTGAGCAACATGGCCCACAAGAAGCTCTCAGCATCTGCCCTCCGTGCTACCTATCCCGACTATTATTTATCCAAAAATAAGATAGAAATCTCCGATCCTGCGGTGATCGACTCGCTCCTTGAGGCGGTTAAGAAACATTATTCAGCCGAGCGCATAACTACCATCGATGGTTTGAGAGTGGATTTTGACACTGAAAAGAAGTGGTTTGTGCTGCGCAAATCCAACACCGAGCCCATCATCCGCATTTATGCTGAGGCACCAACCGAAACAGTTGCAGAAGCCCTTGCACAAGAAGTTATTAGAGTTCTGAGTTCTGAGTCCTGAGTTCCTAGTAACTACCCACTACACACTACCCACTACCCACTACCCACTATAAAATGTTTTCTTTCCGTACCACACCACTTTTCGAACAACCAGACCTAGTACTTAAGAAGGGGAGGTTGGCAATGCTATGCAACCAGGTGGCCTGGCATCCTGACAAAGGGGAGTATCATTTTGAGGCATTAGCTCGCAAGAGAAATTTGGTCCGCCTTTTCATGCCGGAACACTCATTGTATGGTGAGTGCTGTCCCGGCGTCGAAATGGTGGAAATCGGTGACTCCGTTCCTATGGAGAAACTTCAGGATATTGATGCGCTGATTATCGAGCTTCAGGATGTGGGTTCCAGATATTGTACGGCTACTCGCACCTTACTCAAGCTTTTCTACGACCTTCACCGTTCCGGAAGCGATATCTCCATTTACATAGTGGACAAGATCAATTCCTCCGGCCGTCAGGTGGAGGGAACGATGGGGGTGATGGGTCTTCCGCACAGGCACGGACTTACTTTCGGTGAGATTGCCAATTTCTTTTATTATGAGCTGAGCGCAAAATTCCATCTGCATATCATATCGACGGAGGCGGAGCAGGTCAACAAAGAGCTGATGCCCTGGAGCATCCCTCCATTTTCCGATTTTGCAGGCCTCTTTACATCCCACTTCTATAGCGGTCAGTGTCTCTGGATGGGAACCAATGTCAGTTATGGTCACGGCACTACGCGTCCGTTTGAGCAATTCGGAGCACCCTTTATGGAGCCTCTCTATGACTTTAATCGTAAAAACGGATTTAGAAATTGGAATGATCCGGCCAATCCGCTCTACGACGATAGTCTCTACATAAGATGGTGCAGATTTGAGCCGGCTTACGGAATCTGGAAAGATGAGATATGTTTCGGATTTCATCTGATGTTTATCCCCGGACGTACCTATCATGCACTGAACCACGCCCTTCGTGTAATTCGCTTTGTCCGTGAGCAGTTCCCTGAAGACTTTGAATATGACAAACTTGAGCCGTTACTTCAGGATAACATGCTTTTTAGTTATATTACCGGCGAAATAGACTGGGAATTGACCGGTGAACATATTAAGACCGAGGAGCAGAAATGGCTTCGTAAAGTGAAGAAATATCTTCTTTACGGTGATGCTCCCTGGCGTGTTAAATAATTAAAAATGGATAAGAAAGATTACAAGATATTGTTTGTTTGCCTCGGTAACATTTGCCGTAGCCCAATGGCGGAGTTTATTATGAAACACAAGGTTGCTGAGCTTGGTGTAGCGGATAAATTTGAAATAGCATCTGCCGGCACGAGCGATGAAGAACGCGGCAATCCGGTTTATCCGCCGGCAAGGGAAATGCTAAAACGCCACGGTATTGGCTCTCAAGGAAAATATTCCCGTCAGATAGTTCCCGAAGACTACTCTTATTATGATCTTATAATCGGAATGGACTCATCAAACATACGCGACATGCATTTCGCTTTCGATGGTGATCCCGAAGAGAAAATCCGACTTCTCCTCGACTATACGGAGCGTTCTCGCAATATAGCAGACCCCTGGTATACCGGTGACTTTCAGGCGACATGGGATGATGTCAACGAGGGGTGCGATGCCATGCTTGCTTCATTGGACTTCATTTGATTTTTCCGGAACACCAAAAAAGTGTTATATTCACGTGTTAAAACAGGTGAATTATGAGACTTTTATCAATTCTATCGGCTCTGCTTCTCTTTGCGGGGAGTGCTTTTGCACAATCCGACATTCAGAAAAAAACGGCCCTGACTCCGGCTCAGGAGCATTTCTCGGATATGAGATTCGGTGTATTCATCCACTGGGGTATCTACAGTATGCTCGGACAAGGCGAATGGGTGATGCAAAACCAGGACATTCACTGGCAGGAATATGAAAAAATGGCCGGTGCCTTCTATCCTCTACATTTTGACGCCAAGCAGTGGGTTTCTGCAATAAAAGATGCGGGGGCGCGCTATATCTGCATCACTTCGCGCCATCACGACGGTTTCTCGCTGTGGGATACCGCTCAATCGGATTACAATATCGTGGATGCTACCCCTTTCGGTCGTGATGTGCTAAAGGAGTTGGCGCAGGAATGTGAAAAACAGGGCATTCAGCTCCACTTCTACTATTCCACTTTGGATTGGCGCAGGGAGGACTATCCGCGCGGTCGTACAGGGCGGGAATGTGGCAGAGGCCCTCAGCAGCCCATAGATAACTATTTCAACTTCATGTATGCGCAGTTGACTGAATTGTTGACGCAATATGGTAGGATCGGCTGCATCTGGCTCGACGGCCACTGGGATCATGAAGAGGATCCGGTAGAATTTGATTGGCGCTACGACACTCTCTATCCGTTGATTAAATCGCTTCAGAACGATTGTCTTATTGGAAATAATCACCACCTTGATCCTTTTGAGGGTGAGGATATTCAAATATTCGAACGGGATGTGCCGGGTGAAAACAAAATAGGATTAACTCAGGGAGGAGTAAGTGATAATCTCCCTCTGGAGACCTGCCAAACTATGAATAACTCTTGGGGTTACCGCATCAAGGATCAAAATTACACGAGTGCTCCCGAACTTATCCGTTATTTGGCCTATACTGCGGGTAGAAATGCCAACCTTCTGCTCAATGTCGGGCCCCAGCCTGACGGTCGCATCCCTGCTGCCGCTCTGGAGAGATTGGCAATAATGGGGGAGTGGCTCTCTAAAAATGGCGAATCGATATACGATACACGCGCTACTTTAGTGCCGCCACAGCCCTGGGGAGTGGTTACACACAGCAAAGCGGTCACCAAAGATAGGTACCCTTCCACCCTTTATCTTCATGTGTTTCCGAAAGATCTCGCTTCGAGTAAGAGCGGTGTAGCTGTTGATGGCGGCATTCGCATTTTCATTCCTTGTGATGGAATTCCGAAGGTTAGCAGCGTTGTTTCACTTGAGGATGGAACCCCAATTCCTTTCCGTCGCTGTCAAGAGGGTCTTTTCGTGACAATACCGCCGGTGATGCTTGATGATACTCCGAATTGTGTTATTAAGGTGGAAATTAAATGACTAAAAAGCCCTTCGCGAGAAGGGCTTTCTTATGCGGTGTAAATAGTGTTAAAACCGCTATAGCATATAGTTTATGTTATGTGCTGATTTTCTTTGTTTTAAGTTGTCACTTCTTTGGGGTTCGGACCGTATTTGTTCTCGCCCGGCTTTTCAGTTCCGCCCCGTTTTTTGAGTGGTTTCCGGTCTCCACTACTTTTGTTCATTGTCAAAAATAAACATTGCCAAATGTAAGAAAAAATATCAATATAGTCAATAATGATTTGTGGTCGTATGTTGTCAGTACTATTCGTTTCGTTATAGCAACATCCCCAACTTTAACATTACGCCTGAGTTAATGTCACCATTTTGATAGGGCTGAGTGAAGGTTTTTACTCCAATCAAAAACCTATCGGTAATCAGGAATGAGCCTTCGATGATTAGATTGTATCCAAAGGAAGTACGGTTCTCAAACTCATGTTTCGTCGCAATCAAAACGCCATTTTTCCATGATTGCCATGCCAGGTACGCGTCTGAGATATTATAATAAGTCAGCCCGGTACCGAGTCTGAAGTCAAATCGTCCGGTATTTTTAAATGGCGAGATGAAAATATTCAAATTTCCCTGGGTAAACGAGGCGCTCTCGAAGTCTCCACGATTACTGCGTCCCAAGTTTATTGAAACCGAGCTTGTGAAATATTTGTTCAGCTTTACGTTTAACTCGTTTTCATAATTAAATGTTCTCATATCTCCGGTTCCCAACAATGAAAGACCTGCGCCAAGCCTTACATCTAATCTGCGGGTGTTTTCCTGTCCAAACGCTTGTACGCTAAATAAAATAGCCAAAAGGCAAATAATAATATTATTCTTCATTTTATGGGTTTTAATTCGTTAATAGTCATAAAGGTGAGCATAAATTATGCCACCAAACTGTTTTTTATGGCCTTTTAGCTTTAAACTAACAGAGCGTTGCGTGGACAGGATTTTATTGATTAATGCGGAAGTTACTCCAAATTTTGTTGCTAAGGCGCTCTGCCAGATTTTCGATGTCGTCATATCTTGCCAATTGTTGTAGCCAATTTTCAGGAATGTTGTCAAATCCATAAAGAAGTCCGGCAAGTCCGCCGGTAACGGCTCCTGTTGTGTCCGTGTCGCTACCCAGATTGACTGCTTTTAAGACGGCATCTTCGTAACTCTCTGTTGTAAGCAGAGACCAAATGCTTGCTTCAAGAGTGTGCATCACATAACCGCTGCTTTGAATCTCCTCTTCGGGAAGTAGGGCAATGTCGTTTTTTAGCAATCCATCGAACTTTGAAATTTCATAAGGATCGATTTCAATATCTGTCAAGAAATCTGAAACCTCACTTTGCAAGTACTTATAGATTTCCAATTTCTCTTTTCCCTCCAAAATCTGCTTTGCAAATTCAAGATAATAGAAACAGGCTATTATTGACCTAATGTGTCCATGAGTAATTGAGGAGACCTTTGCCGTAATCTCAAAACGTTCATAAATTCCTTTGTCAAGCAAATAAAATAGTAAAGGCAAAATTCGCATAAGCGAGCCGTTACCATTGTCTCTATCTTCAATACCACCCGCTAATTCCGGTTCTTCGCCCTTTGAGAGTTTATAAATTGCTTTTTGTGTTGAGATGCCTATGTCAAATACGTGTCCGCGAGGTGTCCAATAATTTTCGTGAGCCCAGCGGACAAAGTTTCTTCCGATTGTGTTTAGGTCAAAACCCTCAGTAAGAGCCTCCGCAAGGCAGAAAGTCAACGAACTGTCATCTGACCAGGTCCCTGGCGGTAAATTATAAGTGCCGTAGCCAATTATATCGGTTACCGGCTTTTTACGAAGTGTTTCTCTGCTATGAAACTCAACGGGAACCCCTAACGCGTCGCCGACTGCAACACCGAATAGGGCAGACTTAATTTGATGTAGGAGTTTTGATGGTGAGGTCATAGTTTTAGTTTTATATGATTATTTTCGGCTTGTCATTTATAGTTGAATCATCTTATTATAATCACGAAATCAAAGGTAGCAATAATAAATGAAGTACAGTTTATCATTGTTTTTCAAAGAATTGAATACTTGTATCTGTAAACTTTGTTTGAATAAATGTAAAGTTTATTTGTCTATATGGAAATTTTGCTTTACATTTGCTGAAACAAAATTCAATACATATGAAGAAAAATAACTTTTTACTGCCTCACTGTTTTCAGAAAATAGGGTGGGGCCTTTTCATTTTCTCATTCATTTTTTTGGGCGCAAGTCTCTATGCTTTTAATAAATTAGAGTTATTTGATCAGAATTATAGTCGTTATGCTACGCTTATTCTTTACCTAATTCTAATCTTTTCAGCCCTTTTTGTAGCATTCTCAAAAGAAAAGATTGAAGATGAGTTAATTCAAAATATTAGATTTTCATCTATTGTAATTACTGCGTATATTTCATTCCTAATATTCATGATAGAATGGATCTTTTTTGCATTTAATCACGCATTTCGTTTTTCCTCGTTCTATATAGATTTAGGGCTAATCAATCCTGTTACTATGTTTATGCTCTATGTCGTAATATTCAGAACGAGGCTGTTTATTTCAAAAAGGGGGTTGAAAAATGAAGAATAACATCAGAGTAGAACGGGCGATAGTTAAGATCTCGCAGCAGCAACTGGCGGACGAAATTGGAGTCAGCCGGCAAACGATAAATGCCATAGAATTGGGAAAATATGTGCCCTCTACGATACTCTCCCTAAAAATAGCCGGTTACTTTAAAAAACCTGTTGAGGAAATATTTCAACTGGAGGAGGGGGACTGATCTGTTACTAATAATATGCGTAGTCAAGTCTTAGTACTATATGACTTACACTATCAACTTTTACGGTTATGGGATTAATGCCACCATATCCATCACCGCCGTTTGCATAAAACTTTTTGCCCTCACAGATGAATATAGAATACTTTCCGGGCTTTATTTTCGTCTGGAAAAACCCTTCCTTATCAGCCTTACAAGTTGCAACCAGCTTTGTATTGACACCATCATATAATGGCCCCCAACCCTCAACATCCTTGATAGTCGTATACTCATAGATATTCAGAGTCCGCGACACCGGATAAGTACGACAAGTAGACCCCGACCCAATTATCGGCATACAATTGCCCTCCACCTTCAGCAGAGTTCCGGCAATCCCGGTGGAAATAGTGATTTTGCTCTTATTATTCTCAATAATCGCATCAAGATTCCCCGAATAATTCGGATCATCCTGAATCTCGCACGAGACTAAAAACAAAAGGAGCAGGGGGAGGAGGTAGAGGGGTTTCATATTTTAGCGTTAGGGTACTTTGCTTTATATTGATTAATTACCTGATCGTAATTTAATTGCGCGAATACATCATCCTCAAACTGATAGCCGGTGTCAACACATTGATAGGTATGGGACAAAATTTCAAATTCCTCATTTCGGAATCTCAATATTCTACGCTCCTTTCTAACAATCATTTCCTTGTTTGTAAACGGACTTTTCATGTTTTTGATTTTTTATTTCGTTGAGATTTCAATATAGTCATAATGTAAAGGGAATAGTTAATTGTTATAAATCAACTTTAAAATTAGAGAAAATGCGATACTGGATGGTTTCTCTAATATTGTAAGGAGCATATAAACTATTATTGGTGTTTAGGAGCAAGAAATCGGGAGAGTATAAGTATGTTTATTACCCATAATATGGTTCATTTTACCGATCTCACTTTCACTTAAGGTGTGTTGTAATCAGGTGTATGTGCTTGATTAAACAGTGAGTCAATACTGGTTGTTATGTAATTTTTGATCTCTATTAAGTTATCAACTTGGGCCTGGTTTGCGGTATTTATCGTATTTATTTGTTGTTTATTAATCCTTGTGCTAAAAATTAACGGCGATAAAAAAGAAAGTACTAACGCAAGAAAAGCTACGCATAGAGAAACTCTTGAAATCCTTGTCTGCCTTTTTGCTTCTTCCATCTCCTTTTCATGGGCTATTTGTTCTTGGGATTTGAAATCATTCTTAACCAAAGCTTTTAACTCAGTTCCACAAATTAAAAAGCTTTTTACATATCTTATAATTATTTCAAGCACATTAGTGCTAAAATAAACCTTTTTTAAGTCATCAACTCTCTCATTTATAAATTGCTGATTAATGTTGTTTTTGAGAACAAAATCAGTTTCTATAGATATTTCCGGATTTGAATGAATGAAAATCAAATCGTTTTTTTCTAAATAGTTTAACAGTGATATCAATTCTAAAAACTCGCTTATAGCACTGACATCATTTTTTAGATGTAAAAAAATTATAGTTTTATTTCTTACTTCAATGGCCCTGTCCAAAAGAATCGTATTAACAATGAAATCTCCAATATTTGAGTTTTCAGGAATAATAGCAGTTATTTGTCTAATTATTTTCTTTTCAAATTCACTAAAAGGTCTCATATAAATTAATGATATTACTTGATGGTTCGAACAATAATGTTCAATAATACCTAATGATTTGTGGAATATGAACGCAAAGCAAGTTATGAGTGTTGTGTGTTCCTTATATTTTCAATACGTGCATGTTAATTAAAGTCCATAACATCGTTCAATTTCTGCCAATGTAATATTAAAATCAATCGCTTTGTACTTATGTTCAACTTGTTCGAATAGGTATTTTAAGTAGTCGCGTTTGACTTTTAATGTTCCATAATGAAATGCTTTATGACAGGTAGGACATAGGGAAACCAAATTTTCTACGCAATCAATATTAATTTGATATTTGTCCCACATATCCTTTTGGAAAGTAATGGGTATAAGGTGGTGGGCTTCCATATAGGGTTTTTGTGTGCTCTGAGAAATAAATGTTTCATGCCGTCTGTCATACTCACAAGTATAATCAGCCTTTTTGATTGCCAATTTGCCTAGCAATGGGTTTCGTTCATACTGCATTGCTACTTGCTTTTTAATAGCAATGGCAGGGGCAAATTTGTGAGCATCATCTGCAACAGCCTCATTTACATTACCCTCTTTTACTCTATCAACTTTATCCTGATAGTCCTTTTCTTTGTCACCACCATCTTCGGTTAACTGAATGTCTATGGATTTGGACTTATGCGTAAGTTTAGTGTGTTGAGGCTCATCAATAAGATTTATCTCAAAACCTTGGTAGTTGTATAGAAAGTACGAATAATCCACGTCCCGTAATAATCTTTCATGCAATGCATCGAAATCAAATCTTTCAACAAAGTTATTGTAGAAATACTCATCAAACACAGGATTGATTGAAATATCATTTTGTTCAACTACAAAAAGAGAAATATTATTTTTTATAACCGTTAGCACACGACTAAAATCCTTAAATGCACTTACTAATTCTACATCAGTAGGCGCATTCTTTCTTATAAATTCAACCGCATTATCAACTTCGTCATAACTTTTGCAGGTCATTACATAAGTGTATAAGTGGTCTATTGAAATACTTTTAATTTTATACCTGTCTTTTAATTTTTTTAGGACCTTATATATAAATAGAATAGGTAAAATATTATAGCCTTTGTTATTATTTGTAGTATCAATTATAGCATGGATTTTAAGTTTTAATAATTGTTCAGTTTTTACTATATTGTAAAAAGAATCACCAACTTGACAGTCCCTAATCATTTCAAATATCTCTGTAGGTCGCTCTTTATTATATTGCGATCCACGTGAGTAAAAAGGTGTTTTTGTAATTAATCCGAATAGCTGGGAAATGACAAGCATGCGGTGTCTGTTTGTACCTATTTCATATCGAACAGCATTTCTCGTAAAATAATCCTCTAAGTTTTCTGTAGCTGGATCTTCATTTTCACAATAATTAGCAAAAAGGTGTGTGGCTTTAAATGCCATTTCAAAGTCAGTTGTTTGTTTCGTGAAGGCCCACACAGATTTATCATGTAAATCATTTAAATAACTATTGTTCATATGTATAAATATCTTTTATTACTTCTGCTATAAAATATGCTAATTTTGGGGGAACAGCATTGCCTATCTGCTTACAAATAGAGCTTTTTGTTCCCACAAATATAAAATCATCGGGAAAACTCTGAATTCTTGCTGCTTCGCGTGGTGTGAGTGTCCTGTTTTCTGTTGGATGAATGAATTTTCCACCTGAAGGTGTATCAAATCTTGTTACAATTGTTGGTGAGACATCTTCTTTCTTTAACCTGCCATATGAGCCACTATGTACAGATTTTATATTGTCTTTTAATACAGTCCAATTATTTCCGTTATTAATTTGTTTCATTCTTCTAATCGTTTTCTCAGAATGATTTGGTGTATAATGATTTGTTATTGTTCGATTTTGTGAGGATAATTGTTCTTGATAATGTGTTGTGGCTTTTGGATTATTAACTATGCCATCCTTGGTTGTTTGAGGCAGGTTTGAAATGGCATCCCATATTGTCACAGGTTTTATAAAATTTGGGTGATTGCTCTGAATTCTTTGAAATGTTTTATCAAAAAATTTATTGAAATCAATATTTCTATCACGTGAACCAAAAATAATTACTCGTTCTCTTTTTTGTGGAATTCCCAATTCAACTGTTTTGACAAGTTTATGAGATACAAAGTATTTAACGCCTTCAAAATTATTTATATCTGAAAAAGCTTTTAAAATTTCTTTAAAAATTTTGCCATTTTTCATCGTTAAAATTCCTTTTACATTTTCAAAAACAAAGAAATCTGGCTTGACGATTTTTACTATATTCAAGTAGTGTTTAAAAAGATAGTTTCTTGGGTCGTCTTTAAATGCATTGGATCTAATTCTTTCGCCGGACATTGAGAACCCTTGACAAGGGGGGCCGCCGATAATTACATCTGCCTCGTGTTCTGAGAAATAATTTTCATTATCGACTTCACTTATGTCATCGACAAGCATATATACATTTGAATGGTTACGAACGTACGAGTCGGCAATTTGTTTGTCAAATTCTACGGCTTTCACGATTTGATAACCTGCCTGCTGAAAACCAGTAGAAAAACCGCCGCATCCTGCAAATAGGTCAATTACTTTTTTCATTTCTCGCTCATTCTATATTTCAATTGATATTTTTTTACATAATCAATCTCTTCAGTTGTCAAGTTATAAATATTTGCTAATTCATTGTCAACTAAATCAATCTCCGTTTTACAAAACTTGTGCTTATAGGCATATTCTGTTTGTTTTGTTCCGATATATTGTTTTGTTTCTTCCAATTTGTTTTCTAAATTTTTAGCAATAGTTATAAACTTCACAAAATCCACATTATCAAGAATCACTTTAAAAGAGGATAGTTCCTTATTTGTAATATGCCAACAATCAGAAATGACAGTCCAAAAAAAGAAAAATAAATTGGAATTAAGCAAACTTAAAATGTACGGTTGATGTTTTTCTTCAAAATGAAAGCCTTTGTACTCTTTCGAGCCGGGATTACAAGAAAAAGCTTTAATCCAAAAAGTAGCTCGCATGTTCAAAAACAAATTGTTGGGTTTTCTGTTTGTTGTCAAACTCAAAATCGTATTATCGTTTTGATTTGCTAATACTTTATCAAGGATCGATTTTTCGGTCGCGTTGGCTATTTTAGGAATACAACTTAACTTTTTGTAATCCACCAGGACTAATTCTTTATCAATTAATAAGTTTTCTCTCTCATGTTTATACCAATAGTTATACCCCGAAGTATATATTGTAGACTTTTCAGTTGCATTCGAACATATGAGAATAGTCAATTTTTGATGTACCCCTGAGAAAAGGCAGTCTGGACGGTCAGCATAATTTATTATAAGTTGTTTTGGGGTTTTGTTAATCAGTAAATTGCGAATTTTTTTCATTCTGATTGTTGCAACATATGATAGAGGTAAAACAAACCCCATTACTCCATTATCTTTTAGGAGCTTAACGCTATTTTCTAAAACATTAGCATATATGTTGCCGTAACGTACAAGTGGCTTACTTACACTTTTTATGTCTTCCACGTAAGGAGGATTGCCCACTATTATATTGTGTTTTTCAAATACTGGTTGTTCGAAAAGTGTACTGTCAGATTTCAAAAAATCTTGATTGTTAAAATTCATATTCAGGACTTCTGCAACCTCATTTAGCTTGTCATAATTTTTAAAATATGATAGAATTGTAAAAAATAATCGAATTTTTGAGATTTCAACTGATACGATGTTAATGTCATTACCGTGAATAGTTTTTAAGACATTTAAAATATCACTTTCTGTTGGATTAGTCAGTAATGAAAGTTTTATGTTCAAGGCTGTAACTAAAAACTCACCTGTTCCACAAGTTGGGTCAAAAACTGAATAACCAAATATTAAATCGTTTACCTTTTGAGATTTCCCAATTTCGCTAATACATTTTATTGTTGAGTAAACATTCTTTTGTGACTCATCAAGAATGTTCAAATATGAATTAGCAACAATGTATTCTGTTACATCTTTTGGGGTATAAAACCTACCCGTTTCTTCTCTTCCGTATTGTTTTTCGTTTATTTTGGATAGTAATGATTGAAAATTATCATCTGTATAATCACAAAACAAGGATGTACTTAAAGTAGTTGAATTAAATGTGTATTTCTCATAATCACCATTTAATAACAGATGTAGTGCGTCAAACACCCTTTCATGTTTCTTATTTGGCAAAGTGTTTGAAACTTTGTTTTCAATCATATGCTTTATTTGAGGGGTTAATATGTCTAATTCCAATACTTCCATAATTGCACGAAGATACAAAATATTCCTAATTGGTTTTTCTATTTGTGTCGGGAGACAACTTTTGAATAACCAAATTCTTCTATAGTCACACAAAACAGCAAGTGGTGTCGTTGTTAAGGTTGCCAGTTTTCAAACCTAATATGCACTACAATTTTCGTATAGTGCGACATTTTCAATTAGCGATCCTATAGACTATTAAGTGTGGTGCTCTACTAATAAGTGTGGTGCTCTACTAACTGCGTATTTCTTTAATTCTCGATAGTCATTTTTGTTTAGGTGAAACACATATACCTCTTTTGGATAATCTCTTTTACATCCTTTTATTAGGTGTATGAGCAAAGAGTAATCGCCACCTCCGAAAGGCGTAAAGCCGATTTTGCTAATTTGATTTCTATCGCAGTAATCAAAAATATCAGAAAGAGTGTTATTCTTATAGTCCAATACTCTCGGAATTTTATTAAAAAAATCTCTTTGCCCTTGATTGCTAAAAGATATAATGCAAGCATCAAGCTTTTCATAATAATTCCAAATACTATCATGAATGATTTGAAAATTAATATTTTGGTTCAGGGACAGCTCTATGTTTGGTGTATTTAATCTCCTCATTTGGAATACCTGAGCTTGTTTGTTTTGCACTTTATATTCCGTAAAAATCAAGGGGTCTAGATATCTGCTATCATTGTTTAGAATTTCCGTCATTGCAAACGGCAGGTCCATACTAACTTTATGATCCCACTGTCGGTAATAGTCTTTATTCATTATATGGATATACTCATCCTTGAACAATGGCATTGCGTATCCCAGGAACATATCCGAGTTGATTGCATAGCTTCCACCACCCTCCCAAAGTCCTTCATTTAAGGAAACAAAACAGTCAATCTTTACTCCTTTATCTTTAAGATATTGGATAGAATCCAAACAATCCATTCCAATACAAGATATTTTTCCCTTTGAAAAACAATGGTTTCCACGATGCCCTCTCTTAAAACAATTATCAATAAGGTAAATTCTATCAAAATCTAGCTCTTGATATTCTTCTCGAATTGGACCTGAGGCAAAATAAATTAACGTTTTCATTATCTTATTAATGGGTTACTAAGTCATAAGTACTAGCGAAGTAAAAGCGTACGTTTGCTTTTCTCAATTCTTTTGCCAACACTTTAAAAAGGAGTTCATTTATAGCAATAATGATATTTGAATATATATTAAGCCTCTTTCTCTGAGATTCTTCGTACATTTCTATTGTATTTTTAGTTCCATGAAAGATGTTGTTACGTACCATATAAATAAAGTATATGATATCATTTTTCAGTTGTTCGATTTCCACTTTATTAGTTTCTAATAAGTTTTTGATTGTTTCTTTAAAATCATCAATTTTTTTGTCATTTATACGATTGTCTGGTTTGATTTTATTGATTGTGTTATAAATATCATTGCTGTCGTAATCGCCCTTTACCATTTCTATAAAAGAGTCTTTGTCCTCATTATTTACCCTAGAAAAGATATAGTCAATCATGTCTTGATACTTGTTTTTTTCCTTATTTTTATTCGATAGAGTTAATTTTTTGTTCTCCAAACTTTTCTCCCAATCAAAATTGTAGAATGAATTAAACGCAAAATACGCATACACAAATTTAGTAGGCTCAAATAATGTCCAGGAATCCCTTTTCCAAATGTTCTCTTTGTAAGCTCCCTTTTCATATGCACCTATTAAGTGGTCATAAGTTTTAGCGATGTAGTGTAATCTATGCAAGTCTTCAATTTGTCGAACAAATTCTTTTTGTCTCTTTTTTTCCATGGCAATTATATTTAAAGGTTATAGCTATTTGTTTAATCCACTTTTCAAGTCCTGATTTGACATTGTTGTACTTTATTTCAGCTCACCCTCTCGCCAAGTATTATTTTCGGCATAGTGGTTAAACAACGGTTGAATTGTTTGTAGAATTTTTCCAATCCGGATTTTGTGGCTTCGGCGTGGATTAATTCGTTTTCAAGCTCCCAGTATAAAATATAAGTCACGCTTTGCGGTTTTCTTGTCAGCCGGATTGCGGGTTCTCCATTTTTTACCGAATTGAAGTCCTTCTGTCTGTGTGTCCTTTTGATATATTTCACATCAATCACACCTGCAAAGGATTTATGATGTTCTGCAACTTCCTCAATCAATTTTTCAAATTCATCAACCCTCTCAGGTTTTACCTCATAAATACAGATTTCTGAAAAAGTACTCATTTTTTTGTCGTTTAGATACTCGTAACAAATATACAAAATTCCCCCACTCCAGTTCACAAAAAATCAGTAAATAATTTCTCTAAATTTCAGAACAGTAGCTGATTTCTTGCATTACAACGATTCAACTCTCCACCAATCCTCGACTCCTTACGCCATAAGGAGATTTTTACTTTAAAATTATTATTAAATATTTTCTTTAAACGTTAATTTAAAGTAACTTCGCAGATTGTTGCAAAAGCAACCCATCTTTAAGTGAAATATTAAGTTTTCTATAAGTTATGTCGGAATTAAGCGGCAAAATATCTCAAATAATCGGTCCTGTGGTGGACGTTCAGTTTGAAATGCCCAAATCGGGTGAAGTGAAGCTACCTGCTATCAACGATGCTATTTATGTTAATCGTGACGGTACCGATATTTATCTGGAAGTGCATCAGCATATCGGTGAAAATACCGTTCGAACGGTTGCAATGGATAGTACAGATGGGTTGCGCAGGGGACTTCCGGTGAAAGCCCTCGGCTCTTCACTTAGCGTGCCGGTGGGTGATCAGGTTAAAGGCCGTCTGCTCAACGTTATGGGTCGTCCCATTGATGGACTGAAACCGTTAAGTCGTGAGAATCAGTATCCCATTCACCGTGAAGCACCTAAATTTGATGATTTGGTGACATCGGAGGAGATGCTTACAACCGGTATAAAGGTGATAGATTTGCTTCAACCCTATCTGAAAGGTGGAAAAATCGGACTTTTCGGAGGTGCGGGTGTGGGCAAAACGGTTATTATCATGGAACTCATCAACAATATCGCTAAAGGACACAAAGGCTATTCGGTGTTTGCCGGAGTAGGCGAGCGTACGCGCGAAGGAAACGATTTGCTGCGTGAAATGATAGAGTCGGGCGTGATAAGATATGGTGAGGAGTTCAATAAAAGCATGGCTAATGGGCATTGGGACTTGAGTGTGGTGGATTATGATGAGTTGGAGAAATCTCAAACTACACTTGTCTTCGGGCAGATGAACGAGCCTCCCGGAGCTCGAGCTTCGGTAGCGCATACCGGATTGGCAGTTGCAGAAGCCTTTAGAGACAGTGGGGGAGAGGGAAGCGATATATTGCTTTTCATCGATAATATATTCCGTTTTGTGCAAGCCGGTTCCGAAGTCTCCGCTTTGCTGGGGCGTATGCCCTCGGCGGTTGGCTACCAGCCTACATTGGCTTCCGAGATGGGAAATCTGCAGGAGCGCATTACCTCCACTAAGTACGGTTCAATCACATCCGTACAGGCTGTTTACGTTCCGGCTGATGACTTGACTGACCCCGCACCGGCTACGACCTTCAGTTATCTGGATGCTTCTACTGTTTTGAGTAGAAAAATTGCCTCTTTGGGTATTTATCCCGCAGTGGATCCGTTGGAGTCATCCTCTCGTATTTTGAATCCTAATGTAGTGGGTGAGGATCATTATGATACCGCTATGCGTGTAAAACAGATCCTTCAGCGCTATAAAGAGTTGCAGGATATTATTTCCATTTTGGGAATGGATGAGCTTTCCGATGAGGACAGACTCACGGTAAACAGAGCACGTAAAGTTCAACGTTTCCTTTCTCAACCCTTCCATATGGCGGAACAATATACTGGACAACCAGGTGTTATGGTTTCCGTACAGGATACGATAAAAGGGTTTAGAATGATACTCAATGGTGAACTGGATGGTTATCCTGAAGCGTCATTTATGAATGTGGGAACCATTGAAGAGGCTATTGCGAAAGGTGATAAATTATTGAAACAAGCAAAATAGGTGATGAAATTGGTCATTCGCACTATAGAATCAACTCTTTTTTCCGGCAAAGTTTCTTCTGTAACCTTGCCTGGTACAGTGTGTCCATTTCAGGTGCTTAATAATCACGCCCCGCTTGTTTCAACGCTTACTGAAGGCAAGTTAACATTTGTTACCGATGGAGAGGTTAAAAAAATGGCAATAGAGGGTGGTTTTGTAGAGGTGCAAGACAACACGATTAGCGTATTTATAGACTGCCAACGGCTAAAAGCAGACTCCTAACTACATACTCCTAACTACACACTACACACTTATGCAAAGACCGGTAAATAAATTTTGGATTATTCATACGCTTGTATTCCTCGTTTTGGGAATGGGCGGATGGATAGTTTTGAAATTTATTTTCCCGGAAATAGAGGTGAAAGGATACTTTGCTATTCCGCTCTTCTTTTACCTTATGGGTGTCGCACTCTTTTTGAGATTTAGGAAAATTTCGATCAGAACACCATCGAAGACAACAAATATGTATATGCAGATGCGTGGGATAAAAATGTTGATCTCGCTTGCTATCATTATGGTTTATTGGTTGCTTAACAAACCAGGTTTTCGCCCTTTTGCCGTTGTTTTCCTGTTGTTTTATCTGATATACCTGATCTGGGAAACATTTCTTTTCCTTAGAATGGAAAAGCATATAAGGTATAGGAAAAGTCAAAATAAGCCGCTTGAGTGACTTGAGTGAATTATAAATTAGATGAAGAAACTTCATATAACATATAAGCCGATAATTCTTTTCATCGTTCTTCTCTTTTCAATGGGAGCGAATGCTCAAACTGATAGCGTTGCTCAGGAAAAGTTTAATGTGAAAGAGTTTATTTTGGAGCATCTGGCAGATACATATGAATGGACTCTGCTGAGTTCCGAAGATTGGCATGTTTCCATCCCTCTACCGGTAATATTGTATAGCAAAACATCGGGGGTACACCTCTTTCTTTCTCATAAGTTAGATCGGGGAAATAAGAATTACAAGGGTTTTCAGATTGCTGCCGAGGGAAAATATAAAGGAAAAATTGTCGAAATGGGTAGGGATGGAAGCGAAACCCGACCGCTTGATTTGTCGCTTACCAAAAATGCGGCCTCATTGATCCTCTCTTCGCTTGTGCTTATTATTACCTTTTTGGGTATATCGCGTGTAATTAAACGAGAACCGATGAAAGGGAATAAGGGTTTTGTGGGAATGATGGAGATGTTTATCATGATGGTACACGATGATATAATAAAACCTTCGGTGGGCGCTGATTATAAAAGGTATGCACCATTTTTGTTGACGGTTTTCTTCTTCATCTTCTTCAATAATGTGCTGGGACTGGTGCCCTTTTTCCCGGGTGGTGCAAACGTAACGGGTAATATCGCGGTAACTATGGTGCTGGCTATCGGGACATTTTTGGCAATCAACCTAACCGGAACAAAAGAGTACTATAAGAGTATTTTCTGGCCTGACGTACCTATTTTTCTTAAAGTGCCTTTTCCCATTATGCCTGTAATTGAAATTGTGGGATTGTTTACCAAACCTTTTGCATTGATGATTCGACTTTTTGCAAATATAATGGGTGGTCACGCCATTGTGTTGGGATTGGTTTCGATTGTCTTCATTACGGCGGGTATGGGCGCAGCCATCAGTTCATCAATGACGGCGGTAGCGGTATTTTTTTCCGTCTTTATCCTATTTTTGGAGTTGTTGGTGGCCTTTATTCAAGCCTTTATTTTTACCCTGTTATCGTCAGTATTTATTGGAATGGCAAGAAATTCATAAAATTATAATAACAAATTAATTACACTAAAAAAGATTGATTATGAAATTACTTTTTTCTACTTTGTTACAGGCAGGTGCTGCTTCTGCAGCTTGGGCTCCAATTGCAGGAGTTATTGTTGCTGTAATTGCTGCAGCTTTCGGTATCAGTTTAATTGGAAAATCGGCCATGGATGCTATTTCGAGACAGCCGGAAGCGGGTTCGGATGTCAGAACATCGATGATTATCGTGGCAGCCCTTATTGAGGGAGTGGCACTATTTGCAATAGTTGTTTGTGGTTTTATTTTAGGTTAATAGAATATGTCCTTACTGACGCCCGAACCGGGTTTGGTTTTTTGGATGTCTATTGCTTTCGGTATAACTCTGTTTATACTGATAAAGTTTGCTTTTCCGCCAATTTTGAAAGCGGTTGAGAAGCGGAGAAATTATGTGGACGAATCTCTTGTGGCTGCTAAAAAAGCCAAGGAAGAGTTGGACCATGTAAAAGAGATAGGCGAATCCTTATTGGCCGAAACCCGAAAACAGCAAACCGAAATGATCAAAGAGGCATCTAAGATACAAGAACAGATGCTCGAGGATGCTCGTGAAAGAGCCGGTTTGGAATCTGAAAAAATAATCGGCGTCGCACGTAAGCAAATTCAATCGGAAAAGGAGGTAGCTCTTCAAGAAATTCGCGAGGAGGTGACCAAACTCTCTATCGACTTAACCGAGAAGATTTTGCGCGAGGAGCTTAGCACTGATAAAGCTCAAATGAAAATGATCGACCGATTATTGGACGAAATTGAAATTACTTCTTAATTATTCATGAATACAGGATTAATTTCTACGCGTTATGCTACTGCTTTGTTGAAATATTCTATCGAGTTGAATCAACAAAAGGAGGTTTATTCCGCGTTGAAGTTTTTTTTAAAAGTGTATGGCAATGTACCTGAATTGAGGGAAGCACTGCAAACCCATTCCATCGTCAAGAGTGAGAAAAAGAAGATAATCATTGCTGCCTGTGGCGGAAATATACCTTCTACTCTGGATGAAATGCTTGACCTTATTATCAAAAATGAGAGGCAGTTGCTTATAGATTACATTGCATTGCGCTATATTGACCTGTATCGTGAGCGTTTTAAAATACAGCACGGAAAACTTGTTACCGCTGTCTCCATGGATGAGGAAACTAAAGAGCGTTTTGTCAAACGAATAGAGAGCATTATTGACAAGCGACTGGAGATTGAAGCCGAAGTTGATCCCGATATCATCGGTGGATTTCTCCTCTATTTGGACGATCATCGGTTGGATGCCAGCGTTTCCGGTAAATTGAATCGCATTAGAAGTAAAGTGAAAAAAATGTAACTGATTTTAATCGTTACAGAGATGCAAATAAAGAAATTATGAGCGAAAGGATAATAAAAGTAAGCGAAGTCTCCGAGGTGTTGCGTATGCAGCTAAAAGGAATAGACACGGATATAAAATACGATGAAACAGGCGTTGTAATGAGCGTAAGCGATGGGGTGGCCCGTATTTTCGGGTTACGCAATGCCGAGGCGAGTGAACTGCTGGAGTTTGAAAACGGCATGCAGGCTATCGTGATGAATCTTGAAGAAGACAATGTCGGTGCCATCCTGTTAGGCTCTTCAAGCGAGATAAAAGAGGGTAGTGTAGCAAGACGCACGAAACGGGTAGCATCGCTTTTCGTTGGAGAGTCTATGCTTGGACGTGTCATTTCACCTATTGGAGAACCGCTTGATGGAAAAGGTGCAATAAAAGGCGAGTTGGTGGAGATGCCTTTGGAGCGAAAAGCTCCGGGCGTGGTCTTTCGCCAGCCGGTTAGCAAACCCTTGCAAACCGGTTTGAAGGCAATTGACGCTATGATTCCAATCGGGCACGGCCAGCGAGAGTTGATTATCGGCGACCGACAAACGGGTAAAACAAGTATAGCTATTGACACCATACTCAATCAACGAGAGCATTACGAAAACGGTGATCCCGTTTATTGTGTCTATGTTGCGGTAGGACAAAAAGGGTCATCCGTAGCTTCCATTTTGAAAACCCTCACCGAACAAGGGGCCATGGATTATACCGTTATCGTTTTGGCAGCAGGTTCCGATTCGGCTGCATTGCGTTATATTGCTCCCTTTGCAGGAGCGGCTATCGGTGAATATTTTCGCGATACCGGACGTCATGCTTTGGTAGTATATGATGACCTGTCTAAGCAGGCGGTAGCTTATCGTGAGATTTCGCTTATTCTGCGTCGTCCTTCAGGACGTGAAGCCTATCCGGGCGATATTTTCTATTTGCACTCCCGTCTATTGGAGAGAGCTGCGAATATTATTTCGCAAAATGAGGTTGCGGTCAATATGAATGATTTGCCGGCAGGATTGAAAGGAAAAGTTAAAGGTGGAGGATCTCTTACCGCTTTGCCTATTGTGGAGACACAGGCAGGAGACGTTTCGGCCTATATTCCGACCAACGTTATTTCAATTACCGATGGTCAGATTTTCCTGGAGACCGATTTATTCAACAGAGGTATTCGTCCTGCCATTAACGTGGGTATTTCAGTTTCCCGCGTAGGGGGAAATGCTCAAATAAAATCCATGAAAAAAGTGGCCGGTTCATTGAAAATAGACCAGGCTCAATACCATGAGTTGGCGGCATTTACGAAATTTGGCGGTGATCTGGACGCAGTGACGATGATGGCCATTGACAAGGGACAGAAAAACGAGCAACTGCTTGTTCAAAGAGTTCACAGTCCTATGCCGGTCGAACATCAAATAGCGGTTTTGTATTGTGGCGTCAATGGTTTATTGAAAGATATCTCTGCAGAGCAAGTGCAACTTTTTGAAAAAGAGTTTTTGAATATCTTGGAGTTCAGATATAAAGAAGAAGTATTGGAACCCTTGAAAAAGGGAGAGATTAACGATCAAATCACGACCCTTATTGAAGAAGTTGCAGCTGAAACGGTAAATATGATAAAATCCTAATTTTGAATGGCGCAGTTAAAAGATATAAAAACCAGACTTCAATCGGTTAGATCTACTCAAAAGATTACCTCGGCAATGATGTTGGTTGCTTCGGCAAAGTTGAGGAAAACTCAGCGTATGTTGGACAGCCTGGAACCATATTTGGAGGGTTTGAGTAGAATCTATAATATTCTTTTGGCTCAAAGACAAAATTTTAACTCTCCTTTGATGGAGGAGCGACCGGTAGAGCGTGTGGCCCTTGTCGTTTTTTCTTCGAATACGGGGTTGGCAGGGCGTTTCAATCATTTGGTTTCAGCAGAGTTACTGCGAGCGGTAGAAAGTTACAAATCGCTCGGAGAATCCAATATATTGCTTTATTCATTTGGGGATAGGGGAGTAAGGGATATTTTGAAGAGAGGTGGTGTGCATTATCAAGGAAAATTTCAATCTATTGCAGATAAGCCTTCTCTTGTAAATATAAAGCCTATATGCGACGAGTTGATGGAAAAATTTACACGAAAGGAGATTGACAAAGTTGAACTTATTCATCATCATTTTGTAACCAAGGGCACTCAAGTGATGACACGAGAAACTCTGCTTCCATTCAAGGTTGAAGAGCTTATACCTGAAAAAGGGGAATTTCTAGAGGATTATATTATCGAACCCGATAGCGAACTTATTTTAAGGGAATTGACTCCATTATTGATAAATCTGCAATTTCTTATCGCACACATCGATTCTTTGGTTTCGGAGCACATTGCAAGAATGACTGCGATGCAGATAGCTACCGATAATGCAGATGAATTGGTTGACGAACTTACCCTTGAGTACAATAAACTGCGTCAACAGGCCATCACTGCCGAGTTATTGGATATTATGGGAGGCTCATTCGGCAGATAGACAATTATTTTAATAATTTCGTCTTTACCTCTCTCATTTCATCGTAGAGGAAGTTCCCCAACTTATCGATCATGTTCAGCATCCGCCGTGAACGATAGCCATTATTCATCAGAGGTTTTACAGATTTAACAATTGATGATATTAATTTATCCTGATCTATTTTTCCCTCCATATACTCGGAAAGGTAGTAATAGTTTTCTATGATAGGCAAATAGTCAGGCCGGTCGACACGCTGTTTTTCTTTAAGCAGTAGATCATAGCGCTTGCAAATCGAGACTACTTTACCATATTGTTCGGCATTAATCAGTGCGAAAAGGTAAGTGGTGCAGTAGAGATGCCAGCGATGCTCAAAAATCTCTTTTCGATAAGTTTTAAAATATTGAGAAGCATAATATACTGCTTCTTCAGTTTGTTTGTTGGCAATAAAGGTAAGTATGTAAAACGAAGCAAAACCGATTTTATAGTAATTGTTATTTGTGTTTTTCAACTCAGGAATGGAGTTGCGCATTAACTCCAGAGCTTCACTGTTTTTTCCCTGTTTCAAAAGTACCCCACACAAGTTTATGAGGTAAAAGAGGTAATCGCTGTTCTTGTTTTGTATGGAAAGATAACCGTATTTTTCCGTTTCTTCCAGTTCGTTCAGTTTGGAGTGCATCATCGTACGATTAGCGTAATAGTTGGACAGAATACGCTTCGAGTAGAATACAGGTGTTTTAAAATAATCATCAAGATGCTGATAAACTACAAATTGCTTGTCAAACTCCCTGTTGTTATAGTAATGTATGGTTAGCCTTACCACTGCCCGGTATCTCGTGTATCCATCCAGAGTTTCATCAAAAAATATATCCCAAAGAAAGTTTTCAATACTTTCTTTCTCCTCAGGATGAAACTCTATTCTCTTCACAATTCTTGCAGTAACATTATCGAGCTCAATATTCAGATTTTTCAGTTTCAGATATTGTTCATGATGAACTTCAAGAAAACCGGTTACCACCTTATTGTGTTTTGTACGGTTACGTACCATCAGGTAATCGCGGTAATACTGTAAAAGTTCGTAGAATCGGATGTAATTATAATTCGTAGGGTGCATTTTATTCATGTTGCTCAAAATCACCGCTTCATCCGAAGGGACAATCACGTCGGTCAAGATTTTTTTCTCAGTTTCAATCAGCCAATCGAAAAAATAATCGACATCAATTTTAAGCAATGTCTCCGTTATCCATTTTTTCAGGTAGGAATATGTGCGTTTATCAATACTCTTATCGAAAGGTTTACGTCGTTTTTCACTTGATGTGTTATTGTGGTATATGTGCTTCAATATCCTCAAATTCAGTGGTTTAGAAAAATTCTGCACAGCCATCAGATACTCCAGTTCATGTGGGAAAAGCGTATCGGCAAAATCGGTGAATATTGAAAGTTTGGGACGCATTTTAATTATTTTGGAGACTTTAAAGGTACAAAAAATGCGTGTCAAAAAAAAATTGACACGCATTTTCACTATTAATTATTAAACACCAAACTATTTCAACCCTTTTAAGAAATCAATAGTCTCTTTGTTAAAAATCTTAGGTTTTTCAAACATCAAAAAGTGTCCCGTTTTGGGCATCATTATCAATTTGCTGTTTGGAATTTTGGAGGCTCCAAAGTTGGCGATGTCCACCGTACGTCCGGGGTTCAAGTAACGATTCGGAATTAGATTATCGTTTTCTCCGAAGAATATGATTGTCGGTACTTTTATATCTTGCAAATAGTCAATTACGGGTTCATCCACCATTCCGTTAACAGACTGTACCACTGCGTAACAATAGGGTATAAAATCCTCTGCCGAGCGCATTTGCATTCGTTCGGAAATCATGAAGTCAGCATCTTTCGGTACGCGGTAAAAGTTAGTTGCAAGGTTAGTTTGAATGGCTTCCGTAGTTGTGAGCCGTACGCCATCTAAAGTCATTACGTCTCGGAACCATTGTTTTTGACCCTTGGTGAAACCTTCAAAACCGGCAGGTGCCACCAATACAAGCCCTTTAACAATTTCAGGATATTGCAGATAGGTTGTCATGGCGATTTGCCCGCCCATAGAATGACCGCCGACAACTACTTTGCCCAGTTTCAGCTCTTTGACAAGTTCATTCACAATTCCTGCGTAAAAAGTCATCATACCGCTGTGAGGTTCCTTACTTGATTTTCCGTATCCAGGAAGGTCTATGGCTATTACACGGTTGGTTTTGCTTAATTCGCCTATATTTTTCTCCCAGGCACGAAGATAGCTACCCAAACCATGGATGAGAATAATGGTATTATCGCCTTTCCCTTCATCAGCATATGCAATAGTAAATTCATTTTCAGGCAAATAAACTTTTTTTACCGGATATTTATAGTCCAGCTCTTCAAAAGAACTGATATCTTTTAGAGTAGCGTAAGGAGTGCTGCATGCACCTAACGCAATAGCCATAATTATTATGCTTAATATTTTATTTTTCATATTTTGTTTCTCCTTTTCCTATGTTAGAACATCAACCATTTGAAAACCAAAAATGCTGTCCACGGATTTACCGGACGCTCATCAACTCCACCATTGACGGGACTTCCGTAAGCAGCTTGCTTACTGTCGTAGAAATTACCCAATGAAAGATAGGCGCCATGTAATTCCAGACTCATGTATGGTCCTATATTATACTGAATATTTCCATTCGCTTCTACACCTATGAATGCTCCTCCACCGGCCGGTTGAACATTGCTCAATCCGGCAGAAACACCCACTTTTGCATTCAATTTGTTGGGAATAATGCCTTTTGATGCACTTAAATTAGCATAGGTCAATCCATAGCCCATATTGGAAATATCCATTACAGCAGGTGTAAAGCGGTTTACCACATTGCCATGAGGCATCAGCAAGTAAGAACCTGAGCTAACGTAAATAGCACCGGGTGCTCCCCATTGATTTCCTGTGATTACACCACTGTATTTTCCATCTTCCAATGCATCGGCATCGCCGGAGGTATAAAGTACATCCAATGCTACATTGTCATTGGGAGTTTGTCCATAGCGATACGAAAGACGTGCGTTCGCTGCATAACCGAATATACTTGTCGCTTTGGTATACTTTTCAGTTGACGGTTCCAATGTATTTGCCTGACCTAAGTTTACATTTACGAATCCGGTTACAGTCCAAGGGTCGAGCCATGTATCGGCATTTCTGCTGAAAAACGTGCCTAACCACACCACATCAGCATGATAGGGTGTTGCACCATAGTTGAATCGAAACGTTCCGTTATGGCTTGCCAAAAGGCTGTTGAACCCTTGTCCGAGAATAGAAACACCACCTGCACCATTTCCACGGTCACGAAGATAGTATACTGAGCCTCCCACTTTCCAAGAACGACTCACATCTTTTTCACCGTTAAGTTCCATCAACGTTACGTCGTCATCCAAGTGAATGTAGTTCTCATACAGTTTATAGTAGCCTGCCTTTAATCGTGAGAAATCCCAGTCTTTGCGAACTGACACTCCAACACCGTCTGTTCCAAAATAGGCTAACCGATAGCCGGTCATTGTCATTTTATCAAATAATGTAGTATAAGGATTGTAGGGAGTATCAAAAATTCGTTGTAAGCCCAGGTTAATATAGAGGCCTTTTGTGGGATTGATCTCTATTTCCAGGTTTTGGGTTTGCAGGTTGACCTGGTCGGCCGAAAAACCTCCACCGAAGTTACCGCCTACACCGTAAGCCACGTCACCCCACGTCCAGTCGATTTCAAATGCCGCTCTCAATATTGCTTTACCATTGAAAAGATTGGGCTTATAGATAAAAAACGGGATAAGGCGTTGTTCCACATAAGCGCTCACTCGCTCGTTGGACGTTGTAGTAGTATTTCCTCCAAATAAACGTCCCACCGTCTGACCTTTCAGAAAGTCATTCTCAGGATAGACATTGGATGTAACCACCTGATTGATGAAAAATGCCAGAAACTGAAATTCTTTATTTGCTTTATCAGGTATCTCTTTTGAAAAATATTGATTTGTCGGCAACTGCGCCAAAGCAGAAAAAGAAATAAGAACTGATAATAGAAGCAATGATATTTTCTTCATTTTGTTAAATTTTTAATTTAAAAAACACGAAATAATGAAATCTTATTTCTCATTGGAAATTTAAAAAGGTCAGGGTAAAATTGCTCCTGACCTCTTTAACCAAATAACACAGTGTTACCTTTTTACGAATTTCTGAATGTTCATCTGTCCCAAAGCACCACCGTTACTGCTTCCGAAACCTGCAGTTGCCGTAGGAGGAGTTGCTCCGATATCAGGTTCAGTTTGAACAACTTCATACTTCATGGTGTAACCTTCTCCAACTTTGGTAATTTCAAAAATACCTTCGCTGGTTACGGCTGATGGAGTAGATTGGTTCAATTTGATTGTCCAGATAATTCCGGTTCCTGACTTTGTTTGAACAAAAGTACCTACATAATTTGTCGGTACACCTCCGGAATAAGATACCACTGCATAAGTGTTATTGTTTTTGAAGTTAGCTGTGATACTGTCCACTGCGAAATAAGTTGACAGCAATGGAGCCACGTCAGCACCTGCTGACAGCCAGTTGCCTACAATTCCGTCTTCTGACGGATTGTAAACATCTTCTACCTCGCTCTTTTCACAAGCGTAAAATAGAGTTGCTACTGCGGCTAAAATAAAAAATAGTTTTCTCATAATTTCAAAAAATTAATCATTAATAAGTTGTTATAGAGCAAATTTAGATAATTAGTAATTGAAAAAAAAAACTTATTGAAAATATTAGGGTTGACTTTATTATAAAATTCCTGATATTTTAATATAAAAAGCAGATATACAATTAATTACTAGTATTAATTAAAGGATTGACCATCTTTCAACCCCAACGAATTACATTCGCTCCCCAGGCATATCCTATTCCGGCAGCTATCATGGAAACTACCGTTCCCGGTTTCAATAAATTACGCTCCTGTGCCAAATGGAGCAGCAAAATTTGGTCTATTTGACCGATGTGTCCGTAGTGTTCAAGATAAATGCTCTGCTCCGGAGTCAGTCCAAGTTCAGTCAGCATATAGCCAAACATACTGCGCTTAAAATGTAGACAACAAAGGAAGCCTAGTTCGCTTTTCCGGATCCCTGATTTCTCGAATGCTTTATCAATGCAATGAAACCAGTTTTTCATTGAAACTTCATTTAATCGGTCTTTCATGTGTTCTACATTGAAAACCTTCAGTGATTTATAAGCCAAGTGAGCATTTTCTGCCGTAATCGGGTTTTCCGTTCCGCCATAAAGTACACCTGCATCGCGCGCCATTGTTCCATCTGTGATAATGTGCGTACCTAAAATCAAATTTTTACCGTAGTTGCGTTTCAAAATCATCGCTCCGGCACCGGCACCCAGGTTAAACATAAACGAAACGGCACTGTCTTCAAAATCGATGAAATCACCATTTCTATAACCGCCTACAATCATAATCGTTTTCAGCTCTTCGTCGGCTATCATCATATCTTTGGCAATTTTCATGGCTGCTACCGTTGTTCCGCAACGTTGCTGAATGTCAATTGACCAGGCATTATTGGCTCCGATTTTCTCCTGAATATAAATTCCCGATGTGGTGAGCGGATATTCTTTCCATTCCTCACCAATACAGAGAATCAAATCTATCTCCATCGGATCGACACCGGTGTTTTTCAAACAATCCAGTGCAGCACGTACACCCATTTCCTGCGTGCCATCATCGGGACCGGCAATTGTTTTTTCAACAATCCCCAGCTTTTCTATTACCGCTGCTTCACTCCATACGCCTTTCGTGGCTTCTGAAATCTGTTTAGCAGTCATTTTTGTTTCCGGCATATAAATTCCGGTTCCAACTATTCCTACGTTTACCATATTTTACTCTCTATTATTTACGATTTAATTATTTACTTTACATCAGTCATATAACCTCCATCATCGGCCGCCTGACGTCGGACATCAGGCATCCATCATCCAGGCACAATCAACTCCTAATACACTAACAAATTACTACCTACTGACAAACCTGCTCCTGATGCCATGAAAAGCACTTTGTCTCCACGCTTAATTTTACCCGATTTAATTCCTTCGTGCATTGCCATTGGCACACAACCGGATCCGGTGTAACCGTATCTATCCATTATCATCATGGCTTTTTCCACGGGTTGATTGATGGCTTCCATTACTCTGATTATCACCGAACGATTGATTTGTGTGAAAATATAATGATCAATCTCGTCGGCTTTAATATTGTATTCGGCAAGGAGCTTATCAACGACCATAGGCCAGAGTCGTACGTTTCGGTCACCCGGCATTGGTTTTAGACTTAGAAGACCGTTTTTCTCTTCATCCAAAACTTCTTTGGTCACCGGCATTTTTGAACCGCCGGCATAAATGCCTATAAAGTCAAACTGAGTTCCGTCGGTCAGCATCTGATTGCCGATATAGGCTGATTGTCCGGTATCATCTTTTGTAAGAATAAACGAAGCAGCTCCATCGGCAAAAATTGGATAAGAGAACTTATCACCCGGACGGATAAATGCAGGCATATTATAAACTCCCGTTATCAATGCGTATTTGATTTTCGGATTGTTTGCAAGAATCCTCGAAGCCGTATCAAAAGCCATTGTGAAGCTCGCACAGGATGCAGAAACGTCAAAAGACATACTCCATTTTTCTCCCTTCTGCAATCGGCCTTGCTGAATAATGGCTGTTGCAGGAGTAATGTACTCGGGAGTGTCGGTTGCCACGATAAACAGACCAATATCATCGGCTGATAAACCGGCATTTTTCAAAGCCACTTCGGCTGATTTGGTTACAAAATCTGCCGTGGTTTCATTCAGGTTTCTGAGATGAGCAATGTGGCGCTGTTTAATTCCGATTTTTTCTTCAGTTTTTTCGTGATTAAACTCAATTCCCGTCAGCTTTTTCAACTCTGCATTTCCTATTGGCTCACCCGGAGCATACAGCCCGGTAGCAACTATTTTTATTGGTAACATTATATTTTATTTACGATTTAATTATTTACTTAAAATTCAACATTATAAATATCCAATCTCTTCTGCCTGCTTCCTCAACTCTTCCCTGAAATCGGGATGAGCAATGGAAATCAGCAGTTCGGTGCGTTCACGAACGGTACGACCGGTCAGTCTTACACTTCCGTATTCGGTTACAATGTAGTCAGTATTGCTGCGATGAAGCGTTACTCCCGTTCCTGCCGGCAGCACGGGGACAATTGTAGAAACCGTTCCACCTTTGGCAGTTGAACGGCAGGCGATAATGGATTTCCCTTTGCCATCCAAACCTTCAATAGCTCCGACAGCTGTATCACTCTGTCCGCCGGTTCCTGAATATTGCTTTGTACCGATGCCTTCACTCGCTACCTGACCGGTAAAATCAATCATCAGGCAAGTATTGATGGAAACCATCTTCGAGTTTTGACGAATAATGGCCGGATTGGTCACATATGAGCCACGTAGGAATTCGACTGCGGGATTATTGTCCAACCACTCGTAAAGTTTCTCACTTCCCATGGCAAAAGTGCAGACGAATTTTCCCTTGTGTATGCTCTTTTTCTGATTGGTGATAACCCCCATATCGTAGAGTTCCATCATGCTATCTACCATCATTTCGGTATGAACACCCAGATCTTTCTTCTCTCTGAGCATCAATGCGGCAGCATTCGGTATTTCACCAATTCCCAGTTGGATGGTAGAGCCATCCTCTATCAAATCGGCAATGTGTTTCCCTATACTCATTGCTACTTCATCCGGTTGAGGCTCCGGTATTGCAGGAGGATTTTGAGAATATTCCACAAAATAATCTACTTGAGATACATGTACCTGGGTGTCACCAAATGTTCTTGGCAACTTGTCGTTCACTTCCAATACAACGACTTCTGCTGCTTCAAGAATATCTTTCTCATAGGTTATTCCGAGTGAAAGTGAAACAAACCCTTTCTCGTCAGGAGGTGTGCAAGTACCCACAAACATATGCGGACGACGTACTTTAATCCTGTCGGATGCTGCATTATGAAGCATATTCGGAACGTAAGTAACGGTTCCCGTTTTTTCCTTTATTGCTTTCCGCGAACCTGGTGCATGAAACCAGCTGCAAAGTTCAAAATGTCCCTTCATTTCCGGTTTCATATAGAACTCATAGGGTTTCAAAGTAAGTACGGAAAACACTTTTACATCTCTCACACGCTCTTTTGCCAAATGGAATACAGACATACAGCCTTGCGGCTCAGAAGCGCACTGCGCTACAATTACATCCGAGTCACTTTGGAGCAGATCGGGCATTTTTTCCAATGGGATTAATTTACTTTTATATATTTCTTTGAATTTTGACATAATATATTACAAATTTTAGATTTAATACTTCACTAAGCTATCTTTTTATTTCTGCTGAGGAAATGGACACTGAGCCCCACTGCGAATGCCGCTAATATGGCGATGGCAGCTGCAATGCCCGGATTTTGCACTTGATCACCGAAATAACGATTGGCAAAACCAAAGCTGGCTATTCCCGACTTATAAAGATGAGGGAGCAAATAGTACACAACAAAATAAACCACAAGAGCAGTTATTGAGCCTGAAAGTGCTGACTCTTTCTTCACGTTTTTCAGGAAAATTCCAAACACTAACGGCACAATTAATATCGAGAAGTAGGAATAGGTTCCGTTTTGAGCAAAAATGGCTACGCTCACATTGGGATTGAGAATTTGCTCTCTCGACATAAAGAACGCTACCACCGCCATTACGGCTATTACTATTCGGTTGATGGTAATATAGCTGTTTTCGTTTTTTATGGATTTTCCAAAAAGTGGTTTGATAAGATCTGTGGTTATTGTGGTGCTTAATGACTGAATTAGTCCTTCAATAGTTGAAAAACCGGCACTAATCAGACCAAGAATAACCAAAAGTCCAACCAGCAACGAACCTATTCCACCTGAGAAAACAGTAATTACATAATTGGATATGACGCTATCCACATTGATAGGCTCTCCATTTAATGTTAGATCAGGGAAAAGCAAACGGGCAAACAGTCCTACAAATACTACCGAATAGAATAGAAATTGAACGATAACCGAGACTACCAGGAATTTATTTACGTCTTTCTCCTTTTTTAGTAACAAAGATTTGGTAATGATGTGGGGCTGGGCTACAACTGCTGCTCCTACAACCAATTGTGCAATGACTATTTCAAAGAAATCGCGGAAAAGCGGACTTTGCTCGTTCGGGAATTTTACTAATTGCGGGTCAATTATCCTTAACTTTTCAAAGAAACCGAAAAATCCGTCTTTGAAAAATTGTATTCCCGAACCAAGTAAAATAAGTGCCACCAGAATCATCAGCGATGCCTGAATCACATTGGTGTAAACCATGGAGTTAGCTCCGCCAAACATCATATACCCAAATGTAAAGACAACCACAACTGCAAGGACTACAATCTGATTGGCATTCAATGCTTGTGCGACTACCTTTACCAAAGCAACTAAAATCAACACAATAAAGGCCAACAGCAGAACCGTAAGGACGGCAACAAACAGTGCGTATCCTTTACTGTTATACCTGCTTCCCACCCAGCTCGACAAGGTTAATGCTTTTACGGATTGACCATATTTTCTGAAACTTTTTGTCAGAATAACCAACGATGCCAATGATGCAAACGGAAACACTAATCCGTACGAAATATAGGCACTTAAACCGTAAGTGGCTATCAATCCGGGGTTAATAACGAAAGTGGCAGCACTTGTCATGGCAGCGGCCAATGACAACGCTACATAAACCGGCGAAAACGTAAAACTCCCAACTGCGTAATCTTTGATGTTTTTCGTACCGCGTGCACCTTTGATCACAAAGTAGAGTACGAACACCGCATAAACTGCAAAGAGTATAGACGCGCCAATGACTTGTGCGGATGTTGCCATAAAACTTTAATTTAAACGGTCATACCACCGTCAACACTCAAAACGGTTCCATTGATGTAAGAAGCATCATCACTTGCAAGGAACAGATAAGCTGCTGCAATCTCTTCCGGTTGACCAAGGCGCTTCAAAGGTACTTTGTCTTCCATCGATTTCAATACGTCGGCAGGCATTTTTTTAACCATGTCGGTGGCGATAAATCCGGGTGCAACAGCGTTTACGGTTACACCTTTACGGCCGAGTTCACGTGCCAGGGTTTTGGTCATTCCAATCAGGCCGGCTTTTGTAGCCACATAGTTCGTCTGTCCGAAATTACCGTAAAGAGCTACCACGGATGAAGCGCTGATGATTCTTCCCCAACCTTTTTCCACCATTACCTCCGATGCACATTTACAGCAATTGAAAACACCTGTAAGATTTACATCTATTACCTGTTGCCAAGTTTCAGGAGTCATCTTTTTAATGGTACTGTCTCGGGTGATTCCCGCATTGTTGATAATAATGTCCAATGTTCCGAATTTGTCAACAACCTGTTTCGTAGCCGCTTCTACTTCCGAGTAAACGGCAGTATTTACTTTTGCAAAGGCAGCTTTACCGCCTGCATCTTTAATAAGTTTTACAGTCTCGCTTCCTTTTTCTTCATTAAGGTCCCAGATTACAACTGTTGCGCCTTCTTGCGCAAAACGAATGGCGGTCGCTTTTCCAATTCCGTCAGCACCGCCGGTTACAATAGCAATTTTGTCTTTCAGTTTCATGATGAATAATATTGACTTGCCTGTTAATAAGGCAGAAGATTAATTATGTATTTAATGGATTTTATAAGTGATTCTTTGGCCATAATCTATTAATTCTCAAAGTTATGGATTATAAAAAAAGTTTCAAAAGTGTTTTTTAATAATATTGGGTTGACAATTACCATAGTTTTACATTAATTGTCAGACAAACAATTAATATACAGTATATTAAATAAAGTAAAATCAGTGTTGACCTCTCTTTTTAATGATGGATATAATGTAAAGATCCGAAGCCCTATGACGAATTTACTTTGGACTTCCCGGACATCATGGATGGCTCGTTTGGCAATTTATTGAAGATAACAATTATACCAAAATTACCGACATACAGCTTTTGAGATAGTATTTTGTCTGAAGACAAAGTATCGTACAGTGCTTTATAAATAGTTGACAATACTTGTTTGAAATTTCAGTTTACAGTTGTTCTAAAAAAACAAAAAACACTAACTTTGTTATTAGATAAAACAATTTTATCTGCCGACTGATTGTATAACATTTTGCCTTAAAGGACACTTGCTTAAACATAATAAATGGAAATGATTATTTTAATCATTAAAGGTTCCACACACAAAAAATAAAATATTCGTATGAAAAAGCTTAGTTATTTATTGGTATTGATTGTTGTCGCTTTTTTGAGCGTCAATTGTTCTTCGAATATAAAAAAATTGCAACGTGGCGATTATTATAACGCCGCAATGGGTGCTATTAAGACTTTACGCTCAAATCCGAAAAGTAAAAACTCAATAGAGGTGTTGCAACAAGCATATCCGTTGGCAATAGAAAACAGCATGCGAAAAATTCAAAATGCTTTAGATGCCGATGTTGCCGGCAAGTATTCGATTATAGCAGATGAGTATTTGGATCTCAACGCTATAGCAGATGCAATCTATACCTGTCCGAAAGCAATGGAACTTTTCCCGCAACCTGAGCAATATGGCAAAGAGCTGAGAGAAATCTTGCCATTGGCTTTTGAGGAATCCTATTCACAGGGCGAACGTTTATTACAGCTAAATACCCTCAGAGATGCTCGAGAGGCATATTATAAGTTCTTAAAAGCCGAACACTACATGCCTGATTATAAGGATGTGAAGGAAAAAATCCAAGTTGCACTATATGCAGCTACGCTCAAAGTGGTAGTACAAAAACCTATTACACCCAAACGCTATCAGCTTTCTGCCGATTTCTTCTATGATAATCTGATGGCACAGATGAGTAAAATAACAGCCAATCAATTCGTCCGTTTCTATACTTACGGGGAAGCAAAAGAGGAAGGTTTAGAGAAACCTGACCAATATTTAGTGCTTAGTTTTGAAGACTTTACAGTAGGGAATTTACGTGAAACTACTAACAATTCTGAAATTTCCCGTGATAGTGTATTGGTGGGAACAACTACCGTGAATGGAGAAAAACAAAATGTGTATGGAACAGTAAAGGCAAAATTGACTGTTTATACGAGGGAAGTTATTTCAGAAGGAATCCTTTCGGCAAAAATAATTAATGCTTATAATAACAAAGTAGAAGAGAGTCGTAATTTCCCGGGTAGATTTGTATGGGTAAATGAATGGGCCAGTTATAAAGGAGATGAACGCGCATTGACAAATAAACAACTTAAAATGACAGAAACAAAACCCATTATGCCTCCTCCGGAACAAGATTTGTTTATTGAATTTACAAGACCTATATTTGATCAGGCTGTAGGTTTTGTGAGAAACTATTATTCAAGCATCAGTCTGCCGTTATAAACTCGCTGGCATTAAATGGAGTGATTTTCAAACAGAATTGAAAATAATTGTATTTATTGAAAATATTAAACTCTAATGAAAAAGTGCCAATTCGTATTCTACCTCCAATTTTGATTGCATAAACATGTTTTTCTATATTTATACATAAAATAAATAAGAAAATCAAAAATTATTGCATGTATATCTGTAATAATTGCTACATTTGCATAGAATTAAACCTATAAAGCAATTATATGTCGAAATTTCCAACCGTACTCCACCGAAGAGATACTTATATTGAACGCATAAAGCCATTTATGCATACACCTATCGTAAAAGTAATGATTGGGCATCGAAGGGTGGGCAAGAGTTATATTCTTTATCAACTTATTGACGAAATAAGGAATAATGAGCATGATGCCAATATCATATATATCAACAAGGAAGATATTGCTTATGTGGATATTGTTTCCTCAAAAGACCTGTATGATTATATTGCATCCAGACTGATGAGTAAAAGAAAAAACTACATTTTTATTGACGAAATTCAAGAAATAGAAGATTTCAAAGTTGCCGTCCGCTCTTTGGCATTGGACGACAGTAATGATATCTACATTACAGGAAGCAACTCAGAGATGTTTTCGAGTGATTTGGCAAACGAACTTGGCGGCAGGTATGTTGAATTTAAGATATACAGCCTTTCCTATATGGAGTTTCTGAACTTTCACAAACTGAATAATGACGATGAATCGCTGGAAAAATATGGCCGTTTCGGTGGTTTACCTTACCTAATTCACTTGCCAATGCGTGAAGAGGTGGTAATGGAGTATATTCGTTCGGTTTATTCAACCATTGTTCTTCGTGACGTTGTTGCTCGCCATAATATCCGTAATACAGCATTTTTGGAACAATTAATTCGTTTCTTGGCAGATAATATCGGAAGTCTTTTTTCTTCGAAAAGTATCAGTGATTTTTTGAAAAGTCAAAATATACGAATGTCGCCCACATTAGTGTCCGAATATGCAGACGCTTTGGCTTCAGCATTTGTGGTTCATCGCTTAGGACGTTATGATATTGTTGGGAAACGTTTATTTGAACGTGGCGAAAAGTATTTTTTCGAAAATATGGGAATCCGTAATGTTGTGGCGGGCTACAAACCGCAAGACAGAGCAAAACGATTGGAAAATATTGTTTGCAATCATTTGTTGTATTGTGGCTATGACATAACTGTGGGAACACTTTCGACTGAGGAAATCGATTTTGTTTGTAAACGAGCCGGCGAAACATTATATGTACAGGTCGCGGTGGAATTGTCTAAACCCGAAACTGTCGCCAGAGAGTTTGGCAATTTGTTGAAGATAAAAGATAATTATCCCAAAATCGTAGTATCCGGCGAACGTTCATTCGAAAATACTTACGAAGGAATAGAACACATTTACATTCGAGATTTTTTGACTTCTTCCGTTACTCCAAAAATTGTGTAAGCCTTCGACCAAGTTTGTACAGTGTTTATTTCAACAAATAAAGCCCTTCTTTCGAAGAGCTTTTTTGCGGTGCGGACGGGACTCGAACCCGCGACCCCCGGCGTGACAGGCCGATATTCTAACCAGCTGAACTACCGCACCATTGAGTGGTCAATCAATTTTTCCCCTTTTGGGACTGCAAATATAGATACTTTTTTATATCCGGCAAAATAAATCATACTTTTTTGAAAAAAGTAAAGTGGACATTGCCGTAGCGTTTTTCTTTGACAAAATAAGGATGCTCTGCAAAGCTGTACTCATTTGAATGTTCCAAAATGAGGTAGCCGTTATCAGCCAATATGTTGTGCTCTATAATCCTGTCAGGAATAGTATCGAGACCTACAATTTTATATGGAGGGTCGGCAAATACGATATCAAAACTCCTGGTGCATACATTTATGAAATCAAACACATTGTGACGTACAACAATTAGGGCCGAAAGCCCCAATCCGACTGCAGTTTTACGTATGAAGTCAGCCTGTAGAGGATTCATCTCGACGGCAACTATCTCTTTGCATCCCCGTGATGCAAATTCAAATGAGATGCTGCCGGTACCGGCAAAAAGGTCGAGAACAGTTGTTTCTTCAAAATCGACTTCATTGGTCAGGACATTGAACAACCCCTCTTTTGCAAAATCCGTCGTAGGACGTGCCTTTAAGCCTGCAGGTGGGACTATGCTCTTGCCCTTGAGTGAACCTCCGATGATACGCATGATATTAACCTGTGGATCAGATAAACTCCACAGCGCGGAAATGTCTGAACATCTCCTCTGTCAGACCGGAAGGTACTTCTCCTAGAAAATGGATGGTAGTCATCCGTGGATTGATCTGAAACTCTCGTAGAGCAGCGAAAATGAAATATTCGGCGGTGACAATGTCGGTAGCGGGATAGGCGTTGGCAAGCAAGAGTTTATCGCCTTCAGCCAATACAATGTAGATGTATTGATTGTCTAGTGATACAGCCAGACGGTTATGTGCGGAAATCGTGGGGGTGAAGCGCAAAAGATCAGCTATGGGTAGTTCAGAGGTGCTTTCATCTTCACTTTTCTGCACATAAATAAGAACTGCCTTGTAATCAGGCAGTTCTATATGTTGCACTATGTCCGTATCTTGGAGCGGTACTACTTCGGACAAGATTCGGTATGCATCTTCCGGTGAAAAAAAATCGGAAGGTACCAGAGTAAATCCTGCCACTATTCCCAGTTACCGGCGTTGTTGTTGGGGTTCTCGATGCTGCCAACCATGAGACCGGGATAACGCTCAGTGTCCTCTCTGTCGGCAATGAGGTTGATAACCAGTTGACGGTCCATGCCCTTGAGAAGGGAATTGTAGGGCATCTTAGCCTCGAATAGAGGAACGTTTACACCGGATACCATCTTGTTGACAGCGCTCATGATAACGGTATCACCGTGAGAAAAAGGAATGTACCTCAATGAGTCAATGCAGAAATCAGGACGTGAGTGAAACAGGGTGTCTCTAACAAAGATTTCGATATTTTCACGTCTTACCAGCTTCTTTGCAACGGCAATAGAGTCGTCCATTGAACCAATCTGCCTTACAATGGTAATCTTGCCGTTATTATAGAAATCTATAAGCGTGTCCATTACCGGTGCATAATAGCCGAAAGCAGATTTAAAAGTGGTTTGAATCTCGCGGAGGTCCTTGAGGCGCTGGATAGCAACTTCCTGACGTGCATCTTTTTCATGATTGAATTTCACGGGCTCGTTGATACTCCTAACGATAAGTACTGCAAGAACAACAATCACTAAAGGGAGAATGAAATAGGTGAGTAGTTTTTTCATTGTATAATTTTAATTAGATATTATTGCCTTTGTTAATGTCAAAAAAAGTCCTATTTTGACCTACAAAAGTAAAAATAATATTTAGTACTTGCAATATATTTTTAATTTTGCAACTATAAAAAGAAAAAAAGAGTGAAAAAGAGATTTGATACCACACATCTTGAGAAGATGCTTTCAGCATCAAAGAGGCCCCTCCTTGTCGGCCATTTCAATCCCGATGGTGACGCAGTAGGTTCTCTGGCAGGAATGTTCCACTATCTTAGGGACAGGGGAATGACCCCTTCAGCACTTTTACCAAGCCCTTATCCGGATTATCTTGCATTTCTCATTGAAGAAGGAATTCCGATTACGATTCATTCGCGGGAGGATGAGAGTGCGGGAGAGTTGATTGCTTCTGCGGATCTGCTGATCTGTTTCGATTTCAACCGTTTAAGCCGCACCGAGCATTTGGAGGATGATATATTGGCCAGCAAGGCGCCAAAGGTGCTGATAGACCATCATCCCCTTCCCGAAGTGGAGCACTTTGACCTTGTATATTCCGAGATTGACCTCTCTTCATCTTGTGAGTTACTATTCTGGATACTTATGAGCATGAGCGATGTGGACGGGGATGTCTCTCGTCTCAGCCTCCGGTGCGCTGAATCTCTATATGTCGGCATGATGACGGATACCAATAATTTTTACAACTCCGTCAGTGCATCAACCTTTGAGATGGCCTCGCTGCTGACTGGTGCCGGAGTGGACAAAACCAGACTTCAGGAGTGTGTATATAATAACTATTCCGTTGACAGAATGCGTTTGATGGGTCACCTGCTTAAAGATTGTCTCCATGTGATAGAGGATTGTGGTGTTGCCTATCTGCTCCTGAGTGCTGCAGACAAGAGATTCTATAATTTCGCAATAGGCGACTCGGAGGGATTTGTCAACCTGCCGCTTTCAATAATGGGTATCAGGATTAGTGCTCTTTTCTCAGAGCTGGATTGTGGTCAGGACAAATATATACGAGTATCACTGCGTTCCAAGGGAGATTTGGATGTTAACCGCTTCGCGGCTCTCTATTGTAATGGCGGTGGTCATCTCAACGCCGCCGGCGGCAGACTTTACATGCCATTTGAAGAGGTTGGACCTTATATAGAAAAAAGTTTCAGAGAATACCTCAAAATTGGTTGAGGCACATCTTTTGTATTATATTTGCACAATGTTTCGGAATTTCGGGTTCATATTGATTTCTGTTCTGACGCTTTTTGCAATGGTTTCCTGTCAGGGCGATAAGTTGCTTGTTCTGACTGGTCAGGAAGAGCAGATTGATAGCTACATAAGTAAAGAATTTCCTGATAACGAAGTTCTTCGTCTGGATGGAGCAAACCGTATTATAATTAAATCGGGTAGTGGTCCTCAAGCAGCGATTGGAGATTCAGTTAAATTTATTTATGAAGCCTATCTCTTTTCCGGCCGCCCGGTAGGTATGTTTTGGAGCGACAGTGCCAATGTGGTACTCGGATCCGGAGATCTGGTGGAGGGACTCAACCGTGGCATGGAGGGAATGTATCTGGGTGAACAGTCCATCATTCTCTTTTCTGCGAAATATGGTTTTTATGACCGGAATACCGGCATAGTGCCCTCCATGTCTGCACTGATGTACAATGTGCTTCTGACGGGAATTAAGAAAAACAACTGACAATTACAGAATTTATGTTAAGATACAGATTACTGCTTTCAGTCTTTGCCATGGTGACCGTACTCACTTTTGTATCGTGCGCAAAAGAGGTGGTGGAGACCAACGAGGAGATTCAGGCCCGGGTGCTCGACTCTTGGATAAATGTCAAACATCCGAGTTCTGAAAAGACCTCCTCGGGACTGTATATAATAGATTTTTCGGAAGGCACTGGTCGCAAAGTTACCGACAGCTCTTATGTGTTTGTTAAATATACTGTTAAGGAGCTTTCAGGCAACATTTTGGCAACCAATGACAAAGCAGTTTCCGAACAGTTGGGTCAATTTTCCTATTCAAGTCATTATGGCTACAACATCTGGCGTGTCGACCAGGCTGCTCTCTATGCAGGTGTGGAAGAAATTCTTAAAAAAATGAGGGTAGGAGGCAGGGCAACCGTCGCATTTACACCGGCACTTGCCACACTTTCCGTGACCATATATTCTCTTTTCTCTTCTCTGGATGGAACAGCTCCTCTTATCTTTGAATTGGAACTTGTGGATTGCGTGGATGATATTTATACCGACTACGAGGAACCGATGCTCAGGTTGTATAGCGAGAAATATTGGGGTGGTGTCGATACAATTAAGCGGGGTTTCTATTTTGCCAAAATTAAAGAAGTTCCTGCTGAAGATTCCATACCAACGGAGGCGCAGGTAAAGATTCGCTATATCGGCCACATGCTAGATGGAGTTGTGTTCGATACAAATATACAGGATACGGCCAAAAGATATCGCATCTATGATTCCGAAAAATCATACGAGGCAATGGATGTCACATTCAAGGACAATATTGCCGATTTTAAACAGTCTAATAGTATCATCGAGGGCTTTGCGGATGCCATAATGCGTATGAGATATGGAGAGAAGGCAGTAGCATTTTTCTGGTCCAAAGCGGGCTATGGGGCCGGCGGCAGTTCACCCTCAATTCCCGAATACACTCCCCTCTGTTTTGAAATAGAGGTAAAGGAGAAATAGATAGAGTGTGTAGTGTGTAGTGTGAATATGAGGGGTAAGAGATGTTGTTATAAAGTGTAGTAAGTTTGATGTTTTCGGTTTTTGATTGTTGATGAAAATAATCAACCGTATAGGAGAAAATAGTAAAAAGAGGAAGTAAAATCTTAAAAACTCAAAACTATAAACCAAAAAACTTACTCGGAACTCGAAACTCGGAACTAAAAACTAAAAACGGGGATTGCCCCCGTTTTTTCATGCTTTATCGTTACTACCCAAAACATTGATCACCTTGTGCTTGTATAGCTCTTTGAGCTTGTCTCGGGCTGGACCGAGATATTTGCGTGGATCAAACTCTGCAGGTTTTTCAGCCAATACCTTCCTTACCGCAGCTGTCATTGCAAGACGTCCGTCGCTGTCGATATTGATTTTGCAGACGGCGGACTTAGCTGCCTCGCGAAGTTGATCTTCGGGAATGCCGATGGAGTCTTTGAGAGCACCGCCGTACTTATTGATCTCGGCTACTATATCCTGAGGAACGCTGGATGAGCCGTGGAGCACGATGGGGAAGCCTGGGATACGTTTCTCTATTTCGTAAAGGATGTCGAGGCGTATTTCGGGCTTTTGGCCGGGTTTGAATTTGAATGCTCCATGTGAAGTGCCGATGGAAATTGCAAGAGAGTCAACTCCTGTCTTGCTTACGAAGTCCTGAACCTCTTCCGGTCTGGTGTAGGTGTGTTGCTCGGCTGATACGTCATCTTCCACTCCTGCAAGCACACCGAGTTCGCCTTCAACGGTTACATCATACTTGTGAGCATAGTCGACAACTCTTTTTGTCAGAGCGACATTCTCATCATAAGGAAGATGCGATCCGTCAATCATTACAGAGGAGAAACCATATTCAATGCAGGATTTACAGAGTTCGAAGGAATCACCATGGTCGAGATGAAGCACGATCGGAATATTGTATCCAAGCTCTTTTGCATATTCTACGGCACCCTGTGCCATATATCTGAGAAGTGTCTGGTTGGCATACTTACGTGCACCGCTCGACACCTGTAGGATAACGGGAGATCTGGTCTCCACACAGGCCTGAATGATTGCCTGTAACTGCTCCATATTGTTGAAATTAAACGCAGGGATGGCATATCCACCCTTCATTGCCTTTGCAAATATCTCTCTGGAATTTACAAGGCCTAAATCTTTATAAGAAATCATAATCTTTAAAATATATGTTCGGTTAAATCGTTTTATTTAAATAAACCCTACAAAGATAATAGTTTTTTGAGGAATATCACTATTTTTGTCTATTCCAAGTAAAGTAGAGATAACGCGCACATGAATAAAAAAGTGATAATCTTCTCAGCCCCCTCAGGGTCGGGTAAAAGTACTGTAGTCAATCATCTTCTGACCAAATTTGATAACCTTGAATTCTCCATTTCGGCTACTTCCAGGGCACCCCGCGGTCAGGAGAAAAACGGTAGAGAATACTATTTTTTAACCGAAGAAGAATTCCGCAGAAGGATTGCAGCGGATGAATTCGTGGAGTATGAAGAGGTTTATGCAGGCTCCTTTTATGGCACGCTTAAGTCGGAAATGGAACGTATCTGGTCCAACGGGAATATCATTTTATTCGATGTCGATGTCAAGGGGGGCATCAACCTCAAGAAACTCTTTGGCGATCAGGCTCTCTCCGTATTCATAAAGGCACCCTCCATAAAAGTTCTCCGCAAAAGATTGGAACTCAGAGGAACCGATTCTCCTGAGGCTATCGAGGCGCGTGTGGCCAAGGCAAGGATTGAAGTTCGTTACGCATCCAGGTTCGATGTAGTGTTGATCAATGATGACCTTGCGACCTGTCTCAGGGAAACGGAGGAATGTGTGGCAGAGTTCATAGCACGTCCTCAGAAGAGGGTTGCGCTTTTCTTCGGTTCTTTTGCCCCGATGCATATCGGCCACCTTGAAATTCTCAGGTACCTCAAGGAGCATACGGAGGCCGACGAGGTAAGGGTGGTGGTCTCTCCTCAGAATCCGATGAAGCGGAAGAATTACTCAAAGAGTGCCAGGTTGAAGAATGTAAAGGCTGCCATAGCGCGCAGCGGCCTGGATGTGAAAGTTTCCGATGTGGAATATCACCTTCCGGAACCACTTTACACCATAAATACATTGCGCTATCTGCGCGAAAAAGAGCCCTCCTGCCGTCACATAATGGTCATAGGTGCCGATAATCTCACTATCCTTAGCCGCTGGTACCGCTATCAGGAGTTGATTGATGAGTTTGAGATTTGGGTTTATCCCAGGAAGGGTGTCGATGCACGCGCCCTTTGCGAAGAGCATAACAGCCGTTCTGCCATCAAGGGCATTCGTCTGCTTGAAGGCAGGCTGCACAATATCTCCTCCACGGAAATTCGCAATGCAGAGCTCTCCGGCAAAGATATGTCTGCCTGGAAGGCTTAATCTTTTTCTGCCATTTTGTCCTGTTTTCTTTGTTGGCAGATTATTTGTTTCTTTATTGCAGAATAAAGATTTATGAATAAAAAGAGGAAAGATATGATTAAGAAAGACCGCATTAAAGAGCAAGAAACTCCTAAAACAGGCCCTAAAATGGCCAAGGAGCCCCATTTGGAAGAAATAAAAGACCTTACACCGGAGGAATCGCTCGTTGCGGAGATTGAAAAACTGAAAACTCAGATTGAGGAACTTAATGACAAATATATCCGCAATGTGGCAGAATTTGACAATTACCGCAGACGCACCGCCAAGGAGCGTCTCGATATGATTGCTACTGCCGGGAAAGATATTTTGGTGGGTTTTCTCCCCGTACTGGATGACTGCGAAAGAGCTATCAAAGTTCTGAAAGAGTCGGATGCCTCACAAGCGGCAATCGAAGGTACGGATCTTATATACACAAAACTGATGACCTACCTCAAATCAAAGGGAATGTCTAGAATCGAGGCTTTGGGCCAGACTTTCAGTACCGATTTTCATGAAGCTGTAGCACAGCTTCCGGCTCAGGATCCGGAATTTAAAAACAAAGTCATTGACGTAGTCTTACAGGGTTATACCCTCAACGGTGTAGTGGTAAGATATGCTAAAGTAGTAGTTGGAGTATAGGATTATGGCAGAAAAAAGAGATTATTACGAAGTACTCGGTGTTGACAGGAAAGCTTCGGCGGAGGAGATAAAGAAGGCTTACCGCCAGAAGGCTATCGAGTACCATCCCGATAAGAATCCGGGGAATGCGGAGGCTGAAGAGAAGTTTAAGGAGGCTGCTGAGGCATACGATGTTCTCAGCAATGCAGATAAGCGTGCCAGATATGACCAGTTCGGACATGCGGGCCTGAGCGGTCAGGGTGGCTTTTCCGCCGGAGGGTTCTCTATGGAGGATATTTTCAGCCAGTTTGGCGATATTTTCGGAGGTGCTTTTGGAGGTTTCGGAGGCTTCTCCGGTTTCGGCGGTTTTTCCGGTTTCGGCGGAGGCGCTGCGGCCGGTCAGAGAGTTTCACGTGGTTCCGATATCAGAATTCGAGTTAAAGTCAATCTCTCAGATGTAGTAAAGGGAGTTGATAAAAAAATCAAGATCAACAAAGCAGTTCAATGTTCGGAGTGTAAAGGTAAAGGAGCAGTTTCGGAAGCCGATATCAAGACTTGTGAACAGTGTGACGGCAGGGGAGTGGTGACCAGGGTAGTCCAGACCATGCTCGGCCAGATGCAGAGTCAGTCTACTTGTTCCCAATGTAAGGGAGAGGGTAAGCGGATAGTAAATCCCTGCCGAAAATGTAACGGTTCGGGTCTTGTTAAAAAACCGGAGGAGATAGCATTTTCCATTCCCCCCGGAGTAATGGATGGTATGCAACTTACTATCAAGGGTAAAGGGAATGCCTCCAAAGCAGGTGGTGTAAATGGCGATTTGCTGGTGGTAATTGAGGAGGAAGAACATCCGGAACTCAAGCGTGAGGATAACGACCTGCTTTACAATCTCTATATTTCGGCTATTGACGCAATGCTCGGATGTGATGTCGAAGTGCCTTCGATAGATGGCAAACTCAGAATAAAAATCGAGCCGGGCACCCAGCCGGGTAAGATATTGCGTCTTAAGGGCAAGGGAGTTCCGGATATCAACCGTTATGGTACGGGTGATATGATCGTATTTGTGCAGGTATGGATACCTAAGAAGCTCGATAAAAAGGATAAAGAGATATTGGAGAAATTCAGAGATTCGGATGCATTCAAACCTGATCCCGACCAATACGACCGACAATTTTTTGACAAAGTCAAGAGTTTCTTCAACAGGTAATATTATGCGTAGAATTCTCACTCTACTGCTGCTGTTCTGTTCTTTTGCCGTGTGTGCGCAGGAGAGTCCGACCTCTCCGCTCAAGCTGCCGCCCTCTTTTGCAGGTTCTTACGGTGAATTGAGGCGGGACCACTTTCACACCGGTTTGGACTGGCGCGTAGGAGGGGTAGTAGGAGATACTATTTATGCCATTAAATCCGGTTATGTTTCCCGACTGAGCGTTTCAATAGGGGGATATGGTAATGCAGTCTATATCACGCATCCGGACGGCACTCTCTCCCTCTACGGCCATATGCATGATTTCGTGCCCAAATACACAGCCTTGGTGGAGGAGAAGCAGTATGCCTCTGAAAGTTTTGAAGTTTCGCTTGAGTTTGAGGAGGGGTGTCTGCCTGTAGAACAGGGAGAAGCCATAGGCAGAGTGGGCAATACCGGATATTCAGTGGCACCGCATCTCCATCTGGAGGTGCGTGACCTTGCCACCCAGACTCCGCTCAACTATTTGGCAAGGGGTTATTATGAGGTCGTTGATGACATACCGCCGGTGTTTCAGCGCCTGTTTTTCTTTGGTTACTGCGATACGCTGGGCCTGCCTTTAAGATATCCCTTGATTAGTTCCAATTTGCCAAAATCTCTCTCCGGAACCACTGTCCGGCTGCCTCATAAGAGTTATCTCGGTATAGATGCGATCGACCGTCAGAACGGAACCACCGGAAAGCTGGCAGTAACTGAGTATCTTGTACTGCTTGATCAGGATACGGTATTCAGATTTGAAGTAGGAGAGATCCATCCGAAGCAGGGACGTTACCTCAGCGCATTGCGTGAAACGAATATCGGAGGCAACGATGTGATTAAAACTCTTGTGGAGCCTCATAACCTCCTCGCAGAGCATATATATGCCCCTAAAAGTGGTCTCATCATTCTCAATGACTATGAAGAGCATGACCTCAAATTGCGTATTAGTGACGAGCATGGCAATCGTTCCGCTCTTCACCTTAAGGTGAGACGTGATGACGCCCTTGAGAGTTCCCTATCTGTCATCGCGACGGCACTTGCAAGTGAAGAAGATCCTCGCCGCATAGCGATGCACTGGTATATACCCCATATCTTCATAGATGAGGGCGTTACCTATACTTTGCCCGCATTATCACTCTATTATTCGGGATGGTTTCCCTATGCAAAGGTGGCTGAGGCGGATTCCTCTTTAAATATTCGCTCCGCAGTCTGGAAACTCGGCGACCCCTCGCTTCCCCTGCACAGTCGGGGTGAACTATTCCTCGAGTGCTCCCTGCCGGATTCGCTTCATTCAAAGGCCTGTCTGGCATATTACCGGGATGGTGTGCTCTCTTATGCCGGTGGCAAATGGGCCGGTAACGGAGTGCGTGGCAGTGTCGGATTCGGTACCTGGTGTGTCACAACTGATACTACACCTCCTACTATTTCCTTCTGGGAGCGTAAAGGCAACATTCTCCGTGCGGGAGGTGAATTGTTAATCTATCTTGAGGATGATTTTTCCGGAATAAAGGATTATAGAGTGGAAATTGATGGGAAATGGCATCTTTCCATGTTCAACCGCGGTCGCATATCACTGCGTCTTGACCCTTCGCGTGTTTCACGCGGTAGTATGCATACCATTGTCGTCAAAGCAGAGGATAATTGCGGAAATAGCACAGTTGTTTCCAGGGAGTTCTTTTTCTAAACTTTAAGGTGCTTTTTTCGTTATTCTTGTTTCGAGGTTTCTTTATGATTGAGTGTAAACGAAAACAACGGATTGAACCCAATCCGTTGTTTTTGTAATACGTTTTATGTTAAGCTATTCTTTGTATAATCCTTCGCGTGATAGTAGGTGGTCAAGATTGGCTATGCCATAAACAATAACGGCGGTGACTACCGAAGAGTGTTCCATGTAGTCGGGGAAAACTTTTTGATACATATCATTTTCAGTATGCCAGATTTCGCTGTAACTGAAGTTGTAGCCCTTGTGATCTGTTTCGCTGAGCGAGATTGTGGGCACTCCGTTCATGGCAAAATGGGCATGATCACTGCCTCCGGGAGTTGTCGGACGCCTTCGGGGCTCACCCTGGCGTTTGTTGACGGTAAAAGGAAATTCCTCCGAATAGCCTTCAAGCGGCGCCGCTGCCTTTACGAAGTCATCATACATCGCTTCCGGAACAGTAATTCCGGTTACACAGAGAGGGCCTCCGTCACGGTTGAAATAGTTGGAAATTTTCTCCAAATCTACGGTTTTGTTCTCAACAAAATATTTGGAACCCAACAATCCGAATTCTTCACCTGTCCAAAGGCAGAAAAGGATGGTTCTTTTGGGCTTTGCACCGCTCATTGCGAGGAGTCTGGCAGCCTCAAGAACTACTGCAGAACCATTGGCATCATCAACCGCACCGGTAGCGATATCGTATGCATCGATATGAGCACCCAGCATCACATATTCATCGGGATACTTGCTGCCCTTGATTACGCCAATTACGTTGCGGTATTTGATAGGGCCGATGCTGAAATGGTTGCGTATGTCAAATTCAAGGAAAAAAGTCTGGCGCTCTTTGACCTTCTGTTCAATGATTTTGTACTGGTGTTCGTCAAGTTTGATGTCGCAGACCGTAGGCAGGTTGTCGTAAGTTATGTCGTAAGCATTTTTCCTGTTGGAGAGAATCGTCATAGGCAGAGATGCAGATTGGATGAATCCGAGAACTCCGGCCTCTATCATCTCCTTGTAGAACATTGCGGGGCACTCTACATAGGGTATCATCTCCTTCGGATTATCCCTGTTGGCATAGTTGTAGGCCCTGATTTCACTATTTAAACGCGCGATTGAGTCATTATCTGCAATTGCTTTAACTCTAATGCTGTCGCCCTCAGCGGAATTGTCAATCGGGTTGCCGTTGGATTTGCCTGAAATAAGTACCCAGGCCCCTTTGAGCGCTCCTTTCATCCTCTCCAATTCTCCTCTGCTCTTGGGTTCAATCAATACGTGGCCTATCTGACGCCCTTTAGTGCCGGCGGTATAGGAGGGTGTCGCGAAATGGAGTTGCATGCCGTCTTCACTGAGCATGCGTCCGAACCAGGGGCCGCGGTTGAATCCTACGTTGATGGAGCCTACCTCCTGGGTGTAATACTCCATTCCCCACTCTTCAAATTTGCTGATTACCCAATTTTCGGCATCAGTGAGTGCGTGGGAACCGATAAGCCGGCCGCCGATGCGGTTGGCGAGGATGTCAATGTGGTTCATTGTGGTATTGTCACTCTTGCCGAGCTCGAATACCTTCTTTACCACTTTGTCCTGCGCGCTGATAGAAATTATGGTGCATATCAGAAGCACCGGGAAAAGGAAAAGTCGCTTCATTGTTGTGTTATATTTTGGAGTTGAATTATTGTTAAAAACTGCTTCCTCCGATAAAGCCACGCATAAGCGAGGTGGAGGGCACATCTTTGTCAGAAATCGGTGTGAAGTAACTGAGGAATTTGAGCAGGCGGTGGGCTTCGCTGTATTCTTTGCAATCCTTGGGTACGGTCCTCAGGATTCTCTCCGCATGTGAATGCAGTACTGCAAACTCGAGCAAATAGGAAGAGTTGAACATCGCATCCGCATCCTCCTGGAAGGGATATATCCATTTAACCTCTGCGCGGCGTACATTAGGCCAGTGAGAGATGGTCTCCCTTGCGGTAAATGAGCCCAGATTGTAGTCGCGTACGATCCTGCGCAGGAGACGGTTGTCGCTGGTGGGGATGCAGTTGTGATCGTCCAATGCGATACTGGTGATGGTATTGATGAATATTCTGTACTTGGTACTCTCGTCTACCCGGTCGGTAAGACGTGGATTGAGGGCATGAATACCCTCCACAATAAGGATGGAGCCCTCTTCCAAATGAAGCTTGCGCCCGTTAAATTCGCGCAGTCCGGTGACGAAATTGTACTCAGGCACCTCTACCGTTTCTCCATTTAAAAGTTTGAGCATATCGCTCTGGAGGTACCTATGGTCTACGGTTTCAAAATTGTCAAAGTCAAACGAGCCGTCGGGCAGAAGTGGGGTATCCAGACGATTGACGAAGTAGTCATCTGTGGAGAATGAAACAGGCTTGAGTCCACAAGCCATCAACTGTATGCTCAGACGTTTGCAGAAAGTGGACTTTCCACTGCTGCTGGGGCCTGTAATCAGTATAAGACGCGGTGGCTTGGCGGATTTCATCCTGTGGTCAATCTCCTCCGCTATCTGAACGATTTTCTTCTCCTGAAGAGCTTCAGCCACATAAATCAGGTCAGAGGTCTTTCCGCCTGCAATGGCGGCATTTAGGTCTCCTACTGTATTAAGTCCCATTATTTGATTCCAGCGGTTGGCCTCCGAGAATATCTCAAATGTTTTTGGCTGCTCAATTAAAGGAGTCAGTTGCTCCGGACGATGTCTGTCAGGTACTCTTAGCAGCAATCCGTTCTTGAAGGGAGTAAGACTCCATACCTTCAGATATCCTGTACCGGTGAGCAAGGCATCGTAATAGTAATCGGGAGTATCTAATAAGGTGTAATAGTTGACATAGACATCTCCCGTGGTTTCCAATAGCCGAACCTTGTCATCAGCACCAACTCTACGGAAGGTCTCGATTGCTTCCTCTTTCTGCACTTCATGCCGGCGGAAGGGGATATTCTGTTTCACCAGTTCCTCCATCCTTGCGCGAAGTTGCACCAATTCTTCTTTGGAAATAGTTAAAGAGCCATTTCCATCTTTATCAATATAGCAAAAGAAGCCCTTTGAAATAGGCCTGCGGATGACTACCCTGCAACCCGGGAAAATATCGTGCGCAGCTTTGTAGAGCAGAAAGCAGAGTGACCTGCGATAAACACCACGACCGGTATAGGATGTATAGTCCAGAAACTCCACGTTGCGGTTGTTGAAGGCGCGGTAGCGGAGTCCCTGACTCACATTGTTGACCTTTGCGGCTATTATAGGATGAGGCCTTTCGAAATCGAAGGCCTCAACCATATCTTGAAGGGTTGTACCCTCCGGAAATTTTTGCCTGGTCCTTGTGTTGACGCAGTAGATGGTGATCATTGCTTACGGTAAGGCAAGGAATGTAGCGGCAAATGTAAGAATAGCATAAAGCTCAGGGAATACGGCGAGAATCATTGTCCTGGAGAAAACATCGTGTCCGTTACCCATTTCATTGATACCGTTTGCACAAAGTTTGGCCTGCCAGATAGCTGAAAAATAAGCTGTTAAACCCAATGCAATAGCTGCTGATGCCATTGCGAGAGAAGGACCTAATGCGATTTCGAAATTGAGTCCCTTAAGGGCGTTGAGCATAAAGAAAAATCCTGCAAAGCCGTAGAGACCCTGGGTTGAGGGTAATGCACAAAGGATCATTGATTTACCGAACATGTCGGGATTTTTCTTAAGGGAACCGATGGTTGTGTTTCCAGCCATAGTTACACCGATCGCGCTGCCGATACAGGCAAATGCAAGCATAATGGCCATACTCGAATAAGCGATGATTAGGGGTACTGATAAAGTCATTTTATTAAGATTTTAAGTTTGTAATCGGGTTAATTGTTTTTATTTAGAGGACGGTAAGGTTTTCCGCCGCCCACAAAGTCAGCATTTTTATAAAATTCTACGAAAGTCAAACGCATCGGATGGACAAATGCACCGATAGATGAAAGCAACATCACGAAAAGGTGACCGAAGATCAGAAGTATGATGCAGAGAATCCAGCCTGCATAGGGGACACCCTTGAGGGCCATGGACATTGCGTTGATTACCATGCCGAGGCTACCTCCGGCTGCACCCAGTCCGAAGAGACGGATATAGGAGAGTACGTCTCCAAAGAATCCTGTTATGTCATAAAGAGCGGTAACTCCACCGAAAATGCGTTTGATAGGGTTACGTACAGGCTTGGAGAAAAGTACTACTAGTGCCAAACCTCCTGCTCCAAAGGTCCAACCCAACCAAGGGGGTGTAAGATTCTTGCCGATCTGCGAACCTGCATAGAGCAGGGCAACCCATATTAAGATCATACACCATCCTATGTTGGACATACCATGCTGCCACCCCACTCTGCGTATTTTGTAGATAGCTGAAATCAGTCTGGCTACAATAATTTGGAATAGACCAAAAATGATTGCAAACCAGAACATCTTGATATCGGTGAAGAAAAGTCCCTTGATACTGTCAGACATATTGAATATGTCATAGATCTTGGCACCGAAAAATGTACCGTTGAGCAGAGGCATTATAATCGTGCCCACACCCAGCCATATACCGAGTTTGGCATATTCTCGCAGAGAAGGAACCTTCCAGATGATAAACAACGACGCCAGCACTATTATCAGACCATATCCCATATCTCCCAGACAGAGTCCGAAGAAAAGCATATAGAAAGGTGCGAAATAGGGCGTCAGATCGAGCTCATCGTATGTCGGCAGCATATACATATTACCTATAAGCTCAAATAGTCTGGTGAAGCGGTTATTTTTGAGTTTGATAGGGGGATTGTCCTCAGCTTTGGCGGGTTCGGAGAGCCAAACAACCAGGTCACAGCCATTTAGAAACTCAGCAACTAATGCATCGTTCTCGACAGGGGCGAACCCCTCCATAACCGATAGCGAACCTTCCGCCTGACTCTCCGATGCAGCACTTGCAAAATATTTGTCAAGCTCTTGAGTGTCGAGCGCATATTTACGCTCCATCTCAGGAAGAGAGTCCTTGAGAGCTGCCAGAGTTGAATTGGTATCCATTATCTGCTGCTCCAAAGAGGCAATTCTGGCGTCAAGAGTTCTTGCGGATTGTTGCGGGAGTTGTGATTCGGGATGAGGGAATGTATAAGGTTCACCGATGGGTGAGAGCACCACAAAGCAGCTCTTGCCTCCATATGAGTTAAGCAGCTGTAGAGGATACTCCTTTTCCCAATCCGGATCAAACTTTTTGTCCGATATAATGTAGAAGTGGGGTGTAAATCCCGCTTTCTGCAGGCGGCCAATATCCGCCGGATCGAAGTCTCCCCATGGAAGAGCATCGTTCCGTTCACGTATTGCGGTGGTCAGCTCCTGCTTTAGGGAAACTGAAGAGTCAAGCAGTGTACCGATTCTGTCAAAAATGTCAGATTCTGCATTGGATGTGATAACTTCCTTTGCAGGGGTATCTTCGGGGAGGTTTTTGAGAAAGTTCTTATAGCGCCTTATCAGTTTCTTCTCTGAAGTTGTGATATCCAGTAGGCGGCCGGAAGTCTCGTCCGTAGCCTTAAAGGAGCGGGTAATATCCATAACTCCCAGCTCCTGGAGCCGGTCAAGGAAATCCATCAGTTCCGGTTGGAACGAGATGATGGAGTATCGTGTCATTTTGTTTACCATGATGCTTCCTCCTCTTCTTCAGCCTGATGGCGTGCTTTTACTATCTTCTGTGCAGCCTTGGAGAGGTTTTCCTCATCCTCAATGAATCGCTTGATTTTGAGTATTGCTTCTTCATAACCGGGAATTTGGACCTTTTCGTAGAGGTTAACTTTCTGGGTGGTTTTTTTCCTTTGATAATCCAGAATTCTACTTTTTTCTACATAGACTTCGGACTCAATGCCGAGCTGTGCAAGTCGCTTGAGAATCTCGACACCTTCTGAAAACCACATCGGACTCGTGTAGCGGTCAAATTCCGCCACATCGTAGCTGACGCTCTTCAATGCAGGTGTCTTGACTCCGGCAACCTTTACCGTCACCAGTTCGACATCTCTGACCTTGATCAAACCTGGTTCAAATTCGTGCCAAAGTGCAGCGAGATAGTCATATTGTTGTAGCGCTTTCTCCAACTCCTCCAATAGTTCCTCTGAACGCTTTTTGGCCTTCTTAACCTCCAAACGGAGGGCCGACTCCTTGTTCTGAAGGGTCGGTAGAGCCATTAAACGGATCTTCAACTGCTTGTTGATCTCGTTCAGGGATGTTTTATTGAATTGGAATTTGATAGCCATTTGGTATTATTCTTTGTCTTTCCAGTATTTTTCTACAAGGGCTTCCCTGATACCTGTCTCCGCTTTGGAGAAATATTTGCCGAAGAGCTCCCACGCAGTGTCGAGCATCTCGTCAATAGGGATGTTGACATCAATTGCGAGCAGTCTGGTGGAGTACTCTTTTGCATAGTCCAGGCAGCGCAGGTCGTAATCACTCAGATCAAAACCGTTCTCCAGCTTTGTCTTGGCGTTAGCTGCGTCGGCATAGAGACGTACTGCTGTATTCATCACCTGATTGTGGTCTTCACGTGTCTGCTTGCCTATCACGAGTTGTTTGAGTCGTGAGAGTGAGCGGAAAGGGTCGACAATTACCTTGCCGGTATCAGTGTCCATACGGAGGAAGAGCTGTCCTTCAGTAATGTATCCGGTGTTGTCAGGGATGGCGTGTGTAATGTCACCGTCATTTAGCGTTGTAACTGCAATGATGGTGATTGAGCCTCCGTCGGGTAACTGAACAGCCTTTTCATAGATCTTCGCCAGGTCCGAATATAGTGATCCCGGCATTGAATCCTTTGAAGGAATCTGGTCCATGCGGTTGGATACGATACAGAGTGCGTCGGCATAAAGTGTCATGTCTGTCAGAAGTACAAGCACTTTTTCATTTTTATCAACTGCAAAATACTCCGCAGCTGCGAGTGCCATATCCGGAATGAGCAGACGCTCCACAGGGGGCTGCTCGGTGGTATTTACAAAACTGATGATTTTGTTGAGGGCTCCGGCACCTTCAAATACCTGTCTGAAGTAAAGGTAGTCATCATTGGAGAGTCCCATTCCTCCGAGGATGATCTTGTCAACATCCGCACGGAGAGCTACCTGAGCCATAACCTGGTTATACGGCTGGTCAGGGTCGGCAAAGAAGGGGATTTTCTGTCCGGACACGAGAGTGTTGTTGAGGTCAATGCCGGCAATACCCGTAGGAATCAGCTGTGAGGGCTGTTTTCTTCTGAATGGGTTAACGGAGGGGCCTCCGATATATCGTCTTTCACCCTCAATTGGGGGACCATCGTCAATAGGTTGGCCGTAAGCGTTGAAAAACCTTCCGGCCAGATCATCGCTCACATTGAGAGCCGGTGGTTCGCCGAAAAAGAGGACTTCCGCATTAGTGGGTATGCCTTCGGTCCCCTCGAATATCTGAAGGGTGATAAGATCATTTTTGATTTTCACCACCTGTGCAAGACGGCCGTCTACAACCGCAAGTTCATCATTAGCTACACCGGCTGCCCTGAGCGAAACTGTAGCCTTGGTGATTGCTTCAAGCTGTGTGTATATTCTCTGGAACGCTTTTGTTGTCATTTTTTCAGTTTGTTGTTAAGTTGCTCAAGGTATCTGTTGAATTGCTCGCTCTTGAATTCGGAATAATTCATCTGGCGGAGGATGTTGATCAGCTCTTTGTAGAAGTTTCCGCACTCTTCGAAGTTTTCAAACTCCAAATGGGTGTCGCAGACATCCAATACGAGAGTTAGCATATATTCCTGTCTTTCCATAGAAGTCAGGGAATCAATGGGGTCGAATGCATCTTGCTGCAGGATTGCGAAATCTATCAGCTCGGATTTCCAGTAGAGTTCGTGATAACTCATTGGCACTCCGTCGTCTCCGAGAATATTAATTTGGTCAGCAACCTCCTTACCTCTACGGATGATGTTTTTGGCGCGATTGACCTTTTCTACCCAATTTTTATCTACACGTTTGGCCAGGAACTCTATCACCTCAGGATACTCCAGATACTTGGAGTAGGAGTCAATGGGATCGACTGCGGGGTACCTCTTCATATCAGCGCGAGCTTGAGAGAGTGCATAGAAGCAGCGTGCAGCTTTTTTTGTAGCCTCGGTCACGGGCTCCTTCAGGTTCCCTCCTGCAGGGGAAACAGTACCTATAAATGTCACAGAACCTGTCTCTCCGTTGCGCAGTTTTACGATGCCGGCCCTTGAGTAGAAATTGGAGATGATGGCGGTAAGGTCCACGGGGAAAGCATCTGCACCGGGGAGTTCCTCCATACGGTTGGACATTTCGCGAAGCGCCTGGGCCCATCTGGAGGTGGAGTCTGCCAGCAGAAGCACCTTCATACCCATAGCGCGGTAATACTCACAGATGGTCATGGCAGTATATACTGATGCTTCACGTGCTGCTACCGGCATATTGGATGTATTACAAACGATTGTAGTTCTCTCCATCAGCTTGCGGCCGGTGTGCGGGTCTATGAGCTTAGGAAAATCGGTGAAGATCTCCACCACCTCGTTGGCTCGCTCTCCGCAGGCAGCCATAACTATCACTTCTGCATCTCCCTGACGGGCGATTGCGTGCTGGAGTACTGTTTTTCCGCATCCGAAGGGGCCGGGGATAAAGCCGGTGCCTCCCTCCGCAATGGGGTTGAGGGTGTCCATACAGCGTACTCCGGTCTCCATCACGCGGTAGGGACGTGGCTTTTCGATATACCCGCCGATAGCAACTTTGACAGGCCACTTCTGGACCATTGTCACTTTGCGCTCTTCGCCTTCAGAGTCCGTGAGGACTGCTATGGTATCATCTATCTTGTAGTCCCCCTCCGGAGCAATGCTCTTAATGGTGAATTCTCCATCGAAGGAGAAGGGGACCATAATCTTGTGATGAAGCCAGCCCTCCATTACCTCTCCGAGCCAGTCAGCGGCAAATACTTTGTCACCCGGTTTAGCGGAAGGTGTAAAGTGCCATTGTCTTTCGTGATCCAGCGGTTTTGTGTATTCTCCTCTCTTGAGAAAAATATCCTCCATTGTTTCGAGGTTGTTCTGAAGTCCGTCAAAACTGCTGGAGAGAAGTCCGGGACCCAGGGTGGCTTCCAGCATATGGCCTGCAAACTCAACTTTGTCACCTTGTTTTAGACCACGTGTGCTCTCATATACTTGTACAAAGGCATTCTTTCCTGAGATTTTGATCACCTCGGCCATAAGTTTGGTGCCTCCGAGATCGATGTGGCAAATCTCATTCTGGGAGACGTGTCCGTTTACTTCGACCGTCACCAGGTTGGAAATGATGCCTGTTACAATACCTGTACTTTTCATGCTTGTTTGTATGTTTTACTTGTTTATGATTCGTAGTTGACTCCCTTGAAAGTGCCTCTGACCTCATTCACAAGGCGTGCAAAGAGTGCTCTGCCGCTTTCGGGATCGAGCTGTGCCCATCTTTCTACTACCCGTGATTTGGTTAAGAAACCGAGCAGGACATTGATGTTGAAAAGCTCCCCGGAGGTTATTTCATTGATCTTGTCCCACATAAAACGGTCAAGCTGACGCTCCCTTTCTATGAGGTTATCCATCGCAAAAATCTGTTTCAGACGTGGGTACTCCTCAAATTCGCCTTCATACGCCAAACCATCAAGCCAGCATAGGCGGGCATCCCTCACACATTTGTCAAAGGTAAAATATTCCCTGATGAAGAGGTTGGAATGGTGTTTAGCTGCACGGTAAAAATGGCGGGAGATTAATTCCTTGTTCAGACCGAAATCAAGCCAGTCTATTATCCTGCGATCCTCGTCAGAGAGCATTTCAGTAATGCTCTTTTGGAGTGAGGCGGCATCAAGTGCCTGGGGACCATAGTCAAGAAGAAGATCGGGCAGTCCGGCAATGATATAGTGATAATTGCCCATTATTCGCCGAATAAAATGCGTCTTGTTGCAGGTCTGAGGTATCTGCCAATCATGGCATTAAAATCGTCGTCGGTAAAGCTGATCATATAGCCTCCATCCTTCGGACCGATTTTGAATCCGCTGGAAAGGCCTTTTACATATTCTACTTCGAGCCCTTTACATAGCTTACCGTTGATTTCCTTTTTGAGAAAATCTTCAAGCTCCGACTTCATGCTCTGGGGAAGTATCATTTCGAGAGCGACCGAGTCGGGATTTGCAGCATTGAATGCGCCTGCAATGGTAGTAATAACGGACTTGATCAGTTTGGTGTCGGACATCGCTTCTTTGATAGCCGGAGTGACGGTGTTTGTGATAATCATCTTCTCAACCTGCTGTCTTAATGCGTTAATGGCCTGTGTAGAGGCCATTTTAACATCATTGTCCGCGCGGGTGATAATCTCAGCTGCCTCCCTTTCTGCTTTTGCTACAATGGCGGCGGCTTCATTTTTGGCCTTTGATACTATATTGTCCGCATCCTGAAGTGCCTTGGCCTTTAGTTCTTCGGCCTCCTGTTTTCCTTTGGACAGCCCTTCGTTGTAGAGCTTGTCTGTAAGTTCCTGCAACTTGTTTTGCATATTGTAATAATTATAAGTACTTAATGTTTCAAGCGACAAATATAAATAAATTGAAAAGTAATAGCAACAAAAAAGACGGTAAATTCTTTGTTTACCGTCTTTTTTTCTATGATTTTCTTGAAATTATGCCAAGAATCCCAGTAGAATACCTGCAGCTACTGCACTGCCGATAACTCCGGCTACATTGGGTCCCATAGCATGCATCAGCAGGTGATTGGTCCTGTCGTACTCCAGTCCTACAAGTTGGGAGACCCTGGCTGAATCAGGTACTGCCGAAACTCCGGCGTTGCCGATGAGAGGGTTGATCTTGTTACCTTCTTTGAGAAATATGTTGAAGATTTTTACGAAGAGCACACCTGCAAATGTTGCAATCATAAATGATAGGGCGCCAATAGCAAAAATCTTTACAGAGTCTGGTCTGAGGAAATGATCTGCCTGAGTGGAAGCTCCAACCGTAAGACCGATAAGGATGGTTACCACATCAACCATAGGTCCGCTTGCTGTGTTTGCGAGACGTTTGGTAACTCCGCTTTCCTTAATAAGGTTACCGAAGAAAAGCATACCGAGTAACGGAATACCTGAAGGTACTATGAATGCCGTTATCAAAAAGCCGATGATTGGAAAGAGTTTCTTCTCAGTAGGAGATACCGCTCTGGGGGGTTTCATACGGATCAGACGCTCCTTCTTTGTAGTGAGCACTTTCATTATAGGTGGCTGTATGACGGGAACCAGAGCCATATACGAATATGCCGAAACTGCAACTGCACCCAAAAGGTCAGGAGCAAGTCTCGATGTCAGGAAGATGGCTGTCGGACCGTCAGCACCACCGATGATACCGATGGCACCCGCTTGCATCGGGTCAAAACCGACAGCGAGAGAAATGGCATATGCTCCAAAGATACCAAACTGTGCGGCTGCACCGATAAGAAGCAGTTTTGGGTTTGATATCAATGCAGAGAAGTCGGTCATTGCCCCTATGCCCATGAAAATCAGAGGAGGATAGAAACCCCTCTGGACCCCCTGGTAGAGAATGTTCAATACGGATCCCTCTTCATAAACTCCGACACTCAAGCCGGCAAATAGGGGAATGTTACCGATGAGGATACCGAATCCGATAGGGACGAGCAGCATCGGTTCCCATTCTTTCTTTATGGCAAGATACATAAAGAAGCAGCCGATGATAATCATTATCAGGTGTCCCCACTGTAAATTGGCAAATCCGGTAAATTGCCAGAACGTTTTGAGGTTTAATAAGATATTTTCCATACTAGACTAGCCTATTACTACAAGTGTATCGCCTTCAAGTACCGAGTCGCCCTTGTTGACTTTTATGCTTTCAATTTTTCCGTTAGCAGTAGCTTCGATTACATTCTCCATCTTCATAGCCTCTAGAATGAGGAGTACGTCACCCTTTTTTACGGTGTTTCCAACAGCACATTTTACTTCAAGGATAACGCCCGGAAGAGGTGACTTAACAGGAGAACTACCTGTGGCAGGTGCCACGGGTTGAACAGGTTTTACTGAAGATACGGCTGCCGGAGTAGAAGTTCGGATAATTTTTATGGGAGCTGATGACTTTGCTACAGGCTTTTCGAACTCTACAGTATAGCTGGTGCCGTTGACCTCAACATTAGCGGAAGTCTCCTCCACATCATCAATGACAACAAAGTAGTTGTTACCGTTTATTTTAAGTTTGTATTCTTTCATTTCTATTAAAATTATGTATTATTTCCTTTTGAGTTGCGGAGTCTGGCGCAGGCCGTATATCTTGGAACTCCAGGGTGAGTATGATCTGTCAGTGTGCTGAAGGGTCATCACAAAACTTTCCTCGTCGTGTGCTTCACTCTCAACTATATAGAGATGGAGAGCTAAAGCAACGGCAGCATAGGTTTCTCCGGGCAGCTCGCCATATTGGACCTCGGATAGAGCTTTGCCTGATTTGGCTGCCACCCGCTTTTTACCCTGCCTAATGTTATATTTACCTATGTATTTGAAGATTAAGTAGAGGATGATTAGGGCAACGAATACTACCGTCATAGCTAATACGGCCATCATCCATCCATACGGGTCCATTTCTTTCATCCTATTGGATTTGAGAGTTTTGTCAATAGTGATGTTATTGGTGCTTGGGGTAGTTCTTTCCATTATCTGCCATCCTTCCCCATCTCCATTTATGGATCCTACACCGTCATCTTTACGACCATATGAGACATTTGGGGCGAGATCCTTGCGTACGGGAATTCTGTCAATAATAGATACTCCGTCACTTTTGACGAGGATAATTTCCTCAGCATTTATAAGATCAAATGATATATGGAATGTTCCTCGATAAGGCTGATTATCAGCCCAGAATAGTACATGCTGGCGTGGTTTGATGGCCGTTAAGACGTCACCACCGGGGATAGGGTACTTTTTAAGGTCGTTCGGATCATCTGTGAGGTAACAACCTCCGATATCCACAGTGCCGTAGGAAGAGTTGAATAACTCTATCCACGAGTTCTGCTGTCCGAAGTCATCCTGAAAGTCGTCGGTATTGATAACGAGATACTCGTTTATTCGCATTGACCCCTGGTTCTGGCCATTTGCGATCAGTGCGATACCCAATCCGGCAACTACAAGAAATATTTTGAATATTCGTTTCATTGGCATTATGCTGGATTAGAGTGGAAGGTTATCGTGTTTCTTTGCCGGGTTGAGTAGCTTCTTTGTAGAGAGCTGCTCCAGAGCGCGGATAATACGGAAACGGGTATTTCTGGGTTCGATAATATCGTCAATATAGCCATATTTGGCAGCATTGTAGGGGTTGCTGAAGAGGTCTTCGTATTCTTGCTTCTTTTCCTCTATGAATTCGGCGCGTTTTTCGGGGTTCTCCTCAGCCCTTATTTCTTTAGCATATAGCACCTCCACGGCACCGTCAGCACCCATTACGGCGATACTGGCTGTAGGCCAAGCGTAGTTGATGTCACCGCGGAGTTGCTTGCAGCTCATAACGATGTGCGCTCCACCGTAGGATTTTCTAAGGGTAATGGTCACTTTGGGAACGGTAGCCTCACCAAATGCGTAGAGAAGTTTTGCACCGTTGAGGATAATTCCACCATACTCTTGCTGTGTACCCGGTAGGAAGCCGGGAACATCCACGAGAGTTACGATAGGAATGTTGAATGCATCACAGAAACGTACGAAACGTGCAGCCTTTTTGGAAGCATTGATGTCGAGTACTCCGGCCAGATTTTTAGGCTGGTTGGCAACAATGCCCACAGAGGAGCCGCCGAATCGTGCAAAACCGACGATGATGTTCCTTGCGTAGTTCTTATGGATTTCAAGGAACTTATGGTCGTCAACTATGCCGCCGATAACCTGGTACATATCGTAAGGTGCGTTGGGGCTATCAGGAATAATGTCATTGAGAGCATCTTCGAGACGGTGGATAGGATCCTCAGTGTGAACATAGGGAGGTTCTTCCATATTGTTCTGTGGAATGTATCCAATCAGTTCGCGAATGGTTGAGATAGCCTCTTCTTCAGTGGGGAGGGCGAAGTGTGCCACTCCGCTCTTAGAAGCATGTACGCTGGCACCGCCAAGCTCTTCCTGGGTTACAACCTCACCGGTAACCGATTTTACTACTGCAGGACCGGTAAGGAACATGTAGCTGGTACCTTCAACCATGATGTTGAAGTCGGTAAGTGCAGGAGAATAAACTGCGCCACCTGCACAGGGACCTAGGATGGCTGAAATCTGGGGAACAACACCGGATGCGAGAATATTCCTCTGGAAAATCTCGGCATAGCCGGCAAGGGCATTTACACCCTCCTGAATACGGGCTCCACCGGAGTCATTTAGACCGATGATGGGGGCACCCACTTTCATGGCCTGGTCCATGACTTTGCAGATCCTGAGGGCAAGAGTCTCTGAAAGAGAACCGCCGATAACGGTAAAGTCCTGTGCAAAGACATAAACAAGTCTGCCGTTGATGGTACCATAACCTGTAACGACACCGTCACCGAGGAAGGTCTTCTTTTCCATCCCGAAGTTGGTGCAACGGTGGGTCATGAACATGTCAAATTCTTCAAAACTACCCTCATCGAGGAGCATGCTGATCCTCTCGCGAGCGGTGTATTTGCCTTTTGCATGCTGGGCGTCAATGGCCTTTTGTCCGCCGCCCAAACGAGCTTTCTCCCTAAGTTCGATAAGCTCTTTTACTTTTTCGAGTTGATGACTCATTCTTATAGATTTTAAATATAATAATTATTGGTTATTCGCCTTTTTCACAAAACTCCGTAAGAACACCCATAGTGGACTTTGGATGGACGAAAGCTATGTTGAGACCTTCTGCACCCTTTCTGGGAGCCTTGTCGATGAGTCGTATGCCTTCGGCCTCTGCTTTAGCGAGGCAATCCTTTACGCTGCTTGTGGCAAATGCAATGTGGTGAACGCCTTCGCCTCTCTTCTCGATGAATTGTGCAACAGATCCTTCGGAAGATGTGCTCTCGAGAAGTTCAATCTTGGTTTCTCCGATCCGGAAGAATGCAGTCTTGACTTTCTGGTCTGCTACCTCTTCAATTTTGTAGCACTTCAGACCCAGTACATTTTCATAATAGGGGATAGCCTCTTCCAAAGATTTGACGGCTATACCGATGTGTTCAATGTGAGTTAAGTCCATATTTATAGGGATAAATTTATAAGATTATTTAGGTAAGATTATTTAGGTTTTTTTAACAATTCGGCAAACATAACAATAATTGTGAGAAAAACCAGCTGTTTTAATAAAAAAATCGTTCCTTGAGGGAACGACTTTCAATTTGTTGGGAAAGGGGGTAATTATTCCTCGATATCGAGAGTGTGATATACATTCTGGACATCTTCGTCCTCTTCTAGTTTCTCGATAAGCTTGTCCAGCTCCACCCTCTCCTCAGCACTCACTTTCTTGAGTTCTCCATTTGGAAATCTCTCAAATCCGCCGGAGACGATTTCAAATCCCTTCTCCTCAATAAACTTCTGAATGGCGTTGAATGCAGTAAACTCACCATAGATGTTGATAATATCGTCATCATCGTTTTTAAAAACCTCGTCGGCACCATAATCGATAAGTTCCAACTCGAGTTCTTCGAGGTCAACAGGCTCGTCACTCTTAACTTTGAAAGAGCATTTGTGGTCGAACATGAATGCTACGCTGCCTGATGTGCCGAGACTGCCACCATATTTTGCGAAATAACTGCGGATATTGGCCACAGTTCGATTTGTGTTGTCCGTTGCAGTTTCTACGAGAAAAGCTACTCCATGAGGACCGTAACCCTCATAAACCACTTCTTTGTAATCACTCTGGTCCTTCTCGACCGCCCTGTTTATAGCCCTTTCGATATTTTCTTTAGGCATATTCTCGGACTTGGCGGTCTGGATAAGCGTTCTCAGGTGCGGGTTGCCGGCAGGATCAGTGCCACCCTGCTTGGCCGCGATGGTTATTTCCTTGCCAAGGCGGGTGAAGACGCGGGCCATATTGCCCCAGCGCTTGAATTTTCTCTCTTTCCTGAATTCAAATGCTCTGCCCATAGCACTAGTTGTTTTTCAGGCGTGAGATATATTTGCCCACCTCGTAAGCCTCGAGTGTGTTTGGATATTTTATGGAAATTTCGTCGTAGAATTTGAGTGCCTGCTCATTGTCTCCCATCTCTTCGCAGATGATGCCGGCCTTGAGAAGGTAACCTGCAATAAAGCCATGGGAATCAACGGCAATGGCCTTCTTATACCATTTAAGAGCTTCTGTGTAGTCGTCGAGATTGACATAGGCATCAGCGATGCAGCAGTAAGCCCTGGCTTTTGTAATTTTATCCTTTCCGCTATATTTCTTAAGTGACTCAATTGCACCTTCATTGTCACCGGTATGTAGTTGGCATATACCTTTGTAGAAGTAGACTACTTTGCCGGCCTTGTTGCCGTACTGGTCTGCAACTTCTGCGAATCCCATCACATTGCCGTCACCATTGAGGGCTGTGAGGTAGTCTCCGTCCATGAATAATTGCTCTGCGGGAAACATCTGTGCCCTCGCTTCCGCCTTGAGAGGTTGGAGATACCATCTGTTGATTGCAACGATGCCGAATATTATGACAAGAATTGCTATTACAGTTATAAATATCCTATTCTGATTTTTCTTGTCTTGAAAGAAGAGTTCTATTGAAGAAATCGCTGTTCCTAATTTAACTTCCTCCTGAGTGTTTTGTTTTTTAGCGGATTGTTTTTTCTTGGTAGCCATTGTTACTTATATTGTCTATTTATTTATATTCGTTTTATTCGTATTATTCGCGTTATTTACGAAACGCAAATTTACAACAAAAATGGGAAACACAAACAATAATTTGTACTTTTGTAAACTCTGACAAGACTTATATGTACCTCAAAAGCATCATACTTCACAATTTTAAAAATATAGTTGCCGCTTCGCTGGAATTTTCGCCCAAAATCAACTACATATCGGGCAACAACGGAGCAGGCAAGACCAATCTGCTTGATGCCGTATATTATCTTTCGATGACCAAGAGTTTTTTCTCCTCTTCCGACAGGTATGTTTGCAATTTTGATGCGGAAGAAGCACAGATTGGGGGAGTTTATGACATAGGAGGAGTCGAGGAGCGCATCGGAGTCTCAATCCGTAGGGGCGGAGCCAAGACCGTGCGTCGCAACGGGCGTAATTATGAACGCTTTTCCGAGCATATCGGATTGCTTCCCATAGTGATGGTTTCACCTGCGGACACCTCTCTTATACATGATTCCGGTGACGAACGCCGTAAATATCTCAACTTTATCCTTTCACAGACCGACCGTGCATACCTACGCCATATCCAGGCATATACTCATCTTCTGATCAGGCGCAATCGTCTGCTGAAGGAGGATCTTCTTCCGGATGTGCTACTGGATACAATTGCTGAGCAGATGGTCCCGCACGCACACTATGTTTGTGACGCGCGGCGTGAACTCTGCAACAAGCTCGATCCGCTCGTGAGAGAATACTATTCCAGACTCTCCGACGGCAGGGAAGAGGTCAAAATACGCTATCGCACAGACCTTGACAACGGAGATTTTTCTACACTGCTGCAACAGGATGAGGAAAAGGAGCGCATCCTTAAATATACTACCGTAGGCCCTCAGAGGGACGATATGAACTTTCTTATCGAAGATCATCCCATCCGCAACTGTGGCTCGCAGGGTCAGCAGAAGAGTTTTCTGTTGGCAATGAAACTGGCGCAGTTCTCTTTTATGAAAAGTATTTACTCCAAGCCTCCCATTCTGCTGCTTGACGATCTTTTTGACAAGCTGGATATGGAGAGGGTGGAATCTCTCCTCAAGATAGTCCTTAAAGATGATTTTGGTCAGATATTCATCTCCGACAGCAACAAAGTACGCATAGAGAGGCTTATGGAGAGTCTGCAGGGAGAATCACGCTCCTTCATCGTTGAAAATGGAGTATTCAGGTCACTTCAAACCTCCGAACTATGAGAAGAGAGAAGAGCCGCACCGTAGCAGAAGTACTGCAGGAGTACATAAAAGAAGACAATATGGAATCGGGACTTCTCTGTGCACGCATCTTTGAGGCGTGGGATCTGGTTCTGCTCGATATGACCGGTTCCTATTACAAACCCGAAGAGATACCGGGTCTGACTCTGAAAAAATACTTCAGGGATGGCGTACTCTCCTGTAAAATTTCCTCTTCAGTACTCCGTAGTCAGCTCTTTTTTCAACTTGAGAGCATTCGAAACAGGATCAACACGATGCTCCAAGAGGAGCATGTGCTAAAGATAACCATCTACTGATATGGAGAAAAAATTGAGATTTGTAGCGGATATCGCCATACCTTATATGGATATTTTAAGGGATTATGCCGATTGTACTTTCTTGAAGGCTTCGGATATCACTCTGGAGGCGGTGCGTGATGCAGATGCTCTATTTGTACGTACCCGCACCCTTTGTAATGACGCTCTGTTGGAGGGTTCTCGTGTATCGCTGGTAGCCAGCGCAACCATCGGTACTGATCATATGGATATAGATTGGTGTTTAAGTAAGGGGATACGGGTGGTCAATGCTCCCGGATGCAACTCCTCAGCCGTGCGACAGTATTTGTTTACGGCTCTCTACGCTCTGGCGCGACGTAAAACCATTTCTCTGCAGGGGCTTACTCTCGGTGTCATTGGAGTGGGCCATGTGGGGTCCAAGGTGGCGGATTATGGTGAAAGGTTAGGGTTCAGGGTGCTGCGCAATGATCCTCCGAAGGAAAGACTGGAACCGCACAACGCACATCTTTTCACCTCTCTGGATCAATTGTTGGCTCAGTCCGATATAGTTACTCTTCACATTCCCCTTTGGGAGGAGAACCGTGGTTTTGCAGATGGCATTTTCTTTGAGGATATGAAAGAAAAGGCTATTTTTGTTAATACTTCTCGCGGAGAAGTTGTCTGTGAAGATGCCCTTTTGCGCTTTATGCCAAAGTTTTCTGGTGTTGTGACAGATGTATGGAGCGACGAACCCGACATCAATCGGGCACTGCTTGAAAAGGTAGATATAGCAACACCGCACATTGCGGGTTATTCCAGACAGGGCAAGATCAACGGCAGTACGGCTGTCGTTAGAGCTGCAGGAGAGCATTTCGGAATAGATGATTTGAAAGATTTTACTATAAGTGATGACACGGCGGTAGTCCGATTTGACCCGGAAGGTTTGTCTCAGGAGGAGATTTGCGACCGATTATGTGCCATTTATGACATATGGGAGGATGACAGGATGCTGCGTTCCGACCCCGGAAGATTTGAACAGATACGCTTACATTATAATTACAGAACAGAATTTTGATTTATGTTTAATAATGAAGATTTGAAGGTTTTTGCCGAAAGAGGCATCACTGTCGAGCAGGCCACCGGACAAATGTCTCGTTACGAGACCGGTTTTGAGTGGCTTGACGTTTTAAGTGCTGCAACGCCAACTAGAGGCATCAAGGTCTTTTCCGAGAATGATAAAAAAGAGGCTTTCAATGCCTTCGTTTCCAATTCTCTCAAGGTAACTAAGTTTGTTCCGGCTTCAGGTGCGGCTTCGAGAATGTTCAGGGATCTTTTCAACGTGCTTGAAAGTGGAGAAATGTCGGAATACGGACGTAATTTCACGTCACGCATCAAAGATTTCGCATTTTACACTCCGGAAATGTTTGAGGGCTCTACTCCGATGGAGATCATTGACAAGGTACTCAACGATGGCGGCCTCGGTTATGGCTCCAAACCCAAGGGACAGTTGCTTTTTCACAGGTATTCCGACGATGTGCGTACGGCTTTTGAAGAACATCTGGTAGAGGGTGCACTTTACGCCAAAATGAAGGATGGTACCATCTCCATCGTGGTTTCCGTCTCGCCGGAGCATTTCGAAGGATTCCGGGAATTGTCTGACTCGGTCAAGGAAAGGTATGAAAAACGTTACGGAGTGAAGTATTCGATCAATTTCACACTCCAATCACCTTCAACCGACACCATTGCTGCTACCGAGGAGAACAAGCCCTTCCGCAAAGCAGATGGCTCCCTGCTTTTCCGTCCGGGAGGACATGGTGCTCTGATCAAGAATCTCAATGAAATTGATTCGGATATTGTTGTAATAAAGAATATAGACAATGTAGTCAAAGAGGATTTTATCGAGCAGACCGTACTATGGAAAAAACTACTCATCGGTAAACTCATCATACTTCGCGAACGCTGTTTCGACTATATCGCACGTCTCGACAATGCGCTCAAAATAGGTTGCAAGGACGATATCGTGGCTTTGTGTAATGAGGTTTCCGGTTTTCTTGACGATCAATTCTGCATTACCTTGCCTGAAAAAATTCCTTATGAACTGCTTCCCCTATTGCTTCGTTCCAAGCTCGACCGTCCTGTCAGAGTTTGCGGCATGGTACGCAATCAAGGTGAACCCGGAGGAGGACCTTTCATAGTCAGGGATGCGGACGGTTGCACTTCGCTCCAGATACTCGAAAGCGTAGAGCTCAATCCTTCGGACCCACGAACTGCCGGACTTTTTGCTGCCGGTACACACTTCAATCCTGTGGATCTGGTATGCTCAATTACCGATGCAGAGGGCAAAAGGTATGACCTCTCCCGTTTTGTTAATGATGAAGCCGGTTTCATCTCATCCAAAAGCTATGAGGGACGCAAACTCAAGGCGCTCGAACTTCCGGGTCTCTGGAATGGAGCGATGAGCAACTGGAACACCACCTTCGTGGAAGTTCCCCTTATAACATTCAACCCTGTAAAAACGGTTGCCGACCTGCTCCGCAAAGAGCATCTTGGATGATAAATGGTCATCAGACTATGAAACGAAAGTTATTTTCTATAAAGAGCAATTGGGTCACAAGAATCCTTGCAATTATTTTCCCATCAATAATTCTTTCGGGATGTCCGATTTGCATGTATGGCTCTCCTTACGCAACCTATACCACCAGAGGGCAAGTGACAAACGAAGAGGGAAAAGCACTGAAAGGCATCCGGGTTTCTGTTGCCGATTATACCTATACCGATCCGCAAGGTAACGAACTTGCTGATTTCATAGATTCCGCTCTTACGGATAGTCGCGGAGGATATTTAATTGATAATCTGCATCTCGAAACCTATAGATTGATAGTCGTCGCCAAAGACATCGATGGAGAGGAGGAGGGTGGCGAGTATCAAAGTGATACAATCGTTGTCGATGATTTTGACTTCAAAGGCGGAGACGGCTGGTATTCGGGTCATGCTGATGTAAAAGTTGATTTCCAGCTGAAGAAAAAGTAAGTGTTAAAACAATGGCCGATTTGCTTGTAAAGATTGTTTTGGCTGATAAATACTTAAGATGATGAAACGAAAACTAACTTTAAGCAAGAGTAATTTTATCGCGAAGGTTTTTGCAATAATATTTCCTTCGGTAATACTGACGGGATGTCCCGGAATGTACGGCACCCCAAGTGCATCTTATACCACCAGCGGGCATGTGAGAAGTGAGGAGGGCAGACCGCTTCAAGGAATCAAGGTATCTGTAGGTGGCCATCCCTATAAAGATTCCCTGGGCCAACATCAAATCCGTTTCGAGGGGTCTGCTCTTACGGACGTGCAGGGAAATTATCAGGTTGATATCCGTTCTTTCCCTTTAATGGAAATGATAGTCGTTGCAGAAGATGTCGATGGAGAGGAGGGTGGCGGTGAATATCAGAGTGATACACTGGTTCTCAAGGATTTCAAATATAAGGATGAAGGTGTGTGGTACTCCGGTCACGCTAAAGTCAGCGATGTCAATTTCAGGCTCAAGAAAAAGTAAAGCTTTATTTCTTTTTTATTAGCAGGATTGCGTCAGCGATGTCGCCAATTTCTTTTGCTTTATAGAGATATTTGAAACGTCCATCTCTTTTTTGGGTAAAATCACATTCGAATACCCATCCGTGTTCGCCGGGATCAATGTCGCCAAAATCGTTGCGGCCTTTTGGGGGCTCTACATTATCACCCGGAATATAGCGGTAGAGTTCGTATTCTCCTGCTTTCACCATATCAGCTCTATACGTGATCTTTGATTTCGCTGAGGTAGCACTCCACCCGCTTTCGCCCATAAAAGCGGTAGTCTGATTGGAGAGGGGTGTCCAACCTCGTGGATTGTCCGGATTTTCTATCAGAATGCGTCCCGGTGTAGAGAGTCCGAAGTACTCGGCAACCGCATCCAGAAGACGCTCACCGAAGTACCTGAGGTTGGAGTCATTCACCCATTCTCCCTCTTTGTTGAAAGAATAAAAGGTGTAAGGAGTTTCCAGGGTCAATGCAATGGTACGTTCACCCGCATTGTTCCAGAACCATCCCTCGCAGTATCTTGGAGCCACATCCGAAAATAACATCTCCTTGGGATACATATAGGGATTGAATGAGCACGAGAGTCCCGCAAAGACCCATTGCTTGCGCGCATATTCAATGGAGGTGCTGCTGCTGGTGTGCATCCAGTAAATTGCACAATCGGCAAGCTGAGAGTGATTGTTTAGCACCAGGTCTATAGGTTGTTCGTCATGGAGTTTGAGGAACATCGCTTTCATCGCCTGCACTTCTACCACTGTACTGTCGTCACTCCTTCCGAAATTGATTTCCTGATTAACTCCGGTTACATTTGACCTTGAGAGGCCATTGAATACTCCGTCAGGATTGGCGAAGGGGAGTATGTATGCATCGATTTGTGCTCTAAGCGACCTTGCCTCGGGCGTATCGGAGGTGAGTGTTTCTATGAAAGCATCCAGGAGCCAGGAGCCGGGAGTTTCGCTTGGATGCTGGCGGCCGTGAAACCAGAGACGTTTTTTTGCTGAAGCAGGTACATTGGGATCGGTAATGTGAAGCAACTGCAAAGGCCTGTTTTCGAAGCTCCGGCCGATAGTGTCGATCAGAGTGCCCTCTCTGCCGCCCCATTCTGCAATGCGCTCCTGGAGATAGGAGTATGTGTATGGACGGTAGAGCGCGATAAATACCGTATCCTTGTCGAAACGTTTGTCCAACCTTCTGCGGGGCGATTCGTTGAGGGGGAAATGCATCCAGTCATCCCCGTCGTAGGAATAGGAGAGACCGTGGACTCCGTTGTCCTTCAGAGTGAGATAGATCTGTTTGCCTCTGATGCCGCTAATTCTGAAGTAATACCAGTTGGCATTGGGAGCAAGTGAGATGTCAATGGGGTTGACGGGGTCAAATCTGCCGTGGATAAGGTAGGAGAGGTGTTCAACCGTATCACCCGGAGTGACTATCACTTTTACGGAGTCGAGAAGTTCTACTTTTCCAAGGTTTCCGCTCTCGAAATCGGCATCGAATCTGACTTGTGAGTTTGCCGTGAGAGTTGCACCCAGAAGCACTATTGTAAGGAGGAAATGTCTCATTATAGTATGGCTTATTTTTTGCGAAAATAACATATTATCACTACCTTTACAATACAAATGGTCCAGATTATGAACAACAGGTGGAGAAAAATACTTTCGAATTTTGAGATTGAGGGTACGCCGATAGAGATATCTCGTTTGGGTAAGGGTCTTATCAACGACACCTACAAGCTCAGAATTGTCGAACCTGACCTTCCCGACTATGTTGTGCAACGCATCAATAGTGATGTATTCAAGGATGTTGACAAGATGCAGCGCAACATTGACAGGGTGACTGCTCATATTCGTGAAAAAATGTTTGAACGTGGAGTCCCAGGCGGTCCGGACAGACTTCTCACCTTTGTCAAGAGTCGTTCAGGCAAATCCTATTACGAGGCGGATGGAGAGTTCTGGAGGGTTTCCAAGTACATCGACCGTTCAAAGAGCCGCGATGATGTGACACCGGAACTGGCATATATTACAGGCAAGTCATTTGCCGATTTTCAATATATGCTTTCAGACCTGGGCGGGGAGCCTCTTGACGAGACAATTCCCAATTTTCACAACATTGAGTTTCGCATCAGCCAGCTTCGCGAGGCTGTAGCTGATGATAAAGCCGGACGTCTCGAACTTATGCGTCCCCTTGTAGATGAACTGCTTGATAGGGCAGATGAAATGTCGCTTGCCGAACGCCTCGGACGGGAAGGTAAACTTACCAAACGCATAACCCATTGTGATACAAAGGTCAACAACATTCTCTTTGACGAGGATGACAATGTCTTATGTGTCATAGACCTTGATACTACTATGCCGGGCTATGTCCTTTCCGACTATGGCGATTTCATCCGTTCGGCCGCCAATACCGGAGCCGAAGATGATAAAGACCTTGATAATGTGGGCCTCGACATGGAAATATTCAAGGCATTTACCAGAGGTTATCTCGAAGGGGCGAAGCCCTTCATCACTGATATTGAAAAAGAATTGCTGCCTTTCGGGGCCAAGCTCTTAACTTATATGCAGACAGTTCGTTTTCTGACAGATTATCTAAACGGCGACACCTACTATAAGATCAATTATCCTGAGCACAATTATGACCGGACGATGGCACAAAAACGCCTCCTGGACTCTCTTGATGCTCACGAAGATGAGATGAAGGAGTATATAGCTAGTGTGTAGTGTGTAGTGGGCAGTAAGATTGAGTTAGTGAGAAATTAACTACCGGCTGCTGACCATGATGCTTTAGCTCAATTTCCTTATAGCTCTCTACTTATCATAACCCATAATTACAAAGTGTTCGTCCTTAACCCATTATTACACACTCAAAACTAAATGACTTATTTTCAACTACACACTACATACTCCCAACTCAGAACTAAAAAAGAGTCCGTGAGGACTCTTTTTTGTTACTTAGTTGCGGTGTAGGCAATCATATCGAGGATTTTGTTGGAGTAACCCCACTCGTTGTCATACCAGGCTACAATCTTTACGAAGTTGGAGTTGAGCTGTATACCTGCATCAGCATCAAAGATGGAGGTGTGGGGATCGGTGATGAAATCGCTTGAAACCACTTTGTCTTCGGTATAAGCGAGAATATCTTTAAGTTCGCCTTCCGAAGCTTTCTTCATGGCAGCCTTAATCTCATCGTATGTGCAGGCTTTTTCGAGACGGCAGGTCAGATCGACGGCAGAAACGTTAACTGTAGGTACGCGGAATGACATACCGGTAAGTTTACCGTTCATCTCGGGGATAACTTTACCAACAGCCTTTGCAGCACCTGTGCTGGAAGGAATTATATTGGCACTTGCAGCGCGTCCGCCTCTCCAGTCTTTTGAAGAGGGACCGTCTACGGTCTTCTGGGTGGCTGTGATGGAATGAACTGTGGTCATCAACCCCTCTATTATGCCGAAATTATCATTCAGAACCTTTACAACGGGTGCAAGACAGTTTGTGGTACATGAAGCGTTGGAAATTATTTTTTCGCCATTGTATTTGGTGTGGTTTACACCGTAAACAAACATGGGGGTGTCATCCTTTGAGGGAGCTGACATGATTACTTTCTTTGCTCCTGCGTCAATGTGAGCTTGCGCTTTATCTTTGGTTAGGAAAAGACCTGTAGATTCGACAACATAGTCGGCGTCCACTTCATTCCATTTCAGATTTGCAGGATCCTTCTCACAGGTTACTCTGATAGCTTTGCCGTTAACCACGAGTTTACCGTCAGCGACTTCCACTTTACCGTCAAATTTGCCGTGAACCGTGTCGTATTTCAACATGTAAGCTATGTAGTCGACATCGAGCAGGTCATTGATTCCTACTATTTCGATGTCATTTCTCTTCTGGGCTGCTCTGAAAACCAGACGTCCTATACGGCCAAAGCCGTTAATACCAACTTTTACTTTTTTCATCTTGATGTTTTATGTTAGAAATATTTAAAACTTAAAAATCATGCAAATTTAGAAACAATTATCCAAATAACAATGAAAATATTACCTTTGCGAAATGAAACTTATTGAGATTTTGGTCACCAACGATGACGGCCTCGATGCAAAAGGTGTCAAGGAGGTGGCCGCGCTTATGCGCACATACGGCAATGTGACTGTTGTGGCACCCTCGGAGCCCCAGTCCGGTAAGTCCGCTGCTATTTCCCTGGAGAATACACTCAGACTGAACCTAGTTGAAAGCGTATCCGCCTCAGAGGGTCGGGGTTCGCTTCGCATATACAGCTTTACCGGTACACCGGTGGATTGTGTAAAGATGGGTGTCAACCTCTTCATAAATGAGGGTAGGATGCCTGATTTGCTTGTTTCAGGAATCAACCACGGCTCAAATGCCTCTGTGGCATCGGTCTATTCCGGAACCCTGGGTGCTGCCGCTGAAGGTGCAATATACGACATTCCATCCATAGGTCTCTCTCTATGTTCCCATAACCCTGCCCCCGATTTTACAGGAGTAATCCATTATTCACGCATAATAATGGACAACCTCTTGAAGACGGGTATCAGCAGGGGCATCTATCTTAATGTCAACTTCCCAAATCTTCCTCTCGAAGAGATTAAAGGCATAAAAATCGCTCACCAAGGGCATGGCAGATGGATACGTGAGTTTGATAAGCGGACTGATCCCCGAGGCAGGGAATACTACTGGATAATAGGGAGATTTCTCAATCTGGATGATGCTCAAGATGCTGACCATAACCTGATTGACGATGGGTATGTCTCCATTGTTCCGCATCGCGTAGATAATACCGACTATCAGGAGATGGAACGTCTGCGAGACCTTTGGTCTCTCTGATCAAATACTTGATATTATGCGCTACTATCTCATTGCCGGAGAGGCTTCAGGGGATCTGCATGGCTCCAATTTGATGAAAGGATTGATAGCCGAGGACCCTGCTGCGGAGTTCCGTTTCTTTGGCGGAGATTTGATGGCTGCTGTTGGCGGTACTCCGGTGCGCCATTACAAATCAACTGCAGTAATGGGGATAGTGGAGGTGATATCCCGTTTGGGAGCCATTCGGCGAAATATGGCAGAGTGCAGGAGGGATCTGTTGGAGTACGGTCCCGATGTGTTGATACTTATAGACTATCCCGGATTCAACCTCAAGATGGCGCGTTTTGCCCATAAACACGGCATTCCCGTCTTTTACTATATTGCTCCCAAGCTCTGGGCACGCGGAGAAAAGCGCATCCGCAAGATTCGTAGCTATGTAGATGAGCTATTTGTCATATTTCCTTTCGAGAAGAAGTACTTTCGCAAGCTCGGAGTTGAGGTGCACTATGAGGGTAATCCTCTGATTGAGAGCATTGAAGATTATAAGAGTATCCACCCGGAACGGCAGAAGTTCATAGAACGTCACTCTCTTGATGACTCTCATTCGATAGCATTGCTCGCAGGCAGCAGAAAGGCGGAGATAAGTTTTTTGCTTCCTAGGATGGTGGCCTTTGAAAAACTTCTGAGGCAGAATCAGCTCCTTTCGGGTTATCAGTTGCTTTTGGCAGCAGCCCCTTCGGTTGATATGCAACTCTATCGTTCGTTGATACCTACCGACAGCTCCATTAGAATAGTGTCCGATGATACTTATGGAGTACTTAGCCACTCCGAAGCAGCTATTATCAGTTCCGGTACGGCGAGCCTTGAGGCTGCTCTCATCGGTACTCCACAAGTGGTGTGCTATGGGTTCAACCGCATCACTTATCTTATTGCGCGACTCCTTGTGAGGGTAAAATACATCAGTCTTGCCAACCTCATTCTCGATAAATTCATTTTCAAGGAATTTGTCCAGGATGAGGCCTCACCGAAGATGATATTTGACGAGGTTTCACGTCTGCTTACCGACAAAGAGTACAGAAGTACCATGAAGAGCGATTACACCGCTTTGCGAGAGGTACTCGGAGGTTCCGGCGCTTCATGCAAAATAGCCCGTAAAATGATTGGTTTATTGAAAGAAAATAATGTGAACAAATAATATCTTGCACTATGGCCAAAAGAATAAAAGTTTATAAATATCAGGGAGCCGGCAACGATTTCGTGATCATTGACAACCGCGATTGGTCCGTTCATTTGGATGATTCACAGATAAGATGGCTGTGTGACCGGAGGTTCGGCATAGGGGCTGATGGAATGATGCTCCTCGGAGCCGGTGGAGAGTATGACTTCACGATGCGTTACTTCAATTCGGATGGATTTGAGGGTACGATGTGTGGTAACGGGGGCAGATGTCTTGTGGCATTTGCTGCCCACAGGGGCATAAAACGCTTTCAATTTACAGCAATTGACGGTTATCACCGTGCAGAAATGCTCGAGTATGGCAACTATCGTTGCATTGTTCGCTTAAAGATGAGAGACCTCCTTCCTGATATGGAGGGCAATTCTCCCATCACGATTTACCCCGAAGGTTATTTTCTCGATACGGGATCAGACCATTTCGTAATTTTTGTCGATGATGTGATGAATTATGATGTGGACGGTGAGGGTAAAAAGTGGAGATGGGCAGAACGCTTTCCCAAAGGAACCAATGTCAATTTTGTAGAAATTGCTCAGGATAAGATCAAAGTCAGGACATATGAAAGGGGAGTGGAGGCTGAAACCTTTGCCTGCGGTACCGGAGTAACGGCTTCCTCAATCGCCTCTTTCGTTCATGGAGATGAAGGTTTTACCACTTCCGGAGGAAGGGTCAGGTTTGAAATTCAAGCCCTGGGAGACTATCTGGCTGTAGATTTTCTGCCCCTTGAGGGAGGAATGGCATTCGAGGATATCTGGCTCACGGGTCCGGCTACATTTGTGTTTGAAACCGAAGTTGAACTCTAGAGTTTATTTCTTATCTTTGTAAGACAAACCCTTGGTTATGGCAAATTTCCAATATATGGGCATTAAGAGAAAGGTCTTTCTCGGATGCATTGTTCTTGCTCTGATTCTTCTAATATCGAGTTCCATCTCGATGTTTGAGTATACAAGAATGAATGATCATGTCACTGAACTTATTTCTGATAATACCAACAGCATTCAGGTGTCTAGGGAACTTCTCACAAAAGCGGAGGAGTATAATCTTCGTATGATGCATCTGGTTGTAGGAGAAGTCGGTAAAGAGAGTATCGAGGTAATCAACGATGACGAATTTATCTCATTCTTCAGCGATATGAAGGAGAGTTTTGTCACCGAACAGGACAAGGCTAATGCCGATTCGGTAATGTATGCCTTTGCCGCATATATGTATGTCGTGCGTGAAGCTTCCGATATCTGGCTTATCAGCAAGGATGATATTCGCAAGGAGTGGTATTTCAATCGTCTGCAGCCCGTTTATGGCAAACTGAAAGCCTATATTGAAAAGCTTACCAATGACAGTCAGGATGCATTGATTCGCAATTCACAATCGCTCCAGGATAATTTTTACCGCAGCCTTATGCCGGGCCTGATCTCTGCTTTGCTCGGCTTTATGATGGTATTGCTATTCAATTATTATCTTAATCACTACTTGATCAATCCTCTTCTGAAAATTTCTCGCGGCATTAAAGGCTATCTCAGATTAAACAAGAATTATGATGTCCGGATTGAGAGCAATGATGAGATTGCCGAGCTCAATGATCGTGTCAAAGACATCATAGATATCAATAAATCCGCAAAGAAACGTAGCTGATGAGTGCTGGCGTCATATCCAGATATGTTGGAATCGCGCTGATATGTAACGCCTTCTTTATGTTACTCTCAGCACTAGTGTCGGCATTTTACGGTTTCGATTCCTCTTTTAGCCCATTACTTGTGAGTTGCTTTTTGACTTTCCTTTTTGGGGTTTTTCCGCTGATATTCGTCCGAGGAGGGCGTGACATCAATTCCCGGGAAGGATTGGCTATCTTGTTACTGGCGTGGTTTCTCTCTTGTATTTTTGGAATGTTGCCTTACGTACTCTGGGGAGGAGATTTCACCTTGATAAATGCTTGGTTTGAGAGCGCTTCAGGCTATACTACGACGGGTTCCACCATTCTTACTGCAATCGAATCACTACCTCACGGTTTGCTTTTCTGGAGATCCTCTACTCACTTTATAGGCGGTTTGGGAGTAGTGGTTTTCATAATTATGTTTCTGCCTTCTGTCGGAACAGTGGGTTTCAGGATGTCTAAAATGGAGGTAATGGATGTTTCCAGAAGCAATTTCAGATACAGGTTCAAAAAGCTTATCCGTGTTTTTGTAACAGTCTATCTTGCTATAATGGTTCTATCTTTTGTGTTACTGCTACTGGCGGGAATGTCACCATTTGATGCCATAAATCACGCCTTCAGTGTAGTGTCAACCGGGGGATTTAGTACGCGCAATCTATCCATCGCGGCTTACGATTCTCCTTTAATAGAGCTGATATTAATTGTAGCTATGGTGGTATCTTCCATTCATTTCGGTTTGATATATGCATCTTTTGCTACCAGGTCGGCAAAGATACTCAAAGATCCGGTGACAAAATTTTATATAATGACCATACTTGTTTCTACTCTTATTGTCGTTGCCAGTCTTATGTTGAGTGGAGGTGAAACAAATCTTTTTCAGGCATTGCGTAATGGATCTTTTGCCGTGGTATCCACAATAAGTACCACCGGATTTGCGATAAGTGACACCTCAGTATGGCCGATACTTTCCATACTGGTAATGTTATACATATCTGTACAGTGCGGTTGTTCGGGATCTACGTGCGGTGGTGTTCGTTCAGATAGAATGTTGCTCATATTCAAAGTAGTACGGGTGCAACTTACTAGGATGGCCCACCCAAATGCTGTAGTGCAGGTCAAGTCAGGCGGACAGGTAGTTGACAAGGATTTGATCCCAAGTGTTTTTACTTATCTTTTTTTATATCTATTTGTTGTACTCGTCGGCTCGGTAATCTATGTGATGACCGGTATGGATCTTATGGAGTCAGTGACTTCTTCAATATCAATGATGAGCAATATCGGTCCTGCTTTTGGTAAATTTGGCTCAATGTCCAATTTCGCCAATGCTTCTCAGGTTGCAAAATTTGCTATGGGAATCCAGATGATAGTAGGCCGTCTTAGCATTTATCCTGTATTACTTATATTTACTCTATTCAGGAAAAGATTTTGATGGCGGCAGAGGAGTATTTAATAGAGAGAATAACGGAGAAACTGGGATATGAGCCCACTACCTGTCAGCAGGGACTGGTAGCCTCTCTGGCACGCTTCACCATCGAATATGATACTTGCGACCTGATGCTGGTGAGCGGATATGCCGGTACCGGCAAAACTTCCGCGATCGCCGCATACGTCAAGACCCTAAAAGAGCACGAGCACAGTTTTGTGCTTTTGGCTCCCACAGGCCGTGCAGCAAAGGTTTTGGCAGGCTTTACTCAGGAACGGGCATTTACCATTCACAAACATATCTATCGACAGAAATCCATCAATGCCGGGTTTGGAGAGTTCGAGCTCGATATCAATAAGCAGAAAGAGACCATCTTCATAGTGGACGAGGCCTCACTTATATCCACTTCCAGCGCTCAACAGAACATATTCGGAAGTGGAGATCTGCTCTCAGACCTGATAACGTTTGTCCGCTCGGGAGTCGATAACAAACTCATCCTTATTGGAGATAAAGGGCAATTGCCGCCGATTGGGCTCACATATAGTCCGGCGCTGGATGAGTCCTATATGGGTCGTTACGGCAATGTGAGGAGTGTTGAGCTTACTACGGTGGTGCGTCAGGCTGCGGATTCGGGAATTTTGAGCAATGCTACCGCAATCAGATTACTTTTGGGCAGTAGCGGTCCGATGATGCCAAAATTGCGTACAAAGGGCTTCGAAGATGTGATCAGAATCCACGGAGGCGAACTCATAGAGTCGCTTTCCGATATGTTTGACAAATACGGTACAGACGAAGTGGTGGTACTTTGCAGGTCCAACAAACGGGCCAACCGCTACAATATGGGTATACGTTCAAGTGTTCTTTTTCTCGAGGAGCGTCTTACACGCGGTGACAAGTTGATGGTGGTTAAGAATTGCTATCAGTTTCTTGAGGATGTGCCGGAATTGGATTTCATCGCTAACGGTGATGTTGCCGAACTTGTCAGAATATATGGATATGAAGAGAGATATGGATTGAATTTTGCAGAAGCAGTATTGTCCTTCCCGGACTATAATGATGTGGAGATTACGGCAAAAATTATTCTCGATACACTTCAGTCCGAAGCCCCGGCTTTGAGTGAAGAACAGCAGAGAATTCTTTACGAAGGCGTGAATGAGGATTATGCCCATGTAAAAGGCAAGAGAAAGAGATACAATTCCGTACGTGAAGACAAATATTTCAATGCCTTGCAGATAAAGTATGCGGCAGCCATAACCGGCCATAAGTCGCAGGGAGGCCAGTGGAAATGCGTTTTCATAGACAATCCTTTTTGGAAAGACCCGGTTGAGGATGATCTGAAATGGCTCTATACTGCCATCACCCGGGGAGTGGAAAAGGTTTATTTTGTAAATTTTAAAGATGAATTTTTTATAGATTAAAATGAATGAATATGTATTGGTTTTTGTTTATTGCTGTTGCGGTAGTCAGTTATATCGTTCAGCTCAACCTTAGGAGAAAATTTGAGAAATATTCAGAGATTCCTCTCAGTTCAGGGATGACCGGAGCGGAGGTTGCGGAGAGGATGCTCCGTCAGAATGGCATAAATGATGTCAAAGTGACAGCTGTCAGAGGGCAGCTCACGGACCATTTCAACCCTCTTACTAAGAGTGTCAATCTCAGCGAGGGAGTTTATCATTCCAATTCGGTTGCTGCAGCGGCAGTAGCTGCTCATGAATGTGGCCACGCTTTGCAACATGCTCATGGTTATATTCCGCTCAAACTGCGCTCGGCGCTGGTGCCGGTAGTGAATTTTGCTTCCAAAATAATGTCCTGGGTGCTTTTGCTGGGAATGTTCCTCATCAATGTTTTTCCTCAGGTATTGATGGCCGGAATAGCTCTGTTTGCACTTACGACACTTTTCAGTTTTATTACACTCCCGGTGGAAATAAATGCCAGCAAGAGGGCTCTTGTGTGGCTCAATTCGACCGGAATCACGGATGTTTCCAATCATGAGCAGGCTGAAAAGGCACTTCGCGCCGCTGCATATACCTATGTGGTAGCCGCGCTCGCTTCACTTGCAACTTTGATATATTACATAATGATTTCGAACAGGCGATAGCCTATTATTTCAGAATAATCAAAAACAAACAATATGAGATACTTCAAATCATTTTTAGCGACAATCCTTCTTTTCGCCACCTTTATTCCTTCCGCACAGGCACAGGAAAAAAAGTTACTTACAAATGCTCAGATTCTCGGTAAAATGCCCGAAGGTATTGTTGGCCAGACAGCCTTTCCTATCTCATTTGATGGAAATAAAAGCCTCATTTATAGAGAGGGTCGTGATTATTTCAAGTATGACCTGAAAAAAGGCACTATCGAACCATACTCATTTGTCCAATCACAGCGAGCATCAAATTTTGAAGAATTGGTCCCGGGTTGGACAAATCCTACATTTTCTCCCGATTCGACGAAAATCGCATATACGTTGGACAACGACCTCTATAGCATAAATGTAAAGACTAAAAAGATCACAAGGCACACCTTTGATGGATCGGAGCTCAATCTCAACGGATATGCTTCCTGGGTCTATTATGAAGAGATATTCGGCAGAAGTTCCAATTATAAAGCTTTCTGGTGGTCTCCCGACAGCAAGATAATTGCATATTACAACTTCGACAACTCGCAGGTACCGATGTTTCCCATCTATAACTCGCGAGGTCAGCACGGATCACTCAACCAGACCCGTTACCCTAAAGCAGGGGATCCTAACCCAAAGGTAAAGATAGGTTTTGTCTCAGCCAACGGTGGCCAAACCGTCTGGTCCGACTTCGATCCGGAGCCGGACCAATACTTCGGCATTCCTTTCTGGAGTGGTGATGGCAAGCGCTTTATGGTAGCCAGAATGGACCGTGCTCAGGATAATCTGGAACTATTTGCTGTTGATCCTGTGTTAGGCAATCTCTATTGTGTCTATACGGAGCATCAGGATAGTTGGATTGATTGGATGGAGGAGATGCTCTTTACCCCCGAAGGCATCTATATCGTAAGGGATTTTGAGGGATGGGAGCAGATATATTTCCTCTCTTATGACGGCAATCGTTTCGAGAAGCTTACCGGAGGTCGCAACTGGGGTATCAGTCTGCTCAAGGTGGATTCTAAATATCTCTTCTTCACGGCGAAGAGAGAGGCAACCACAAGAGTGGATATATACAGGGTTACTCTCAGGAGCAAAAAGACCGAAAGAGTTTCGTACGGTGATTACAATTTTACAAATGTGGTAATATCACCCGATAGCCGCAATGTGGCTGCAATGGTCTCAAATGCTCGTACTCCTTTCTTTCTTGTCAATATTTCGGTACCTTCCGGAAATCTGAATCGAAAGAAGGTAACTGTAATCGCGGACTCCAAAGGTCCCGATTTTGACAAATATGCCTTAGCTCTGCCCGAAATCATCACCTATAAAACTCGTGATGGATTTGATATTCCCGCTTCTGTAATATGGCCGGTCAATCTGGACAATAACAAAAAATATCCCGTTAAGGTAAATATCTATGGAGGCCCCAATTCTCCATCTGTACGCGACAGTTGGGGCGGAGTTACATTCCGTAACCAGTGGTGGGCCAACAATGGAGTGATTCAGGTGACTTTGGATAATCGTGCCGGCGGTCATTTTGGCAAAAAGGGACTTGAGCAGGTTTACAGACAGCTAAGCATTCCCGAACTTCAGGATTTCATCGATGGTATAAAACATTTTCTTGCAATGCCCTTTGTCGATGGTGAGAAAGTAGGTATTGAAGGTTTTTCCTACGGTGGTATGATGACAGTTCTTTGTGTTACCGAAGGCAACGAATATTTTAAATATGGCATCGCCGGAGCAGGAGTTTATGATTGGCATCTCTATGATACGCATTATACGGAAAGATATATGGATACGCCTCAGGACAATCCGGAAGGCTACAAAGTAACAAATGTATTAAGTAGAATTTCCAATTATAAGGGTGATAAAACCAATATGATCCGCCTTACTCACGGTACCGGTGATGACAATGTTCATTTCCAGAATACGCTCCAGTTGATAGATGAATTTCAGAAGCAGAACAAAGATTTCGAACTGATGATCTATCCAGAGGGAATGCATGGTTATCGCGGCGCACAGGGACGTCACTCTGCAATGCAGGATTATATTTTCTGGTATCGCTATCTTCTGGATTCGGAACTTCCTTCCGACTTACTGGAATATTTCAAACAGTAAAAGGCAGTGGCTCCGAGATAATCATTACCTTTTCGCCGGAGGCGAGGGTGGTGGCAAAAAGATGTAAATTACCGCCGTCACGTACCTTGAGACGCTGTTTCAGAGCGTTGGTGTCGATAGGAAAATTGAGTGCCACACAATTTATTAGAGGGTATTCGCGCGATATGGTGCGGATGCCCTCTTTGTTGAAGGATATTATTCGTTTGATTCGAAAAGATTTTCCCGGAAATCCCTCTATAGGAGTATCTGAGGTATAGAGATGGGTGCTTGTAGCGATCTTGGAAATCCCGAAGCGTGTGCAGGGAAGTTTGAATGCTCCTGCCTTGAGAATTGCCCTACCGGGCTGGTGAAGGTATGTTCCAGGGGCGGAAAAAGGACAATCGGCTACTCTTTCCTCATTGATGGTGAAAGTAAATCGTTTTTCTCTTCCGTGTGTAATATCAACTGCATGAATAGGTATATCATCCGCAGACAAGGGAGCTCCGCAACTGCTCATCAGCAACAGTAGTTCCTTACATTCGTTGTCGGTGGAGAGGATATGTACTTCCCTGATACAGGGCATTTCACGAAGTGTAGCGGTAACATCAACCATAGGTGAGAGTTTGACAAGAACCCTATTCGCAGCTTTGAGCAATGAGCCGCTGAGTTGCATAAGATCGGGTTCACATTCTCTGATGGAGAAAAGTCTACCCGAGTCTTTTGAGCGTCTGGCGGGGTCGAGATATATCAGGTCGAAGTGTGCCTTGCCTCTTTCATTGGCTTCTGAAAACTCTTCACTTGCTTCTGTCAACTCTTCATTCTCTTCCGCAAACCTCTGTAAATACTCTCTGCAGTCGCCGGCAATAATACTGGTGTTCTCAAGACCTAGCACTTTAAAGTTGTGTGATGCTGCCTTGCACAACTGGGGGTCGCGCTCCATATATAGGCATTTAGCTGCTCTGCGAGCCATAAAACTGCAGTCCACTCCGAGCCCTCCGGTAAGGTCGGCAATAGTGCCGCCTTCAGGCACGAAACGCATTTTATATTTTGCCGTAGCCTGCGAACTGCACTGTTCCACGCTGAGAGAGGTAGGGTAAATCAGTTCAGGATAGGTGTACCAGAGGGGGATCTTGGAGGCAATTTTCTTGCGCGCCTCTATGGCAGATGCAGCCCTCACCATATCTACTCCGGGATAGCGGGATGCACTCAGCAGTAATTGTGCGCCCTCCGCTTCTGCATGTTCCAGGATGAACGATATGGTCTTATCTTCTTCCAATGTGCTTTTGACTATGATTGGGGCAAAGATAGCGCAATAATCAACTTTTTTGTGTAAATTTGTTTTTTTATGACCTGAAAATTCTAACACTATCAGATTAATATGGAAGCGAATTATATGGAAGTTGCAAAGAGCTGGCTGGGCGTCGGCTTTGACGATGAGACAAAAAAGGAAGTTGCACGCCTTATGAGAGAAGATCCCAAAGGGCTTGAGGACTCTTTTTATCGTCTGCTGGAATTTGGTACCGGCGGGTTGAGAGGCATCATGGGTGTCGGCACCAACCGTATGAATAAATATACGGTAGGGATGGCTACACAGGGCATGGCAAACTACCTCAAATCCTATTTTAAAGATTCCGATAATATCAGCGTCGTAATTGCTTACGACAGTCGTAACAATAGTCGCGAGTTTTCGATGATTGCCTCCAGGGTGCTAATGGCTAATGGCATACATGTCTTCCTATTTGACAACATCAGGCCTACGCCGGAGTTGAGTTTCGCCATCAGATACCTCAAATGCCAGGCAGGCATAATGATTACAGCTTCTCACAATCCCAAGGAATATAATGGCTATAAGGTATTCTGGGAGGATGGGGCACAAATCATAGCTCCACACGACAAGAATATAATAGCTGAGGTGGCCGGTATAACTTCGGTTGCACAGGTAAATTCCGGTGACGATCTTTCGCTTTTCCCCACACCGGTAGGAGAAGAGGTGGACAAGGCATTTCTGGATTCAGTGCTTTCTCTCACTCTATCTCCCGATTCCGTTAAGCGTCATTCGGATCTGAAAATTGTATATACTCCTCTGCATGGCACCGGAGTGCGTCTTGTGCCCCAGGGGCTGCGACTTTTGGGTTTTTCAAACATTTACAATGTTGATGCACAAGATGTGAGTGACGGCAATTTCCCTACAGTCGTATCCCCAAATCCGGAAGATCCTGCTGCCCTCAAACTTGCGATCGAAAAGGCTCAGGAAGTGGGTGCAGATATTGTGATGGCAACTGACCCGGATGCTGACCGCGTAGGATTTGCAATTCGTGATGATAAAGGGAAACTGGTGCTGCTTAACGGCAACCAGATTGTAGCTCTCCTGACAAGTTATATGCTCACCCGCTGGTCTGAGTTAGGCAAACTCCGGGGACGCGAATATGTGGTCAAGACCATCGTAACCACAGAACTGATCCGCGATATCTGTGACAAATATGGAGTTGAGCTCTACAATGTGCTTACCGGTTTTAAATATATTGCCGAAATCGTACGTCATAATGAGGGCAAAAAGGTCTTTATCTGCGGTGGCGAGGAGAGTCACGGATTCAATGCCGGTGAATTTGTAAGGGACAAGGATTCTATTATCTCCTGTGCTCTTTTTGCGGAGTGCGCGGCATGGCTTGCTGACAGCGGAAAAAGCATCTATGATTATCTTCAGGATATTTATGCTGAATATGGTTATTACAAGGAGAATCTCCTCTCCGTGACAATGAGGGGCAAAGAGGGCCTGGAGCAGATCCAGCAGATGATGAGAGATTTAAGAATAACCCCTCCGACAGAGCTCGCAGGGTCACCGGTTGTTAAAATCATCGACTACAATAAACCGGAAGAGACAAATCTCCCCAAGTCCAATGTGCTGCAGTTTTTCAGCAAAGATGGCAGTCTGGTTTCTGCGAGACCTTCAGGTACCGAGCCGAAAATAAAGTTTTATTTTGGAGCGAAAGGTGATGATGCCGACCGGAAGATCAGCTCTCTTTTCGCGCAATTCGAAAAATATTCGCAAAAATATTGATCAGCACGTAAAGTGTAAAAATTACTGAAATAATCAGTGGTAGCGTTTCGAGTACGCTACCTGTGTGAGGGATAAATATCATCCCAAGAATCAGGACTATAATCGCGATTACGATAAATGAGGAAAAGAGTGGTGCTTTACTGAAGCTCACTCTTTTCTTTTTAAGCGAGAACATCGGGATTTCGCTTATGAGCAAAAGGGCGAGAATAATCGAAATGGTAGGGATAAACCATCCGCTATCCAGCAGCAGGTTGACAAATGACGATGACCCATTTAGGCGACAAATGTCGGCGTAAGCCGCCATGGGTGCAATGATCATCGCATTGGCAGGAGTGGCAAGGCCGATAAAGTCGCTCTCCTGACGGGTATCAATATTGAATTTTGCCAGCCTTAAAGCTGAAAATGCGGTAATGATCAGCGGTACGAATGCCGGAAACGTGTATTGGTGTCCCGATTCGTAATACCATTGGAAAAGTATAAGGGAAGGAGCCAGACCAAAACTTACAAGGTCTGCAAGAGAGTCCAGCTCCTTGCCTATATCGGAATATACTTTGAGTAATCTTGCACTGAAGCCATCCAAAAAATCAAACACCACCGATCCTAAGATAAAGAGGAATGCACCGAGATAGAGGCCCCACAAGGCCATTATTACAGCGCAGCATCCGCAGGTTAGGTTGAGAAGTGTCAAGATATTGGGGATGTGCTTCTTCATCTCATGTTACTTTATGCCCATTTTTTTGCGTATCTCCTTGGGAATGGCATCCTTGTGTACAAGAATGGCCAATGTCCGCATCTTTACGTAAGTTTCGGACATATATAGGTAGCCTCCCATTTCTTCGTTACGGCTTGTACCCCATGAATTTTTGGTCTTGTAGAATTTGGTGCCATTCTGGTCTTTAAAAAGGCCGGTCACATGCATCAAGTGGTCGTCTACAGTCTGGAATGTCTCAAAATAATCCTGTCGTAGCTTCTGTGTGGCATCTAACTCGGGATAGATTTTCTCAAACTTTACAGCCTCTTCAAAAAACTCGGGTTTGGGGTCTATGGCGATGCCGCGGTTGTGGTTAAATGACTTGGAAATCAGGTCTCCATCCCAGGCAACGGTATAGCCGTTAAGTAGGGCATTGTCGATAATGGCCATAAACTCATCCAAGGGTACGTTATAATAAAGCTGGTGGTCCCAGTTGTCGGGAATCTCCAGAGGAACCTGTTGGTAGAATGGATGGTGTGTGAAACTGGTTATTTCAACATAGTCGCTCAGGTCATCAAAGCCGAGCATTGCAGCAAAACTCTTCGGAGTATATTTTTTACCGTTGTATTCAAATTCTTCGGGAAGTTTACCGAGGTAGGTGTCAAAGAGGTGCTCGTGAATCTTCCAGTATTCAGGTGAGCGAACTTTTCTCTGTACGCTGACCTCAGATAGCGCTTTTACAAAAGCGCTCAGCTCGCTGTGGTTGTGTTTGTCCGAGTCATATGCAATGCCGCCATATACACTTTCAGGTACGATGCCATGTTCGGCAATGGCGTTGATAGTCATATGCGAGAGTGAGCCAGGACCAACATTACCCCTGCCCAGACGAAGGTAGTTGTCACTGATTCTCTTGTTGTAATTGTGACGCACCACAAACATCTCGGAAAGATCGTAAACTCCCTTGCCTTGTCGTATGAGTTCAGCTTCCAGAAGCGATATCGTAGCGAAGCACCAGCAAGTGCCCGTACGTGCCTGGTCCTTTACGGAAGTAACTTCTATGTCTTTCACCGGAGTGAACTTATAGATGGTCTGTGTCTGTGAGAAAGCCGATGCCGCAATCAGTATGGCTGAGGCTATTATTAAAAAACGTTTCATAGTGTATGTGTTATATCCGGTTTTTATTTAATACCCATTTTCTTGCGGATATCCTTGGGAATGGCATCCTTATGGACCATTACGTCCATGGTTTTGTATTTTACATAAGTTTCGGATACATACCAGATGCCTTTGTATTTACTGTTTTCACCCCAGGAGTTTTTCACCATAAAGTAATTTGTGCCATTCTGGTCCTTCGCAAGGCCGAAAACGTGCATTCCGTGGTCATCGGTAGTAGTTTTCTCCTCATATCCCTGCTGACGAAGTTCTGCAGTTATTTCAAGCTCAGGAACGGGTGCGTTGAACGTAGGTCTGCCGGTAGCCGGATCTGATCCCACCCAGTGAGCCTGATCGGAACCAACTTCTTCAGTTTTTTGGCGAATTGCATCCATATCGGGAACGATGCCGATGCCGTTACGGGTAAATCCGGTTTCGCTCACATCAGATGCCCAGGCAAAAGTGTAGCCGTTTTCGATGGCATTGTACAATACTGCCATAAGTTCATCCAGAGGAAGGTTATAGGCAGTCTCCCAGCGCCAGTTGTCTCCTACTTCCACAGGGTGTTCCTTATAGTAGGGGAGATGTGTCCAGGATACCAGATCTACATAATCATCAAGGTTAATACCGAGTGACTCCATATATGACTTGGGGGTATACTCCTTTCCTTCGTACTGAAATGTCTCGGGCATAGGACCGAGATATGCTGCCAGAATGCCTTTCAGACCCGGAATCCAAGCGGTGGATAGTTTCCTGTTGGGGTTTTTGCGGATACCGTCCACATAACCCTTCAGGCCGGCTGCAAGTTCGCCATGCATATGGCGGTCTGTGCCATAATTAAGGCCGGGCATTATGGAATTGGGAACGATACCGTACTCTTTGAGCACGCATAGTACATCTCCGAAAGAACTGCCCTGAGCATAGTTGAGGTGACCGTCAACACGAATGTACTTGACGGCTTTGTCAACGTATGCATTTGAAACGACAAACATCTCTGCCAGGTCAAGGTCACCTTTGTAGCCCTGACGGAGAGCCTCGGATTCAAAGAATGAGAGAGCAGCAAAACACCAACAGGTGCCGGTACTGGCCTGGTTTTTCACTGAGGTAATCGGGAGCTCCTTAACTGTGGTAAATTGGAAGCCTTCAGGCTTTGCTTCATCCTTGAGCTGTGCCGTGGCTGAGAAGCAGATAAGAGCTGATAGTGAGAAAGTTAGGATTTTTTTCATTATAAATTGGATTAAAATTATTCGTATCCAACAAAAATAATGAAAATGTCTCTTTTATCCAAAATATTTTTGCAGCCATTCACAGCAATTACCTTGACAAAAAGTCAGTCTGCGGTCGGTGGCAAACAAATTGAAACACTTTAGTTACAAATCATTTTATACACGAAAACGGAATAATTAGAATAATTATGGACAAGCAGAATCTCGAAATTTTGAATAGATACGCCATCAACCTCAATGAGAAGGCGAGACAGGGCAAACTTGACCCTGTCATTGGGCGTGACGATGAGGTGCGCAGAGTACTGCAGATCCTCAGCAGAAGAACTAAAAACAATCCTATACTCGTAGGCGAGCCGGGCGTTGGTAAGACAGCTATTTCAGAAGGTATCGCCCAGAGAATCGTCAATGGTGACGTGCCTGAAAACCTTAAGAACAAAGATCTCTATTCGCTCGATATGGGTGCACTGATTGCAGGGGCCAAGTATCAGGGCGAGTTTGAAGAGAGGCTCAAAGGTGTGGTCAAAGCTGTGACCGAAAGTGAGGGAGAGATCATTCTCTTCATTGATGAAATTCACACTTTGGTAGGAGCGGGACGCACTTCTGGAGCTATGGATGCCGCCAACATTCTTAAACCGGCACTTGCCAGAGGCGAGCTCAGGGCTATCGGGTCCACCACTCTGGATGAGTACCGTAAATTCTTTGAACAGGATAAGGCACTTGAGCGCAGATTCCAAATGGTGATGGTGGATGAGCCAACTCCGGCAGAATCCATCTCCATCCTTCGCGGACTTAAGGAGAGATATGAAAACCACCACAAGGTGCGTATCGAAGATGATGCAATCATTGCGGCGGTAGAACTCTCGCGCCGCTACATTACCAACAGGTTTTTGCCAGATAAGGCCATAGACCTGATTGACGAGGCAGCCTCCAAGCTCCGCCTGGAGATGAACTCGGTTCCGGAGCCTATTGATGAATTGGACAGAAAGATAATGCAGCTCGAAATTGAGCGTGAGGCAATAAAAAGGGAGGGCGAAAGTCCCAAACTTACAGCCATTCAGGAGGATATTACCCGCCTTTCCGGCGAAAGGGATGTTCTGATGAAACAGTGGGAGGGAGAGAAAAAGCTTCTCACCGCCATCCAGAGCAACCGTCAGGCAATAGAAGATTACCGCATACAGGCAGACGACGCAGAACGTCGCGGTGACTACGGTAAAGTAGCCGAACTTCGATATGGCAAGATTGCCGAAGCTAAGGCGCAAATTGAAAAACTGATGGCTGAAAAGGCGAATAATGCCGATCCCATTCTTAACGAGGCGGTGACCAGCGAAAATATTGCTGAAGTAGTGGCCAAGTGGACAGGTATCCCCGTACAGAAGATGCTCCAAAGTGAAAAGGATAAACTCTTGAATATGGAGGATGTGCTTCATCAGCGCGTGATAGGGCAGGACGAAGCCATTGCGGCAGTCTCAAATGCCGTGCGCCGCAGCAGAGCCGGACTGCAGAACGAAAAACGGCCGATAGGTTCATTTATGTTCCTCGGAAGTACGGGAGTAGGAAAAACGGAATTGGCCAAAGCTCTGGCAGAATATCTCTTCGATGATGAGAATATGATTACCAGGATAGATATGAGCGAATATCAGGAGCGTCATACCGTATCACGTCTGATAGGTGCTCCTCCGGGATATGTGGGGTATGAGGAGGGTGGCCAGTTGACAGAAGCAGTACGTCGCAAACCTTACTCGGTTATATTATTGGACGAGATAGAGAAAGCTCATCCGGATGTCTTCAATCTGCTGTTACAGTTGCTGGATGACGGTCGTCTGACAGACAACAAAGGCCATACTGTTGACTTCAAGAATACCATCCTGATAATGACATCCAATATAAATCCTGACTTGGTCAAGGAGTCTTTCAGACCGGAATTTCTCAACAGGATAGATGAGATTATCGTATTTCACGAACTTTCGCCTCAGCACATTCGCAGTATTGTCAAACTGCAAGCTGAAAAGTTGCAGGAAAGACTCGCATCAATGGACATCAAAATCTCCTTTACCGAAGAGTTTTATGACTATATGAGCGTAAAGGGATATGACCCCGCTTACGGAGCAAGACCGGTCAAAAGGGTGCTTCAGAAGGAGTTGATAGATTATCTGGCAACACTTCTGCTGGACGGAACCCTGAGTAAGGATTCCGAAATCACGGCAACCTTTGTTGACGGTAAACTCAAACTTTATTAAAGTGTAGGGAATCTCCCCACTCCCCAAATCCGATCTCTACCTCCCCAAGGTCCAGATCCTCCAGCAGGAGGGCCTTGCGGTCGTAGAGATTGTAGTATTTGCGGTAGTCTGATGGTGTAATATTGGGCATTACGATATTGGCTCCCGAACGGAGGGCCATGATACGTCCTTTTGGATGGAGGGCTTCCAGAGCAGTCGAGGCTGCTATGTTAATATCCGGCACGAGGATTCTGAGCAGAGATATCATTTTTAGTGAGAGTTCCAGCCGATCGGCTACGGAAGGGAATGATGCCGTGGGATCAGTAGCTGCCATCTGAGTTAATGGAGTGTCATCGTGCGGTACATAGGGTCCCATTCCAATCATCGGGAAGTCCATTTCTTTTAAGAATAGCAGATCGGAAGCCAGATGTTCGGCATTTTGCCATGGGAGTCCAATCATCACGCCGCTTCCGGCTTGATAACCTATGGATTTGAGGTCCATAAGGGCTCTGATGCGCCTATCGTAGGAGTGGTTTCTATCATTAGGATGAATTTTGCGGAAGAGGTCGGGGTCAGAAGTCTCTATACGGAGCAGATATCTGTGGGCACCCGCATCAAACCATTCCTTGTATACTTCCGTGCTCTGCTCCCCAAGGGAGAGGGTTATACCCAGAGCTCCATTTCCGATGAGTTTGATGCGTTGAAGCAAGGAGGTGATTCTTTCAGTGAATTTCTTTCCCGTACGCTCACCACCCTGTATCACGACTGACCCGAATTCTGCAGAGTATGCATGTTCGGCACACAACAGGATTTCATCGTCAGTGAGGGTGTATCTCTCGCATAGAGTGTTGCCTTTGCGGATACCACAATAGAGGCAGTTTTTGCTGCATATATTGGATATTTCTATAAGACCCCTAAGGTGGACTTTGGGGCCTATAGTCCTCAATTTGAGATCGGCAGCCCTTTTGTAAAGGTTGCCGATGACCTCGGGCTCCTTGCTGATGAGTAGCTCTATTATTTCTTTACGGCTTAACATTAACTTTATCAGACGTTAAGGTTGTAAAGCATGCTCCTGTTCGGCATCGCTCTGCGATATAAGCAGCAGATGGTCGCCGGGGAGGATTTCCAGAGTGCCGTTTGGTACCAGATATGCGTCATCACGTTTGATCATTATTACCAGCACCCCTTGAGGAATGTTCATATCCTTAAGCTGGTTACCACCTGCAAGGTGCTCCTCCGATACTTTTATATCCCATAATTTGGAGTCAATTTCTTCAGGGAGCTCGACTCCGAAAATATTGCCTTCCTTCGGAAGTTCAGTTGCCACGCCTAACAATTTAGCAACCCAGGTAATAGTCGTACCCTGAATCAACAACGAGAGTATGGTGATAAAAAAGACAATATTGAAGATGACATCGGATCCTTCCACCCCGGCCACTACAGGGTAGGTGGCGAAAATGATGGGTACTGCACCTCTAAGCCCTACCCAGGAGGCAAATACCTTTGGTTTGAATGCCGGCGTTTTGAAGGGCAGAAGAGTTATCATCACCATTAAGGGGCGGGCAAAGAATATCATGAAGAGGGCAATCAAGGTGGCGGGAAGCGCTACTTTGATCAATTCGTGAGGCTCCACCAGCAGTCCAAGGGTGAGGAAAACCACAGCTTGACAGAGCCAGGTGATGCCATCCATAAACCTCATGCACTCCCTCTTCCTCACAAACGGAGTGTTACCCATTATAATGCCGGCGACATAGACCGCGAGATAACCGTTGCCTTTTACCAACTCAGTGATGGAGAAGGTAAAGAATACTATACTGAGCATTATGACGGGGTAGAGGGCCACATTGTTGAGCCTAATTCTGTTTATAACCCAAATTGCACCCTTACCAATAAGGAAACCCATTAACAGACCTAAAACAAACTGCAGTATGAAGTTGAGCACTATGTTCCATGTGCTTAATTCTCCGAACTTGCAGTACTGTATAAGCGCTACGGTAAGCATATAGGCCATTGGATCGTTGCTACCGCTCTCAAATTCGAGTAAAGGCTTTAAATTGTGTTTGAGCCCTACTTTCTGGGTTCTCAGGAGATTGAACACAGAGGCAGAGTCGGTAGAGGACATGGTGGAGGCAAGCAACAGACAGAGTGCCAATGATCCGGTGAAGGAGAATGCACCATTGCGTGTAAGCAGCCAAATGAATACCCCTGTAATCAATGCCATCAACATTACTCCGATTGTGGAAAGCGTAATACCTTGCCACATGACAGGCTTTATCTCCGTAAATCGTGTATCCAGACCACCGGAAAAGAGAATTACGCTCAACGCGAACATTCCTATGAACTGAGCATTTTTGACATTGGAAAAATGTATGCCGATACCGTCACTGCCGAAAACCATTCCCAAAATAAGAAAAAGCAACAGCATTGGAATTCCTATTCTGGCACTGACACGACTGCTGATAAAAATGCTTATAAACAGAATGATGGACCCGATGAGCAGAATATTTTCTGAGGTAAATACCATAATAGTTGCGTTTGGCTGTTTAGTTCGCAAAAATACTCATTTTATTATTAAATTTGTAATCAAAACAAAAAAGAGAACAAATGAGTATCCGCACAATAGTTATTTTCGGAAGGAGGAATACGGGCAAGAGTTCGCTAATAAACTCCCTTACGGGTCAGCAAACAGCCATTGTTTCCGATATTCCGGGCACAACCACCGACCCGGTACGCAAAAGGGTTGAACTCCCGGGCATTGGCATTTCCAATATCATAGATACGGCAGGACTTGACGACACGGGAGCCCTTGGAGAAAGGAGAGTGGCAAAGAGCCTCGAAGCAATGGATATGGCCGACTTGGCGCTAATACTCTTCACAAACAACTCTTTCACCTCCTTGGAGCGTGAGCTGGCAGAGACCCTGAAGGAATTGGAAATACCCTTTATTCTGGTGTACAACAAAAGCGATGTCTCACCGCTGGATCCCGAACTTTTGGTAGATCTCTCGGCTGAGTACGGTTATGTGGTGGAGTACTCCTGTGAGCAGAGTGACCAGGAAGTTGCAGAGGAGTACCGTTCAGAACTTGTCGCAGAGATAGAACAGGTACTTGCAACTCTGGATGATGTAGAGAGACCTATGCTTGAGGGCCTTGTATCAGAGTCGGACAATATATTGCTGGTCTGTCCCATAGACGCCGGAGCACCCCATGGAAGGCTTATTCTTCCCCAGGTGACAGCCATAAGGGAGGTGCTCGATGCAGGTGCCGTGGCAACCGTACTCCAGCCACCGGCTCTCGAAAAACATCTGTCCACCGGATTGTTGCCCGATTTGGTGGTAACCGACAGTCAATTTTTTGCCCAGGTAGCTGCTATTGTGCCGAAGGAGGTCCCTCTAACCTCATTCAGTGTGTTGCTCTCCCGCAGTAAAGGCCCCTTTCAAGCACTTTTGGATGGTGTTCAGGTGCTTGGAGATCTTAAGGATGGCGATAGAATACTTATGTTGGAGTCCTGTACCCACCACGCTTCTTGTGATGATATCGGAAGAGTGAAGATTCCGGCTCTGATACGTAAGGTGAGCGGGAAAAAGATTGATTTCGATTTCATTTCCGGGTTGGATCCGATAGTTACGGGAGAGGGGAGGAACTACCGTCTTGCCATCCAGTGTGGAGGCTGTATGGTCACTACAACGCAACTGCGCCGCCGTCTGGCCAGAGTAATGCGTGATGGGATTCCGGTAACAAATTACGGTATGGCGATTGCCTATCTAAGCGGAATACTTGACAGGGCCGTTGCACCGTTAGTCTGACTACTTCATTCTATCTTACTATCTTAGTCTCCATTTCGCAAAGTGTCCTTTTGCGCTGACGAAGTAGAATAAAACTCCCAGGGCGTTGACTGCGCTCATCACTACAAATGCAGCATTGTATCCTAAGTGTTCGGCGACAACCCCTCCGATCAGTATTCCTATTCCAATACCGAGGTCCCAGGAGACATAAAGAGTAGAGTTGGCGGTACCTCTGCGGTCATTGGTAGTAAGATTGAGAAACATGGTCTGGAAGGCCGGGAACATTCTTCCGTTACCCAAGCCTATTATCAATGCAGCCCCGTAGTAACTCCATTCCTTGTGTACGAGAGTGAAGAGCAGATATCCGGTGAGTGAAATCAAGACACCTGTGGAGGCGTTTTGCATTATTTTTCCATCTCTGAGAGCCCGTCCGCCGGCAATTCGCGATATGATGAGTCCCACTGAAAGTAAAATGAAGAAGAGGCCTGTACCGCTCGTAATGCCGAGCTCTTCCTTGCCGTAAATGGCAATATAGGTGGAGAGCACACCGTATGCAAAGCTATAACAGGCCATGCAGAGGCCCAGTTTCCAGCCTTTGATGAGTAGAAAGCGGTCGAGTGAAATAGGCGGCCTTACTATTTTCTCGCGTTCTTTGAGACGTACTGACATGGTGCAGAGCAACGCAAGAACCGAGATCCCGATTGCACAGGCGAAGAGAGTGTTGTAGCTCCGTGATGCTCCGTAAATGAGCACGGCTACTGTTGGGCTTATGGCGCTGGCCAAATTGTTGCTCAACCCGTAGTAGCCTATGCCCTCTGCCCTTCTGGAGGCCGGTAGAACATCTATGGCCACAGTGCTGTTGGATACGGTAGCTGCACCAAATGGGGCTCCGTGTAAGGTTCTGACCATTGCGAAGAGCAGCAACGAACCGCTCAGGGGATATCCGATAAATATGATAAATACCAGTGCGAAGCAAATTACCAGTACCGATTTTCTGGGAAAACTATCTACTATGTAGCCGCTGAAAGGTCTTACGAGCAGAGCAGTGATGGTATATCCCGAGAGTACCAGACCTATCATCTGTTTGTCGGCTGCGAAAGTGTCACTAAGATAGATGGGGAAGAGTGGGGTAAGCAACATAAAGGAGAAGTAGAGCAAAAAATTCGCACTCCACACTTTAATATAATTGCTGTTCCAGAGTCTTTCTTTCATACTTATCTCTTGAATAATGCAGCGACTGATCACTAAATAGAGAAGCGACCTTTGGCCGCTTCTCTATTTAGTGATCCGGGCGGGATTCGAACCCACGACCCACAGCTTAGAAGGCTGTTGCTCTATCCAACTGAGCTACCGGACCGGTCCTTTTCTCATTTGAGGGTGCAAATGTATTGTTTTTTTTTGGAGAAGCAAAGAAAATGGACAATTTGAACTACATTCCACATTCTCAGCCTACAAGCCTGAACAGACCTTCCGCTGCTGAAATCAGTCCCAGGAGAGCTATCAAGGTTCCGGATATGCGGTTGATCCACAAAAGCTGTCGGAGTCGGAACCTTCTTCTGAAAATATTGATTCCGGTACTTAACAAAAACCACCATGAGGTTGTGCCCAGAAATATCCCGGCAAGTATTACGACAACGCTGTATCTTGTATATTGTTCTCCGATATTAATGCCTACTAATGCAAAAAAACCAAGCAACAGTACAAGTGCCCCGGGATTGGAAATTGTCACTGCAAATCCCTGGAGTATTTCCTGAGCATGCTTGGAGCCATTGCTCTTCTTGGGTTGTCTGAGTTGCCTGACGGGGTTGCTCACAGCGATGTTCAGACCTATGAAAAAGATGATTATTCCACCTATAAGCATTACCCACGAGCGGTTTTGCTCGATGAAATCATTGATGAAAGAGAGTGAGAAGAGTGCAATGGTAGCGTAGAAAACATCTGCCAGCGAAGATCCTAATCCGATGGAAAAACCGGAGTTGCGTCCCTTACTGATGGTCTTCTGGATGCACATTATACCCAGAGGTCCCAGAGGAATTGAAGCTCCGAGTCCCACAATGATCGCTTTAATGAAGTTCGCTAACATCATTTTATTTTTTGCAAACGCAAATATAGTCAACTTGCTCTATTTGTTCAAAAAAACTATCTTTGCATTCATGAAAGTGGAAAAGAAAACAAGGTTAAAATTGTCTTTTTTGGCACTCCTTTTCGGGTTGCTGATGTCAGCTCCATATCTCGTGCCACACTGTGGCCCGGTGGCGCTGGTGGCTTTTATTCCGCTCCTTTACATGGATAAAATTGCCTCCGACGAGGGCATCCGTCGCATTTGGTGGTATCACTACCTGGCCTTTTTGTTCTTCAATATCTTTTCTACCTTTTGGATCTGGTTTGTTTCCGAAGTGGGCTCGATAGCCGCAATTGCCCTGAATACGCTCCAGATGTCCATAGTATTCGCCCTCTACCGCTGGAGTCGCAAGGTATTCAATAATCGCTGGCTCTCCTATCTTTTCTTGATTATTGTCTGGCTTGCGTGGGAGCATGTCTATTTTGAGATTGAATTATCCTGGCCCTGGCTGGTGTTGGGCAACTCTTTCGCTACTTCTCCCTCTCTGGTACAATGGTATGAGATTACCGGCTCGCTAGGAGGAACTTTGTGGATATTGCTAACTAATATTTTAATCTTCTCTCTTATGACTGCCGTGGAGAGAGTTCGTGTGCGGAGACTTGCTGTCGCTGCCTCTCTACTTGTAGCCCTCCCAATAGCTGCATCCCTGGTGAGGTATTATACCATCGATTGTGAGAGTGGAGGGGAGAAGATAGAGGTTGTAGTGGTGCAGCCCAATATTGATCCCTTCAAGAAGTATGGAATACTCCCTCAGGAGAAGATAGATGATGCGATGCTCTCGCTTGTTCGCCGCGTTATTACTCCGCAGACCAGATATATTGTAACTCCCGAAACCTTTACATACGATATGGATCTTGACCGGCCTACAGCCCACCATTCTTTTGTGAAGTATCAAGAATTCATGCAGGATTATCCTAATACCAACTTGTTGGTGGGCATCTTTTCACACCAACTCTATGCTACGCTCTCACGTCCGTCGCATAGTGCTCGTAAGAGCGGCAGCGTATGGTATGATGTTTACAACTCTGCCGTCCTGATGGATGCCGGTGATGTGTACTCATATTATCATAAGTCCAAGCTTGTACCAGGCGTAGAGATTATCCCATATGAACGCTATTTTCCATTTCTTACTAAAATGATCTCCGTGTTTGGCGGTTCAAGCGGCAGTTATGGTACTCAGGATGAGATGGATGCTCTCGAAGGAAATGACGGCAATAAGGTGGGTCCTATGATATGCTATGAATCCGTATATGGGAATTTTTCCCGCATGGCTGCGGTAAAAGGGGCTACATTCATGGCTGTGATGACTAATGACGGTTGGTGGGGAGATACCCCCGGTTATCGGCAGCACTTCAGATACGCCGGTCTGAGGGCTATCGAGATGCGCCGTGATGTGGTACATGCGGCAAATACCGGAATTTCAGGCATCATCAACCGTAGGGGAGATGTAATGATTCGCACCGGATGGTGGGAAGAGACTTCTTTCAGAGGAAATATAAATACAAACGACAACCTGACACCATTCACCCGTTATGGGGATATTATCGGTCTGGTTGCCGCCTATCTTTTTCTGCCTTTTACGGCAGGAGTTCTCATAGTCCGGATTCGCCGTCGCAAATCAAAGCAGTAAAGCCATTTCAGATGCCAGTTTTGCAGCCTCTTCTGCAGCACGTTGTGCAAAATCTTCTTCTCCGGAGGCATAGATTATGCTGCGCGAGGAGTTGACCAGCAATCCACAATTGTCATTAAGACCATAGTGGGCCACCTCTTCCACACTGCCTCCTTGTGCGCCTACTCCAGGTACGAGCAGGAAATGGTCGGGACAAATAGCACGTATTTCGGTGAGTTTCTCGGGACGCGTGGCGCCTACCACAAACATGGTATTTTCCTTGGAACCCCAAGTAGAGGCGGTACGAAGCACCTTTTCAAAGAGTTGTTCCGATTTTTCACCGGCCAGGGCGAGAGTCTCGAAATCCTCTGCCGAGCGGTTTGATGTCAGGGCCAGAATTACTGACCATTTGCCCTCATAATTGAGGAATGGCCGAACGGAGTCCTCTCCCATATAGGGAGCCAGCGTCACCGCATCACAATCCATATTTTCAAAAAAGCAACGAGCATACATATCGGCAGTATTGCCTATATCGCCTCTCTTGGCATCCGCAATTACCAAAGTTTTCGGATGTTGCTCCTTGATATATCTGACTGTCATCTCAAGTTGTTTCCATCCCTTTATTCCCAATGCCTCATAAAAGGCTGTATTTGGCTTGAATGCCACTGCATAGGGAGCGGTGGCCTCAATGATTGCCTTGTTGAATTCAAAAAGGGGATACTCACACTTGTGCAAGTGCTCAGGAATAAGTTTGATGTCGGTATCGAGGCCGACGCAAAGGAAACTGCCTTTGCGTCGTATCTCGTCGCTGAGTTGTAAATAGGTCATAAACTATCTGAAGTATTCGTAGAAAAGAGCTATCGAACGCATTCCTTTGAAAAATTGGGAAAGGAGAAAACTCTCGTTGGGTGAGTGGATAGTGTCACGCTCGAGGCCGAATCCCATCAGCAGGGGATCAGCCTTTAGAGCCTGCTGCATCTCGGCCAGAATTGCGATGCTGCCACCGCCGCGGCTGGGTACGGGCTCGATCCCGTAGACCTCAGCTATAGCTTTGGATGCCGCAGCATAAGCATCTGAGGAGATAGGAATGAGGAATCCGTTACCTCCGTGGTGCTCTTCAACCTTTACACTCACTCCCTTGGGAGCTATTGACTTGAAGTGCTTCGCGAAGAGTTTTGATATCTTACCGTACTCCTGGTTTGGCACAAGCCTCATCGATATTTTTGCGTAAGCCACAGAAGGGATTACGGTTTTTGCACCTTCACCTATGAATCCTCCCCAGATGCCATTGACATCGAGACAGGGCCTGATACCGGTACGCTCGAGAGTAGTATATCCTTTCTCTCCTCTAAGTGCATTTACACCTATCGAATCCATATATTCCTTTTTGTCGAAAGGGGCTTTGCCGAGCAGTTGACGATCCTTGCGGCTAAGGTTCATCACATCATCATAGAATCCCTTAACAGTGATACGTCCATCTTCATCTATGAGTGATTCGATCATAGAACAGAGGGCGTTGATAGGGTTTACTACCGCACCGCCGTAATGTCCCGAGTGAAGATCTTTGTCGGGTCCGGTCACTTCCACCTCGAGATATGCAAGTCCCCTCATTCCACAGTTGATCGAAGGTACTTTTTCCGAAATCATGGTAGTGTCGGAAACAAGGATAATATCGCAGGCAAGCATCTTTTTGTGATCGCGGACCCATTTCCCAAGGGATGGTGAGCCGATTTCCTCTTCTCCTTCGAGTAAAAATTTGATATTGTGGCGGAGCTTTCCCTCTCTTACGAGATATTCGAAAGCTTTGATATGCATGAATGATTGTCCTTTGTCATCGTTTGCACCGCGTGCGTATATCGCTCCATTGCGGATTTCCGGCTCAAAGGGAGGTGTGTGCCAGAGCTCCAACGGATCCACCGGTTGCACATCATAGTGACCATAGATTAGTACCGTAGGTCTGGCAGGGTCGATAATTTTCTCTGCGTACACCACGGGATGACCATCGGTAGGATAGACCTTTGCTTTGTCAGCACCGGCTTCGAAAAGTTGGGAGACCAGTTTTTCAGCGCATCGCTGCATATCAGGCTTATGTGCTTGTGATGAGCTGATCGAGGGAATTCTCAATATTTCGAAGAGTTCGTTGAAGAAGCGTTCTTTGTTTTGTTCAATATATTTATCCATAATCACTTAATTTTTAGTCGTAAAACACAAAAATAGTTAAAAATTACTAACTTTGCACGCCTGATTGTGAATATATATAATTAATTTAACATGAATATTTCAGAAAACAGAATTGACGATCTCAATCTCAGCCTCACTATTGAACTTGCAAAAGAGGATTACGCAGAAGCATTAAAGAAAAAACTAAATAATTATCGCCGTCAGGCAGATTTCAAAGGATTCCGCAAGGGCATGGCCCCTATGGCTCTCGTAGAAAAGTACTATGGTGAGAGTTCGCTTGCCGATGTGCTCAATACCATTGTTGGCGAGCAACTTAACAAATATATCGAGGACAACAAACTCAATATCCTGGGTGAGCCCCTTCCTTCAGAGAATGTAGAGAGCAAAACACTCGAGGAGGGATCCTATAGATTTGATTTCGATATGGCCATTGCTCCCGAAGTGAAAATGGAGATCAATGCTGAGGACAAGATTCCCTATTATACCGTGACTGCGACAGCTAAGGCTATAAAGGAGCGTAAGAGTCAAATACTCAAGCAATATGGAGAACTTCGCACAGTAGAGGCCGCTAAAAAAGATGATTTCATAATAGCCGATTTCGAGCAGGGTGAAACCAGAGTTGAAGGTGCATATGTGGCTTTGAGAAGCATCAAGGATGAGAAACAGAAAACTAATTTTGTGGGCTTGAAAGCCGGTTTCGTGATGGATATAAATGTAAACGAGGTTTTTGAAAATGAGAGTGACAGAGCAGCTATGCTGAAGATGAATAAATCGGAATTGGCGGAAATGGACCCCATATGGAAACTTACCGTAAAAGAGGTGAAAAGCTTTGTGGATGCAACCGTCAGCCAGGAGACTTTTGACAAAATCTTCGGTGAAGGCAATGTGAAAAGCGAAGAGGAGTTTGACGCCAGAATTAAAGAGCAACTTTTAAAGGAGTATACACAGGAGGCGGACTACCGCTTTATGATTGACTGCAAGGAATACCTGATTGCCAAGGCGAATATCTCTCTTCCCGACTCTTTTATGAAGAGATATCTTCACACTACAAACGAAGGAAAGTTTACAATGGAGCAGATCGAGGCAGAATATGACCTCTTTGCAAAGGATTTCCGTTGGAATCTTATCCGTGGCACTATTATGAGAGATCAGGGAATAAAGGTAACGAAAGAGGATATAATGAAAGAGGCAAAGGCTATGGCTGCATACCAGTTTGCCATGTACGGCATGAATGAAGTACCTGAAGAACATCTCGAGTCATTTGCAGACAGAATGCTCTCGGATAAGCAGCAGGCAAGCCGCATCTTCGAAAGGGTCGAGGATGATCTGACGCTCAACTGGATAAGAGGTGTCGTAACTCTCGACAATAAGAAAATTACAATCGAAAAGCTCCACGAGCTTACAAAATAACATACCCGTAAGAGATTTATTATGGCATCAGAATTTGAAAAATTTGCAGTCAGACACTGCGGTATCAGCTCAATGACCTATCACCGGATCAACTCCATTTATGCCGGATATGTCAACCCAATGATTATAGAAGAGCGTCAACTCAATGTGGCTCAGATGGATGTGTTTTCCCGTCTTATGATGGACAGGATCATTTTCCTAGGTTGTGCAATAGACCCGGACGTGGCAAACATTATCCAGGCACAGCTTCTGTTTCTCGACTCAACCGGATCGGATTCTGATATAATGCTCTATATCAATTCTCCGGGCGGAGGAGTCTATGCCGGTTTGGGTATCTATGATACAATTCAGACCATCGAATCGGATGTTGCCACCATTTGTACAGGCGTGGCTGCCTCGATGGCTGCCATTTTGCTGGCGAGCGGTACTAAAGGTAAACGCTCCATTCTCCGGCACTCGAGGGTGATGATTCACCAGCCTCTCGGTGGCGCGGAAGGAGCGGCCTCCGACATTGAAATCACTGCACGCGAGATTTTAAAACTCAAAGGCGAACTATATGACATTCTTGCTTATCACACCGGTAATTCACTTGACCAGATTACTAAGGATGCCGACAGGGATTTCTGGATGACCTCTCAAGAGGCACTTGACTATGGAATGGTGGATGAGATCGTATCACGGAATAAGAAGAAATAGTGTGTAGTGTGTAGTGTGTAGTATGTAGTATGTAGTGTGTAGTGTGTAAGGTAGGGTGTTTGATATTTGAGGGTTATTACTGCTAATAGCTAAAACTAGAGAATCATTCAGAACTGATAACTAACAACTTATTCAAAACTCAGAACTCAAAACTCAAAACTATAACATTGTATGGCAAAGAAAAAAGAGGGCATACCGGTACAGGGACACTGCGTTTTCTGTGGCAGAGGTCAGGATCAGGTGGAACTGCTCATTTCGGCTGAAAATGCCTCAATCTGCTCGGATTGCGTTCTTTCTGCATACGAATATGCAAAAGAGTTTTTGCATCCTGCAGGAAATTATATTAGGACCAACGGAAAGGTTGTAGGTGACCCCGTTTTGCTGAAACCAAAGGAGATAACCGACTTTTTGAGCCAGTATGTCATAGGCCAGGAGGAAGCCAAGAAGACGCTTGCAGTGGCTGTTTACAATCATTACAAGAGGATTAACAATAAGGAGTATGACACCATTGAAAAGTCAAACATACTTCTTGTCGGTCCTACCGGTACGGGCAAAACTCTTATGGCTCGTACCATTGCAAAGATGCTCAATGTTCCCTTTGCCATAGTTGACGCCACAGTGCTCACCGAAGCGGGATATGTGGGTGAGGATGTTGAATCGATACTCGTCCGTCTTCTCCAGGATGCGGACTACGATGTTGCAAAAGCTGAGATGGGTATTGTTTTTATCGATGAGATAGACAAAATTGCCCGCAAGAGCGACAATCCTTCGATTACCCGTGACGTGTCGGGAGAGGGAGTGCAGCAGGCTCTTCTGAAAATCATCGAGGGCGGTATAGTCAACGTTCCCCCTCAGGGTGGCCGCAAACACCCCGAACAAAGAATGATAGCTGTCAATACCGAAAATATCCTCTTCATTTGCGGAGGAGCTTTCGAAGGCATTGAAAGGCACATTGCCCAGCGTCTCAATACGCAGGTAATAGGCTTTGGGGCACAGGAACAACGCGCAAAAATTGACAAAGACAATCTTATCCAGTATATAGCACCGCAGGATCTGAGAGCCTATGGGCTTATTCCCGAGATCATCGGACGTTTGCCTGTGCTTACGCATCTCAATCCCCTTGACAGAGAGACATTGCGAGCCATCCTTACAGAGCCCAAGAATGCACTCATCAAGCAGTATGTCAATCTTTTTGCGATGGACGGCATCAAGCTTTCATTCAAGCCCGAGGTACTGGATTACATAGTGGATACGGCAATTGAGTTCAAACTGGGCGCCAGGGGACTTCGTTCCATCTGTGAAACCATTATGCTGGATGCTATGTTTGACGCACCGACAAGTTCGCGTAAGTCAATGACCATTTCGCTCAAATACGCCAAGGAAAAAGTTGAAAAATATGCCGGCAAAATGATAGGCCAGTAAATAGTGTGTAGTGTGTAGTGTGTAGTGTGTAGTGGTTGCGATCACTCGTAACTCATGACTACAATAATCCTCATCGGCGAGGTGGTTATTTGCTCAAAGTATGGCGTTAAATACCTCCTCCTCCCCAAGCACTGGGTATATTGTTGTAGTTGGTTAAAGTGGTGGCGCCGGTAAAACAATTGGTAGTTCTCAATCCGGCGGTGTGGTAAAACTCCCATAGTCTTGGAGCGGTGCCCGGTGTTGCAGAATTCGTACCTACATTTTGAAAACAACTCTCAAAATTCATCGCTCTCCCTGCAAAAAAGTTGTTATTTGTAGTCGGATCCGGAAATATTTCCGGGATTAAAACCAATAAGCTACAATTGAGGAAGCACTGCCTAAAAACAGTTGCTGCTGTATTATAGTGAAACAGTCCTGCTGGGACAGTGGTTAATCCGACGCAGCCATCGAAGCACTGCAAAAAATTCGTTACTAGCGTATTATACCTAAAGAGATCTGCCGGAATAGAGGCTAATCTGGTGCAGTGCCTAAAGCAATACGCAAAATTCGTTACTAGCGTATTGTACCTAAAGAGCTCTGCCGGAATAGAGGTTAATTTGGTGCAGTTGTAGAAGCAATTATCGAAATTAAATACTTGTGTGTTGTACCTAAAGAGATCTGCCGGAATGGAGTCTAATTGGGAACAGTCGTAGAAGCAACCCCCGAAATTCGTTGCTTGCGTATTGTACCTAAAAAGCTCTGCCGGAATAGAGGTTAACTTGGTGCAGCCGTGGAAACAATTAACGAAATTCGTTGCTTGCGTATTGTATCTAAAAAGCTCTGCCGGAATAGAGTCTAACTGACCACATCTGAAGAAGCACCTCTCAAAATTCGTTACTAGCGAATTGTACCTAAAGAGCTCTGCCGGAATAGAGGTTAATTTGGTGCAGTACTGGAAGCACTTCTCGAAATTCGTTACTTGTGTATTGTATCTAAAGAGCTCTGCCGGAATAGAGTCTAATTGGTTGCAGTTCTCAAAGCAACGATCGAAATTAAATACTTGCGAATTGTACTTAAAGAGATCTGACGGGACAGACGCTAATTGGGTGCAGTTGATGAAGCAACCCCCGAAATTCGTTCCTTGCGAATTGTACCTAAAGAGCTCTGCCGGAATAGAAGTTAATTGGGTGCAGCCGTGAAAATGATTAGTGAAATCGGTTGCGTTTGCTCCCATATTTGGGAAGGGATCAAGTATGGTCGTCAGTCTCCCATCTCCGTAGGTACCGTCACTGTTATAGAATATGAGTTGCGGTATCTGTTGTTGGGAGGGGTCTTCCTGATCGGATATAATGGTGATGGTGTAAGTACCCGTGTTGTACGTATGTGAAGCAATGGTCCTGTTTGGAAGCGGAACGTCTTTATTGATAGGTGTGGAAGAAGATCCATCTCCCCAGTCGATCACAAGATTTGCGGGGCTGGTGCCGCCGGTAGTCCTCTGCATGATCTTGTAATCCTCACTTGTGTTACTGATTTTAATGGTATATCGGAATATAGCCTGTGTTTGTGTCCAACCTTCTGTTACGGTAGCGGTATAGCGATTTCCGGCAGAGTAGGTCTTGCCGTTGGGAATGGCTTTTCTCCACACGTATGATTTGTCGCCTATCAACAGTATTTTAAAATTGTCGCCGGGGGCAATCCTCATTGCGGCAGGGGCATAAGCGAGGTAAGCAGTCAAACTGGTTGTGCCGGGACTTACACCGGTAACGTTGAGGAGCAACCATTTGTTTTTCCCTCCAGTTGTGCTCTCAACTGTCCAAATCAGTTTCGTGATTGTCCCAACGTCGGACGATATGCCACTAAGTACAAATTTCAAAATGTTGCTCTTCAATTCCAAGACAAAGGTCTCAGATAGAGGATTGGCTATTTCATCAATCAAGAGTAACTTGCCGCTGAGATGTGCTGTCGAACCGTCTCCGTCCTGTGTCTGTTGCAAAAAGCTATCGTTAAGTTGCAAATTGCCGTAAGAATCCAACGTGATGGCACTTGCGGGATAATAGGCCTTGTAGGTGTCAGCGCCTGTTACCGGTATTCCGGAAAAACTGTTGCCGTTTCCGGTCCAAGTAAAGAGAGAGCTTTCTCCTATATAATTTCCGTTAGCATCACATCCGGCAAGCAAGAGCTGGTCGTTTTCTTCCCACGTGAGTTTGCGATTTACGTCTTCGTATGCTACGCGGGTTTCTCCCGGGATAGTAGCGTTTATGGTAACAATCTTTTCACCTTGATCAACAGGATCGGGGAGAACTTCGCGGGTGCAGCTCGCCACAAATAGAGCGAGAAGTGCAATGATAAATAGTTTTAGTTTCATAGCTATGTGTTTTATTTTGTTTTTGGTTAATTGTTCAGTACGTATTGCTTGTAAATTTCTCATAACACGCACCTCGCAACACGGTCGCAAGGAGTAAAAGAGTCCTACTGTCGGCTCCTGTAGGGGCAAACAGAACATGAAAAATGGTTGGAAAAGTTACCTATTTTTGAATGGGGGGGGTATTAAATATCTCTATATCAGCAAGATAGAGCGAATCTGTGTGCGATTGCCCGAACAGACATGATGCTATATTCTGTTTTGTCACAAGCATATTATGAAGTTCCCTACTTCAACCGATTGAAACTCAATATCGCAACATAAGATTTTATTTTCAATAAAAAAATTTTTTTTAAAAAATTATGCAAGTTTGTTAGTCTGTTAGAACTAATGACTAGCAGGGAAATGGGAATTACTGATAAAGATTTTATGGCAGCAATTGGTGGAATTGATGTATCTAATGAAATCAAGAGATACTTCAAGGATCTATTTGCAAGACTGCGTTGATGTCACTTACCGAAAGAGAGCGTTAAGAATATCGCAATCATTATTTTGCGGTCACAATTTATTCCGGTAAAGTTATTTCTTTGTATTTTTTCTGTCTCTGTTCCCAGCGTTCACGGGCATATTGCTGCATGTCTCCGACCTCGTCCATTTCGTCTATAATCTCAAGACCGAGAATGGTCTCGATTATGTCTTCGAGAGTCAGGATTCCCTGGAAACAGCCATACTCGTCAATGATGAGGGCAATCTGCTCTTTGTGCTCAAGAAGTGCCTCCCATATGTCGCTGATTGAGGCTTCTTCATTGAAATAGGGGATATCCCTGCGGATGTCTCCCAGTTTGACGTCAAACTTATCATCTGCAAGATACTCAAGAGCCTCCCTTCTGAGAATGTAGCCGGTAATAAACTCGGGTGAGTCGGCATATACCGGTATCCTCGAGTGGTGGAGGTAGGTGGAGTCTTTGTAAAACTCCTTTAGCGTCATGTTCTCAGAGGCAATGGCCGAAACAACTCTAGGGGTCATAGCGTCATAGGCCTTGATACTGTCGAGCTTGATGAGGTTCTGGATAATCTTGTTCTCACTTTGCTCGAAAACACCCTCCTCCTCACCGACATTCACCATTGCGGAAACCTCCTCGCGACTGATAGTTACTTCCTGCTCTTTGGGGGAGAGTATTTTTGACAGATTTTCGAAGAGGATTACCAGCGGATAGGTAACGAAAATCATCACGCGTATCGTATATGCTGTGAAGGTGGTCATGCGCTTCCAATAGGAGGCGCCGAGGGTCTTGGGGATAATTTCGGAAAAGACCAGTATCAAAAATGTAGTGATGGCGGAAACCAGTCCGAAATAGGAATTGTTGAAGATGACAGCCGCCTGTGCGCCTACTCCGGCCGCACCGACGGTATGTGCGATGGTGTTGAGTGTGAGGATGGCAGAGATTGGCCTGTCAATATCTGTCTTGTACTTCTTGAAGAGGGTGGCACTTTTCAACCCCTCATCTTCCTTCATAGTTATGAAGGAAATCGGGGTAGACAGCAGGACAGCTTCGACTATCGAACAGAGGAACGACACGCAAAGTGCAAGAAGCAAGTAGAGTATTAGAAGTGAGACTGCACTCATATTAAATGTATATAATTATTCTCCATTTGCCATTGTAACCAGAAATTCTTCGTTATTGGCACATCTCTGCAGTCTTACTTTCATGAATTCCATAGCCTCGACGGAGTTCATATCTGCCAGATGGTTACGGAGAATCCAGATGCGGTTGAGATAATCGGGATTGTAGAGAAGATCATCTCTACGGGTGGAGGAAAGAGTCACATCTACTGCGGGGAAGATACGCTTGTTGGAAAGTTTCCTGTCAAGCTGGAGCTCCAGATTACCCGTGCCCTTGAATTCTTCGAAAATAACCTCGTCCATCTTCGAACCGGTCTCTGTCAGAGCGGTGGCGAGGATCGTGAGCGATCCGCCATTCTCAATATTACGTGCAGCTCCAAAGAAGCGCTTGGGCCTGTGAAGTGCATTGGCGTCAACACCGCCGGAAAGCACTTTGCCGGATGCGGGCTGTACCGTATTGAAGGCTCTTGCAAGTCGGGTGATTGAGTCGAGGAGGATAACCACATCGTGACCGCATTCAACCAGACGTTTTGCCTTTTCAAGCACCATATTGGCAACTTTGACATGTCTTTCCGCAGGTTCATCAAATGTAGATGCTACCACTTCGGCCTTTACATTGCGCTGCATATCAGTCACCTCTTCGGGACGTTCGTCAATCAGAAGCACTATCATGTAGACTTCGGGGTGATTGTCGGCAATCGCATTGGCAATGTCCTTCAGAAGCACTGTTTTACCTGTTTTGGGCTGTGCCACAATCAGGCCTCTCTGTCCCTTTCCGATAGGAGTGAAAAGATCCACTATTCTAATGGAGAAATTGTCGTTGTGTCCCTTTCCGGTAAGGTTGAATTTCTCGTCCGGGAAAAGAGGGGTGAGAAAGTCGAAAGGTACCCTGTCGCGAATGAATTCAGGTGAACGGCCGTTGATCTTGTTTACCTTTACCAAGGGGAAATATTTGTCGCCTTCCCTAGGAGGTTTAATCTCGCCGAATATTGTGTCTCCCGTTTTGAGTGCAAACATCTTGATTTGTGCCTGGGAAACATAGATATCATCGGGAGAGTTGAGGTAGTTGTAGTCTGAAGAGCGGAGGAAACCATATCCGTCCGGCATGATTTCCAGAACTCCGGTAGCTTCTACAATGCCCTCAAACTCAATTTTAGGCTTTGCGTTCTGATGGTTATGTTGGTCGTGATGCTGATGGTTCTGTTCCCCTTTCTGGATTCTGCTGCGCTGTTCGCGTTGAGTTGATTCTTGTTTTTGAGACTTTTCCTTTACCGGTTCTTTTACCGTTTCTGCAGATATTTGCTCACCTGTTTCGGTTTGTTCCTGATCTGTGATACTTTCAACATCTACGCGTACTGGTTCCTTCTTGATAATCTGCCTTGGCCTAGTACCTCTTTTCGGCTTCTCTTCGCTTTCGGTCTTTACTTCAACTAATGCCTGAGAGGACTTTGTCTCTGATTTGTCGTCAGGTTGTTCCTCTTTTACGGTTTTTTTATCAGCTGGAGCCTCTTCGCTTTGCTTTTTAGGTTTCCTGCCGGGTTTCTTGGGCTCGGCAGCGGTTTTTACGCTCTTCTTATCTTCAGATTCACCGGGTTGTATTGAGGTTGCCGGCGACGCAGCCTTGGTTTTAGACTCGGTCTTGGCTTCGGTATCGCTCTCCTTGCTGCTTGCTTTACGTCCCCGTTTCTTGGGCTGCGCTTCGGCTGTTTCGACGGTGATACCGGTTACTTCCTTTATTTCTTTAACAACTTTTTTCTTTACCGGTTTGGGCCCCGGTCTGCCTGTACCCTGAATGGCCTGCTCATCGAGTATCTGATAAATGAGATCTTCGTGCTTCGATTCAGGCTTTTTGATGTTGAGCTTCCCTGCAATGTCAATCAGTTCTTCTAGACTTTTGCTCTGTAATTGTAGTATGTCGTACATTATAATGGTTTTGGAATGGGAGACCATAAGTGATCGGTCGCGTGAAGACCGTAAATATTTGTCTCCCACAATGAAATCACCGCAAAGTTAGCGGTTTTTATCTACTTTGCAAAAAATGTGTAGAAATTTATTTAACTGCAATCACATCAGCTTCTGCGAGCGCTGCTTTCGGGAGAGCTGCTACCTCATATGCTACGCGTGCAGGATAGGGTTTACTGAAATACTCGGCATAAACCTCGTTCATCACGGCGAAATCTTTCATGTCGGTGAGATAAACCGTCGTCTTAACTACATCGCTGAAGTCGTAGCCGGCTTCTTCGAGGATGTATCCGATGTTTTTGAAAATTTGGTGGATCTGTTCCCTTACTCCTCCCGGAGCAAATTCGCCGGTAGCGGCATCAATGGGGAGTTGTCCTGATACATAAATGGTGTTGCCGGCAACTATTGCCTGGCTGTAGGGTCCCACTGCTGCGGGAGCAAGGGGTGAGGCTATTGTCTTCTTCATAATGTTAGTATTATAGTGTTAATATTAATGTAAATTTAAGAATAATTCCGTCAATTGTCCCAGAAACTGGAGGCTTTCTTGAACTGGAGAAGGTCTGCAAGTGCGGATGCTTTTGCTGCGATTCTAAAGCTCCAGCTTTGCCACTGGCCGGTAGGTACCCAGGATACGGAAATTGCAAAGCAGTGAAGGTCATAGGTCGCGCTCAACTGAGTAGTTGTGAGTTTCATTTTCGTGAGATCGAAACCGGTGTTGAGGCTTATGTTGAGTGCTTGTGTAATACGTATTTGTCCATTTATGCCAAGTGTTTGGGTGTGAGTATGTTTGGTTTGGAGCTGTTCGTTGGCATAACTGTAACTCCTGCCGTAGGAGTAAGTGTAATTGAAACTGATTGACCATGGGGAGCTGGGATTCATATAGTAGAGCCAGCCTCCCGGAATATATTCGCCGGTTATCGGATGATAATAGACATATCCGTAGGAGTTTGCATCCTTTTTTTTCGCTCCGGCATCTTTTACACCGTCATTCCCTTTACCTTGACCCTCCCCATTGAGTGAAAAACTCAGTGAAGCACTTGCGTTGACCAGACGTGCAAGTTTTCCGGTCTGTAGCACTTGGAATTTATTAATGCGCTTTCCTGTCGGATCGATGGCATAAGGGTCGAGTGCTATATTTCCGTTGATGCCGAGTTTCTGGAATATGGTAGTGCCGGCGCTGATGTTGATATTGGACATTCCCATGGAGTCCGCAAGAAAGTTGTAGGATCCGGTGAGATTGAGATTGTCTATCAACTTGATTTTTCTGGTACCTCTGCCTGTTGTGTCGGCGGCGTCCCTGATTTTCGCTTCCAGGTTGTTTGCAAAACTGAAATTGAGGGCAGCAGTTTTACCCTTTGAGGGAGGAGAGTACATCATACCTGCATATTTGTTGTATTCATAAGTCCTCTCTACCCCATTAATATCGGTGTACTCGTAGGTCATATAGCCGTTCATAGGCGTACCGAGTTCGGGTTTGTAACTAAATCCGAATGAGGGAGTTATCATATGTCTGATCGCTTCTATCTTGCTCCTCTTGCCGAAATTGAACATACCGTAGAGTCGGGTGCTCATCGAGAGTCCCGCAGAAAAGTTCTGCATTACGCCTAAAGTGCTGAATTGATCGGAGACTGTAGTGACCACCTGGTTTTTTTCAGGATCATATTCAACCCGGTTTTCCCTGAAGACCCAGTTCATACTGTAGGAGACGCTGGGAGAAAATTGTAAATATTTGAGCAGGGTAAAAGAGGGAAGGCCAATCTGGAAGTTATGAGCCATACCATTTTGCATCTTGTTGATGAATCCCGGCTCAGTGATTTCCCTCGCCTTGAAGTTGACTTTGTTTTGTAATGTGGTATTGTAACTGAATGAAATCTGTTCATAGAACCGTTCTTTGCCTACCCTGTTTTTTCTTTTGAAAGGGGAAAACCTGTTGACGGAGAAAGTTAAGTTCGGCAGTGTAATTGAATATGAACTGTCTCGCGAATTTTGGCTGTGTAGTGCATTGACTGATAGACTCAGGCCGCTCCACTGTTTGGAATAGGATATTGAGGAGGAAATTTGGTTCTGCAGGCTCTGCGATATATCTCTGGAGTTGTATTTACTGTTGGAGGGGCTGGAAAAGTTGACTGAAGCTCTGAAGGAGGTTCCCGGTCTTGCTTTGGAATCCTGGGAATGGCTCCACATGACACCAAAGTTCTTTGATTGGAAAAAATTGCTCTCTCCTCGCTCTCCTGTAACGTCATTTGAGTAGGTGAGGGCGAGTGAACCATCGAAAGCATACCTCTTCTTATATCTGGAGGTTGCCCTTACGGCCCACGATCCATATGAATAGATATCTCCGGTCAACGCAAGGTCGAAATAGTCACCTATCACAAACGAATAACCGAAATCTTTGAGATATAGTCCGCGGGCGTTTTCCTCTCCGTATGTGGGAACGAGGATTCCACTGGCCCTGTCAGGCATCTCTGGTACAAATCCGAATGGAAGCACGATAGGTAGCGGCACATCGGCTACAACCACATAGGCAGGCCCGAAAACTGTCTTTTGACTCGGTTGTGTAATCATCTTGGCAGCGGTGAGTTTCAGATAGTAGTGTGGATGTTCAAGATCGCATACTGTATATTTTCCACTGGAGATGTTTACCGACTGGTCAGGCATCATCTTTAGATTTTCACCTAATAGTTTTGCATCCTGCTGCTCGGTGGTCATATTTTTGATTTTGGCTTTCTTTGACGTGAAATTGTAATAGACCTCCTCCATCCTGTAAGTATTGCCTCGGTCGGTCATTTCCGGTATTCCGATGAGTTCTCCCGTAATGGTATCTCTGGTGCCTCTGGCATAGACTACATTCTTGTCCATGTCATAGGATATATAGTCCGCCTTGAGTGACAGATCGCCATACTTCATAGTCACATCACCGAAATAGTAGATAAGTTTGCGTCCATTGGTAAAATCCTCTATGACGGAATCCTTGGCACTTGAAAAAGCAGGTCTCTCGAGCATTCCCTTGACTTTATCTTCAAGCTGACTGATGCCTGTAGTGTCGGTCTCAGCCATTGTGACTGCAATAGAATCCGGTGGAGATATGAGGGTGGAGTCACGCTTAATATCCATGATAGCGAGAGAGTCGGGTGGAGTAGTTGTCAGCGTATCTCTCAGTGCATTCCGGAGTGCCAATATGGAGTCTCTGGACAATGTCATCTGTCTTTGCACAAGTGAGTCGGGGGATTGGGCAAACAGAGTTACGCATCCGCACATTATGAGCAATATGGTCGACAGAAGGTATGTTATTCGTTTGTTCAGTGACATTGACACCAAAAATGCATTTTTTGTCTATATTTGCAAAGTGACAAAATTAGTAAAATTTTAACAAGTAGTATGCCATTCAGACTAAATAGAGCACTGTTTTTCCTCTTCTTTGTGATACCGGCACTCCTGAATCAGCCGCTTTGCGCCGGACACAACCCGGACATGAAACTTCGCACAGTGGTGATTGACGCAGGACACGGCGGAAAAGACCCGGGAGCCATCTCATCAGACAACAAAATACGGGAAAAAACAATCACTCTGGATGTCGCACTCAAGCTCGGCCAGCGCATCAAGGATGCCTATCCGGATGTCAAGGTAGTATACACGCGTTCAAAAGACACCTATCTCACATTGGCTCAGAGAACCAATATTGCCAACCGCAACCAGGCCGACCTCTTCATCTCCATCCATGTCAATTCGGTTCCAAGCTCCAAGCCACGCGGTAGTGAAACTTATATAATGGGTACGGACGAGAGTCATTCCAATATGGAGGTATGTAAGAAGGAAAACTCCGTGATTCTGCTTGAAGATGATTATACCACCACTTATCAGGGCTATGATCCCAACGAACCCGAATCTTTCATATTCTTCAATCTGATGCAGAATGCGCACTTTGAACAAAGTGTGATAATGGCATCAAAAATCCAGGAACAACTCCGAAAAGGTCCCATTACAGTAGACAGAGGAGTAAAACAGGCCCTTCTGCTGGTGCTTTGGAGGACCTCAATGCCCTCGGTGTTGGTAGAAATCGGTTTTCTCTCAAATGCTGCAGACCGAAAGCAGCTTGCTTCCGAGTCAGGTCGCAAGGAGATTGCCGGAAGACTCTTCACAGCCTTCTCCGAATTCAAGAAACATTACGATTCTCACTCCGGCATGGAGATTGACACACCCTCTATTTCGACTGATCTTTCGTCGGAAAAAGAGAAGCCCGTTTCTTCCAATTCGACTGCTATTTCCTCAGAAAAAGAGAAATCCGCATCTTCTTCATCCGATTCTTCAGATTGGTGGATGATTCAGATTTTTGCTTCAAAAAAACAGGTTAAGCCGGGAGCTCCCGACTTCAAAGGTCTAAAGAATTGTGTAGAAATATTTCAAAATGGCTACTACAAGTACTGTACAGGTAGATATGCTACAAGAGAGGCGGCAGTAAAAGCCCTTCCGGAGCTTCGGAAAAAGTTTGAAGGGGCTTTCATCGTCCATGTTGATAAGAATAATCGTATTTTATAATAATTCTAAATTATAATCATATCATTCTCAATGTAATAGAAATGTAATACAGGTTAAGTTCTTGTGTCACAGTGATTTAACCTTTTTTAATTTTTTTGTCGTTGATAATGAATAAGTTGTATTAGTTTTCAAAAAAACAATGGATAAAAGTTTTTTTTATTACTTTTTTTTTTACCAATTTTGTAAGCCCTAACGACGGCTAAACACAAGAGTAGAATAATCCTATTATTTTTTTAAATGAGTTTGTCCAATCACATAGATGTATGGAACAGATGTCTGGCGATTATACGGGACATTATCCCGAAGGAGCAATATGACACCTGGTTTCACCCTGTGAGATCTGTGTCACTCGAGAATTCAACAATTACTCTTGCTGTTCCCTCTCATTTTTTCAGAGAATATCTTGAAGAGCATTATTTAGATGTACTAAATCTTGTGTTACGTCGTGAGATTGGACCTCAGGTCACTCTGATGTATGCGGTAACTGTGGTAGAAGGGGAACAGGTACGTCTTCCGGAGCAAAATAGCAAGACCTATCATAACAACGAGATTCCCGTGCCTGAGGTGGGACAGAACTATAACGGTAATCCTTATATGATACCCGGGCTGAAAAAGCTTAAAATCGATCCTCAGCTCAACCCTCAATACTCATTCTCCAATTTCATTGAAGGGGAGTGCAATCGTCTCGGACGTGCTGCAGGCATGAATATCTCCATCAATCCGGGTAGGAGTACATTCAATCCGCTCTTTATTTACGGAGGACCCGGTTTGGGCAAGACCCATCTTGCACAGGCCATCGGCATTGCCGTTAAGGAGAAGTATCCCGAAAAGGTAGTCCTTTATGTTTCAGCCAATATTTTCCAGAACCAGTATACTTCAGCAGCCTGTTCGGCAAAGAGCAACAACAACAATACAAGAGTTGCCGACTTTCTAAGGTTCTATCAACTTATTGATGTGCTGATTATCGATGATGTTCACGAATTTGCAGACAAAAAGGGAACTCAGAATGCCTTTTTCCACATATTCAATTACCTCCATCAGAGTGGCAAACAGCTTATCTTGACATCGGATAAACCGCCTGTGGAGCTGCAGGGGCTTGAGCAGCGTCTGTTGTCTCGTTTCAAATGGGGACTTTCTGCGGAACTTCAAATGCCTTCATACAACACACGTTTGGAGATTCTCAAGTCGAAGAGCGATAGAGAAGGAGTGGATATCCCCGAAGAGGTGCTCTCTTTCATTGCTAAAAATGTCAAGACTAACATACGTGAACTCGAAGGTACACTATTTTCGCTGATTGCCAGTGCTACATTCGGCCGCAAGCAGATTACTCTGGAACTGGCACGCAATCTTGTCGACAAGATAGTTACCGACCACAAGGTTGAGATTACCATAAACCGTATCCAGAATACAGTTTGCAATTATTTCAATATTTCTGCTGATCAGTTCTTGTCCAAGACAAGGAAGAGGGAAATAGTGCAGGCGAGACAAATTGCGATGTATCTTAGTCGCAATCTTACCAAAACATCTCTCGCTTCCATCGGGTCACAACTTGGAGGAAAGGATCACGCTACTGTGCACCATGCCTGCAATACCGTATGCGACCTTATGGATACAGACCGCAATTTCCGTCAGTATGTGGTAGATATCGAGAAGCAACTCACGGTGATCGACTAGCAGACGTTAAATAAATATAGATATATTAAATATGGTTAGCGAAAAGGTATTATCTTTTTTTAAAGAGATAACCCGTATTCCGCGTGAATCGGGTCATGAAGAGCAAATTATAGAATATTTGCAGCAGTTTGCGGCATCACATAATCTGGAGTGCAAAACCGATAAAGTGGGTAATGTGCTCATAATAAAAGAGGCCTCTAAAGGGTATGAAAATAGCCCCACGGTTATTCTCCAGAGCCATTCCGATATGGTTTGTGAGAAAAACACGGGCTCTACGCACGATTTTGCAAAAGATCCCATCAAATATGTTATAGAGGATGGCTGGATGATTGCTAAAGAGACAACTCTGGGAGCTGACTGTGGTATAGGAATTGCCGCACAGCTGGCCATTCTTGAGGATGATTCGCTGGAGCATGGTAGGATTGAGGCTCTTTTCACCGTTGCCGAAGAGACCGGATTGGATGGTGCAAAGGCGCTTAAACCGGGCTTTCTAACCGGTAATATCCTCATTAATCTAGATTCCGAGGATGAAGGAGAACTCTTCGTAGGATGTGCCGGTGGCATTGACACTACCGCACGTTTCAAATATAAACCCAAGAAGGCTGACCCCTCTAAAGTCTATACCCGTTTTACTGTGCTTGGAGGCATGGGAGGGCATAGCGGTGACGACATAGAAAAGGGGAGAGCCAATGCCGTGCAACTCCTCGGACGTTTCCTGAATCGGTGTTTTGCAGAATTCAAGATCGATCTTTGCTCCATTGATGGCGGCAATAAGCGCAATGCAATTGCACGCGAAGCATCTGCAGTAGTTGCTATCCCTTCAAAGAGCGAAGATGCGGTTATTGCTCTATTTAATGAATTTGCAGCTGAAATCAGGAGTGAGTATGCAGTAACTGATCCTGCTGTTAATGCAGTAGCGGAGCCGGTAGCCAGGGAGAAGAATGCCATTCCCGCCGGTGTTGCCAAGAGGCTTGTGTCTGCACTTGTGGCAGCTCCTCACGGAGTGCTTGCAATGAGTGCGGAACTCAAGGGTCTTGTGGAAACCTCCTCCAACCTTGCATCTGTCAAGATGGGCAAAGGGAATACCATCCGTATCGGGTCAAGTCAGCGCAGCTCCATTAATTCCGCCCGTAGATTTGCCGGTGATAGGTTTGCAGCTGTCTTCCGGCTGGCCGGAGCTCAGGTGGCCCATGAGTCTGAGTATCCGGGATGGAAACCCAATATGAATTCTCCTCTAAAGGATGTTTGTGTAGATGCTTATGTACGTCTGTTTGGCCAACAACCGATAGTTCGAGCCATTCATGCCGGTCTGGAGTGCGGTCTTTTCCTCGACACCTATCCTAATCTCGATATGATCTCTTTCGGACCCACTTTGAGGGGAGTCCATGCACCGGGAGAACGACTTGAGCTCGCTTCGGTCGATAAATTCTGGCTTTTGCTGCTCGAAGTATTGAGATCCATCAAGTAAAAAAACATTGCTATGTCACTGATTATCGCTCCTTCGATGCTTTCTGCAGATTTCGCACATCTGTCGGATGATATCCGGATGGTCAACGAGAGCCGGGCAGACTGGTTTCATCTCGACATTATGGATGGCCTCTTCGTGCCCAATATCTCGTATGGTTTTCCTGTTGTAAAGGCAATTGCCGCGCTTGCTGAAAAGCCGCTTGACGCCCATCTGATGATTATGAATCCCGACAGATATATAGACCGTTTTGCGGAAGTGGGAGTGAGTTGGCTCAGTGTTCATTATGAGGCCTGTACTCATCTCCACAGGACGGTTCAGCACATTAAAAACGCCGGTATGAAGGCAGGTGTCGCCATCAATCCCCACACTCCCGTTTCATCTCTTGAGGAGATAATCCCATATTGTGATTATGTATTGGTGATGGCTGTTAATCCCGGATTTGGAGGTCAGTCATTTATACCGACTACAATAGATAAGGTGGCAAAACTCTATGCAATGACAGAAAAGTCAAATCCTGATTGCATTATTGAGGTGGATGGTGGGGTCAATGAGGCTAATATGGCCTCTTTGGCTGCTGCCGGTGCAAAAGCTTTTGTTGCGGGTAATTCCGTTTTTACGGCAGAAGATCCTTCTGCCATGATTGCTAAATTACGTAACCTATCTCTTTGAAGGCAAAAACTCTAATTTTGCCGTTACGAGTTTCTACCTTCAGACGCGCCTGGTCGTCCAGGCCGATGATACGTGCTTCAAAACTATCTCCGGTAGTGCAGTCAATGTAATTTCGGAATTCTCCTTTGCGGTAAAGTAGCGCCATGTAATCATTTTCGAGTTCTTGTCTCTTTCCCGTAATGGCCAGGTTGTAACGTCCGGCAATCAATGAGACAATGTTCGGGAGTTCCTGCTGAATGTCATATTTTTTACCGGTTATGAGTTTCAGGGAAGTAGGATTTGGAGCATTCGAGTCAAATCGCTCCTGATTAATATTAATACCGATACCGGCGATGCTATATGCCAATTTGTCACATGAAATACCATTTTCAATGAGGATTCCACATATCTTAAGGTCATTATAATAGATGTCATTCGGCCATTTTATACGGCAATCCACGCCTCTTTGTGCCAGATAGTCAACAATACCGAGAGCCACGGCCTTTGATATGACAAACTGGTCTTTTGCAGCGATGTTTTCCGGCTTAAAAAGTATTGAAAATGTGAGGTTTTCGCCTCTTTTGCTCTCCCAGCGATTGCCTCTCTGACCTCTTCCCGCAGTCTGGAAATAGGCTGCATATACAGTAAGATTTTCCAGATTGGGGCGGTCATTCTGCAATTGTGTATTGGTGGAATCCGTCTCTTCAAACCATTTAATATTGGGTGTGCCGATCATTAATCTCTCTATAATTATAGGTTGGCTAAAAATTTGCAGTATATTTGTCGCACCAAGTTAGTAATTTTCAGATGAAGAAAACCAAAGAAGTTGATAAAAGTGAGATTGCAACCGATCTCAACGAGATAAATATCATAGCCGATGCTATGATGGAGAAAAAAGGACATGATGTCATCTCCCTAGATCTGAGGCGCATCAATACGGCATTTACCGATCATTTTGTGATCTGTAATGCCGATACGCCCACCCAGGTTGTTGCCATAAGCGACCATGTGGAGGAGATGATGGAAAAAGAGGCAGACAGACCTGCAGTAAGGAAGCAGGGTAGGGAACATGGCTTCTGGATTATTCTCGACTATACAGATATTGTCGTCCATATTTTCAAGACAGAGCAGAGATTGTTCTATCGACTGGAGGACCTTTGGGCCGATGCTCTGAAAACTGTTTATGAGGAGGTTTAATATGGCTAGTAACACACGCAATACACGCGGCGACAGACCGACCGGCAAACCTAACAGGAGAAAAGCACCCAACTGGCTCTTCTGGTTTTATATTCTGCTCTTTGTAGGACTAGGTTATATGTTTCTTACCAGTAGCGGGGTTGAACCCATCAAGAAGGAATGGATCGAGGTTAAGGAGGAGATTCTTCCCAGCGGAGATATAGATAAGGTAGTATACATTCGCAATGAGCATAGAGGCGAGATTTATATCTCCAAGGACAGCATTTCCCAGTACAAAAATATTTTCGGAGGTAAGGAACCTAAGTCCGGTCCCCATTTCTACTTCCTCGTTTCTGATAAATTTGATGCTGAAGTAGAACTTGAGGCCGTACGAGAGTCACTCGTCGCTCAGGGACGAAAATTTGATGTGGTAGTGGAGGAAAAACACAACTACTGGGGTAGAGCCCTGGAATGGCTGATGTTTCCCTTGCTATTAATCCTCATGTGGTTCCTGCTTTTCCGTCCGATGCGTAATAATATGGGCGGTGGAGCCGGTGGAGGCATATTCAATGTCGGCAAATCTCAGGCTAAACTCTATGAAAAGGAAAACAACATTAAGATTACATTCAAGGATGTAGCAGGTTTGCAAGAGGCGAAAGTTGAAATAATGGAGATCGTGGATTTCCTCAAGAATCCCAAGAAATATACCGCATTAGGTGGAAAAATTCCCAAAGGAGTACTTCTTGTCGGCCCTCCGGGCACCGGAAAGACACTTCTTGCCAAGGCTGTAGCAGGTGAGGCTAATGTTCCCTTCTTCTCAATTTCAGGCTCAGACTTCGTCGAAATGTTTGTCGGAGTAGGAGCGTCAAGGGTGAGGGACCTCTTTAAACAGGCAAAGGAGAAGGCACCTTGTATCGTATTTATAGATGAAATTGATGCCGTAGGTCGTGCCAGGAGCAAAAATCTGGGTTACTCTTCAAACGATGAACGCGAAAACACTCTCAACCAACTTCTTACCGAGATGGACGGCTTTGGTTCCAATTCCGGAGTCATAATACTTGCTGCAACCAACAGACCGGATATCCTCGATAAGGCACTTATGAGGGCAGGCCGTTTCGACCGCCAGATACACCTGGATCTTCCCGAACTCAAAGAGCGTCTCGAGATTTTCAAGGTGCATCTTCGCAACCTCAAGCTTGTCAGCGGCTTTGACATCGACTTCCTCGCAAAGCAAACCCCCGGTTTTTCGGGTGCCGACATTGCGAACGTTTGTAACGAAGCGGCTCTTATTGCTGCCAGAAATAATAAGGATTTTATTGACAGACAGGATTTCCTCGATGCAATTGACAGGATAGTGGGTGGTCTGGAGCGCAAGAGCAAATTCATCTCTCCCGAGGAAAAGCGCACCATTGCATACCACGAGGCCGGACATGCTACCGTCAGTTGGTTGTTACCTAATGCCAACCCTTTGCTCAAAGTAACCATTATACCCAGAGGGCAGTCACTAGGTGCAGCCTGGTATCTCCCCGATGAACGCCATCTAACAACAAAAGAGCAATTGAAGGATGAAATGGCAAGTACCATTGCAGGTCGTGTGGCTGAAGAGATAATAAACGGTAAAATCTCCACCGGTGCGCTCAGCGATCTGGAAAAGCTAAGCAAGCAGGCTTATGCCATGGTCACCTTCTTCGGTATGAGTGATAAAGTGGGTAATGTCTCTTTCTATGACTCCACCGGACGTTCAGAGATGGCACTTTCCAAGCCTTATAGTGAAAAGACTGCGGAACTTATCGATTCAGAAGTAAAGAGATTTATTGATGAAGCGCATAAAACAGCAACCCGCATACTCAACGAAAACCGTGAAGGCTTTGAGACACTTGCACAACTCCTTCTCGAGAAAGAAGTCATTTTCTCTGAGGATCTTGAAAAGATATTCGGTCCACGCAAAGGGGGCAAGGATCCCAACAGATTGTTCGATTAGCCTATGAGTTCACTGTCAAAGCGCATCACAAGCGGCATCGTCTTTTTTATAGTAGTTGCGGGGGCACTGCTCTGCAGTTGTACTTTCCTCCCTCTTACGGTGGCCATAGGTGCGCTGATGATGAGTGAGTACTATTCGATGACACTGGGTAAGCGTTTTTTCGTAGAGCAGATATTGATGATTTTGGCTGCTACTTTGGCTTTCGTTTTCTTCTTTCTGAAATTTAAAATAGACCTTAATCCCGGATACCTGCTTCTGGTGTTCATACCTCTCTTTGCTACCTGCATCTCTTTTATCTACACTTCAACAAGAGATTTGCGCAGAGGTGATGCCGATGAGGGTGTATCTCGTGATACTGTCAACAGTGTGGCACATCTGATGATGCCGGCGCTCTATATTGTGGCCCCGTTGCTACTTGCACAATTTCTGGTCTTCGGCCCTAATGGAGTGTACACACCATGGCTGCTGCTCAGCGTTATGATATTGATTTGGCTCAATGATGTAGGCGCCTATATGTTTGGGATGCTGCTAGGTCAAAGTGAGGGGAGTCTAAAGCTCTTTCCGAGCGTTTCGCCTAAAAAGTCCTGGATAGGGTTTCTGGGAGGTGCGCTGATTACCCTTTTGATTTCAATCCTGCTCTATTATGTGACCCGCAGTCTATCGCTCCTCCATATTCCCTGGTGGCACTGGCTTGTGATGGCCGTCATTGTTTCAATTTTTGGCCTCTTCGGTGACCTATTTGAGTCTTTGATCAAGAGGGCCTGCAATGTTAAAGATTCAGGCAATATCATGCCGGGCCACGGAGGTCTTCTCGACCGTTTCGATGCAACGCTTTTCGTCATTCCAGTGATTGTGCTCTATCTTAAGCTCGTTTGTGTTATTTAATGGGATTGCATATCTTTGAGTTCAAATTAATACATATATGAGAATACACAAAGAAGGCCATACAATAATAATCGTCAATTTCCTGATATGGGCAGCAATTGCCGGACTCTGTTTTGTTTTTTGTAAAAATACGGTTGTCAATTGGATTGTGGCGAGTGTAGCGCTTTTTTTGTCACTCTTTATGATATGGTTTTTCAGAGTTCCCGTTCGGGAGGCCGTTGTCGACGATTCTCTGGTTATATCTCCTGGAGATGGCAAGGTGGTCAATGTCAAAGAGGTTGAGGAAAATGAGTATTTCGGTGAAAAATGTCTCTGTATCTCAATTTTCCTTACCTTTTTCAATGTTCATGTCACCTGGTTCCCCGTAGGAGGTATCGTAAAGTATTACAGATACCACCCCGGCAAATATATATTCGCTTTCCATCCAAAATCTTCGGAAAAGAATGAACGCACCACAATTGCCATATGTACAGATTCTGGTAATGAGTTGATGTTTCGTCAGATTGCGGGTATTGTAGCCAGACGCGTAGTCTGCTATGCAAAGGAAAATGAGTACTTCGGCCAGAATGCAGAAGCAGGTTTTATAAAATTCGGTTCAAGACTGGATGTCTTCCTACCTTTGGGTACGGAGATTCTCGTTAAAAAAGGAGATAAAGTCTCCGGCCAGACTTCAGTTCTGGCAAAGTTTTAAGTTACTACCCACTACTCACTACAGACTACATACTAAAAAAAAATCACCCGTGAGGGTGATTTTTTTAGTTTAGTTTTGTGTGGAATCCCACCATACAGGAATAGTCCAAACATCGTCTACCGTGTTCCACATAGGCTTGGTCATATCTGCACCGGGAACCTTCTCTCCAATTGCCTGGAGGTTGGTCTTGTTGTAGTTATACTCATGTGAACACTGCATCCAGCGACGGAAATGCTTGCCCATGGGAATAGCCTTGAGAGCACCTGCACTTACATCATGATAAGCAGGAATCTTCCAGTTGAGGAAGAGGTTGGTATCAAAGTCATAGCGGCGCATATCATTCCAGATTTCAACCGAGAAGTGCAATGCAAGACGTTTTTGGGTCAAAATCTTGCCTAGTGTGAGGTCACCTGCAGTACCAATACCATTGTTGAGGAAATTGTTAATTTCAGCTGTGGTCATAGGTACGAATGAGGGGCACTCGAGCAGACCGGGATCTTCTGCAACCCACTGGTTCAGTTTGATATTCATCTGATCCATAGATGCCTTAACACCCTCTTTGTAAGCAGTGAATGCTCCGCTCTTGTCTCCCTTATTGAAGAGCACCTCAGCTTTGATAAAGCAGGCCTCTGCATAGGATCCCATGTAAGTCGGAGATGAAACTCTCGTGTAGAATGTACCTGATTCGCGAGAACCGTCAACAGTCTTTCCTGCCCTTCTATAGAGAAGGTCGGGGTTGGCTGCATAGCCCTTCGATGAAGAAGTTGCCTCTACATAATAGATATCGTTTGCACGAGCGGGGTTGTCACTCTGGATAAACCATCCGTTAGTAGTGCTGAAGTTGGCGCGTAGAGGGCCACCCTGGAAGATAGGGCAGTCGCCCGATGTCATGTCAACACCACGTGAACGACGCCAGTTACCTGACCATTTCACATCTGCAGGAGCACCTGCTTTGGGGTTTGCATCATAAGCCCAGGGGAGAATCCTGTCGGCGCGGGGGTCTTCAACTCCGTAGCCGGCAAAATTGGTGAGATTGTCAAACAACATTTTGGTAGGCATATAACCGGCGTTCATACCACTGACGGAGTAGAGAGGTGAGTAGTCAACCGGCTCATTCCATCCGAGTACGTCGTGAGTTGTGCTATTATTATCGGTGTGATAGATTACCATATTGTCATTTATGCTCTGGGGACCCTTAGCAAGTGCGTCCAGGATAGCCTGAGAGTCAAATTTGCCCTCTTTGTAGCTTCCTGCACCCTTTTTTATGAGTTTATTGATGAAGCGTGCTTTGAGCAGGTTACCCCATTTGATCCATTTCTGAGTATCACCGTTGCCCCAGTAGTCGCCAAGTGCGAGAGCAGGAGTAGTGGGGGCTTGAGTTTTGGCCATAAGTGCCAGACCTTCATCGAGCTCTTCTATACATCCGAGATAGATGGTTTTGCCGTCATCATATTCGGGTGTGGCATTCTCGCCTAACGCATCCGTATATGGCATTTCACCGTAGAGGTCGGTCATCATCATAAAACCGTATGCACGAATAATCTTGAAAGCACCCATGTAGTGCCATGCTTCAGCCTCTTCAGCTCTTTTGTACATGTCGTTGAGGTTGCAGGCTGCACCTACAAACCACCATTGATAGGGAGTAGTGCAGATACCTCCTACAGGATACCAGATAGACATGTTGAAGTAGGTACCACCACCATTGTATCTTGTCCAGTCACCCATTGACATGCTTGTACGCCAGGCAGCAAACTGCTGAGCATGATTAGTATAGAACTCAATATGCGCAAGACGATTCTGGAACAAAGCACTCTCTGATGAAGGATTATCAGGGTCGGTGTTCACATTAAGCCACTCATTGCAGGATGCGAGAAGCATCACTAAGAGGAGTGACATTATTATTGATTTCAAATATTTCATAATCTTACTGTTATTTATCATTGTCTATTTGTTAGAATGTCAAGTTTAGACCGAATGTCATACCTGATGTAGCAGGAACATCACAGTAGGCAAAACCTACTGATGAAGAACCACCTACACCTGCACCGGCTACAGCAACCTCAGGATCTCCCTTGTAGTTGGTAAAGAGAAGGAGGTTGTTTGCCGAGAGTGAGATGGAAGCACGTTTGATAAAGCCTGTTTTTTCCATCCACTTCTTCGGGAACTCGTATGCAACGGAGAGTGCGCGAAGTCTTAAGAGATTAACTTTGGTAATATAGTTAGCTGCCTCTTGGGTGTAATAGTTGGTATAGTAGTTCTTAATAATATTTTGACCGCTAGTAGGAACCCCATTGAAGTCATATACTTGCTTGGGATCCCAGGTGTTGCTCCTGGCCTCATAAACAGGTTCATCTTCTCCATCTGCATTCTTTACAGTTCCAACCTGGAAGTCGCCATTAATAGTCAGAGGTTTGTTTCTGATATCAGCTGAGAATTGGCTAGTACCGGCCACATCCATTGCGTATTGTGTGCCGTTGAATACGTCACCGCCTACGCGGAACTCCCAAAGCATGTTGAATGTGAGGCCCTTCCATTGGATTGTATTGTTAAAACCTCCGGCGAAGGTTGCCTCACGGTTACCAACTGCATAATAGGTATTTGCTGCATAAGTGGGGAATCCATTCTTGTCAAGAATTACATTGCCTGCCTTGTTACGTGACCATTTGTAACCTGCAATGGCCATGAAGTCTCCTCCGTTATAGGATGCTGCCTTTGCGGGACCATACTGCACGTCGGTTACATACATTACATCAGTACCTGAGGGCAGACCATCCATTGTACCGCGGTTACCGGCCATATTCAATGCCACATCCCATCTGAAGTTCCTTGTCTCTACAGGGGTACCTGAGATGGAGAGCTCCATACCCTTGTTATAAACGTTACCTGCGTTGATGGAGCAGAAGATATAACCTGTGGACTGAGGTCCGCGAGGGCTGAGAATCTGGTTGAATGAGTCGTTGGTATAATATGCGTAGTCAATGTGAAGTCTGTTTTTGAAGAAGCTCAATTCAACACCTATCTCGGTTGATTTGGTCATCTCCGGTTTCAAATAAGGGTTACCACGGGTCCAGGAGTTACCTACGCCCACAAGTTCGCCAAGATAAGTACCTACAGGCCACAATGCTGTAGCTGTCTCATAAACGCCGGTATCCTTACCTACCTTTGCCCATGAAACGCGAACCTTTCCGAAGGATAAGATGCTGTCGTCAATTACATTCAAATCTTGGAGAAGTTGGGTAAAGACAAATGATCCGCTTACTGAAGGATAGAAGTAAGAGCGGCTATCCAGAGGAAGCGTGGATGTCCAGTCGTTACGTCCGGTAACGGTCAGATAAACCATATTTCTCCAAGATGCACGTGCCTCACCGAACACACCAATCAGTCTCTTCAAGGATGAACCGTGTGAGAAGGCTTTGTTGTCGGTAGTGGTATTGGCATATGAGAAGAAGTCGGGAACCGAGAAGTTATAAGCCATCAGATAGTCTGAATTGGTCTTGTACTGGTCGGTAGCTGCACCGAGCATCAAACCTACTTCAAAATCTCCAAATTTCTTGTTCATATCGGAGATTATACTGTTGGTCATATACTCGTATTGTCTGGTATTATCGGACATCATACCTTTCTGGAATACTTGCTTGATGGCAGAGCCTGCGGCGATGCGTTTGGAGTCTACCTGAGTATAACGGTCGATACCGATCTTGTAGGAGATGTTCCACCAAGGAGTGATATCAGCTCTTACGTTGAGGTTGCCGGTGAAACGGTCTGTATCGTCAAAAATATTGAACTTGTTGATAATCCAATAGGGGTTATCACGGTCGTCCCAGGGATCTTGACGATCTGCAAAGTGGCGATAGCGAGTACCGTCTTCGTTCAGATACCTGCTCATATTGTCTGAAGGAGCCCAGGTATAAACCGAATAGAGGGCACCGGTGCCTGCCGAGCCGTAAAGACCTGCACCCGTAAGGGTTTTATCGGTATGAGCCTTTGAATAGGCTGCGCTTGCACTGAATGTGAAGATACCTATCTTCTGGTCACCGTTGAAACGGAAAGTGTATTTGCTGTAGCCTGTCGTGGGTACGATACCATTCTGGTCGAATAGAGAACCGGAAAGGTAGTAACTGCCTTGTTTGGTACCTCCGGAAACGCTAATACTCTCGTCAAGGATCAGACCGTTGTCAAAGAATGTGCCCATGTTGTCATAGAAGACACCGCCTTCCTTACCCCAAGAGTTGTAGGAGTAGTCGTTGAAAACAGTACCGATATATTTCTTGGAAGAATCATACTGGTCCTCCATGAATCCCATGGTATACTGGTTTTGGAACTTAGGAAGTGCCTTTGCCCAGGAAGTAGAGAGTTTTGAACTGAAGTTAACCTCAACGACACCTTCTTGACCGCGTTTGGTGGTGATAAGCACGACACCGTTGGCGGCACGCGAACCGTAAAGTGCGGAAGCGGCAGGACCTTTGAGGACTGACATCGACTCGATATCCTCAGGGTTGATGTCCATTACACGGTTTGAGGTGGTAGTGGCGCTTCTGTAGGAACCGTCGAATGCCGAGTTACCGACAACTGTAGAGGAGTTGTCATAAATGATACCGTCCACAACGAAGAGAGGCTGGTTGTCTTTGCCTTCTGATGCGGAAGTACCTCCACGTAGAATAATTTGTGCGCCTGAACCGGCAGCACCTGAAGACTGTGTGATGTTGACACCGGCGATCTTTCCGGAGAGGGAGGAGATCGGGTTAGCAGTCTTAATCTTCATCAGCTCTTCAGACTTGAGGTCTTCCACTGCGTATCCGAGAGATTTTCTCTCTTTCTTGATACCCAATGCCGTTACAACTGCGTCTTCGAGCAATAATGCGTCGTCTTCGAGAACCACATCAATTTTTGCTCTTCCGGCCACTGCTACAGTAGCGGTCTTATAGCCCATTGATGTGAATTCCAAGGTGCCATTGGCAGGAACCACGATTGCATAGAAACCATCAATGTCGGTGGCCGTACCGGTTTGAGTACCCCGTACTACCACATAGACACCGACGAGCGGTTCACCGCTCTTGTCAGTCACCTTACCGGTGACATTGATGTTCTGAGCCCACATTGTTCCAACTGAGAGAATCAATGCGAACATTGCCATCATAAGATGGCGTAGTTTTCTGGAAACGAACATAAATAGAATTTTTGATTAATGAATTTGTATTTTAGGTTAAATATAAGCATCCAACTTTTGTTGTACACTATTATTTATTTCATTGCTTGTTCTATGGATACGGCAACTGCTACAGTGGCACCGACCATCGGATTGTTACCCATTCCGAGGAATCCCATCATCTCCACATGTGCGGGAACGCTGGACGAACCAGCGAACTGAGCATCGGAGTGCATGCGGCCCATAGTATCGGTCATACCATAAGATGCGGGACCGGCTGCCATATTATCGGGATGGAGCGTACGTCCGGTACCACCGCCTGATGCCACGGAAAAATAGTTCTTACCCTGTTGGACGCACTCTTTCTTATAGGTGCCGGCTACAGGATGCTGAAAGCGTGTGGGATTGGTGGAATTACCTGTAATTGAAACATCCACACCTTCTTTGTGCATGATGGCAACTCCCTCTCGGACATCATCCGCACCATAGCAGTTGACTTTTGCGCGCGGCCCGTTGGAGTAGGACTTTCTTTTTACTTCTTTAAGTTCGCCACTATAATAGTCAAACTCAGTCTGGACATAGGTAAAGCCGTTAATTCGGGAAATTATCATGGCGGCATCCTTGCCAAGTCCATTGAGAATCACACGCAGTGGCTGTTTACGTACCTTGTTAGCCATTTCCGCAATCTTAATGGCCCCTTCTGCAGCTGCGAATGACTCGTGACCGGCTAAAAATGCGAAACACTTAGTCTCTTCACGGAGGAGACGCGCAGCGAGATTGCCGTGACCAAGTCCAACCTTACGGTCGTCTGCCACTGAACCTGCTATGCAGAATGCCTGAAGACCCTCGCCAATCGCTTCGGCGGCATCAGCCGCATTCTTGCAACCTTTCTTGATTGCGATAGCTGCACCTACTACATAGGCCCATTTTGCATTCTCAAAGCAGATTTTCTGTGTTTGTTCACACTCGAGGTAAGGGTCTATCCCATACTCTTCGCAAATCTTGTTTGCCTCCTCAATGGAGGCGATGCCATAAGATTTCAACACTTTGTTGATTTTGTCAATACGACGGTTCTGGCTTTCGAATTTTACTTTACGTATCATATACTACTATACCTCCTCTTTTAGTCAATTCTGGGATCAATAAATTTGACTGCACCTTGTTCGGCAGTAAATCTGCCATAGTGTGCGGTAGCCTTTTTGAGTGCCTCGTTGGCATCCATACCTTTTTTAATAAGGTCCATCATTTCGCCGAGCCGTACAAATTCATAACCGCATACCTCATCATCTTCATCAAGAGCAATCTTGCTCACATAACCCTCGGCAGTTTCAAGGTAGCGAACTCCCTTAGCTTTTGTAGAGAACATGGTACCGACCGTGGAGCGAAGTCCTTTGCCGAGATCTTCCAGACATGCACCTACTATGAGACCACCCTCCGAGAAAGCGGATTGGGTACGTCCATAGACAATCTGGAGAAAGAGTTCGCGCATCGCCGTGTTTATTGCGTCACACACCAGGTCGGTGTTGAGAGCCTCCAGAAGAGTTTTGCCCGGGAGTATCTCGCCTGCCATTGCAGCGGAATGTGTCATTCCGGAGCAACCGATTGTCTCTACAAGAGCCTCTTCTATAATGCCATTCTTGACATTGAGAGTAAGTTTACAGGCACCTTGCTGAGGCGCACACCAGCCAATCCCGTGCGTGAAACCCGATATATCTTTTACCTCTTTAACTTTCACCCATTTACCCTCTTCGGGAATAGGTGAAGGTCCGTGGTTAGGCCCCTTCTTTACAACACACATGTGTTCTACTTCGTGTGAATAAATCATAAATTATCTCTAAAATTAATTGTTTGTGTACAAGTACATGTAATTGTGCAAAATTCGTTTGAATTTTTAAATAATACAAATCGTTTTAAACTATTTGAAAGGCATTTTCTTAGGTTGCCAACAACGATTTTTTAGATCATCAGAGCGGAATACGGGGTTCGAACCCGCGACCTTCGGCTTGGGAAGCCAACACTCTGCCAACTGAGCTAATTCCGCGAAATTATCATACAAATATAAAAAAAAATGGTTGATTGTACAAATCACCTTCAAAAAAGATCATTTCTTGATATTCTGCCATTTTTTCGTACTTTTGCAAGATTAATAACAAAGTGCTCCACGATGATTACCAAACAGGCAATTGAAGTTTTCAAAAAGATTGATACTCCCTTCTATTATTATGATGTCGAGCTTCTCAAGAAGACTCTCGATATTTATAAGTCTCAGATCGAAAAATATGGTTATCATGCTCATTATGCCTTGAAAGCTAATGCCAACGATCGCATTCTCGATATCATCAAAGGGTACGGTCTCGGAGCTGATTGCGTCAGTGGAAATGAGGTCAAACTCGCTGTAAAGGCAGGCTTCCCAGCTGACAAAATAGTGTTTGCAGGTGTGGGCAAGTCGGATAAGGAGATTAAAGCGGCTCTCAATGCCAATATTTTCGGATTTAATTGTGAGTCAATTCCGGAAATCAGTGTAATCAACGATCTTGCGGCGAAGATGGGGAAAAAGGCGAGGATCTCTCTTCGTGTCAATCCCGATATTGATGCGCACACCCATAAATATATCAGCACCGGTAGAAAAGAGGATAAATTCGGAATCAGCCCATGGATGTTTCAGGATGTTGCCGATATGATGGCAAAGTGCAAGAATATCGACTTCATAGGCCTTCATTTTCATGTCGGCTCCCAGATAACCGACCTGGCTGTCTTTAAACTTACCTGTAAGAGGGTGGAGGAGTTGCAGAAATGGTTTATCGACAGAGGATTTTTTCTTAAAAATATCAACCTCGGTGGTGGTTTAGGCATCGACTATAACAACCCTAATGATAATCCCATTGCTCCCTTAGAGGAGTATTTTAAGATTATAAATGAAAACCTCATTGTACGTCCGGAACAGAATGTCCATTTTGAACCGGGCAGGGCCATTGTTGGCCAGTGTGGTCATCTTATCTCAAGAGTCCTTTATGTAAAGGTAGGCCAGCGTAAAAAATTTGCCATTCTCGATGCCGGTATGAACGATCTTATTCGTCCTGCCCTTTACCAGGCGCATCATGCAATAGAAAATCTTACTTCCACAGGCCGCCTTCTCAGGTATGATGTGGTAGGACCGGTTTGTGAGTCCAGCGATAGTTGGGGCAAAAACATCCTATTGAACGCTACACAACGCGGCGACCTTGTGGCTCTACATTCTGCAGGTGCCTACGGGCAGGTGATGGCGATGAAGTATAACCAAAGGGATCTGGCAAAAGCATATTATAGTGATGAGTTGGGAGTGTGTAGTGTGTAGTGTGTGGTACGGGTTGCGGGTTACGGGGAGTGAATATTGAGTATTGAAAGTATAGAGTAAGTAAGAGTATAGATAGAGTAAGAGTATAGAGTAAGAGTATAGATAGAGTAAGAATATAGAGTAAGAAGATAGAGAATATGTTTGAAAATCTGATAGAGAGACTTGAGAGTTCGTTCAAACTCATCAAGGGACAGGGGAGAATAACGGAGGTTAATATCTCCGAGACGCTTAAGGATATCCGTAAGGCACTGCTTGATGCCGACGTCAGTTATAAGATAGCTAAGACATTTTGCGACGAAGTAAAGCAGAAGGCACTCGGTCAGGATGTTTTAAAGGCAGTTAGGCCTGAGCAGATGATGATCAAAATCGTCCACGACGAACTCGCTCTCCTTATGGGCAGCGAGGCTTCCGATATCAATGTCAAGGGTAATCCGGGTATTGTACTGGTGGCAGGTCTTCAGGGTTCGGGTAAAACCACTTTCTCAGCCAAATTGGCGCTCAACTGCAAGTCAAAGAGGGGCATGCGTACGCTTCTCGTGGCAGGTGACGTCTATCGTCCTGCCGCAATCGATCAGTTGAAGGTGCTTGGGGAGCAAATCGGAGTCGAAGTATATACGGAGGATGGAGTCAAGGAGCCCGTTTCGATTGCAAAGAATGCAGTGAAGAAGGCACGCAATGAGGGTTATTCGCTTGTAATCATAGATACTGCCGGACGTCTGGCAATCGATAAGCAGATGATGGATGAGATATCCTCCATCAAGAGTGCGGTGAATCCCACTGAGACGCTTTTCGTAGTTGATGCGATGACCGGTCAGGATGCCGTGGAGACGGCGAGGGCTTTCAATGAAGTGCTCGATTTTGATGGAGTGGTGCTGACCAAGATGGACGGTGATACCCGCGGAGGTGCGGCTCTTTCCATCAAAGCAGTAGTACAGAAGCCTATCAAATTTATTAGTGCCGGGGAGAAGATGGAGGCTTTGGATGTCTTCCATCCCAAGCGTATAGCAGATCGTATCCTGGGTATGGGTGATGTGGTTTCCCTCGTGGAGAAGGCTCAGGAGCAGTATGATGAAGAGGAGGCTCGCAGGCTCCATAAGAAGATGGCCAGAAATCAGTTCAACCTTGATGATTTCTACCAACAGATTCAGCAGATTAAGAAGATGGGCAACATCAAAGATCTGGCCTCTATGCTTCCGGGCGTCGGTAAAGCCATCAAGGATGTGGATATTGACAACAGTTCCTTTAAGGGAGTGGAGGCCATCATCCTTTCTATGACTCCTTACGAAAGAGAAAATCCCTCCGTACTCAACGGCAGTCGACGCAAAAGGATTGCAGCCGGTAGCGGTACCTCACTTGAGGAGGTCAATCGTTTGCTTAAGCAATTTGAGGGCACACGCAAGATGATGAAGAACTTTTCATCCAATGCAATGTCACCGAGAATGATGAGAAAAAAACGCAGATAAGAATTCAAAGCAATGATATTACTAGATGGAAAGGCCACATCGGAGGCCATAAAAAAAGAAATAGCTTCACAGGTAGATAAAATTGTGGATTCGGGAGGCAGAAGACCTCATCTAGCGGCAATTATCGTTGGAGAGGATGGTGCCAGCAAGACCTACATCGCTTCAAAAGAGCGTGCTTGTGCGCAAGTGGGATTTGATTCTACGGTACATCGTTTATCGGAGCAGACGACAGAAGAGGAACTTCTCAATCTTATCGCCCGACTCAATGCAGATAAGTCGGTAGATGGTTTTATCGTCCAAATGCCTCTCCCGCGCTCTATTGACGATCAAAAAGTTATAGCAGCAGTAGATCCCCTCAAGGATGTTGACGGTTTTCATCCTGTAAATGTGGGCAGACTCTCGCTGGGACTTCCGACCTTCGTTTCAGCAACTCCTTACGGTATAATGGCTCTGCTGGAGCATTACAGGATTGAGACTCGCGGAAAGCACTGTGTGGTATTGGGTCGCAGCAATATTGTAGGCCGTCCGATAGCCAATTTGCTTTCGCAAAAAAGAGAGCCGGGAGATTGTACGGTCACTATGTGCCATAGTCGCACAAAGGATCTGGCTGAGCACACACGCCGGGCAGATATCATCATTGCAGCCCTCGGAGTGCCGGAGTTTCTGAAAGGAGATATGGTAAAAGAAGGAGCGGTGGTGGTGGATGTGGGTATTACACGCATTTCGGCCGATAATGAGAAAGGATATAGGATCGTCGGAGACGTTGCCTTTGACGAGGTTGCACCGAAATGCTCTTACATCACTCCGGTACCGGGCGGTGTCGGTCCTATGACCATAATCTCTCTGTTGCGAAATACCCTGCAGGCTTACCTGATGTCCCGGTAGCTATATTTAGCTACTATTTTGCCCTCGTTGAGAACGAGTGTCAACGGCATAGTGCCTTCCGTAATCCTGATGAAGGGACTGACATCCAGAAAGAGGTATTGCTCATAATCAAGTTCCGCATCTTCGAGAAAGACCAACGGATCGCTTTCGACGTTGCCCTTTGCGAATACAACCGTCAGTTCTCCATTGCTGAAGTCCCCCTTACTGCGAAGGATTGCGATTTTCTGTGCTGCCATCTTACAGAATTCACAGGTGGTACTCATAAAACAAACTACCTTTTCGCCTTCTAGCAGTTCCGTAGGCAGCAAGCCCTGCGAAAATGCATCTTCGAGGGCTTTTTCACTTACAATGGTACTCCGACTGTACTGATTGTACCTCCAGTTGTCTGGAGGAGAGATAATAAATACAGCTGCTGTAGAACCTGCTATAGCGAGAGTGTACCAGAGCGGTTTCCAGGGTATTCTGAAGGATTTCAAGCCTGCGCTCAGACGCAGTATTACAAGCAGAAATATGTTTTTTATCAGGGATTGCCAAGGTTGCATATCGACCAGTTCGCCCAAGCAGTAGCAACTGTCCCGGTTACCTATAATGGTGAGTCCCAAGAGAAATAGGGTGAAGATCACCAGAACCACTAATGATGCGTAATATATCAGCTGCGAGTGCATGTTGAGGATGAGGAGTATGCCGAGAGCAAATTCCAATGCAATGACTGCCCTTGCGATGAAGAAGGAGAGCCCTAGCCCGAACATGCGGAATCCGAATATATAGATTTCGAATGGGTCAATCACTAAGAGTTTTGCTACTGCTGAAATTATGAAAAATAAGCCTAGAAATACTCTAAATGCATATTTGAGTCCTTGTTTCATAGTGTCGTGGAATTATGAATTATTACAAAAAGAGGGTGACACTGTCACCCCCTGATTAATCTTTTTCACTTTGTTAGAAGAGCTGCGGAAGGCATTTTGATTCAACCTTTGTAGCAACGAGAGGTACACTAACCATAGTATTATAATCAGAGCATCTCTCGCCTTCACCAAGAACGATGTCAGACCTTTCATACACTACTTCACCATTGAGTTTAGCTACGCAGTGGCACTTCTTCGAACAACCGGTGCAGAGGAAAAGGGCTCCCACTGCAAGTAAAAGTAGTAACTTCTTCATTGTAATAATTCTTATTTAAGTATGTTTATTTGTTCCCTACAAATATTGATCCGGACTTCCGGACCGCCGCAAAAGTACTCTTTATTTTTAACATATGAAAATAAAAAAGTACTTTTGACGAAAATTTGGAATTCAAAGATGAAAACAGCAAGAACGGCAAGAATAGTAATTGCAGCCCTTTTCTTTATTGTTATAACCCTTTCTTTCATCTCATTTTCAGCCGGAAAGCTGCCTTTTTCACCAACGGTGGAGAAATTTCAGTTCGGTCCTGCTCTAATGGCACTATTCGTGGGAAGCGCACTTCCCCTGATATTGCTGCTGATACTTACGTTGATACTCGGAAGAGTATATTGCTCTTTTCTCTGTCCTCTGGGCATCTGGCAGGACATAGTTATCTGGATTGCCGACCGTATCAAGAGTAAAAAGCAGCGCAAATACAACTATCGCCCTGCTCACAATACACTGAGATATTTAATTTTGGGAGTGGTGACAGCCGCGTTGATAGCCGGAATTTCCTATCCGTTTGCTTTCCTGGATCCTTATTCGATTTTTGGCAGAATAGTTACCTCATTCAACCCTTATACCTCGTTTGCTATCTGGTCATTTGTGGTAGCCCTGATGTTCTTCTTACTGGTTACCATTTTAAGTGCCTTCAGAGGTCGTCTCTACTGCAACACAATCTGTCCCGTGGGCTCCTTCCTCGGGCTGGTGAGCAGCCATTCGATGTTCCGCCTCGCTATTGCTGAAAAACAATGTATTGGATGCTCCCTCTGTGGAAAGAAATGTAAAGCGCAAGCACTGGATACAGTTACCCGCACAATCGATTACTCACGATGTGTGATGTGTTTTGATTGTACGGTCTCTTGCAAGGGCAAGGCAATAACTCTCAAATATGCCTGGGGCCGCGCTAAACGCGATAAAAAATCTTCCGAAAGCAAGGGAGATCCTGAAAGTGCAGGTCGCAGAAATGCCCTGATTGCGCTTGGAACCCTTGGCTTGGTGGCAGCTTCCAGAAAATGGGGTTCGCAGTTCCACTCTTCTCCTGTTTCTGGTGCAGAAGGTACCCCGGATGTCCATTTCCTTCCTCCCGGAGCTAGAAATCTGGAGCATCTAAAAGAGCATTGCACAGCCTGTCACGCCTGCGTAGCCGCTTGTCCTTCGAAGATCATAAGACCCTCGATCACTCAGCACGGCATTGATGGCTTCTTAATGCCGTTGCTTTCCTTTGATGAGGATTATTGTCGATTCGACTGTAATAAGTGCTCCAATGTCTGTCCAAATGGAGCTCTGATGCCTCTAACACTTAACGAGAAACGTTCGGTAAGAATAGGCATGGTCAAGTTTGTCGCTAAAAATTGCCTGGTATTTCGCGATGATCAGGTCTGCGGCAAGTGCGGCGAGGTTTGTCCTACAGATGCCATCAAGCTTCAGGAGCACAAAAGGAAGCCCGGACTCTTTTTCCCCGTGGTCAATAGCGACTTATGCATAGGTTGCGGAGGCTGTACCAGCGTATGCCCCGCAGAGCCTCTGGCGATGGAGGTTCATGCTCTGGAGCGTCAGATGTCAATCAACAGGGTTACTATCTCCGGTTCTCTTTAAGAAGATGGGGACGCAGACGGCGGGTACGTTCGAGTGCCTGCTCCTCCTGCCATGCTTTAATGAGTTTTGGATTTCCGCTCAGGAGCACATCAGGTACTTTCCAACCATTGAATTCCGCCGGTCTGGTGTAAATCGGCGGTGCCAGTAACCCGTCTTGAAAAGAGTCGGATAGTGCTGAGGTTTCGTCGGTTATTGCTCCCGGTATTAATCTCACAACAGCGTCGGTTATAATGGCGGCAGGGAGTTCGCCTCCGCTGAGCACATAATCTCCTACGGAGATTTCCCGGGTTATCAGATGTTCTCTGATACGGTGGTCAATTCCTTTGTAATGGCCGCAGAGAATAATTATATTCCCTTTAATAGAGAGTGAATTGGCGATTTTCTGATCGAGGATTTCACCGTCGGGAGCAGTATAGATTATTTCGTCGTAGTCTCGTTCTCCTTTGAGTTTTTCAATAAGGTTGAACACCGGTTCAATCATCATTACCATTCCGGCATCGCCTCCAAAACCGTAATCATCGGTCTGGCGATAATGCCCCTTCCCATAATCTCGTATGTTGTGGAGATGGATTTCGACAAGTCCTTTTTCCCTCGCTCTTTTGATTATGGAGTGGTTTAGCGGACTTTCAAGCAGTTCCGGTACGACTGAAAGGATATCTATTCTCATTTTTTGTGTTCTTGTAATGCAAAAGTAGCATTTATTCCACAAATTCCGTTATATTTGCAGGATATAATAATTATACATTACAATTACATGAGTGAAGATCTGAAACCAATTGTTCCTGAGCAACAAGAAGAAGCTCTAGAGCAATCTGTTGTAAACGCTGAACAGGTCGCGGAAGTTCCAGGCGACATATCCCAGAAAGAAATTGTACAACCGGAAAAAGCAGTTAAAGAGATATCTGAGGCTGAGGCCGCTGAAGAGGCCCCCAAGGTAGAGGTTGCTGAAGAGGCTCCAAAGGCTCCAAAGGCAAAAGCCCCTAAAAAGGCTACTAAAGCAAAAGCTGTCGAGAAGACTTCTGAAGCAGACGCAGTTAAAGAGGTACCTGAGGCTGAGGCTGTTGAAGGGACTCCTAAGGTAGAAGTTGCTGAAGAGACTCCAAAAGCAAAAGTCGCTGAGGAGACCCCAAAAGCAGATACTCCTGAAGAGACCCCAGAGGTGCCCGATTATTCGGAGATGGGTCTGAAAGAGCTTTTGGATCTATTCCAGATGCTACTTGACAGGGGAGATATGCAGCTGCTTTACAAACATGCCGATTCCATCAAGGCCATATTTTACAAGACTCTCCGCAAGGAGAAGATTGCAAGTGGCTTCATTGCTCCTTCCGAGGATGTGATAAGTGATGGTACAGAGAGTGGCGAGGTTGTTTCCATCAATCCCTTTGCTGAGGTTGAGCGTGGTTTTAAAGAGCTTTACACTAATTATCGCACTTTGCGCAACGCCTATGCGCGTGAGCAGGAGCAAAATAAGGAGCAGAATCTTCAGAAAAAACTGGATATCATTGAGCAGATAAAAGCTCTTGTAGATAGACAGAGTCAGGAAGATATGGGTCAGCTTTTCAGTGAGTTTGGAGATCTCCAGGCACAATGGCGCGCAACCGGTCAGGTGCCACAGGCACGTATGAGAGACCTTTATGAGTCCTACAGCCACAATGTAGAGATATTTTACGATAATGTAAAAATTCATAAGGAGCTCAGGGATCTCGATTTCAAGCGCAATCTTACTGCAAAAGAGGAGCTTTGTGTTAAGGCTGAAGCTCTTGCAGAGACTGAGTATGACAATATTGTAGCAGCTTTTAAGGCGTTACAGAAGCTCCATGAGGAGTGGAAAGAGATCGGTCCTGTCGGAAAAGAGCATAGGGAGAGCATCTGGGAGAGGTTTAAGGCGGCCACTGCGATAATCAATAAGAAACATCAGGCATATTTCGACTCTCTAAAACAAAGTCAGAAGGAAAATTTCGAGGCAAAAAGCGCCCTTTGTGAGGAAGTGGAGAAGATCGTTGCAATGGAAATCTCCGACTCAAGAACCTGGAACAAGATGACCAAAGCCATTGAAGATATTCAGGCGAAATGGAAAGCCATAGGTTTTGCCTCCAAAAAGGACAACGTCAGGGTATATGACCGCTTCCGCGCCGCCTGTGATAAGTTCTTTGAAGCAAAGAAAACATATTACGCACAGCTCAAAGAACAGATGCAGGAGAATCTCAAGTTGAAAATAGATCTTTGTGAAAAGGCTGAGGCCGTTCAACATAGCGAAGAGTGGAAGAAGACCACTGATTATCTTATCGATCTTCAGAAACAGTGGAAAGAGATTGGTCCCGTATCTCGTAAACGCACTGACCAGGTATGGAAGCGTTTCCGCGCCGCCTGTGACGTATTCTTCAATAATAAAGAGAAACATTTCGGCAAACAGGAATCACAGTACGAAGCCAACCGTCAGTTAAAACTTGCACTAATCGAGGAAATCAAGGCATTTGAACTATCAGATAACAAAAACGATAATTTTGAGGCATTGAAGGCATTCCAGAGCAGATGGAATGAGATCGGCTTTGTTCCTTTCAGGGAGAAAAATAAACTCCAGGATGCATTCAAGAAGGCGATTGACGCTAAGTTTGACGAGGTTAGGGCTCAGAATGACGACTATCGTCCGAGATATGGAAAATACTCTTCCGATGCCAATTTAAGCAAGGCAGAGAGAGGTCTCCGTACCGAAAGAGACCGCCTCGTACAGAAGTACGTAAAGAAGGAACAAGACATTGCTACTTGGGAAAACAATATGGGCTTTTTCTCCAAGACTAAAAATGCCGAGACCTATCTTGCCAAGATGAGGAAAGAAATTGAGGTCGCCCGTGAAGAGCTTGCACAGCTCGAGGAGAAGATCAAGGCAATTGATTCACAATTTGAGCAGAGAGATGAGTAAAGGAGAAAACAGAAGCACAATCATAGGATTTGCCCTTATCGGCATAATATTGTTACTTTTCAGCTGGTACAATACCAAACAGTATGAGAAGCAGCAGAAAGAGAGATACATAGCAGATTCGACTGCGGCGGCACTTGCTCTGGAAAGCGCACGTTTGGATACCACATATCACTCGGTCGAGGCGGATGAAGTGCAGATTCCCGGTCAGGAACTGCCGTTATATCAGGATTCCTTACTACACTTCGCAAGCATTGCGGAGGCTGATCATTACACTCTTGAAAATGACAAAATCAGGCTCACCATCTCGTCCAGAGGTGCACAACCCTCAGAGGTGGAAATTAAGAATTATTACACCTACGACAGTTCTGCTCTGATATTGATCAGGGATGGAAAGAGCGCATTCGAGTATGAAATCAACACCAATCAGTGGATCAACACCGGTGATCTCTCGTTTTCCCTTGTTTCACAGAGTGAGAGTAATATAATCCTACGTCTCCATTTTTCCTCCAACTCCTACATTGAGGCAGTTTATTCTCTCGCTGAAGAGAGTTATGTGGTGGACTACAATCTCAGATTCGTGAATATGGACGGCATACTCGACAGACGTACCAACCAACTACGTCTCCATTGGAATGCCGATATGCCACATCTCGAAAAGGGCTACAAAAATGAGAAAAACTATTCTGCCATTGCTTACCGTTTTTCGGGTACCAACAATGTCAAGAGTTTCGGTATGAGAAAAGATTCTGCCAAAGAGTCATTTTCGGCAAATCTACGCTGGTTTGGCTTCCAGCAGCAGTTTTTCTCTGCCATACTCGTTGCTGAAAACAACTTCGCGGGCGGTAATCTGGAAAATAAGTTCTATACGGAGGATGTAGCGATCGCTACAGGCGACCTGATGCATTCTTCAGCCGAAATGGTGCTCGATCTGGATACCCAAAGCAAAGATTTTTCCATTCCTTTCAAGTTTTATTTTGGTCCCAATCACTATCCGACACTTAAGAGCTATGACGAGGGTTTCGAGAAGATCATTCCTCTTGGAGGTAAGCTTATCGGGCCAATCAACCGCTATGTCATAATTCCGGTATTCAACTGGCTCAGCAAATATATCGCAAGCTACGGTCTGATTATTCTCATTCTGACCATTTTGATCAAGATTGTGATTTCACCTCTGACTTTGAAGTCGTACAAATCTTCAGCGAAGATGAAGGTTCTCCAACCTGAAATCCAGAAGATTAACGAGAGATATCCCAAACAAGAAGATGCGATGAAGAAACAGCAGGCCACGATGGACCTCTATAAAAGGGCCGGTGTGAGCATGTTCGGAGGTTGTCTTCCGATGTTGTTGCAGTTCCCGATTCTATTTGCGATGTTCCGTTTCTTCCCCGCTTCTTTCGAGTTGAGACAACAGAGTTTCTTGTGGGCTGACGACCTGAGCGCTTATGACTCCATCCTCGATTTCGGATTCAATATTCCCCTCTACGGTGATCACATCTCTCTTTTCGCACTCCTTATGGGTGTGTCGATGTTCTTCTACTCCAAGTTGACGATGAGCCAGATGGCGGATAACCAGCAGATGCCGGGTATGAAATTTATGCAGACCTGGTTTATGCCTATCTTTATGGTGATGATATGTAACAACTTCTCCGCAGGATTGAGTTATTACTATATGCTCTCAAACCTTCTAACCATTATTCAGACCTTGATTATCAGGAAATGGTTCGTTGACGAGAAAAAACTTCGTGCCCAGATTGAGCAAAGGGCCACCAGCAAGGAGCCGCAAAAGAAGTCCAAATTCAGACAGCGTCTTGATGAGGCCTACAGAATACAGCAGGAGCAGATGAAACAACAGCAAAAACGCAAACGATGACCATCCGAGAGAGAATAGAGAGTATTTTGAGCCAATTGCCATCTACCGTAAAGTTGGTGGCAGTTTCAAAATTACAGTCTGTTCCGGAGATTCTCGAGGCATACGCTGCAGGTCAGCGTGCATTTGGGGAAAACCGTCCTCAGGAATTGGCAGCCAAAGTACATTCTCTTCCCGAGGACATAGAGTGGCATTTTATCGGTCGTCTGCAGAGCAATAAGATCAAAATGATCCTGCCCTATGTTTCGCTTATTCATTCGGTGGATTCTGAACGTCTTCTTGAGAGAATAGATCGGCAAGCCGCTCTTTCCGGCCGCGTTGTAGATTGTCTTATACAGCTTCATATAGCCATTGAGGATACAAAACAGGGTTTTCCTGTGAATGAGGCATTGGAGCAGGTGCCTTTCTTCCGTGACAGGTATAAGAATGTGCGTATCCGAGGTCTGATGGGAATGGCCTCTTTCGTGGAGGATATGGAGCAGGTTAGGGGAGAGTTCCGCACTCTGAAATCGGCTTTCGATAAACTGAAACCGGAATTTCCTAAATTTGATACCCTTTCCATGGGAATGTCCCATGATTGGCAAATAGCAGTTGAGGAGGGGGCAACAATTGTTCGTATAGGCAGCATTATTTTTGGCCCTCGCTGTTATTGATATTCTGAAAAAATATCTTTAATTTTGTGGATTGCGTGACGGTTTAATGTGATTTGCAATGCATAATGATTTGTTAGGAAAAGATTTGAGGTATGGCCTCATTGGCAGCGGCAGTTGGTCAACTGCGCTTGTTAAGGTATTGTCTGACACTGGTAATAGAGTCAACTGGTATATACGCAATTCAGACAATATCGATTTTATAAAGCAATTTGGCCGCAACCGTTTCTATCTTCGTTCAGCGGCATTAAAAACAGATATGTTGGAGATGAGTGACGATATTAATGAGGTCGTTTTTAATTCCGATGCTGTGATTTTCTGTATTCCCTCGACATATTTTCTTGCTCAGATCAAGCCGCTTGATACTGAACTTCTAAAGGGTAAACTCCTCATATCAGCCACCAAAGGATTCGTATCCAATGACCATTTGACTGTTGCGGAGTATTTTCACAGAATATTGGGCACACCCTTCAGCAGAATCGTGGTCTTGAGCGGCCCTACACATGCAGAAGAAGTGGCTATGGAAAAACTCTCATACCTTACCTTTGCAAGCAAACATATTGAAGTTTCCCGCAAGGTGAGCGAATCTTTCTCATCGCACTATGTGAAGGTTGTTTGCAGCACGGACATATATGGTGTCGAGTATTCCGCAGCAATGAAGAATGTATATGCCGTTGCTGTAGGTCTTTGTCATTCCCTGGGCTATGGAGATAATTTTATATCCGTGCTCGTGACGGGAGCTTACAATGAGATCGTGCGTTTTCTCAACTCTACTCATCCCGATTCAAGTCGTATTCCTTCACGTTCAGCATATCTTGGTGATCTCCTGGTGACCTGCTATTCGCAATTCAGTCGCAACCGTACATTTGGAGGTATGATTGGCAAAGGCTATTCTGTGGTTTCGGCTCATACTGAGATGAATATGGTAGCGGAGGGCTATTATGCCACCAGATGCATGTACGAGATTTCAAACAGGCTCAATGTTGAACTTCCTATTGTAAGCGCTATGTACCAGATTCTATATGAAGAAAAAAGCCCCCACTATGTGGTGAATCATCTGGCCTCAATTCTCCAATAAACAACAATATAAAAGTGACGATGTAATGATTACTCTAGATTTGAAAGGATGTTCAAGCTTTGTGAATGAAAAGCAGTTTGAGGATTATACTGCCAGGGCACTCGAAGCTTTATCCGTACTTGATGCCGGTACCGGTGCGGGAAATGATTTTCTCGGATGGAACCGCCTTCCATCGGAAATCAAGCCTGAAATGCTTGAGGATTACCTTTCTGTTGTTGACAACTGGATTGAGATGGAGATTGATCTTGTAGTTATCATCGGCATAGGTGGCTCATATCTTGGCGCAAAGGCTGCTGTTGAGGTGCTTTCACACTCATTCCATCAGATGGGTTCATCCCGAGGTCCCAAGGTAGTTTTTGCGGGACACAATCTTTCGGAAGAGTTTATTGCCGAATTAATGGATGTGGTGTCGTCTGTAAAGAATGTCGCCTGTGTTGTGATTTCCAAGTCCGGTACAACCACGGAGCCGGCTATAGTTTTTCGTTTAATCAAAAACTATATTGAAGAGACATATGGTACTACGGGGGCTCGTAAAAGGATTATTGCGATTACCGACAAGCAGCGTGGAGCCCTAAGGTTGCTTTCCAATCAGGAGGGCTACAAGACTTTCGTGATCGAAGAGGATATTGGAGGTCGTTTTTCAGTATTGACAGCAGTAGGATTGCTGCCCATTGCGCTCGCCGGGTTTGATATTTCAGAAATAGTCAGAGGAGCCGTCGATATGCAGCGTATCTGTAGTGAGCCTACAAAGGAAAATCCTGCTATCCGCTATGCAGCGATGCGCAATGTTCTCTATGATAGTGGAAAAAAAATAGAACTCCTTGTAGGATTTAATCCAAAACTTCATTATTTTAGCGAATGGTGGAAACAGCTGTTTGGTGAGAGTGAAGGAAAAGATGGCAAAGGCATATTTCCGGCATCGGTAAACTTTACCACTGATCTCCATTCTCTGGGACAATATATTCAGGATGGCGAACGCATTCTCTTTGAAACCTTCATCGATGTGCGTACAATCCGTCGGAGAGTGGAAATCACCTACGATAAGCAGGATCTTGACGGGCTCAATTATCTTGCAGGTAAGAATGTCGAATTCTGCAACAAGATGGCTCAGCAGGGTACCGTGTTTGCCCACAATGACGGTGGAGTGCCTACTATGGAAATATCTATAGACTTGATTGACGAATATAATCTCGGCCAGCTATTTTACTTTTTTGAAAAGGCCTGCGGCATAAGCGCATATATGCTGGGTGTTAATCCTTTTGACCAGCCGGGAGTTGAGGATTACAAGAAAAACATGTTTGCTCTTCTGGGGAAGCCGGGGTATGAAAGAGAGGGCGAAGAGCTTCGTAAGAGACTTTAATGCATTCTATATAATTATGAAAACGAAATACCTTTTGATTATGCTCGCAGCGGCATCGATTCCGGTTTCCTGCAACATGCAGGAGCAGAGAAAACCTGAAGAATGGGCTATTGTGCTTCACGCAGGCGCAGGCGGCTCCCAAGCGATGGCTGCGGAGGACGAGGCATCTTATTGCATTTTCCTCAATGAAGCCCTTGAGCAAGGCAAAACTATCCTGGCTTCAGGCGGCAGTGCCCTTGATGCCGTGGAAGCTACTGTGATCTATCTTGAGGATTGCCCTCTGTTCAACGCCGGAAAAGGGGCTGTTATGACTTCAGATGGGCGTCACGAACTTGATGCCTCAATAATGGACGGCCGTGACCTCTCGGCAGGTGCCGTTGCCGGTTTGACAGATGTAAAGAATCCCATAAAGGCTGCCCGTTTGGTAATGGAGAAGACTCCTCATGTGCTACTTATCGGAGAGGGTGCTTCCTATTTTGCACGCGAGCAGGGACTTGAAATAGTCCCCAACTCCTATTTTACCACTGAGGGCAGTAAAAAAGAACTTGAAAGAGCTCTCGCAGAGAAAAAGAGCGGTTCCCCGATAGGGACTGTCGGTTGTGTGGCTCTTGACAGTCAAGGAAACATTGCTGCTGCTACTTCCACCGGAGGTATGACCGGAAAGAAATGGGGCAGGGTGGGTGATGTGCCTATCATTGGCGCCTCCACCATCGCAGATAACAATTTTGTCGGCGTTTCCAGTACCGGTCACGGTGAACTTTGGATCCGCAGGTCAGTAGCTCATGACATATATGCTCTCATGGACTATAAAGGCCTTTCTCTTAAAGATGCAGTTCACGAGGTTATCTGGAACAAAATAGACAAGATGGAGGGCTCCGGCGGCGGTGTAATCTGCATTGACCGCTTTGGAACTATAGTAATGGATTTCAACACACACAGAATGTACCGTGCCTGGGCGACAGCTTCAGGAGAATCCGGTGCAGCAGTTAATAAATAACACTAACCAACCAAAATATAACTAAAATGAAAAAATTAATCAATTACGCTGTTGTACTCCTGGCCGCAATTTCATTGGCAGGATGTGGTACACCAAAAGAGGCTTCCGTAGATTTAAACGGAAAATGGCAAATTACAGAATTGACCGGCCTTGAAGACACAATCTCCCTAGAGGGATATTTTGTTCAGTTTGAATCAGCCGAAGGGCTTTTCTCTGCCTATCTAGGATGCAATCAGATTGCAGGCAAGTATCTCTTTGAGGATCCCTCAATCACCTTTTCCGAAATTACTCGCACAGAGATAGCGTGTGAAAACATGAACCCTGAGGAGCTCTTCTGCTTCGTTATCGAGCAGGTTGCCCTAAGTTCAGTAACAGAGGAAGGTTTTCTGCAGTTGAAGTCTGCTGAAGAGGAGGTTCTCATCACACTCAAGAAAGTGGAAGAGGAAGTAGAGATTGTAGTAGAGGAGCAGACTGAGGAGCCAACAGAGACTCCGGCAGAGAATCAATAAATGATATTGATTCGTCCCTGTGGTTTACCGTAAACTTCGGGGATCACACCTCTGATTATTTCCGCTATATCTCTCAAGGATTTGAAGGTCTATGACACCGGTGTCGTAGACCTTTATTTCTTTTATTACTCCAATTCCTCCCTTTTTACTACCTTTGTTCTAATGAAATCCAAACTTCATCTGATACCTAGTCCCATTGGCGGAGAAAATCCGCGGGATGTGCTTCCGGCTCCGCTTTTTGAAGTGACCGGCTTACTGAAACTCTTCTTTGTGGAGGAACTTCGTACTGCCCGCAGATTTCTTTCAAAGGCGGGACTGAAGGGAGAAATTGACAATCTTACTCTCTATGAGCTCAACGAGCATACTACTCGCGAACAAATAGAGAGTTATGTAAAGCTCCTGACAGAGCAGGAGGGAGGTCTCATCTCGGAAGCCGGACTTCCTGCAGTAGCCGATCCCGGTGCACTGCTGGTAGAACTTGCGCATCAGCACGATATTGAAGTGATACCCTATGTGGGTCCCTCTTCGCTGATGATGGCCTTGATGGCTTCCGGAATGAATGGTCAGTGCTTTGCTTTCACCGGTTATCTGCCTATAAAGCGCCCGGAACGCAGGGCCAGAATCGAGCAGTTGGAGAAAATCTCACACCGGTTGCAGCAAACTCAGATTATCATCGAAACTCCTTATCGCAACGACTCCCTGATGGAAGATCTGATCGCCTGCTGCAAAGAGACAACCAGGATCTGCATCGCGGCTGACTTAACCCTGCCTCAGCAGTACATTTGCACCCGCACCGTGGCAGGCTGGAGAAATTCTCCGATAACCATAGGTAAGCGTCCCTGTGTATTTGTACTACTGGCATAAATTGAAAAATTATGGAAGGAAAATTGAAACTTGAGAATTTGGAGTTCTATGCTTATCATGGTTGTCTTGAGCATGAGCGTAAGGTGGGCAATCGCTTCAGAGTGGACTTTGAGTGTACATATCCGGTATTGGCTGCTGCTGAATCGGACAATCTTGATGATGCGCTCGATTATTTGCGAATATACGCTCTGATTGCCCGCGAGATGGCACAACCCTCAAATCTCCTTGAGAACGTTGCATATCGCATCCTGAATGCGGTGCGCAATGAGTTTCCCGTAATCACAAGCGCCGGCGTTACCGTTGCCAAATACAATCCACCTGTAGGGGGCCAGGTGCATGCCTCCTCAATTACCCTGAGTTTCTGATATCCGATGGATAAGCCCGCAAGAAATACGGTCGCATTTGCCACCCTCGGATGCAAACTGAACTTTGCAGAGACCTCTACCATCGCAAAGTCCTTTGCAGCCGCAGGCTACCGCAGGGTGAGCGCAAATAGTCCGGCTGATATCTATGTAGTCAATACCTGCTCGGTTACCGAACACTCCGATAAAAAATGCCGCAATCTCATACGTAAACTACACAAGCTTTCCCCGGATGCCCTTATAGGGGTTACAGGTTGTTACGCGCAGCTCAAACCCCGGGAGGTGCTGCAAATTGAAGGAGTGACTGCGCTCTTTGGTACAGCACACAGAGGTGAGGTTTTTGGTACGCTTCACCGTATGCTGCTAGAGCACAAACCGGATAGAACGCGGAATCCGGAAGAGGAGCGAGAAAACGAGCAGAAGGTGCAGGAGTCTGATCCTGGAGTGGATAAAAAACTATCCTTAATTTCTCCCATAGAGGGGGTGAAATCCATCTTCCAGGCATACTCTTCGGGAGAGAGAACCCGTTCTTTTCTCAAGGTACAGGATGGTTGCGATTATCACTGTACCTATTGTACAGTACCTCTAGCGCGGGGTGACAGCCGCAATATACCGATTTCCACCCTTATCAGACAAGCTGAAGAGATTGCCTCTAATGGCATTGTGGAAATCGTTCTTACGGGTGTAAATACGGGTGATTTCGGTAAAAGCACCGGAGAGTCTTTCCTCGAGTTGCTTAAGCAGCTCGATAGGGTAGAGGGTATCGCCCGGTACGGGATTTCCTCCATAGAACCCAATCTCCTGACGGAAGAGATTGTTGATTGGATAGCTTCCGGTTCGAAATTTCTCCCGCATTTCCACATTCCGATCCAGTCAGGTTGCGATGCCGTGCTCAAAAGGATGCGCCGTCGCTATACTACTGCTCTTTTTGAGTCCCGTATCCAAATGGTCAGAGATAAGATGGAACCACCTGACCAGCGTTTCAGCAGGGTATTCTTCGGCATCGATGTAATAGTGGGATTTCCCGGGGAGAGTGATGAAGAATTTGAGCAGACCTATTTATTTCTGGAGAAAATAAGACCGGCATTTCTGCATATTTTTCCCTATTCCAGAAGGGCAGGGACCCAGGCAGCAACCATGTCCGATCAGGTGCAGGAGAGCGTGAAGAGAATGCGTGCAATACGTCTGAAGGAGCTTTCAGACAGATTGAACGCGGAGTTTTATGCTGCAAACGTAGGCCGTACGCTACCTGTGCTTTTCGAGAGCACCCGAAGGGGCGGAATGATGTTGGGCTATACCGACAATTATATAAAAGTAGAGCGCCCCTACGATCCGGCACTTATTGGCAGGATTTCGCAAGTGACGCTCTAAATCTGCACCTTGCGGCAATTATTTCACAACTCTTATCTTTTCCCCTATTTCATTGACTATCGCACGTTTGAAGCGCTCATTGTAGCCCTTCTGAATGGGTGCGGAAGGGATTGTAGCGGAGTGGCCGTTGGTAATGAAGGCGCCACTTTCGTCCTGGCGTTTGGTATTGCCGTCGATATATTTAACGAGGAGATATTTGTCAAATTTGTTCCATTTCTCAAACAGGGAATCTGCTTCATTTGTAGAAAATGATGTCAGATATTTTACTGCTTTGCGGGGAGATTTTTTGTGCAGTAAAAGGGCTTGTGCATCTGCAAAAGCGATTTTTTTCACCATTTCATGTTCGTGGGCGCGAACAGCCGTAACCACTTCTGCCCCTATTTCGTCATAGCGCAGGTACGCAAACTGTGCAATGCGGTTTGTGAGCCAGAACATGGATGTAGGAGAATATTCAAGCATACTGCCGTTGCCGAGGGCGTAGTGTTCCGAAATTCCCGTTGAAGAAGAGTAGACAGGTGTAAGAGGCGAAGTGCCTGCATCATCTACGGCAAACCAAAAGATACCACCTATCTCGTCAGGTAGCCAGTTACGTGCTTGTCCTACAAACCAAAATCCGGTCTGCTGTGTGGCAATCGCCCTTTCGTTGATATATTCTTCGCCGTCAATTTCAAAACTCATCGGTCTCCAGCGGTAGGGAAGTGTGTTTCCTCCTGCGCCGATGTCGTTGCGCATATCAAAGGGCGTGTCTTCAAAATGGTCCCTCATCATATCAGCCACCATGGTAACGGAGAGTTTGTGCTTCGCTTTTACAGAGAGCGGCAGTCTGTTTTCAGGATTGTAGCCTGAGGCGTGGTCAATATATTTCGACATATCCTCAGCACCATGTTTGTGGAAAAAGCTCCATACTCTTGCCTCACAACCTCTCATTGCACCGAAATCTAGCGGACAATAGGTATCGGCAAAACTGAATTCCTCATCCTTTCCATCAAATAGTCCCAGCTCTCTGGCGTGTGAGATTACATCCGGAGAGTAGAGGCAATTATCAGGATCGTCAAGCGGGAATGTGGTGATACGTGCGCAGTTGGCATGAGCAGAAATATGCCCGTCAGGTATGCGTACGGCTACCCAGACTGCGCCCTTGCGGATGTTGACACCGTCTAACACTTCGGGTTTGCGTGCAATGATTTCCAATATCCAGGCTTCGTTTTTGTCAGCAATGGAGATCGATTCACCCGATGATGCATAGCCATATTGGTCGGCAAGTGAAGTATAAAGAGCTATGGCCTCACGAGCGGTACGTGTCCTTTGCAGAGTGATATACATGAGTGAACCGTAGTCAAGTATGGCATCGGGGTCTCTTAGTTCTTCCAGACCTCCCCAGGTCGATTCGCCTATAATGAGCTGGTGTTCGTTCATATTGCCGATGACATTGTATGTCTCGTCTGCCTGAGGTATTGTGCCCAGGTATCGTTCCCTGCCCCATTGATGTATCGGTAGCATTGTACCTGCCCTGTATTTTGCGGCGGGATAGTGGACGAGTGTGCCATATCTGATATGGCTGTCAGCTGCGTAAGTGACCATTACAGAGCCATCGGTCGAGGCGCCTTTTGTTATGATGAGGTTGGTGCAGGCAAATCCTGTAATTGTAAGGAGTAAGAGTGCGAATGTAAGTAGTGTACGTTTCATAATCTATTATCAAAATTCAAGGGTGAGCCCATCATATGCAGGTTCGATACTGAAAGGTTGTGCAGAGAGTTCTCTTTTCAGTTGTGCGTGCGGAGGTAGCTGGTGGGAGAGATGGGTGATGAACGAGCGCTTTGCTCCGACTCTTGATGCAATCTCGATGGCCTCTGGAAGAGAGTAATGGGAGATATGTGTCGTGCGTTTAACCGTGTTGATGACAAAGAGAGATGCACCGGTAAGTTTGTCATATTCTTCATCTGCGATGAAATTGGCATCTGTAATGTATACAAGGTCGCCGATGCGGAATCCCAGTATTGGGAGGCAGTAGTGCATTACCCTGATCGGGATGATGGTCACTTCCGCTCCGTTGGCTCCGGTAACCGTGAATGGCTTTTCATCGATGGTTTTAATGTTGAATTCGGGGATTCCCGGATATTTATTTTGGGCAAATACGTAGGAGTATTCCATCCGGAGAGATTGCTCTACTCGCTTTTCGCAATATATTGGTGTGGCGCATCGTTCCAGGTAATTGAGTGCGCGTACGTCGTCAAGTCCGCCTGTATGGTCTTTGTGCTGGTGTGTAAGGATGATTGCATCCAGATGAGAAATCTTTTCCCGAAGCATCTGCTGCCTGAAGTCCGGTCCTGCATCTATGAGGATGTAAACTCCTTCATAAACCACGAGTGCTGAAGTCCTGAGTCTTTTGTCTCTCTCATCGGATGAAGAGCAAACCTCGCATTTGCAGCCTATCATCGGTATGCCCTGTGAGGTGCCTGTGCCTAAAAATGTAATCGTGTTACCCATGACCTCGCAAAAATAGTTAAAAAAAGATTATTTTTGCGAAATAAACAGACCAATACACCCTTTGAATATGAGCAAAAAAAGATTCAAAATGGGACTTCTTCCCAAAGTGCTGATTGCCATCACGCTGGGAATACTTTTCTCGCTTTTCTTTCCAAACTGGGCAGTCAGAGCTTTTATAACCTTCAATTCCATATTCAGCAATTTTCTTGGGCTGATTATTCCATTGCTTATCATAGGACTGATTGCTCCGGGTATTTTCGAATTGGGAAAGGGTGCGGGTAAACTATTGTTGATCACCGTAGCAATTGCCTATTTTTCCACATTATCATCGGGTTTCTTCTCCTATTTCACCGCAAGGTGGAGTTATCCCCGTTTTCTGGGCGATTCGCTAACTTCATTTGGTAATATCGATATGTCCGGCGGTTTACAGCCCTATTTTACAATTGAAATGGCCCCTTTGATGAGTGTTACGACGGCACTTGTCACAGCTTTTGTAATCGGCCTTGGTCTGACCGCCGTCAAAGGCGAAACGATGCGCAATTTCATGCTGGATTTCAAGCATCTCATATATGTAGTCATTGAGCGTGTCATAGTTCCCCTACTTCCGCTCTTTATATTCGGTATTTTTCTCCAAATGGGAGCTGAAGGTAAAGTGAGTGCAATTATGGGAATGTTTCTCAAAATCATCGTGATTATCTTCATAATGCACGTAGTATTGCTTGTAGTACAGTTCGTTATAGCGGGAGCGATAGCGCGCAAAAATCCATTCAAAGCACTTGCCACGATGCTGCCTGCCTATATTACCGCACTCGGTACTCAATCCTCGGCAGCCACAATCCCTGTAACCCTCGCGCAAACAATTAAAAATGGAGTACGGGAGGAGATTGCCAGCTTTGTTATCCCTTTGTGTGCTACCATACACCTTGCAGGCAGTATTCTCAAGATTGTGGCCTGTGCTTACGCAATTTCACTCAGTATGGGAATGGATGTGGCTCTTGACCTCTACGCAGGGTTCATCTGTATGCTCGGAATTCTGATGGTAGCCGCTCCCGGTGTGCCGGGAGGTGCTATTATGGCCTCCATCGGTCTTATTGCCTCGATGCTTGGTTTTGATGCCTCAATGCAGGGCCTTATGATAGCTCTTTATATTGCTATGGACAGCTTCGGCACAGCTGCCAACGTGACGGGTGATGGAGCCATTGCTTTAATTATCAATACCATTAAAACGAAATCATCAACTGAAACAGCGTCTGCCTAATGAAACGTTTATTTTACTTTCTAAATATCCTGGCTGTCGCTATCCTACTTTCAGCAGGATGTGGTCGTACTCCAAAAGATGGCATACACACTGTTACCGTTTGTTCTACTACAGATCTGCACGGTGCCTATTTTGATTCATATTACAATGAGGAGGCGCGTCTGGCTTCGCTGGCAAATGTTTCTACTTATATTAAACAACTTAGAACAAAGGGTATTAAGCCGGTACTGATTGACGTTGGGGATAATCTGCAGGGTGATAATGCGGCCTATTATTGCAATTTTATCGATACGGTAAGCGTACATATTTTTGCAAGGGCAGCCGAATATATCGGCTATGATGCAATTGTCGTAGGTAATCACGACATTGAAGCCGGACATCAGGTCTACGACAGGTTCAAAGAGGGCAACATCCCATATCTGGCAGCCAATGCTATTGTTGAGGGAAGTGAAGGAGAGCCCTATTTCGAGCCCTACACCATCGTTACGCGTAAAGGAATCAAAATAGCCGTCATCGGCATGACCAATGCCAATATCAAAAGCTGGCTCTCCGAAGAGCTATGGGAGGGAATTGATTTTCTTAAAATATCCGATATTGCACAGGATTGGGTAGATTATGTGATTGAGAAGGAGAATCCGCATCTTGTCATTCTTGCTTGTCATACGGGCAGTGGCCGCGGAGTTCCGGATATAGAAAATGAAGCGCGTTATCTTGCCTCCAGTCTCAGAGGAGTGGATCTGGTACTTGCCGGTCATGATCACCGTCCGGTAGCCGAGAAAATAGATAATCCTGAAGGAGAGGTGTTGCTGATTAATGCAGGTGACCGCGCATCACTTCTTGGGGAAGCTACATTTGAACTGGAATTCAAAGGGGGAGCAGTGATATCAAAGAGCGTCGCCTCGCGTCTGATTTCGATGGCTGATGTGATGCCCGATTCACGCTATTCGGCTCGTTTCAAAAAGGATTTCAAGGCAGTTTATGAGTTTGCAAATCGTGAAATTGGCAGGATTACCGAAGATATCTATTTTGCCGACGCACTCGTTGGCCCCTCATCATATATTGATCTTGTACATAAAGTGCAGCTGGATGTGTCGGGAGCCGATATTTCCATTACCGCGCCCCTTTCCGTCAATGGCTTGATCCCTGCCGGAGTCATCAGATATCAGGACCTGGTATTGCTTTACAGATTTGAAAACTCCCTTTTTGTGGTTGAACTTACAGGTGCTCAGATCAAAAACTACCTTGAACTCTCATACTACAACTGGGTAAACAATATCGGCCCGGCTTACAATTTCGATTCAGCTGATGGTATAATTTATCGTGTTAAAAAATCGGCGCCGAGAGGTTCTATGGTGGAAATCATCTCGATGAAGGATGGTTCGCCTTTTGATCCCGCCGGTACTTATACAGTGGCAATCTCCTCCTACAGAGCCAGCGGAGGCGGTAATCTTCTCATAGATGGGGCAGGCATCCACCCCGACTCTTTGCGGGTTATTGCAAAATATGGAGACATCAGAACTCTTATTGGTGAGTATATTGAAAGGGAGGGTATCATAGTGCCCGAAACTCCAACCAACTGGAGTTTTGTAAAATAAATCATTGCGGATAGGGGATTTTTATTTATCTTTGTACATTGTGTTATTATGGACGGAGAAGTGATCAATAGTTTGAAAGGCAAAATCGGGCAATTGATTGCAAGATGCGAAAAGCTCGAAAAGGAGAACGCACGCTTTTCGGAAAAGATCTCTTCTCTTGAAGCAACCAACGCAAAACAAATTGATATAATAAAACGATTAAAGGAACAGACAGAGAAACAACAATTGATAGAGGCATTCGGGAACATGCCGGACCGGATAGAGGCGAAGAGGAGGGTGTCTGCCCTCATACGTGAGATAGACAGATGTATAGATCTGCTTAATGACTAAACAATGAAACAACGCATTAACATAAGGATTGCAGGGAAAGAATTTGAGCTGGATGTTGAGGCGACGAGTGAAGAGAAGATACGTGAGGCAGTCAAAAGGATAAACCAAAGGATTTTTGAAAAATCAAATCTTTTCCCGATGGTGGCAAGAGATGAAATTTTGAGTATGATACTTCTGGAAGAAGAGGTCCGGTTGGTAGAATTTGAAACAGTTAGAGATAAGGAGAAAGAGAAATTATTGCAACAATTGCATACCCTTGACGAAAGATTGGGAGAGTATTTAATCGGCCGTTAGTTCCGCTCATTGCTGAAATCAACGCTAAACATCATCACGAGCCAACTCGATTGTTAAAAACAGGCCTCTTGTGACCCCGCAAGGGGGATTCCATTTATGGGACGTAGGAAGTTTGAGACAAATATCGGAGCTCAAATCTTATTTTATAAGATTTCTGATAGACCGGGGCTAACGGCTTTTCTATAAATTGTAAGTATTTCTGTTGTTCACTTTTTTCACAAAAAGAGGAATTGTTGAACTATTTATTACCATATACTTACAATTATGCTTACCACTATTATAATAACAGCGATAATTTCTGTGACAGTAGCCATTGGAGGCTATCTGTTCATAAGAAACGTCATATTGAAAAAGAAAAAAGAACAAATAATAATTGACGCTGAAAAAGAGGGCGAGGATATCAAAAAAGAGAAAATCTTCCAGGCCAAGGAGAAATTTCTCCAGTTGAAGAGCGAACACGAAGCTTTCATCAATGAACGAAATGCCCAGGTTCAGCAGTATGAAAATAAAGTAAAACAGAAGGAGCTTGTACTCAATCAGCAAAACTCCGAACTCGGACGCAAGCAGAAAGAGGTAGATAGTATCCGCGATAACCTCAAAACTCAACTTGATATTGTCAACCGCAAGAGTGAAGAGTATGAGAAAATGAGATGCGAAGTCATTACCAAGCTGGAAGAAGTGGCTGAAATGACTGCAACAGAAGCGAAAAACCAACTCTTGGAGAGCATGAAGGCGGAGGCGAAAACAGAGGCGATGTCCTATATCAGTGATATGATGGACGAAGCGCGTCTGACAGCGAGTAAAGAGGCTAAACGTATAGTTATCAACACCATCCAGCGCACTGCACCGGAAACTGCCATTGAAAACGCCGTGACTGTCTTCAATATTGAGAGTGATGAGATAAAAGGACGTATCATCGGTCGTGAAGGACGCAATATTCGCGCACTCGAAGCGGCTACAGGCGTTGAAATAGTTGTGGACGATACTCCCGAAGCCATTCTGCTCTCAGCATTCGATCCCGTTCGTCGTGAAGTGGCAAGACTTGCACTCCACCAGCTGGTAACTGATGGCCGTATTCACCCGGCACGTATCGAAGAGGTAGTGGCCAAGGTTCAGAAACAGCTCGAAGACGAGATTATGGAGACAGGAAAGCGAACCTGTATTGATCTGGGCATCCATGGACTACATTCGGAATTGATTCGACTGATCGGACGAATGAAGTACCGCTCCTCCTATGGACAAAACCTCCTTCAGCACTCACGTGAAGTAGCTAATATCTGCGCAACAATGGCTGCTGAACTCGGTCTTAATGCAAAGGTGGCCAAACGTGCCGGACTGCTGCACGATATCGGAAAGGTCTCTGATGAGGATCCCGAACTACCCCACGCATTGCTCGGTATGCGTATAGCTGAAAAATATAAGGAGAAACCCGAAGTTTGTAATGCCATTGGTTCTCACCATGAAGAGATGGAGATGAAATCCCTCATAGCCCCTCTGGTAATGGTGGGTGATGCCATTTCGGGTGCTCGCCCCGGTGCTCGCCGTGAAGTTATCGAGTCCTATATCAAACGCCTTAAGGATATGGAAGGCATTGCGCTTTCACATCCCGGCGTGACCAAGACTTATGCTATCCAGGCTGGTAGGGAGTTGCGCGTGATCGTTGGAGCCGAAGAGGTGTCCGACCAGCAATGTGAAGTGCTATCAGCCGATATTGCCCGCAAAATCCAGGAGGAAATGGTATATCCGGGTCAGATCAAGATAACAGTCATCCGCGAGACTCGCAGTGTCGCATTTGCAAAATAAATAATTATGGAAGAGAACAAAAACAAAGGTATCAGTATCACTCCCGAAGTGGCACGCGGCGTCTATTCCAACCTTGTATTTATCAACCACTCCAATTCGGAGTTTGTGCTTGACTTTATACAGGTGATGCCCGGAATGCTTCAGCCCAATGTCAACAGCCGAATTATCATGGCTCCCGAACATGCCAAACGTCTTTTGAAGGCACTTGAGGATAATGTAAGCAAGTACGAAAATAGTTTCGGTGAGATAAATATACGTGAGCCTCAACCTGCCAACGTTCCACCAATGGCATTTGGCGGAGAAGCGTGAAATAGTATGTAGTGTGTAGTATGTAGTGTGTAGTATGTAAAAGGGATTTAGTAGTTGGGATTTATGGAAAAGGAAGAAAGTTTTGTGATTTTTATATTTCCTAACAATCCCACAGGATTTGGAGTATCACAGAACTCTCTACATAAACCCAAAACTACTTCCGAACTCATAACTAACTACTAAAAAACTTACTCATAACTACTGACTACTTACTTGAAACTATAAAAATGGGGATCAGTTTGCTGACCCCCATTTTTTGGACTATTCGTATGTATTCCTTTACAGAATTTCAACGGCGTTCATACCCACCTTGATTGCTTTCTCATTCATTTCCATCAAATGATGATGTCGTTCAGGAAGCGACTTCCGAAGTCCTTTAACAATATTTTCCATAGTAACTATCGGCTTAGCCTTGAGGTAGGCGCCGAGAACAATCATATTGTAGGCCTTCGCGTTGCCCAGTTTTGCTGCCTCATCGACTGCTGCTATGCGACAAACTTTGATGTCTTTCCTCTCGGGATGACGTGTAATGCCGTTGGGGTCATAAATCAGGACTCCACCGGGCTTTACCCTACTTTCAAACTTATCCAGCGACTGCTGATTGAGTATGATTGCCGTATCAAATCTGCTGAGTATGGGTGAGCTGATCTTGTTGTCGCTGAGGATAACACTGACATTGCAGGTGCCACCGCGCATCTCGGGTCCGTATGAAGGCATCCAGGTAACTTCCTGATCCTGCATAATTCCACCGTAGGCCAAAATCCTGCCCATGAAGAGGACTCCCTGTCCTCCGAAACCGGCTATAATAATCTCTTCTTTCATATTAATCTCTTATTTTTATTCACATTAATCCAGATGGTATCAACGGTCCTTCAGATCTCCCAGGGGATAGAAGGGGAACATATTTTCCTCCATCCATTTATTTGCAGCTACCGGCGATGCTTTCCATCCGGAGTTGCAGGTGCTTACCACCTCAATAAAAGATGTACCTTTATCCATCATTGAGTTTTCAAAAGCTTTGCGGATTGCTCTTTTGGCCTTGCGTACTGCTCCCGGATTCTGTACGGATTGCCTGGTGACATAGCAGGTGCCTTCAAGCTGTGCCAGAAGCTCAGTGATTTTCAGTGGATAGCCGTTAAGTTTGGCGTCACGTCCGTAAGGAGTGGTGGCTGTCACCTGTCCAAGTAAGGTGGTGGGAGCCATCTGCCCTCCGGTCATACCGTAAATCGCATTGTTGATAAATATAACAACGATGTTTTCTCCACGGTTGCAGGCGTGCATAATTTCCGCTGTACCTATCGATGCCAGGTCACCATCACCTTGATATGTAAAGACATATTTGTCAGGCATGAGACGTTTGGTGGCAGTGGCAAGAGCAGGAGCGCGTCCGTGAGCGGCTTGCTGCCAGTCTATATTAAGATAGTTATAAGCGAATACGGAGCAGCCCACAGGCGAAATACCTATGGTCTTGTCCTGGATGCCCATCTCTTCAATAACTTCTGCAATAATCTTGTGGACAGTGCCATGGGAGCAGCCGGGGCAATAGTGCATGACTGCATCTTTCAGTACGGTACTCTTACCGTAAACCTTGTTTTCCGGTTTTATAATATCATTTATATCCATAGTCGCTATTATTTTTTGATAGTTTTGACAAATGCTTCATAAATCTCTTCGGGAGAGGGAACTGCTCCTCCCTGGCGGCCGTAGAAGTGTACGGGTACTCGGCCTGCGGCTATCCTACGCACGTCTTCTACCATTTGTCCGGAATTTAGTTCTACGGACATTATGCTTTTCATCTGGGGCACAAGTGCGTCGAGTGCCTTTTCAGGGTAGGGATAGAGGGTGATGGGGCGTAATACGCCTAGTTTGATGCCATCCTCGCGTGCTAGTTCAACTACATTCTCGCAGATGCGGGACATACAGCCGAATGCAACGATAAGGTGGTCTGCATCCTCCGTCCTATAAGTCTCGTATCTGGCTTCGTTTGCCTCGATAGTGGCATATTTGTTTTGCAGGTGAATATTGTGGCGCTCCATTATGTCTGCATCAAGGGCAAGTGATGTTACGATATTGCCCGGTCTGGATGCGGGTTTACCCAATGTAGCCCAGGAATCGCACAGGGCTCTCACCTCTTCATCGGTACGGCGAGGTTTAGCAGGGCGAAGTTCCACCTTTTCCATCATCTGACCCACTACACCGTCACCGAGAATCATTACGGGATTGCGGTATTTGAATGCGAGCTCGAATGATAAGTCCACAAAATCGTACATATCCTGTACGGTAGCGGGGGCAAGGACAATAGTCCTGTAGTCACCGTGACCACCTCCCTTTGTGGCCTGGAAATAATCACTTTGGCTGGGCTGAATGGTCCCCAGTCCCGGGCCGCCGCGCATTACATTAACTACCAGACAGGGAAGTTCGCAACCTGCGATATAACTTAGACCTTCGCACATAAGGCTGATGCCGGGGCTGCTGGATGAGGTCATCACCTTTTTGCCACAGCAGGCACCGCCATAGACCATATTGATCGAAGATATTTCACTCTCCGCCTGGAGCACTACCATACCTGTGGTTTCCCAGGGTTTTTCTAGCATCAGCGTCTCCATTACTTCCGACTGTGGGGTGATGGGGTAGCCGAAATAGCCGTCACAACCGCAGTTTATTGCAGCGTATGCGATGGCTTCATTTCCTTTCATTAAGATCTTTTCTGCCATATCTGTAATTTTAGATTTTAACACGATAAACCGTGATTACGGCGTCCGGGCAGACGGTAGCACAATTGGTGCAGCCGGTGCAGCTCTCCGGATTAGCCATGTATAAATAGTTGTAACCTTTACTGTTCACCTCTTTGGAGAGGGCGATAGTGCCGGTCGGACAATTTGGGATGCATACTCCACATCCTTTGCATTTCTCGGTATCCACCGTGATAGCTCCTTTGATTGCCATATGCTTTTAGTTTTATTGGTTTTTAAATATTTATTTGCTTGAAAAAAAATTGAATCCCTTGGTAACACCCTCGACGATTGCATTCCACCTGAATGCTATACCAATCAGGCAAATGATGCCTATCCATATAAGCGCCTTTGTGGTGTCGCTTTGGGCACGGTACCAGTTTCCAATTTTTTTAAACATACATTGTTATTTTTCTATCCTAATCCTGGCGTCCACGGCAGTAACGCTCTTTTGGTTACCCATGAGAGGATTTATATCCATTTCAAATATCTCCGGAGCACAACTGCAGAGTGCGGAAACCCGGCGGATGGTTTCATTGAATATGGCTTCATTGACTCCCTCCTGACCACGTACTCCCTCAATCAGTTTGTAGCTGCGCAGATGGTGAATCATCTCCTCTGCTTCAACTGCAGAGATGGGGGAGATGCCATACGAGATATCCTTAAGTACCTCAATGTAGATACCTCCGAGACCGCACATCACCAGATGGCCGAACTTATCTTCTCTCTTGGCTCCCACGAAGAGTTGGGTGCCGCTGATCATCGGCTGGAGCAACACTCCGATGCAGCCATCGATGCGCATCATACGTTTGTACTCCATTTCGAGGGTATGATCGTCGCAGATATTGAGCACGACTCCGCCTACATCGCTCTTATGCACCGGACCTACAACCTTCATAACCAATGGCCAGCCTATCTCCCTGGCCGCCTCGATGGCCTCGGGGTAAGTGGATACCACCAATTCCTTGACTCTGTTGATACCCGCGGCATCCAGGATTTCCTGTGTCTTTTCCGGAGTAAGGTAGCCGTTATCGCTGTTGTCTATGATTCTACGTATTTTCTCCTTGTCAACCGGCGGGTGCTCATTGCAGAGAATAGGCTCGGGGACGTTGACTATTTTTGCTAAGCAGGAGCCGAATATCACCTCTTCGGGGAATGTGATGCCACCTTTATCCCTAAACTGCTCTATCTCATCTTTAGCATTTACGATAGAGGTCAGGATGGGGAATATGGGCTTTTTGCAAACCTTTTGCTTCTCAAGTATTTTATCATATGCACCGTAGCTGGAGACAAGGCCGGGATTACCGAATATTACTGCCATGCTGTCCACATCGAAATCATTCTCACAGGCATCGATAATCTTGCCGAGCTGATCGGCAGTGCCGGTAGCAAGAAAGTCAATCGGATTGGAGACTGACGAACCTGGGTAAAGCTCACTGAGGAGCGCCTTGGCCTTCTCTCCCTTAAAATTGGGAATCTCTATGTCATTGGAAGAGAGCACGTCGGTAAGCATTACAGCCGGGCCTCCCGCATGAGTGATGATGGCCATCTTGCGTCCTTTAACCTGGTTGAACATCAGTATTGCAGCTGTAGTTACAAGTTCCATTCGACTGTAACATCTTATGATGCCCGCCTTGCGGAAGAGTGCGCTGACTGCCTTATCGGGTGAAGCCATTGCACCGGTATGTGAAGATGCGGCACGGGATCCGGCTTCGCTATATCCTGATTTGATTGCAACTACCCTTGCACCTTTTCGGTATAGCGAGTAGGCATGTTTGAGAAGCTTTTGGGGGTCATTGATGCTCTCAATGTAGAGCATTTTGACCGGTGCGCTCTTACCGTGGACATAAGATTGGTCGTAATACTCGAGCATATCTTCGACTCCGATTTGAGCGGAATTGCCGATGGAAAAAATAGATGCGAACTTCAGCCCGAGCTGTATCGCGAGCTCCAGGATGAATACGACAGTGGCTCCTGAGCCTGAAACTAAATCAATTCCCATGGGGGAGAGGCTCGGGATGGGTTTGGTGAAGACTCCCGTATATGCGGGGGTGATTACTCCGACACAATTGGGCCCTATGAGAGCGGCTCCAACATCGTTGGTCATCTCAACGATCCTACGTTCATATTCAGCTCCTTCCTCACTGTCCTCGGCAAAGCCTGCGGAAATGATGATGATGGCACCGCAGTTTTTCTTGTAGCAAAGCGTTTCTACAGTACCCACGCAAAATTTTGCCGGTATGGCAAGAATGGCAAGGTCAACTTCAGGAATTCCATCTATGTTGAGGAATGTCCTGCAGCCCCGGATTTCTCCTGATGCTTTGGGATTGACCACGTAAATATTACCTTTAAACCGTGTAGAAAGGAGATTTTCCAGAATGGCTCCTCCAGGCTTGTGAACATCTTCACTACCGCCTACCACGACAATGCTTTTGGGTGAAATCAGCTGTTTTGTGATCATCGAGTTCTAATTTAATATGGCAAAGTTATAAATTATTATCGAAAATATCAATAATAATTCAAAAACAATAATTAAATATGCTTTTTTATTACAAATTGTAACTTATTGCCTCATTTATTGTGACATATGGCAAATAATACCGTCATTATTGCGACAATATGGATATTTTTTGTTAATTTTGTTCAATTTTAGACATAAATTATATGAATACTATTTTGCTTAAGCATGTTGCCTTGAAGGGTAAACAAAAGGATATCCTCATCAAAGGCAACAGGATTGCAGTCATAGCAGACTCAATTCCCGTAAATGCGAAGAGAGAAATCGATTGTACCGGAAAAAGTGTCGTTCCCGGTTTTATCAATATGCATACTCATTCGGCTATGTCACTTATGCGTGGCATCAGTGAAGATGTTCCGCTGACGGAGTGGCTCAATAATATCTGGGCTGTCGAAAAAAATCTTCAAAAGGAACAGGTCTACTGGGGTGCCAAGCTCGCTATTCTTGAGATGATAAAAACGGGTACTACCTGTTTTCTCGATATGTACTGGATGTCGCCACAAGTGGCACAGGCTGTCGAGGAGATGGGTATAAGAGCTGTTCTCACGTATGTTTTCCTGGATCATTCGGATACTGAGAAGGCCGAGAAACAGAAGTCCGAATGTATTCGTCTTCACGAGCGTTCCAAATCGTGGCATAAAAGATGCAAATTCGGTATTTCAATTCACGCCGATTACACCGTTTCTCCGCACACGATGGTATGGGCCTCAGGTTTTGCTAAAGAGAATGGCCTGATACTTAATACACACATCTCTGAAACTGAGCGAGAGGTGCTTGCAGACAAGGAAAAATATGGCAAGAGTCCGGTGGTTTATTACGACTCTCTCGGAATCCTTGACTCCAATGTCATTGCAGCTCATGCGCTCTGGCTTGATGATGAGGATATCGAGATTTTTGCAAAACGCGGAGTTACAGCAGTCCACAATATCAACTCCAACCTCAAGCTCAGTTCGGGTTACAGGTTCAGGTATGGCGATTTGAAGGCGGCTGGAGTCAATATCTGCCTGGGTACCGACGGAGCTGCCTCTTCCAACAATCTCGACATGCGCGAAAGTATGAAGACCATGGCCCTGCTTCAAAAAGCATGGACGGGCGACACTACAACTCTCCCTTTGAATGAATTAATGGATGTGGCGACAATCAACGGTGCTCGTGCTTTGGGTATCGATGCAGGCAGAATAGAGGAGGGGGCCTATGCCGATCTGGTACTTGTAGGTACCCGATCCGAAGCATTTGTTCCGAATATCAATTTTGAAAGCAATTTCATCTACTCTGCCAATAGTTCCTGCATTGACACGGTAATTTGTGATGGTAATATCTTGATGGAAGGCCGCAAAGTGGCCGGAGAAGAGCAGATACTGGAAAAGGCTGATGAAATGGCCTGGAAACTTATAAATGCAAAATGAGATGATGGATAAGAGATTGACGGCGATTTACGAAGCCGCCGATTACCTCCGTGAGCGTACCGGCGGATTTGTGCCAAAAGTGGGTATTATTCTCGGCAGCGGCCTTGGCAAGCTTGCCGATTCCATAAAGGATCCTATCATTATCCCTTATGCCGAAATACCACATTTCTCACGTTCTACGGCTTTAGGTCATAAAGGTAATTTGATTTTTGGCACCATTGCCGGCAAACCGGTATGCGCAATGCAGGGCAGGTTCCATTATTATGAAGGTTATCCGATGGAACAGGTGACTCTGCCCGTAAGAGTGATGAAGGTACTCGGAATAAAGTATCTCTTCGTCTCAAATGCAGCAGGCGGAGTAAATTTGGATTATAAAGTGGGTGACCTGATGATCATCAGTGATCATATCAATCGCCTTCCCAATCCCCTTGTAGGTGCAAATCTTGATGAGTTCGGTCCCCGTTTTCCCGATATGACACGCCCTTATGACCTAAATCTGATTCGCAAAGCTGAAAATATTGCAGAACAGGAAGGCATAAAACTCTTTAAGGGTGTTTATCTGGCCGGAACCGGCCCCTCTTACGAGACACCCGCAGAGTATCGGTTCTTCCGTATGGTTGGAGCGGATGCCATCGGAATGTCCACTATCCCGGAGGTTATCGTAGCCCGTCACTCGGATATTCCCGTGTTTGGTATCTCCGTCATCACAAATGAAGCCCACGGCGATTTTGCCGAGGATTTTGTAAATGATGGGGAGGATGTGGTAAAGGCGGCAGATGCTGCTGCAGGTACCATGACACTACTCTTCAGTAAACTAATAGAATCACTATAATGCTGACAACGGTCTTTCCATACGATTCAGTGGAGCTGAGTTCCAATGGTCGTGAAGTGATCATCCTTGACCAGTCGCTGCTTCCCAACCAGGAGAAATTTCTCCACTTGACTACGGCGGAGCAGGTCTTTTTCGCCATTACCCTAATGAAAGTACGTGGAGCGCCTGCCATAGGCATAGCTGCGGCTTTTGGTCTGGCAATGACTATCAACAGGTCAAAATGCAGGGAACTTGACCTCTTTGAGAAAGAGTTCCTCCGTACAAAACGTTACCTTTACATATCCCGTCCGACAGCCATCAATTTGATGTGGGCCCTGGACAGGATGGAGGATTGTTTCTACAGAGTAAAAAACAGCATAGACGATACCGACCAGACTGTAATAGACATCATCAAAAATGCTCTGATCGCTGAGGCTCGTTCCATAAAGGTAGAAGAGACCAGAATGTCGGTAGCCATTGCGGAAAATGGCATTTCACTGCTTACTCACGGTTGCGGCATTCTCACTCACTGCAATGCCGGTCATCTGGCGGTATCCCGTTATGGTACCGCTTTGAGCCCGATTTATCTTGCCCATCAGAAGGGTTATTCCCCAATGGTCTATGTGGATGAGACAAGACCGTTATTGCAAGGTGCCCGTCTGACTGCTTATGAGCTGATGAGAGCCGGCATTGATGTTACTCTGATTTGTGACAATATGGCCTCAATAGTTATGAGCCAGAAAAGGGTGGATTCGGTCTTTGTGGGATGCGACCGTGTCGCAGCAAACGGCGATGTGGCCAATAAAGTGGGCACAAGCGGTCTTGCCATACTTGCAAAACATTACGGCGTACCTTTTTATGTGTTCGGCCCTTCCAGTACGATAGATTTCAATTGTCCTTCCGGCAGGGATATAGTCATTGAAGAGCGTCCCTCCTATGAGATGACAGATATGTACTTCAGCAAGCCAATTGCTCCCAAGGGTACTAAAGTCTTCAACCCTTCATTTGACATTACTCCGGCAGAATTGATAACCGGCATCGTTACGGAGAAAGGAATATTCAAACCGGAAGAAATTAGTAAGGTGAAATAAGCTATGGTGAGATTCCTAAGTCTCTCCAGCGGCAGTAATGCCAACTGTTATTATCTAGGAAACGGCAAAAGGGGATTGCTGATTGATATTGGTATCGGTGTCAGAACTCTTAAAAAACGTCTTGCCGAACACGGCATATCATTTGACCATATTGATATGGTACTGGTAACACATGATCACATTGACCATATCCGTAGTCTGGGTTCTTTCACGCAACGTCACAAAAAACCGGTTTTTGCAACTGAAATTCTTCACAAAGCCCTGAGCACTCATTTCTGTACCCGTGGTTCCCTTTCGGGGTGTGTTCATATTTTGGAGGAAGATGTATGTTTCAAATCGGGAGAGATAGGGATTACAGCTTTTTCGGTACCTCACGATGCTACGCAGACTTTAGGTTACCACATTGATTTCGAGGGAGTAGGATTTACTTTTTTGACCGATATAGGATATCCGACTGATGCGGCGGTAAAATACGCATCTATGGCAAATCACCTCATCGTGGAGGCAAATTATGATATAGATATGCTCTTACGTGGACCCTATCCCCAAAGCTTGAAAATGAGGATTCTTGAGGATACCGGCCATATGTCAAATGATCAGACGGCCTCATTGGTCAGAAGAGCTTTTCATCCGGAACTCAAAAGTATACATCTGGCGCATCTGAGTCGCAACAACAACACTCCAAAACTGGCATTTCAGACAGTCAGTGATGCACTTTGCGAGATAGGAGTCAGGGTGGGAGAGGATGTAATTCTCAATTGTCTTCCACGAGCCGACTCTTCCGAAATGATGGAATGTTCATAACTTGTGGGTCAGATGTATCAAATCGGCATAATTTTGGTTACCTTTGTAGTGATATCTACAACTTGACTCAACAAAACAATAGTAATATGAAAAAAATACTTCTGGCATTGTCACTTTTTTTTGCCGTAACCTTATGCACTTCGTGCGTTGACGAATACCCCGACTCAGACCTTTTGTTGGGAGCTTGGTCTTCATACGAGTGCTTCAAAGCGGGCGCAGAGCCCTTTTCCTATACATTGGAAAGATATCTCTTCACTCCGGATGGTTATGTGGCCTTCTATGACAGGAGTAAATTCCAGTTCAAACTTCCCTATGGCTATAATGCCACTACCGGTATTCTTGCAATTCTGGATGGTACAGATGAGGAGGGTAATAAATTAACAATAGAATATCCGGCTGTCATCGAATATATAGAAGCGGTCCAATCAGACGTTCTGACCATTTCTTATGACGACGGATATACGATACGCTATCGCAAGCGATAGGGTAGTGTGTAGTGCAGAACTCGGGACTAATCCACAAATTGCATTTTATAATAAGCCGCCGTGAGTTTTTCTCCGGTGGCTTTTTCTATCATATCATTCCATTCGTAACATCTTCCGGGATTGAAGACATATTCCTGAAGCCATTCACCGACAGCTTTATTGCCGATATAACATTCGTTTGCCATATCCTGGCTGTTAGTGACATTTGTCACTATGTAGTGATGCAGTTGTGAGGCCAGAAGAGCTCCAAGCTGATAGTTGTGGTAATAGCAGGGATAAAGTGCGATATGAATCTTTGATGCCCAGTCAGGCTGGTTGCGTCCTTCGGGGCGGGTTAGGAGCTGATATTTTTCCACAAGATTCCACCAGAGAGTGTTCAGATCCTGTTCGGGGTTAGCATACATCTCTTTTTCGAAACGATACATAACCTGGGTCCAGCGGCTGAAGACAAGTTGCTGGAGGCGGAGTGAACGGATACAATCTTGATTGATGGCCGCTGCCTCTTCTTCGGGAAGACCTACCATAACTTTCATCCATTCAGTATTGCGGGACAACCTGTCAAACATCATTGCCACAGCTTCCGTGGTAAAACTATGTGCCGCTTCGCGAAGGAAGAGAGGATTGCCGGCTGCATCATGTCCGATGGCATAGACAGCGTGGCCAAACTCATGGAGCATAGTCGACATCCATTGCTCGGTGTCGGAGATATTGCACAGGACGCGCACATCTCCGTTATGATCTATGTCTATACAGTAGGCGTGCTGGTTTTTGCCGTCACGGGGATAGAGGTCGCTATTCATCATTATCGTACTCACATCCAGGCCTATGCTGTTGTAGAAATCGGTAGTCAGAGTTTCGAGATTGCGTCCTTTATAATACTTGTCCAAATCTACGGGGTATAAGTCAGGTGCTTCCTGGAAAAACCTACCCTGGAAATGCCATGGCATCAGTTTATCTATGGGAACTTTGTATCTCACGGAGAACTTTTTATCCATATCTGCCTTAAGTACGGCAAAACCCTCACTTGTCATTTCGTCAAGTTGATCAAAAAGTGCTGAAATCTCCTCCGGATTCTGGTCCGAAAGAGTCATTGACATAGTATGATAGTTGTCAAATCCCAGCGACTGAGCCAGCTTGTTGCGGAGGCGCACGATTTCCAGTACATCTTCGGCTACGTAAGGACCTATTGCCTTGTGGGCATTCCAGATCTCTTCAAGAGCCTTGTTGTCGGTGGAGGTACGGAGTATCTCTTCTACAAAATTGTCGTTGACTTTTTTGCCACGGAATTCGGCGCGGAAACCGGCATATTTCTGTTCCAGGAGACTTTCTTTTTCAATGATGAGGTTTTGCAGTGTGGTATCTGCCTGTCCTTTGAGAAATGAGAGGTAGAGTATGTCGAGTTGTCTCTTCAAGAGAGGATTAGCGACCCTGCCGCTTTTCTTCATTCGGCTGAGTTTGTCAAATATGACTTTATCTGAATAGATTTCGGCAATTTTAATATTGGTCTGGGCGTATCTCTGAAAATCTTCAGGATTGCCGTTTGTGGTGCCGGCCCAATAACTTTTGGAGGATTCTACATAAAGAGGCAGGAGCGTACCCTCTAGTTCGGATATGAGGGATTTGAGCTCTTTCTCAGGGTTGCAACCGGTCAACATAACGAGTGAAAGTAGCAAAAAAGTGTATATTTTTTTCATGGTCAAAATTTTTTGTTCATTTCCCAGGTGGAGTTGAGAGTGAATATCGCAAGCTCATCCTCCTCAATGACATCCAGCAGAAGACGTGTAAGGGTCAGTTCCTTGACCTGGAACTGTGTAATAATGTTTGTATTGAAATCCTTTTTGCCTTGGAGAAGGCCATCTATAGGGAAACTGATGTTGAGAATATAATTGTCCTTGTCGTACGAGAATGATCCGGTGTAACTTGCAATAACCATATTCGTATTGCCCAGACCTTCCCATACCTGGAATTTGAAAGTACCGCTTTTTTCGAATACGAAAGAATAACGTGTTTCAGCATAATTGATCTCAATCTCTCCTACATAGACTTTTGCAACATCCCACTGGCCGTAAAGGAGAGACTCTTCGCTTATCAAATCAATTATGAATTGACACCCGGATAGGGATATCAGGGCCGCCACCACAAGCGAAAAGAGAGTCAATTTTCTCATAATCTGGGTTTTAGTAACACACAAAGATAATAAAAAAAGAATAAGTTATGCTTTTTTATTCAAAAAATATCTGTCCGAAATGTTCCGGTGTATGGAAATTGGGGGAGGGAATTGGAATCGGATGCCAGCTCAGATAGTGTGGAACAGGCATATCGTCTCCACATTTGTAAAAATTTGCCTTGACGGTGCGTCCTGACAGATCGGAAAAATCTGAAAGAGAATAAATAGATTTTGGAATAGCGAGGGTGAGAGTCCATTCATATTCACCCGAAAGGTCACCGAAGGGTTCACTGCCGAGAGTTGAGTGTCGTCTTATCTGTCTCATAACATCGTCGCCAAAACGGGTTCGCTGCTTTCGGTCAGGGCCTCCGGCAAATGTACCGTGACCTATACAATTCATCTCAAGGTTGTAGTAGATGGAATCTTTGTCGGATGGAATCATGAAAAATTCTACACATGAGTCGGTGTAGGGTTTCGATCCTGCATCATATCCGAAGGTGGCCCTGATACCCTCTTCCTTCACGATAAATTGAAGGTATATCTCCTCCGAAGAATGGGCCATACGGAATTTTACATCCGGTTTGTAACTATAGCGCTCCCAATTCACTACATCTATGGAGTGAAATGCTATTTTTTCTCTGTCGAATATTGCGGCAACTTCGGCCACTGAGGGCTTTGCGCAATCGAAAACCACTTTTTTTACTCTTAATTCCGGCATATTATCTGAATTTTCCGTGCCATCTCTATTTGATCTGCATTCTGTAATGAAACTCAGACTCAATAGAACCATGGCAAAATAGATAATTTTTCTCATGATTTCAAAGGTAGAAAAAAAGTGCCAATAGCATTGCTATTGTCCTACATTTTTACTATTTTTGCAGTTTATTAGTAGAATATTATCAATTTGTCAAATCACAAAAAAATAAAATATTAAATTATCTATGACTAAAAGAGTTTACCGCTTCGGCGGCAAGAGTGCCGAAGGTGATGGCACTATGAAAAACCTCCTCGGAGGCAAAGGAGCTAATCTTGCAGAGATGTGTACTATGGGAATTCCCGTTCCTGCTGGATTTACAATCACAACAGAAACTTGTACTGAGTATTTCGCACTCGGTGGCAAGTATCCTGAAGGACTTAAGGAAGAAGTTGCAGCAGCTCTCAAGGCCACTGAAGAGATTATGGGAATGAAATTCGGCGACAGTAAGGATCCACTCCTTCTTTCCTGCCGTTCAGGTGCAAGAATGTCAATGCCCGGTATGATGGAAACGGTTCTCAATATCGGTCTTTGCTCCGGCACAATCCCCGGAATTATTAACAAGACAAAAAATCCACGTTTCGTATATGACGCATATCGCCGTCTGATCATGATGTACTCGGACGTTGTTATGGAGAAAGCCGAAGGTATAGAACCTGAGGATGGCAAGGGTATCCGCGTTCAGCTCGACAATATGCTTCAGGATCTCAAGACGAAGAAGGGCTACAAGAACGACACCGACCTAACTGAAGAGGATCTGAAATTACTGTGCGATAAGTTTAAAGTGCGTGTAAAAGAAGTGCTTGGAAAAGAGTTCCCCGATGATCCGCAAGCACAGCTCTGGGGCAGTATCGGTGCGGTATTCAAATCCTGGAATGGCAAGAGAGCTATCGCTTATCGTCGTATAGAGCATATTCCCGATGAGTATGGTACTGCCGTTAACGTGCAGGCAATGGTATTTGGCAATATGGGATCCAATTCCGCTACAGGCGTTGCATTCTCCCGTAACCCTGCCACCGGTGAGCATACCTTTTATGGTGAGTGGCTCGTCGATGCACAGGGAGAAGACGTAGTGGCTGGTATCCGTACCCCCAATCCCCTCAATGAGTCCACCAAGACCGAACACAACAGGCATTTGGTTTCTCTTGAGACGGCGATGCCGGAAGTGTATAAGGAGCTCGACAAGATTCAGGATGACCTCGAACACCACTTCTCTGATATGCAGGACATCGAGTTTACCATCCAAGATGGAAAGCTATGGATGCTACAATGCCGTGTTGGTAAGAGAACCGGTTTTGCAGCGCTCAATATGGCGATGGATATGATTGAAGAGGGTATTATCGATGAAAAAACCGCAGTAATGAGAGTTGCTCCCAAGCAACTTGACGAGATACTTCATCCTATTCTCGATCCTGAGTCTGAGAAGAAGGCTAATGTAATTGCCAAAGGTCTTCCTGCAGGTCCCGGTGGTGCAGTAGGTAAGATTGTCTTCACTTCGGAGGCTGCAATTGAGGCAGCGGCAAAAGGTGAGAGGGTAATCCTGGTACGTGAGGAGACCAACCCTGAAGATGTTGAAGGAATGCGTGCCGCTGTTGGATTGCTTACTTCACGTGGTGGTATGACCTCTCATGCTGCTCTGGTGGCACGCGGATGGGGAAAATGCTGCATCGTGGGTTGCGATGCCATCAAGTTTGCAACCATAGATGGCAAGAGGGTGATGAATATCGGTGACAAGTGCTACAAAGAGGGTGATATATTCTCTCTCAATGGTACAAGAGGTCATGTATATGATGTTGCAGTCAGTACGGTAGATGCCTCCGAGAATCCCAGATTTGTAGAGTTTATGACTATGGTTGACAAATACCGCAGACTTGGTGTTCGCACCAATGCCGATACCCCTGAGGATGCTATGAAGGCAATTGAGTTTGGTGCTGAAGGTATCGGTCTCTTCCGTATCGAACATATGTTCTATGGCAAAGACTCTGAGGCCCCTCTTTCCAAGCTTCGCAAAATGATTCACGCAACTACTCTCGAAGAGAGAGTCAATGCTCTCAACGAACTTGAGCCCTATGTTGTGGATGCCACGAGGGAAACAATGCGCGTTATGAACGGCAGGCCCGTGACATTCCGCCTTCTCGATCCCCCCTTGCATGAATTTGTACCTCAGACTCTTGAAAAACAGCAGGAACTTGCGGACGAACTTGGTATTACCCTCGATGAAATTAAGGAGAGAGGAGAACTCCTCCACGAGGTCAACCCGATGATGGGTCACCGCGGAGTACGTATCGGTATCACCTACCCTGAGGTGAGCTACATGCAGTTTAAGGCTATATTCACAGCCACGGCACAGCTGCTGAAAGAGGGTCTCAAACCGCACCCTGAAATCATGATTCCCGTGACCATTTCAGCCAAGGAGCTCGACTTCCAGAAGGCCATTTGTGACAAAGCGCTGGCAGAGGTTGAAGCAGCTGAAGGCGTAAAGATTAACTACCTATACGGCACAATGATAGAAATTCCCCGCGCTGCAATTCTCGCACCTGAGATGGCCAAGTCTGCACAATTCTTCTCATTCGGTACCAATGACATGACACAGATGACTTACGGTTTCTCAAGAGATGACATCGGTTCCTTTATGGGTGATTATATGGAGCACGGAATTCTCGACTTCGACCCCTTCCAGACTCTCGACCTGAGTTCTGTTGGAAAACTCGTTAAGTTAGGCCTCGACGGAGGACGCTCTACAAGTCCAAAACTCAAGGTTGGTATTTGCGGCGAGCACGGTGGTGATCCTGCATCAGTACATTTCTGCCACAAGATAGGAATGGACTATGTATCTTGCTCACCTTTCCGCGTGCCTATCGCAAGACTCGCAGCTGCACAGGCAGCAATTGCCGACAACAAGTAAATTACCTTTCTGAAAGCTCCCGAATACCGATTTGTGTTCGGGAGACTTTTTTGTTTTATTGGCGCACATATGAGACAACCAGTACTGAAACCCTTCAATGACGCCCGTTCGCTTGGTGTTATTCTGAATCTCAGCAACTTCAATTGTCCCGATACTGTCGCTTTTCTCGATCAGGAAGCAGCCAGACACGGGATTGAGATTCACTATCTTCTGGTCAATCTTAATAGGCATCCAATACCGCAGTGGTGTCTTGATTCCAGGATGACCGTCATCAATTATCGGCGCGATTTTACGCATCTGGGTAGACTCAAATCCACCGTGGCAGATCCATTCATCAATACCGAATTTGATTTTTTATTCGCTGTCTCAAACGCTTTTCACCCTGTTGTGAAAAAAATTGCAATGCTTTCTAAAGCGGGGTTCAAAGTGGGCAAATATTTCTCCAGGGACAATCCGTATGATCTTACATATAGACCATCATTTTCAGAAAGAGACCTGGAACTTTCAAAAGAGTATGTGGCCAACATACACCTGATCACATTATCTCACAATTGATAAATGTCAAAAATCGGACACTATCTTCTCGTTGCCGTCAAGGGTCTCTGTATGGGAGCCGCTGATGTAATTCCGGGAGTTTCAGGTGGCACAATCGCCTTTCTTACCGGCATATACGGTGAATTAATTGAGTCTATCAAGTCGATCGACCTTGAGGCTGTCAAATTACTTTTCACAGGAGAATTCCGCAAATTGTGGCTTAAAATAAACGGCAATTTTCTTCTTTCCGTTGTGCTGGGCATCCTGGTAAGCATTTTTTCCTTGGCAAAGGTGATGCAATATTTGCTGGTGCACCACCCGATACCTTTATGGTCCTTCTTTTTCGGACTCATTCTGGCCTCCCCTATCTACATAATTAAAGAGATTGAGGGCAAAAATATTATTCATTTGTTGCCAACTATTGTTGGAATGGCTGCTGGAGTGATTATTTGCCTGATATCACCTACCGAGACTACGGATGCACTCTGGTTTATTTTCCTTTGTGGGGCTATTGGCATTTGTGCCATGATTCTTCCGGGTATTTCCGGTAGTTTCATATTGCTACTTCTTGGGAAATATGCCTATATAATTGGTGCAGTCAGTGATCTTAACATTCCTGTTCTTGTGATTTTTGCTTTAGGAGCACTTATCGGTATCATCCTTTTCTCGAAATTCCTTTCCTGGCTGCTAAAGAAGGCCTACAACGGCACATTGTTTTTTTTATCGGGTCTGATGATTGGTTCTTTGGTAAAAGTATGGCCTTGGAAAAAAGTACTGGAGAGCGGTGTCGACCGTCCGGTGCTTCCGGGAAGTTATAGCGGAGATTCTCAATTGCTTCAGGCTTTGATATGGTTTGCAGTGGGAGTACTCCTCCTGTTCGGAATCGAGTACCTTGCAAAAAAACTCAAATCATCAAAGGAATAATATAGTCGAATCGAAGTTTGGTAATTGATATGGGCTCTATTATTGGAAAAAAGTGCCTAAAAATTTGTACGTTGTGAAAAAATATGTACTTTTGCAATCCCAAAACGAAAAGCAACCTCTTGACATAAGTCTCGGAGAATTCCGAAGCAGCAACGTTGCGCTAAAACATTAAAAGAAAATGGATTTAATGAAGATCGCACAGGAGGCCTGTGCACAGGAATTGAAACAGTTGCCGGATTTCAAAGCAGGTGATACCGTTACCGTTACTTACAAGATTAGAGAAGAAAACAAAGAGCGTTTCCAGAAGTTCCGTGGTATAGTGATCCAAAAACGCGGAGAGGGCGCTACCAAAACTTTCACGGTACGCAAGATTTCAAATGGTGTAGGTGTAGAGAGGATTTTCCCGCTTTCATCACCCCTTATTGAGGATATTGAGGTTAACAAAGTAGGTGCTGTACGCAGAGCACGTATATTCTACCTCAGACAGCTTACCGGCAAGAAGGCACGCATTAAAGAAAAGAGAGTTGCCCGTCAGACCCCGAAAGAATAATGACAGTTTTCTCATAAGGCCCCATAGCTCAACTGAATAGAGTATTTGACTACGGATCAAAAGGTTACAGGTTTGAATCCTGTTGGGGTCACAAGAGAGGGAGCGAAATTTTTCGCTCCCTCTCTTGTGACAGTCGCTTCGCTCCGAACTCAGGACTCAACTGCACTCTGCAACACGCACCCCGAAACACCTCGCACCTCGCACCTCGCAACAAGCACCACGCAACAAGCACCACGTAACACGTACCCCAAAACATCCCGTACCCCGCACCCCGTACCACCCCGTACCACTCCACACTCCACACTCCACACTCCACACTACATACTACTCTCACACCATTTCCTTGCATTTACAAACATTTCTATCCAAGGGGTCACTACATCTTTGCGGTGTCCGTGGGGGTAATATGCCCAGTTCCAGGGACGCATACAGCGCTCCGGATGGGGCATCATCGCCAGGTGGCGTCCATCATCGCTGCAGACTCCCGCAATAGCCTCAGGTGAGCCGTTGGGATTGGCAGGATATGCGTCGTAGCTATATTTCAGGGCAATATTATACTCGGATATTGGTTTGGAAAACTCAAATTTACCCTCACCGTGTGCTATCCAAACGCCTAGTTTGCAACCTTGGAGGGACTTGAGCATGATGGCAGGTGACTCGGGAATGGTGACTCCCACAAATCCGCTTTCAAACTTCTTAGAGGCGTTGTGGCGAAGCTTCGGAGCAGCTGCTCTGTCGGAAAGGGTGATAAAGCCGAGCTCTCCCATCAGTTGACAGCCATTACAAACCCCAAGGCTGAGTGTATTCTTACGCGCAAAGAAGCGTTCAATAGTCTCTTTTGCCCTTTTGTTGTACATCAGTGTCCCTGCCCATCCTTTGGCCGAGCCAAGAGTATCGGCGTTGGAGAACCCTCCTACAAAGACAACCAGTTGTGCTTCGTCTAGAGTCTCTCGTCCACTGGTCAGGTCGGTAGTGTGAACATCCTTAACTTCAAATCCCGCCAGATAGAGTGCCCAAGCCATTTCTCTCTCTCCATTGGAGCCTTTTTCCCTTATAATCGCAGCTACAGGTCGTTTTGCAGGTTTTTCCGGCTTCTTGCCTGAGAATCCGTTGGGAAAACGATAGGTGAGGGGCTGGAGTTTGTATTGAGAGTATCTCTCGGTAGCTTTCTTTTCTCCCGACTGCAGTTTATCGAAGAGATATGAGGTTTTATACCAGATATCGCGCATCTTGTCGATGTCGATATTGAGAGTATATGAAGAGAGTTTGAGAGTCAGTTTGCGTTCCTGCTGCCATTCGCCTATTTCATAGAAGTTGATGCCCTTACGGGTGAGCAGCGACGCGGCCTGGTCTCCTGCAGTCTGTATTATGACTCCCGGAGCCTCGCAGAAGAGAGCGTCCTGTGAGGTGAAACTCAGGTCAATATAGAGGCCTCCTTCAGTATTGGGGAAGCAGGTTTCGAGCAGGGTTGTAATCAGGCCTCCGGCCGAAATGTCATGTCCGGAAAGGATATGGCCTTCGCAGATCAGCTCTTGCATGGTATTGAAGCATTTGGCAAAATAGCCGGCGTCATCCACATCAGGAGTATTGTCTCCGAGGTAACATAGAGTTTGTGCATAGGCGGAGCCTCCGAGCGGATAACCCACGGTATGAGTGAAGGGTATCCATAGGATGTCACTACGTCTGGAAATGAGGTTGGGGTGGACTGTTTTTCTGATATCTTTTGCGGGTCCTACGGTGGAGATGATCAGAGTACCGGGCGAAAGCACCTGTGTGCCATCGGGATACTTCTGAGTCATTGACAATGAGTCTTTTCCGGTGGGAATGTTGATGCCGAGCGCTATTGCAAAGTCGGATGCAGCACGTACGGCGTTATAGAGGCGTTCGTCCTCGCCCTCATTTTTACAGGGCCACATCCAGTTGGCACTTAAAGAAACGCTCTTTATGCCCTCTTCTATCGGGGTCCACACCATATTGGTGAGAGCCTCGGCAATTGCCATTCTGGAACCTGCCTCTGAGTCTATCAATGCTATGGCGGGTGCATGGCCGATAGAGGTGGCTATGCCTTCATTGTCGTCATAACCTATGGCTGTCACTCCGAGGTTGTTGAGCGGAAGCTGTATTTCACCTGTGCATTGCTGGCAGGCAATCAGTCCGGTAACCGAACGGTCAACCTTGTTGACGAGCCAGTCTTTGCAGGCTACAGATTCCAATTGAAGCACTTTTTCTATGGAGGATAGTAACTCTTCCGGTGTAAAGTCACTAGGGGAGGGCACACTTCTGTAATTATTGGTGACAGCGGTGTCCGTCATTACAGTTCCGGGTGTAGTCCCCAGCATATCTTCGATTTTGAGGTCTATAGGTACCTCACCTGTTTGAAAGTTTTTCAGGGTAAAGTTGTGCTTTCCTGTGGTCTTGCCTATTCTATACAAAGGAGCGCGCTCCCTTTCGGCTATTCTGCTGAGTTCATCCACATCCTCACTTTTCATCACCAGACCCATGCGCTCTTGAGATTCGTTACCGATAATTTCTTTGGCTGATAGTGTGGGGTCACCTATGGGGAGACAGCTGATGTCTATGGTACCTCCGCTCTTCTCAACAAGCTCAGAAAGACAGTTCAGATGTCCGCCTGCACCGTGGTCATGGACCGATACAATGGTGTTGTGTTCTTTCTCTGCAATGGCTCTGATGGTATTGTAGACGCATTTCTGCATCTCAGGGTTGGAGCGCTGGATGGCATTCAATTCAATGGCACAGGCAAATTCACCCGTGTCTACCGATGATACGGCACCTCCACCCATTCCTATGCGGTAATTGTCACCTCCGAGGAGAATAATTTCGTCTCCCGCCTCAGGGGACTCTTTGAGCGAGTCTTTCTTTTTGGCGAAGCCTACTCCTCCCGCAAGCATTATTACCTTGTCAAAGCCATAATCACGCCCCCCTTCAGAGTGCTCGAAGGTATAAAGAGAACCGCAGATTAGGGGTTGCCCAAATTTGTTTCCGAAATCGGATGCACCATTGGATGCCTTGATTAGGATCTCCAGCGGAGTCTGGTAGAGCCATTTTCGCGGAGGTCTGCACTCCCATACTCTCCCTTTTTCACTTCCAAAGCGGGGGTAGGAGGTCATATAGACTGCAGTTCCCGCAATGGGGAATGCTCCCTTGCCGCCGGCGATACGGTCTCTGATTTCACCTCCCGTGCCTGTCGCCGCTCCATTGAAGGGCTCCACTGTCGTAGGAAAATTGTGCGTTTCCGCTTTCAGCGAAATAACGGTCTCATGTTTGCTTTTAACAAAAAAATCGGGCTTGTCACCTGATGCAGGATGGAAAAGGTGTACAAGAGGACCTTCGACAAATGCGCAGTTGTCTTTGTAAGCGGAGATAATCCTGCCTGGATTGAGTTTGGAAGTCTTCTTGATCAGGTTGAAAAGGGATGAAGGCATCTCCTTTCCGTCGATTATGAATGTACCGTTGAAAATCTTGTGGCGGCAATGCTCAGAATTGACCTGTGAAAAACCGAATACTTCGGAATCGGTCAGAGGCCTTCCGATACGGTCGCTCAGATCGTGCAAGTAGCCAATTTCATCCCCTGAAAGTGCCAATCCTTCCTCTAAGTTGTATGTTTCTAAATCGGTTATATGTTTTACCGGTTCAAATGTGTTGTCTGTTGTGAAAATATCCTGGTCAAGTCCGTTATAGAGACGCTGGAGCATCTTATCGATATCAGCCTTGGGACCGGATACCGGAAAATATTCTTCCATTCTCACAATACCTTCGATATTCATATTGTGCGTAATTTCCGTGGCGGTTGTACTCCATGGAGTTATCATTTCCCTTCTGGGACCTGCGAAATAACCTTCTAAATTATCGGTACCTAGGTGTTCTGCTCCGGAAAAAAGCCATTGGAGTGCCCGGATGTCGTCATTACTGAGTGCATTGTTGCTTTGAACGGCTACGATAGTGCCTGTATTACATTTGAAGAATGAAATCATATCATTAGAGATTTTGGATATATCAGGCAAAATTAGTGCATTTTGAGAGATATTTCAGTTTTATTCCCCAAATTTGTGACAAGGATATAAACAAGTTATCAAATGGTGTTTTCGGATAGTGCATACGAAGAGATGCTTGAGTGGCTTTTCACACGTTTCCCCTCTTACCAGAGGGTCGGGAACCGGGCTTTTAAGCCGGGACTGGATACAATGCGTGAATTCATTTACCGGTTGGGATCTCCACAGTCGCAATATAAGGCAATCCATATTGCAGGTACCAATGGAAAAGGTTCTGTTTCGCATATGACTGCTTCCGCTCTGGCATGCTGTGGGATGAAAGTGGGACTCTACACGTCGCCTCATCTGACGGATTTTCGAGAGAGGATGAAAATCATATCGAAAACCAATTCCGGATGTTCCTATGAGATGATTTCGAAAGAAGAAGTCTTTGCTTTTATGGAAAGATGCCGCGAATTTCTTGATAATTATAATCCCTCATTCTTTGAAATCACAACGGCAATGGCGCTTGAATGGTTCCGTAGCCGAAGTGTTGATATTGCTGTAATCGAATGTGGCCTTGGAGGCCGTCTGGACTCCACAAATGTCGTCAATCCGCTGCTCTCTGTAATTACCAATATAGGGATGGAACATTGCGAATACCTTGGCCATACTCTTGAAGAGATTGCCCGTGAAAAGGCCGGTATCATCAAACAGGGAATACCCGCACTTGTGGGAGAGAGTATACCCGAGACTCGTGCAGTTTTTGAGCAGGTTGCCACTGATGTGGGAGCTTCGGAACTCTTCTTTGCAGAGGAACTTCCACCATTTTTACCCCTTTCTCACGATGAAATCGACCTTAAAGGAGATTGCCAGCAACTTAACCTCAGGACCGTTTCGGCCATTTTTGCAATAATACATAAAAAAGGATTGCCGGACATTCCTGATTTGGAATCAAATATGGAAAAATTGTCAAAAGGGGTTTCAAATGCTGCTGCCTATACCGGTCTTCACGGAAGATGGGAGAGCCTCCGAGAGGCGTCAAATGCCGGAGGTATTCCAGATAAGGCTCCCATCATCTGTGATACGGCTCACAATGCACACGCCATGCGCTGGGTGCGCGAACAGATAGACAAGGTTTCTTGCGATTATGACAATATATTTTTTATATTGGGCGTCGTAGCTGACAAGGATGTAGATAGCATAGCCTCGTATCTTCCGAGAGATGTACACTTCATTTTTACCAATAGTGAAGGGGAGAGGGCTTTGCCTGCGACAAAACTGGCGGATCGGCTTTCAGATCATGGCATCAACGGTCGCATAACCACTTCCGTCAAGGAGGCACTGGAGATGGCAGATTCATTGGCTGGAGAAGAGGATTTGATATTTATTTGCGGCAGCAACTTCGTTGTGGCAGAAGTGTTGGAGATAGTGTGTAGTGTGTAGTGTGTAGTGTGTAGTAGTGGCGGTGCGAGTTACGTGTTGCGGGGAAGTATTGAGTTTTGAGTGAGTAGTGTGGAGTATGGAGTATGGAGTGTTGAGTGAAGAATAGGTAAGGGTTGCGAGGGAAGTTAGAGTAAATAATAAATAATTATAAGTAAGTAATAATTGGCTTTTAAGTAAATAATATTCAATACAATATACAGTAATGCAAAGGATAAAATTCATTTCGACAATTTTGCTTTTCATAGCGGCAATAGTTTTCTTTTCAGGATGTGTCGAGGAGACGGTTGAAACAAGGGTTGTGCGCCTGCACAAAAAGATGTTCACAATTGATACTCATAACGATTTTTCGATGTGGCTTGCCCATCCGGATGGTGATTTCGACGTTAAGGGAGGGCAGGTTTCATTTCAGCAGATGCATGATGGAGGTCTGGATGCCGCTTTCTTTGCGGCATATCAGGATCAGGGGCCTATCGACCCGGAGTTTCACCGTTTTGCGCGCGAATATGCCGATACATTGATATTTTTACTCAAGCAATATGCGGAGCAGAATAGTGATCTTGGTGCTGTTGCCACCTCCATAAAGGAGATGAAGGCTCTTAAAAAGGCGGGCAAGGTCGCACTTTTTCTTTCGATAGAAAATGCCTGCTGTCTTGGTGATTCGCTTCCGCTGGTTCAATACTATTATGACCAGGGGGTGAGAATGATAGGACTTACCCACAACGGCAATAATGCCATAGCCGATGCCGGTACCACAAAAGTCAAATTGCACGGAGGCCTTTCTGATTTCGGGAAAGCGGCGATTGCCGAGATGAATCGTCTCGGTATTGTTGTTGATCTGTCACATGCTTCCAGAGAGGCAACACTCCAAGCCGTTGAAGTGAGCAAAACACCTATAATAGCAAGTCATTCCTGTGTTTTCGCAGTACGTGAACTATCACGCAATCTTATCGATGAAGAGATTATTGCAATTGCTGAAAAGGGCGGTGTGATACATCTGGCCCTTGATGCCTGGCTACTCCGTTACGGTCCAGATTACAGTGCCGCTTCGCTGGATGATTTTATGAATCACCTGCATTATATCATAGACCTTGTCGGGATTGATCATGTAGGAGTCGGTAGTGATTTTGACGGCGGTGGCGGACTCATCGGCTGCAAAGATATGAGCGAGTACCACAACCTCACGAAACGTCTTATCGAAGAGGGTTTCTCCGATGAGGAAATCATAAAAATCTGGGGAGGCAATTTCCTCTGGGTCTTTGAAGCAGTAGAACGTTACGCTGAAGAGCAGCATTGAGAGTTCAGAGTCTGTAGTTCTGAATATGTTGTTCTGAGCTCCGAATTCCGAGTTCCGGGTCCGGAGTCGGAGAGTTCTGAGTTCAGAGTTCCGGGTCCGGAGTCAGAGAGTCCAGAGTAAGAATCCCAAACAGATAATCATACCTGAAATCAGTAGATTTATCAGGCAATATCCCATTATATCTCTGGCTCCAAGTTTGGCTATGGCAAGTGCGGGAATGGCCCAGAAAGGCTGTATCAGATTTGTCCAGGCATCACCCCAGGCAATCGCCATTCCCGTGATGGCAGGAGCAACTCCCAGAGCAGCTCCGGCAGGCATCATTATCGGTCCTTGAACAGCCCATTGTCCTCCGCCCGAAGGTATGAATATATTGACCAGACCTGCACTTAGGAAGGTCAGAAGAGGGAATGTATGCTCGTTGGAGATGTTGACGCAAAGATTGCTGATCTCACCTGCAAGTGAAACTCCTTCGGCTGAAGTACCTGTCATTATGCCCATAATACCGGCATAAAATGGAAATTGAAGCAAGATACCCGCACTGCCTACGGCTGCTTTGTTGAGTGAATTGACATAGGCTATAGGGGTCTTGTGAAACAATATTCCGAGGAAAAGGAAGAGCATTATCACGGAATTCAAATCCAGCGATCCTCCGTTCACAAATTTAATTACGAGAAAGGCAAGCCCCATCAAAGTTATGATGAGGGAGATCACGATGCTGTTTTCAGCCTTTTCTGCCGGAGTAGTAGGTTTGAAAGAATTTTTTTCCTCTTCCTCCTCAAGAAGTCTTGGATCTACCTCTATCACCTCTTTACTCTTTGGATGCATAAGGGAATTAGCCACTACCAATGCAACTATTACAAATAGGCAAATCCCCAGATTGTAAAGAGAAAGAATGGTATTGCTGATGGGAATGGGCTCAGTAACTACGCCCATAGTGACTGCAGCGAGTGCATCACCCGGAGTAGCAAGCGCCAGAGGAATGGAACCGGATATACCTCCGTGCCACACAACAAATCCACTATATGCAGATGCAATCAGTAGACGATAATCTACTCCGCGCATCTTTCGTGCAATTGATTTGGCGAAGATGACTCCTATGATGAGACCAAAACCCCAGTTGATCCAGCAGGCGAGTGCCGAAACTAAAGAAACAAGTGCAATCGCCCCAACAGGTTTTTTGGGCATTGAAGCCAGTTTGTTAAGTCCCTTTTTAATAGCGGGTGCATCGGCCAAAGTAGAACCGCATACAAGGACAAGTGCCATTTGCATCGAAAAGGCAAGCAGTTCCCATACTCCGTGGCCCCAATTGGTCAAGACTTCCAACGGTGTCTGCCTGCATACAGGAATCGCAACCGCGAATGAAATAAAAGTGAGCAACAGAGCAAAAATGAAGGGCTCCGGCAGATATCTTTGTACTAGGCGTACGCTGGCGTTTACCGTTTTCCTGAACATAATACCGGCTTTTGATAATTAATTTTTAAAGTTGGTTATAAATAGATACTTTTGCGTTTAAAATTCCAAAGATAACTGAATTTATTTAACATTCCAGATGAAAACCAGATTGTCACAGCTTTTCAGACCCAAGTTTTTTGAACTTTTTAAGAAAGGAAATTACAATAAAGAGACCTTTATTCAGGATTTTATTGCAGGTGTAATAGTGGGTATCGTGGCCTTACCGCTGGCAATCGCCTTCGGTATTGCTTCAGGAGTTACGCCTCAACAGGGTTTGATTACCGCCGTCGTTGCAGGTTTTCTTACATCTCTATTAGGCGGTTCACATTTTTTGATCGGAGGTCCAACCGGAGCATTCATCGTGATTGTTGCCGGCATAGTGGGGGAATTTGGAATTCAGGGCTTGATAATAGCTACAATTTTGGCAGGTATCATGCTTGTGTTGATGGGTATCTTCAAGCTCGGCACTCTGATCAAGTTCATTCCGTATCCTATTGTGATAGGCTTTACCTCTGGTATCGCCGTGACTATTTTCTCCACCCAGATTAAAGATTTCCTCGGACTGACCATAGCGGAAGTACCTTCAAGTTTTCTTGCCAAATGGGGATGCTATTTTAGTAATCTGGGTTCGATTTCCATTGCGGAAACTTCGATGTCACTCTTCTGTTTAGCGATAATCATTTTCTGGCCACGAGTGACTAAAAAAGTACCGGGATCACTTATTGCGATCATAGTCGGAACATTCATTTCATTGCTGCTCTCCCGTTTTGCAGGACTGGAATTTGCTACAATTGGCAGCAAATTTCCCGAACTTGCGGGAGGAATCGCGATCCCTCAGCCTGTGGCACCGAAAATTACTCTCGATACTGCCGTTAAACTCTTCCAGCCGGCATTTACGATTGCCATACTCTGTGCAATCGAGTCACTCCTGGCTGCCATGGTTGCGGATGGTGTCACCGGCAAGCGTCACGACTCCAATACAGAGCTAATAGGACAAGGTATTACAAACATCATCACTCCTCTTTTTGGCGGTATTCCGGCAACGGGAGCCATTGCACGTACGATGACCAACATTAACAACGGAGGAAAAACTCCTGTGGCAGGTATCATTCACGCCATTGTTCTCCTGCTGATTTTTCTCTTTCTCATGCCATACGCGGTCTATATTCCGCTCTCTTGCCTTGCTGCAATCCTTGTGATGGTGGCCTACAATATGAGTGAGTGGAGGACATTCAAGTATCTGCTCAAAGGTGACAGGGCTGACATGATAGTTTTGCTGATTACATTTTTCCTGACAGTGCTGATAGATTTGACGGTTGCAATCGAAGTAGGTCTCTTGATGGCTATCATCCTCTTTGTTAAACGTGTTTCCGAGACCTCCTCAATCACGGTTCTCGATACCGACTATTTGGCTGCAACTGAAAGTGAAGAAAGGGCACAACTTGAGAGTACCGAACAACTCTCAGTTCCTAAAGGCATAGAAATCTTTGAAATAGACGGTCCTTTCTTTTTCGGGCTCGCCAGCAAGATGGATGAACTTGACCGCCAAACCAAACAAGATGCTGTTAAAGTGCGTATCATACGTATGCGTAAGGTGCCTTTCATCGATTCTACAGGGGTTAACAACCTTCGCAGCCTCCACAAACGTTCTAAAAAGTCCGGTATCCAGGTTATTCTCTCAGGAGTCCAGGAGAATGTCTATGATTCACTCGAAAAGTTCGGTTTGCTTCATGAAATAGGCAATGAGCATATATTCTCACACATCATTCCTGCTTTGGCTAAAGCCACTGAGATGGTGATGGTGAGCGAACAGAAAAAGAAACATTCTCATTGAGAGTCTTTCTCATTAAGGAAATTATTTAAACAGATTTTCAACTCTGGTGATTACACCTTCGTCTGAAGCCAGCGCGATAAGGGAGGGCTTGAGATAAACAACCTTGTGGTCGCGTTTGAAACGCTCTTCTCCTCCACCTGTAATGTTGAGCATGATAATAGCATCTTTCGGCATTTTACCTGCATTGAAGGCATTGATCATACCTTTCGTAGCTACTGCAGATGCCGGATGAATATCGATTCCCTCGGTACGCAGGAAGAGTGCCTGCATCTCTTTGATATCGTCGTTATCCGCCAGTTCCACATCTCCTCCTGCATCGCACATTGCATCATAGAGGCCTCCACGCACGGCATAAGGGGGTCTTCTGTTGGAAAGCACTTTGGCATCGATTGCAATTGCCTTGAGACGTGCCTCTTCGTCATCCATTGGCAGAAGGGTTTTGCTGCGCACTTTCCACGCATCATACATGGGTGTGAAAGGTATATTTTGCGAAGGAAAAAGTTTCATCTTATGGTTGCCGAAACGGCCGTCTTCAATCAGACGTAAATTGGCTTCCCAGGCAGCTATGGCACCGGTACCACTTCCGATTGATTGAAAATAGCAATCGGGAATACGTCCGATCACTTCGGCTGCAGAAAGCACGGTTGTGCCCATACCATCTCTGCGGGCTACATTCTTTGCCCCGCCTTCGGCAAAAAACATCTCCGAAGTGCAGACTTTGTTGGCAAGAGCTATAGCGTCGTAATAATCACTGCCTTTGGGTGAGCTGATAAGCTTGACGCAGTCGTTGATAGGTTTATCAAACCACAATGCATCAATATTGTCTTCAGGAACACTTAACAGTAGCGGGATGTTGTTTTCAGAGCAGACTTTTGCAAATGCTCTGGCCGTGTTACCTGCCGAGGCCACTACCAATACTCCTTTCTTGTTGTGAGAGAGTCTGCCACATACGGAATAGGCCTCTGTCTCTTTGAATGAACCGGTGGTCATAAATGCGCCCTTCTCCGGCCAGTAGCCGGAAAAAGAAATATAGAGATTGGGAAGACCGAGCTCAGCAGCAAGAGCCTCACTTTTGTAGGTCTGTGTAGCGGCAGATCCTTTGAGTGTGTGGTTGATGGGAAGCCAGTCGGCAAAACGGTAGATGCCCTCTTCCTGACTTCCAAATTCTATCTGTTTCTTTTCGTAAATGGCTCTGATCAGTGAGGGTCCTTCCCCTTGTGGGTCTTCCAGAAGCCAACCTGTGTCTTCAAATCTGCGGCCGGTGGCCAAATTTTCAAGTACGTACTTTGTGGGTTTGAAATTCTTCATAGCGTTTTTCATTATTCTTTATTATTATCTCTAATCACTTCTTAAATCTTCACTGAACTCTCTAGCCTTTTCTCAAAAAAATCAACCCCACTAAACTCTAAAATCCAATAAACCCCTCAATTCATAACTCACACTCCACACTCCACACTCCACACTCCACACTCCACACTCCACACTACCTACTACATACTACATACTATATTTTCAGCAATAGCCTGGGCAAAGTCGACTACTTTAATTTCCGATTGCCTGCTGAAGGTCTTCATACAGAGCGGACAGGCGGTCACAATCCTGTCGGGAGAGTTGGCGGTAAGGTTGCGGATGGAATTCTCCGTGATGCGTCCTCTCTCTTCATGTGTAAGCGTGAGACTGCCTAGAGAGCCGCCGCAACAGATGCTTTCTTTGCGTTCTTTAGCTGCCGGTACGAGGTTGGCAACCCTGGCCAGAGCCTTGCGGGGAGCCTCGTAGATGCCGCAGCCACGACCGAGTTCGCAGGGATCATGATATACATATTTAAGTTCCTCCTGTTTTCTCAACTTTATGACTCCTTCGGCAGCCAGTTGCTCAAAATACTCGGTATAGTGCATCACCTGCACTCCCTCCAAATCATAATCCTCTTTGAATATTCTGTAACAAATGGCACAAGATACCAGCAGTATAGGTACACCGCTCTCCTTTATTATCTGTTTATTCTTCTCTATAAGTGCCTTTGCCTCTTCCGTGCGACCGGAGAGCAGCAACGGTCTTCCGCAACATATTGTCCCTTGCTCATCCATCAGCGTGAAATCTACCCCCGCCGTTGTAAGCACCTTCTGTACTGATTGAGACACCGTTGGTGTCAATGAGCTCATACATCCGGAGTAATAAAGCACTTTCTCTCCACCGACCGAGATTGCTGATGTGAGCGCAGCATCAGGGACTTTATCAAGATAACTGTAGTCGTGTTCTATATTGTAGGGCTGTTGCTTACGTAGGGCCAGACGATGATCTATGGCTGATATGTTGATGGGGCAGAGGACTGAGCACTTGCCGCACATCAGGCACTTATCGGCAATTGCAAGAGCACGGGGCTGATTTCTTCGTTTGACCTGACGTACATAATAGACGGTAGTATTCTTGAGCCCAGCTTTATCGACACTCATGGGGCAGGCGTCCAGACAGACTCCGCAGCTGGGGCAGGAGTAGAGTTCCGCCAAAGCATAGCCTTTGCGCGGTCTGCGTACTCTGATGCCTGCATTTTTAAGAGGAATCAGGAGGATCTCCGCGGGAATATGCATATATCTGGTAAATGGCAGCACCATCATAAAGGTGCCCAGCGCTATGGAGTAGGCCCACCAGGCGATCGTAAAGTTTTCAGGTTTGCTTAGGATACTGGCAAAGAGCCAATTGACAGGTACGGTGAGGAAACTGCCCCCGCCTACACCTGCGGTAAATCCTTCCGCTATCAGCCTCAATGGGAATATTGCCCAGAGGGAATAGAGTCCGACGCGGTCCAGGAGGGTGAGCTTCGTGGTTCTCCGCATTCCCATCAGTTGAGAACGGAAACGTTTGATAATGGCCAGAATTATACCGCTGAGCACTACCAGCAGGAAAAAGTCCATAAGGAAGAAGAGCAGCGAACCCTTCAGAGTAGTGCTTTCGACTGCCATGAAGTAGCGGAAAAATATGGGATAATAGAACAATCCGCCCCTTTCGGGAATATAGAGGAATGTTTCGATATGACCGATGACAATCAGCATGAACCAGCCGAAAGCTATACTGGAGTGCATATATCCCAATACCTTGTTGCGTCTCCAGAGCTTAACGTGAAACAGGCAATCTCCAAACCAGTCGCGAACATTCTTTCCCATTATCACGGGATTGACAAGGGATTTATAGAACTTGATGCGATCTTTGCGCTCAAGCTGAACCATAATCTTAACAACTCCGATAATACACCAGAGGAGAACGAATATCATTCCCACCATAAATGGGAGAACAAAATGGTCGAAACCCGATATGAATCTTTCCCTCATCATAGTGTCAGATATTGTAAATCTTGCAAATTGAAAGAATCAGATGCCTGGTGTTGATGCCTCTGGGGCAGACAATATAGCACTTGCCGCAAAGCATACAGGACTTGAGTTGTGGGAGCACATCCTCTTGTTCTCCGCGTTGAAGGCCGAGCAGCACTTTTCTCAGATTGACATCCGTAAAAACACCGGCAGTACAACTGGCAGCACAAGATCCGCATGACATACACTTAATGGCATCGGGTTCCATGGCGCACAATTCATCAAACAGATGCATCTCTGCATCGTCTATTTCAATTGTCGAACTAGGTGTGAGGCTATATCCGAAATTTATCATTAAGCCTTTTGTTTGAAATAGTTATCAATGGCCATTGCTGCCGCTCTGGCTTCGTTGAGTGTTTCCGGAATGGTCTTGGGGCCTGTGGCAGCGCCTGCAAAGAAAATACCCTTGCTATGACTCTCCACGCTTCGGTAAATTAAATCCCGAGGCATGAAAAATCCATCTTCTCCGATATGTACTCCGGTCATTGAGGCAATTTCGGGGGTCTCAGCGCAGGGAGACATACCTGCCATGAGTACGAGCAGATCCATAGTGATCTTCAAAGGTTTGCCGAAAAGCGTATCTTCCGCCTTTACGACAAGTCTTCCATCTATATTTTCGGATACCTCCGAAACCCTGCCACGGACAAAGAGAATCCCATATTTGCGCTGGGCATTGAGATAGAGGTCCTCATATTTGCGGCCAAACATTCTCAAGTCCATATAGAAACAATAAATGGTGGCATCAGGATAGAGTTCCTTCATCTCACAGGCCTGTTTGATGGCTGTTGCACAACATACCTTGGAGCATTGGCGGTTACCTGCTTTTTCATCTCTGGAACCTACACAGTGGACAAATCCCATAACCTTCGGATCATTTATCCTCGGATCTTTTCCCTTATTGAAAAAATTCTCAAGGTCGGCATTTGTAATAACATGGTTATATATGCCGTAGCCATATTCTTCCTTCTTTTCAGCGGGAAACATGGAAAATCCCGTTGCAAAAAGAATGGCATCCGCCTGTACTGAAATGCCATTGGAGAAGATAGCCACATAGAGGTCCTTAAGTTTGTTGATTGAGACGATATGGGTATCTGTAAAGTAGTTGATTCCCTCCATATCGGATGTCAGGGAGGTTAGAAGTTCCTCCGTAGACTCGCCATCGGGAAAGAGTTTGTGCCATTTCGCCAGATGGCCTCCGAGACGGGACTCTTTCTCTATGAGAATCGGGGTGTGGCCGTAATCGCGTATTCTGCGTGCAGCTTCCATACCGGCAGGACCCCCGCCAATTATAAGTACATTTCGTTTCATTTAGTCAGCTATTATATCAACAACACTTGATGTTCATAGGAAATTCCGGCATCTTAAGGATTTTACCTCCGCTGCCTTTATATTTATCTTTTTTGTTGTATTTAACGCCCATCTTATCCAACAGGGGCTCAACGGCTACCTGATGCATCTGGAGTCCAAGATCCCAGGGGTCATATCCCAACACCAGACCGGCAACCTCCTCATAAGTAAATACGGGAATGCCATATCCGTTTTCGCCATAGGTTTTACCCGTCTGCTCGGCTATCACATATTGCCATCTGTCCATGAAATAGGGGCATCCGGGGCAGTTGGTTATGATCATGTCGGGCTTATAGGGCTCCATCGATTCAAACTTTTTGTGGGTGTTGGACATCGAGTAGCCGCGGTTGGCCTTAACCAGATATTGTCTGAAACCGAATCCGCAGCAATGTCTGCGTTCAGGATAGTCTATCACTTCTCCTCCCCAGGAATCGATCATGCCGGCAAGAACATAGGGATATTCCGCTCCGCCTACGCCTTTGGATGGAAACATCTTGGAATAATGGCAACCGATATGCTCTACAACTCTTAATGGTTTACCTGTATATTGGTTCACCAGACGGTGTTTTGCTCTGGCAGCTATTTCGTTGCGGAATTTATAAATAATATCGCTGGCGTGGGCCAGATAGTTCGGTTTTGTCAATTCGCGTCTGCATGACTTCCATAGGTGTTCCCGAATTTTATCTTCAAGATCCGGAAAAGTCCTCCAATCCTCTAATACTTCAGTATAAAGGCCAAATGAGGTGATACATGAGCATACGTAGTTTTTGTAACCATGTTCACCCATTAGAGCAAATTGGCGAGCGATAATGGTCATCATGGTCTCCTGTGGGAGAGCCTCGGCATGGTATGCAATTCCTCCGCAAGTGGTGTGGTGTTCCGTTTCAAAGAAATCTTTGCCAAGTTTATTACGACATATGTCGAGAAATGCCACTTCCGACCCCGGGAAAAACCCTTGGCGTATGCAGCTTCTTACGTAAAACCAGTGGTCATCAGGAATCTCTTTCTGATAGTCGGACCATATTTTCTGTTTTCCCTGAAATATCATTTCGATGCTGTTTTAAAATTAATGGTTGAGATGGTCCTTTTCGGTATCCTCAAATGCCTTCCTTTCATATTCGTCGTAGGGGATACCCATCTTTTTTGCTTTAAGTTTAGATGCCTCTTCGATGATTTCCATACGGCGCGTAGCACCGGTCTCATCGAATATTGCCTTTAGTTCGGCGAGGGATTCATCAGGAATTTTTCTCAAAATTCCGGGGCCTTTCCCATCCAAATTTGCACCGAGGCGTTCATAGACATCTTCCATATTTTCGATTACCCATTTGCCGGTCAGGCCATATTCGGGGTGATCTTTGTAGAGAAAAGTGCGTGGATAGACACAGTAGCCGTAGTTAAGGATATTGCTCTGCATACGGCGTGTGAGAGGGAGCATCTGTCGTCCCTTTTCGCTTTCCACAAAATAACCCAGATCAATGGAGAGCGATCTTAACGCCATGACCACAAGTCCGGGAGCGTTGCGCCTTGGACAACGCGTTACACAGGACATACATTCGCCGCAGTACCAGATCTGTTCGCCTTTGAGCAATTCCTCAATCTGGGCGTCATCCTGGCTTTGGACAATGTTGACTATGTTTTTGGGATTGTATTTGTAGAATTCGGCAGCAGGGCAGATGGCCGTACAGGTGCCGCAGTTTATACAGGCTTTCAGCCCCTCTTTAATGCGATAATCCTGGATTAGTTTTTCGTATAGTTTACCCACACAATTTAAGTTTTAGTCGAACAAAGTTAACAAAAAACCTATACAAACCACAGATTATGAAATAAATTGACATAGACTGTCTTGCCAAAAGTGAATCCAATTGACAAAGATCAGCCCAATATTGCTAAAAAAATTCTTGCCGGCTATGATGTATATTCGTCCCAGCTCTTGATCTGAATCTCCTCAATGGGCAGATTGCAGAAAGAGATGATGAAAGCAGTAGCCAGTCGGGTATTGGTGATAAGCGGAATATTGAAGTCCACTGCTGCGCGACGTATTTTATAACCGTTACTCAATTCGGATTCGGTGAGATTTTTGGGAATGTTTACTACAAAGTCTATTTCCTTGTTCTGTATCATCTCCAGTGCGCTGCGCTCATCTCCGCTCTCGCTCGGCCAGAGAACTCGGGTGACGGGAACATTGTTATCCACAAAGAATTTGTAGGTGCCGTCCGTAGCGAAAAGCTTGTAACCGTGTTGTACCAGCAGACGGGATGCGTTTAGCATTTCTGCCTTCTGGCGTGCATCTCCGGTGGAGAGAAGAATGTTCTTTTTAGGAATGGAGTATCCTACGGAAAGCATAGATTTCAGGATCGCTTCGTTCGTGTCATCACCGATACAACCAACTTCCCCTGTGGATGCCATATCCACGCCCAATACGGGGTCCGCTTTCTGTAAACGCGAGAATGAGAACTGGGAGGCCTTGATACCGACATAATCGAGGTCAAAGGCACTCTTTGAGGGCGGCACGGGATTTTCTCCGATCATAACCCGCGTTGCAAGTTCGATAAAGTTGATTTTGAGTACCTTGGATACGAAGGGGAAACTCCTCGATGCACGGAGGTTACATTCTATTACCTTGATATCGTTCTCTTTTGCAAGAAACTGGATATTGAAGGGACCTGAGATATCGAGTTCCGATGCAATCTTGCGGGCAATCTTCTTGATCCTTCTTGCGGTCTCAACGTAGAGTTTTTGGGGAGGGAACTGTATGGTTGCATCACCGGAGTGTACTCCGGCAAATTCTATATGTTCGGATATTGCATAGGCTATCACTTCGCCGCGATTGGCCACCGCGTCAAACTCGATTTCCTTGGCATTTTCTATAAATTCGCTAACCACTACCGGATGTTTCTTGGAAACATTGGCCGCAAGGGAGAGGAATCGATCCAGCTCACCTTCATTGGAGCAAACATTCATTGCCGCACCTGAAAGCACATAGGAGGGGCGCACAAGGACGGGGAATCCGACTGATTCTACAAATTGGTGAATGTCGTCGAGGGTGGTCAGCTCCTGCCATTTTGGCTGGTCAACTTTTATGGAATCGAGCATCGAGGAAAATTTGTGCCTGTCTTCGGCTCTGTCAATGCTTGCTGCAGAGGTTCCGAGGATGTTGACGCCATTTTCATCAAGACGTAGGGCCAGATTGTTGGGAATCTGTCCTCCTACGGAGAGAATGATGCCGTACGGTGATTCCAGTTCATATATATCCAGCACCCTTTCAAACGTCAATTCGTCGAAATAGAGACGATCGCATATATCGTAGTCGGTAGAGACGGTTTCAGGATTATAATTGATCATAACGCCTCTCCAACCCAATTTACGGATGGTCTGGAGGGCATTTACACTGCACCAGTCAAACTCTACGGAGCTGCCGATGCGGTAAGCTCCGGAGCCGAGCACGATAATTGACCTGCGGTCATTCTTATATTCTACATCATGTTCCTGCCCATTGTAGGTGAGGTAGAGATAGTTGCTCTGTGCCGGAAACTCGCCCGCCAGGGTATCGATTTGTTTTACATAGGGCACAATGCCGAGCGATTTGCGATATTTGCGTATTCGAATAACCTGCTCTTCAGTATCCAATCTATCCTTGAACACAAGGCGGCCTATCTGAAAATCGGAAAAACCCATTTGTTTGGAGAGTTTCAGGAGTTCTAAATCGACTTCCTCGGGTTTATTGGCCTTTTCCAACTCCTTGGACAATACAACTATGTTATATAATTTTTCAAGAAACCATTTGTCGATTTTTGTGAGATCACATATCTCATCCACCGTATAACCCTTCTGAAATGCCTTGGAAATGACGAAAATGCGATTGTCGGTAGGTTCACGCAATGCTTTGTCTATGTCGGGTACCACAATCTCCTTATTGGCCACAAATCCGTGAGCACCCTGCCCGATCATGCGCAAACCCTTTTGAATAGCCTCTTCAAAATTTCGCCCTATTGCCATTACTTCCCCGACGCTTTTCATGCTGCTGCCGATCTCTCTCGAGACTCCGTGAAATTTGGAGAGGTCCCAGCGCGGGATCTTGCAGATCACATAATCTAGTGCAGGCTCAAAAAATGCGGAGGTGGTACGGGTAACGGAGTTTTTGAGTTCAAAGAGTCCGTAGCCGAGAGCGAGCTTTGCCGCAACCGTGGCGAGGGGATAACCGGTGGCCTTGGAAGCCAGTGCTGAACTCCTTGAAAGGCGTGCGTTAATCTCTATGACACGGTAGTCGTAAGATTGAGTGTCGTATGCAAACTGAACATTGCACTCGCCGATTATACCGACGTGGCGCGCTATCTTTATTGCCAGCTCTTTGAGCATTGAAATGTCGTGATAGTCGAGAGTCTGACAAGGGGCCACCACAATGCTCTCTCCGGTATGGATACCAAGCGGATCGAAATTCTCCATATTGGCGACGGTGATACAATTGTCGTATTTGTCGCGTACCACTTCATATTCTATCTCTTTCCAGCCTCTAAGCGATTTTTCGACCAGTACCTGTGGAGAGTAGGAAAATGACTTTTCCGCAAGGATATTGAGCTCCTCCTCATTCTCGCAGAATCCGCTGCCGAGGCCACCCAGTGCATAAGCTGACCTGAGAATTACCGGATAGCCAAGCTCAGCAGCCGCTTTGCGCGCATCTTCGATATTTTCCACTGCGTGGCTCTCAATAATCTTGATGCCGATTTCCTCCATCTTTTTGTTGAAGAGATTCCTGTCTTCAGTGTCGATTATTGTTTGGACGGGTGTTCCGAGTACCTTGATGCCATATTTTTCGAACACCCCCGCCTGGAAAAGTTTTACTCCGCAGTTGAGGGCAGTCTGGCCTCCGAATGCCAGCAGAATACCCTGGGGACGCTCTTTTTCTATTACTTTCTCTACAAAATAAGGGGTAACGGGGAGGAAATAGATTTTGTCTGCAACACCTTCGGATGTCTGCACGGTAGCGATATTGGGGTTGATCAGGACTGTATATATACCCTCTTCTTTCATTGCCTTGAGGGCCTGGGAACCTGAATAGTCAAATTCGCCGGCCTCACCGATCTTAAGTGCGCCTGAGCCCAGAAGGAGGACTTTCTTGATGCTTTTATCTATCATAGTGCTGTAAGAAAAATGTCAAAAAGGTAGCTTGTGTCTTTGGGATCCCCGGTCATGTCGGGATAGAACTGAGTGGAGAAGAACTTTTTGCTCTTGTGCCGGATACCTTCATTAGTATCATCATTCATATTGGTAAAAATGGGCTCCCAATCCTTGCTGAGTGTAGTCGTGTCCACTGCATAACCATGGTTCTGTGCGGTAATGTAGCATCTGTTGCTATCGGTGGCCTTTACGGGTTGGTTGTGACTGCGATGGCCGTATTTGAGTTTGAATGTCTTTGCTCCTGCGGCCATTGCGAGGAGCTGATGTCCCATACAAATGCCGAATATAGGTTTGCCGAGCGTCATAGTATGGCGGATGTGGCTTATCGTGGCAGTGCAAAATTCGGGATTTCCGGGGCCGCTGGAGATAAGCAGACCATCATAACGTCCGACTGACCCGTCGTTGAAATCATAATCCCAGGGGACTCTGATTACCTCTATATTTTTTGATATGAGATATCGCAGTATGCTGTGTCTGACGCCGCAATCTATGAGCACTACTCTTTTGGAGCGTATCGGTCCCGGGTAGGTGATGACCTCTTTGCAACTCACTCTGGCTACCAAACTAGTCGTGTTGGGGTCTTCCACATCCCACTGGGGAGATTCGCCCTCGGGAATAATTCTTCCGAGCATCGAGCCGTTGTCACGGATCACTTTTGTGAGTTCGCGGGTATCCACTCCGTAAATGGCAGGTATCCTGTTTTCGCGGAGCCACTGGTCAAGACTTTTTATTGCACTCCAGTGACTGTATTTTAATGAATAATCGGATATGATCAGACCACGGACATGAATCCTCTCCGACTCGAAATGTTGTTGGACTCCACCGGAAGTTATCGCCCCGGGCACTCCGTAATTGCCTATCAGGGGATATGTAGAGCAGAGTATCTGACCTTCGTAAGAGGGATCGGTCAGAGACTCGGGATAGCCGGTCATAGTGGTGGAAAATACCACTTCACCATCCGCAGGGGCCATATAACCAAACGAATAGCCTTGAAATTCAAGGCCATTATCCAATTGAACGATAGATCGGGATCTGTTTAGCAGTTGCATTGTACGATGCGATTTAAGATAGTGCAAAGATAGTCATTTCATTGTGACTTGTATGATTTTTTCACTATTTTTGCCGCCTGACAGTTTACCAAATCAGAAACAATACTGCAATATGAAATTCAAAAATTCCACACTGTTGCTCATATCTCTCCTTTTCTTTACTGCGAATCTCTACGCTCAAGAGCTTTACGATCGTATGGATGACCAATATAAGGAGAGTTGTACCTCAATTATGGTAGCCTCCGGAGCTTCTTCCGACGGATCCGTGATGATAGGACACACTTGTGATGCCAATTACCGTACCTGGCTCACGATGGAACCCCGTAAGAGTTTTTCGATCGGCGACATGGAGCCGGTCTATGAAGGAATGATGCACAATGAGGAGCCCTGGGACATGCGCAATGTGGTAGAGAAGGGACGCATCCCTGTGGTTAGAACGGAGACATATAGATTTTTGAATGTGGCATATCCCTGCCTGAATGAAAAACAGCTCGCCATCGGTGAAACCACCACCAGTGGACGACCGGAACTGATCAACAAAGCCGGTTTGTTTTATATTGAAGAGCTTGAAAGGATGGCGCTTCAATATTGCACAACCGCACGCGAAGCCATTGCATTGATGGGGCGTCTGGGTGAAGAGTATGGTTATGCCGATTGGGGAGAATGTCTTACCGTAGCTGATAAAAATGAAGTTTGGCATTTTGAAATATATGGTTCCGGCCCCGGCAGTCCAAGTGCAATGTGGGTGGCCCAAAGGATTCCTAACGATCATGTAGGCATTTCAGCCAATATCCCCCGAATCGGTAAGGTGGATTTCAATGATAAAGAGAATTTCATGTATAGCCGTGACCTAAAGGCAAATGCAAAGAAAACCGGATTTTGGGATGGTAAAGAGGATTTTATTTTCCACAAGGTGGTGTCGGGAAGAAAACCCTTTTCCATACGGGAATTCTACGTATTTTCGACTCTTGCACCTTCACTTGGTCTCAGTTATGATGCTGAAGAACTGCCCTTTTCTGTAAAACCCGATAAAAAGGTGACTCCCGAAATGGTGTTTGAACTTTATCGTGCGACATACGACGGTACCGAGTATGATATGGTAAAAAATCTCTCCTATACAGCCCACCGCCGTGAACGTCAGGCAGACGGTACATACAAGGAGTATGATGAAAAAGTCTATCCTCTCTCTGCATTCATGCCTCGTGATCTTATGAATATACTCAACGAGATCAACCCCGGCATTATAGAGCGTCAGCGTACCATTGCCGTTATTCAGTGCTCATATTCGCATGTCATCCGTCTTCGCAACTGGCTTCCGGATGAAATCGGCGGCGTAGCCTATTTCGCATTCGACAATCCTGCGCAAAGCCCTCGGATCCCCATTTATGCCGGAACTACGGAATTGCCACAGAGTTTCGGAGTATGCGGACAACATCGTTATCGTGAAGATGCCGCGATCTGGGCATTCAGGGAGACAAACCGTATTGCTACCATCAACTGGGACAAGACAAGAAAGATAATCGAACCGGAGATTGCTGCATATGAACGCAATATGATGGCCTCAAATGCCATGGTGGAAGATCAGGCTGCCGCTCTTCTCAAAGAGGGTAAAAATGAGGAGGTAACAGAGTTGCTCAACAAACATACAAGTTCATTCGCAGCCTCGGTTATGGCCCGTTGGCGCGAACTAAAGGGGAAGATGTTGGAAATATTTATTAGGAGTATGTAGTATGTAGTGTGTAGTGGGTAGTATGTAGTATGTAGTGTGTAGTATGGAGTGTGTGGTGTGGAGTGTGGAGAGAGGTTTGTTTATTGAGTTAGTTATGAAGAATGAAGTATTTAGGATGAAGATAAAAGGATTGAAAAATTTTCGTGATCTTGGTGGAATAAGGGCGGGGAAGAAGCATATCAGGAAGGGGCTTATGTTTCGTAGCGAAGTACCGGTGAAAGTGCCGGAGACGGAAATGGCCAAATTGAAGACGGAGTTTGGAATCGATACGATTGTAGACCTCCGTACATCTCAGGAGATTGAAGATAATCACTATAACGTGCCCGAAGGGGTAGAATATCTCCATATTCCGATATTTAAGGAATCAGTGATAGGCATAACCAAGGAGGCAGGCTCAAATTACCGTCAATTCATCATCAACACACGCGATAAAGAGGTATTAAGGAATTCTATCCCCGATATAGATATTCTTTACGCCGGTATATTGAAAGAAGATTCCGTAGTAGAGATGACAGGCAAGGCCTTTCGACAAATAATCTCCAATGTTTTGGAGGGAAAGGCTACGCTTTTTCACTGTTCCTGGGGTAAGGATAGGGTAGGGGTCCTGGCATCATTTCTTCTTTCGCTTCTGGGAGTAGGTATGCACGATATTTTGAAAGATTATGTCTTCACCAACAGAGCCGTCAAACGCAAAGCATGGCGTGATACATTGCTTATACTGTTCTTCAAAAGGGATATGGTTGTGGCAAAAAAGGTTTGGCGTGGCTCGATTGCAGCACCAAAGTATCTCACAGGCCTATATGAGGGGATTGAGAATGATTACGGCTCAATCGAAGTTTTTTTTAGAGAGGCTCTCGGAATAAGCGATGAATTGCGCGACTCTTTCCGTAGCGCTATGCTGATATAATTCTTATTAAATGCAGCTTATCCTTTCTCCTTCTCTATGAGTTCGAGAAGTCTGTCGATGGCCTCTTCCTGGGGTACGGAGCGCATTACCGGTGTTTTTCCGCGATAAAGGGTTACTTTACCTCCGCCTTCGCCAACATAACCCCAATCTGCGTCCGCCATTTCACCCGGACCATTGACTATGCAACCCATTATCGCAATGCGAAGACCTTTAAGATGGGATGTGCGTCGTTTTACTTCGTTGAAGGTCTCTTCCAGATTGTATTGAGTACGGCCGCAGCCCGGACAGGCAATATATTCCGGTCGGGTAAATTTTCTGCGGCTTGCCTGCATCAAGAGATCTCGGAAATAGTCTTGTTTCTTTGTTGATAGTGGTTTACCGGCAATGGTAGCTCCTGTAAGGTCAATATCATCAATCTTGCAGTCAAGCAGCGCCGGACCATATTTGCAGGAGGCGCGGATTATCCAATCATTCCAGTTTGCTGCAGTCACAGGACCCCCGGTGGTCATTTGGCAGGATTTGACAATCTCTCTGCCCGCCGCTATCTCATTGACCGGATTCTCGGTGAGAGATACGCGGATGGTGTCTCCGATTCCCGCGCTCAGAAGCGCGGAAATGCCTACGGCTGACTTGATACGTCCCTCATCGCCGTTGCCGGCTTCGGTGACTCCCAGATGAAGCGGATATATCCTTCCCATCTTCTCCATTCCTGCATAGAGAAGACGGTATGCATCGGTCATAACTCTGGTGTTACTCGCTTTGAGTGAAATAACCACTTTGTGGAAATCCTTTTCAATGCACATCTGAAGCCATTCCATCACAGCTTCTTTCATTGCGAACGGGGTGTTACCGTAGAGTTCGGTAATCCGAGTGCCGAGAGAGCCGTGGTTGAGTCCGATCCTGATAGCCGTACCATTTTCGCGACATTTGTCCAGCAGTAGTGAGAACTTGCTGCAGGCTTCCTCGTGAACCGGTGCAAAATTGCCCGGATTGATGCGTACCTTGTCCGCAACCTCAGCAGCAGCAAGAGCCACATTGGCTGAAAAGTGAACGTCTGCAACAAGTGGCGTCATTATGCCCTCGGAACGCAGTTGTACCTTGATTAGGCGCAAAGCTTCCACCTCTCTGATTCCCTGAGTGGTCAGGCGTATGATATCAGCACCCGCGGCAGCCATTTCACGACACTGTGCCACAGATGCAGCAACATCACGTGTGTCGGTGTTGCACATTGTCTGCACCGTTACCGGAGCCCCCCCTCCGATGCGTACTCCGCCTATTGCAAAAGAAACTTTCTTCATAATTTGAAATATCACCAGAGATGGACGAATAGTCCAACGCTAAGCATTATGTTGCGAGGATAGCACAACATCCAGTACTCGTCGCTGAATTTGTTGGTGTGATAGATGCTGCAGAGCGAAAATTTATAATTGCCTTCAATCTGAATTTCAAAGGGTTTGAAGACCACGGCAAGACCGACACCTGCCAGGATGCCATAGTCATGGCGAAGATCATAACGGTCCCATCCGCTCTCCCTTGCAGTTGAAAGGCGGTAGCCATAATATCCGCCGGCATTTACCAGAAATCTGAACCTTGAGAAGTCGATTTTGAACTGTGAAACCAATGGAACTTCAATAATCTTGTATCTTTCACCCCACTGCTCATATTTGGAAGCATAGCCCTCCTCGCCATATTTTACACCAAACTGTACTCCAAAATTGAATAGTTGGTTCCAAAGTGCGTGGTAATAGGTATAGAGCAGAGAAAAATTCATAGGACAAAACAAATATTCTTCACCGACCGTAGGGGAGGAGCTCACCGTACAGAAACTGTAACCATATCTGACTCCAAGCATATGGATGCTCTTAAATTTTTGCGGAGGCGCAATGGTATCTATATTGACAAAATCATCGTCGAGATCAGCGATGATGACATTCTCCTGGCCGTAAAGCTGGAAAAACAGCAAAAATGCAAAGAATGTCAAGAGTAACTTTTTCATTTGAACATCTCCTTTATGTCAATGGTTTGCTCAAGGTCCGTTAGCTCGGGTAATGAGAGGATATAGACTCCGGGCGAAGGCTGATACATCCGTACCTTCTCCGGCTGCCTGTTGTCGAGAAAATTGCCGGAGTCAAACAGTCCGTTGCCGTTGCGGTCTTCCGTTATTCTCACCGAATAGTCCTGTGGTTTGAGATAGGGGAAAAGAAGCGAAGTATCCCTTGAAATGTTGTATTTTCTGAAGACGTTCTTTCGGTCTTTGTCCACCAGTTCGACAATATATCCGGTATCTACACCGCTCAGAACGAGAGTGATGGAGCAGGCATCCTCACTCTTCGGAAGAGTGAATTTGGTCTTTACTTCCGCATTGGGGAGATTGTCAAGATTGACAAAGGCACCCTGTGGTACCGTAAACTCATATTCATGACCATCTCTGATTTCCCTATCCATATGCATTATGAAGCGTCTGATTTCCTGAGGATCCTGTTCAAATTTAAATGTTATGGTATCCGTCTGGTGTCGGGGATTGGTCTCGGTAAGGATGAGCTTGTCTCTATGACGGCGTATTATCGGAAGGGCGGATATGAGACTGATACCATCCTGTGCTATGGTTTCATTCTTAGCAACTACATTGAACTTGAAAACGGTATCCTTTGCTTGTTCTTGTTTCTGCTGTCCGCCGGTGGGAGTTTGAGGTCTTGGAACTGCCAGGGAGAGATTTTCGATGGTGTCACGAAGATGTCCCGTAGAGTCGGTTCTCTTATAGTTCAATTTGAGCAAAAGACTATCTTCGAGCCTATACCGTGTGTTGATCCAGAAATCCAGACTGTCCTTTGCAGGAGAGTACTGGACTATGACGCAACTGTCTGCCACTCCGAAAAAGTCCATATCCGATATTTCGACGTCGGGAGCATTAAAGGAGAGGAATCCCGATTTCTCACTTCTCATGCCGCTGTTTTTTAGAAACTGGATGCTTTGTTGTTCCGTGAACATCAAAAGTTCATACATCGCATGTCTTTCCAGGCAGGCGAGCGTATCTTTCTTATCGAAAGATTTCAGTTCGTAGATTGAGTCGCTGACTACATTTACAGGTCTAATAAGCGTATCCAGAAAAGCTATTTGGTCTTTTATCGGGTCATATTTGTTATCATTGTCGCCGTCCGTAAATGCAACAATGCGATAGAGCGTGTCCCGTATGTTTCTGATGGAGAAAAAGCCCCATTCGTCACTCTTTGTGGCCGCATCGGGGAATACCTTGAAACAGGCAGAGTCGGAGTGATCTGCATAGAGCGCCACAAGCACCTTCTTGACCGGCTGGAGAGTTTGACAGTCGATAATGTTGCCGGTGATATAGAGAGAATCCAGAGTATCACCTGTAGAAAATGCATAAACAAGCCTGGGGGCTATATTCCCCTCATTGTTGTCAGCCAAAGCCTCTCCGAAATCAATGGTGTATGTCCTGTTCTCCGCAAGAGTGTCGGGAATGGAAAAAACTATATTTTTACCCTTTATCTTATGGGTGATTCTCTTTCTCATCGGTGGAGAGAGATAGAGATCGCCGGCATTCTTAACCACGGTATATTCGTCGTAGGTAAGGGAGATTTTACCGTCGTACCTGGGAAAATTCGTGGCATTGAAATCGGGGTTTACCTTCAGAAGAACGGGTGGTATGGTATCTTTCGGACCTCCGCTCGGCGGTGTGGTGGTATTTGCACACGATTTGGAAAAAAGCAGGCAAAACACAAATCCGACAAGTGCCAGCGCAGTTGTCAATACTCTTCTATTCTCTTGCATCGCTCTCTTTTTACTATTCATTGAAGTTAAGTTCAACACGTTTAACGCTCTCGATTCCCTTTATTGCCGAGAGTGACTTGATGAGCTTGTCCAGGTCGTCAGTATTGCGCACATAGAGATCTACCGTCCCTTCAAATATTTCATCGTGGGTTTCGATACTTATTTTGCGCATATTCACGCCGAGCTGCAGTGAGATGACTTTGGACATATCACTGATAATACCCATCCTATCCAGACCTGTAATGGAAATCCGTGCCAGATATGACATCATGAAGTGTTTGCTCCACTTTGCCGAGACTATTCTGTCACCCTGTTTGGCTGCAATGTCGGTAGCTTTCTGGCAACTTTTCTTGTGCACGAGTACACTGCCGTCATCTTCTATGAATCCAACGACATTGTCACCCGGAATTGGAGAACAGCACTCTGCTATAGTGAATGTCGTAGTGCCTTTGGAGAGGTCTTCTCTGAGTTCGTAGTCTTGTTGTTTGTCAATAATGCCTGTGTTGCGTACCGGAGTGAGGAGTTTTACGCCCCACATCTGCACATTGCGCTTCTCCACATTGGTTTTGAGTGCCGTTTCCAGGTCAGAAAGGTCTATCAGGCCGATACCGATTTTGTGGTAGAGTTCGTCCTTGCTGCCTGCCTTATAGTAGTCAATGAGCTTTTTGATTACACGGCTCTTGGAGGTGATGTTCCGCTCCTTGAGTTTGGAGGTGAGGAAGCGCATTCCCTCTTTGATGCTGTCTTTGGTTTCAGCCTTGATGGAGTC